>WNGM01004994.1_pt1 | contig 18295 bp, 17 predicted proteins | sample 5400571 | NCBI WGS metagenome assembly WNGM01 (sample SAMN13153378, study PRJNA577476) | soil metagenome | isolation source: 100 cm soil or saprolite under Garry oak tree replicate 2 | place: USA:California | collected 2016-06-15 | reverse complement strand
TGAGATCGCTGGAAGAGCTTGCAAAGAGTGCGCGCGAGCTGAAAGAGAAAGGCATGTCGACTTATGAGATAGCTGATGAGTTGAAGGTTCAGGCGGACACTGTTGTCTGGCTCTTGCTGCACGGCAAAGATGGAGTCAAAACAAAAGAAACATACGATGTCTACGTAAACTGGAACCCAATAGGATCAAGCGTCCGACGCCTAACCCTAGTCGGCCGAGCAATGGCAGACATGGTCCGCGAAGCCACTGAAGCCGGACTAATGGAAGAACCTGAAGTTGTTGCCGGAATCGAGAGCGGCGGCATGGCCCTAGGACTCATCGTCGCGAGATCACTGAACAAGCCAATAGCCTCAGTACGACCCCAGAGACTCGGAGAAAAGAAAGTCGCCGGCGCAGTAAACCCGAGCTTCTCCAGAGTCGAAGGCAAGAAAGTACTGATCGTCGACACAATCCTCCGCATGGGAGAAACAATCAGGGCAGCGATCGAGACCCTAACCGGAGTAAAGGCAAAGCCTGTCGGAGTTGTCGTTCTCGCTAACAAGAGCGGGAAAGAAAGCATCGAAGGAGTCCCCCTACGATCCCTAGTGGAACTATTGCCTGTGGCAAAACAGTGAGCCGACCCTCAAGCAGACAGTGTAGTAAGATGCAAGAAGATCTCATCGGAGTCAAAAGCGTGCAATTATATCCTACGGATGCGCCCGGTATACGGGAAGCGTAGAAAAAAATGCCGACCAAGTTCATGCAATCCCTCGACCCCCAAGTGTACGCGGAGCTTCGGAAGATCGCGAAAGACAGAGGCATAACGATGCAGGAACTCATCAGAGCCGTTATCGTCCCGGACTGGATGAAAAAGAACGAAGGCTCAGACGGCCGTGGGTCTCCAAGAAGATCCCGAACGGCACGCAGCGTCTCGAAAAGAGCAAGACCCAGAATTACTGCGTAGCTCGCCAAAGCCCTGGCAACGCTTATTTCTCAGCAATGCGAAGAATTCAGAGCGGAGGATTGACCGTTGTCGGCTCAGGATCGAGTTCCCGCCTACGCGATATCGCTGCTCGCAGGAATATTGACGTTCATCGGTGGATTAGCCAAGGCCTCGACTAGCGGGATTATCAAATACACCGCTTCGGGAGCCACCTTCAACAATTTGGTAGGAAATAGCGTCAGGTCAAGTAATTTCGGTTTCGCCGTAGCCAGTGCGCGAATATCCGCAGTTCTGCTAATCCTCTCTGGAGTCCTAGTGTTGGTCAGTGCGGTTGTTATGAGTTTTAGGTCCCACCAGTATCCAGCGTGGGGGACGATCATTGTGGTATTCTCTGTTGTCGGCCTTTTTGCAGGTGGCAATCTGATTACGGGGATGGGGTCCGTTCTTGGAATAATAGGCGGACTGCTAGCAATCACCTACAGGACGGCTTCGCGTTCCGTGCCTGCGTGATTTTGAGGACCTCGAGGTTTCAGGCAGTACCCCTTGAGCACGAGCTTCTCTTAGCCGTAGTCTTATCTTTAGCCGGTAATCTGCTAGCTTGTAGGAATCCCTTTGAGTCCTGAAACGAAGTTGACATATGTTACGTTGCTCGCTGACCCGAGCATTCATCCGAAATATGAATCGGCTCTGAAGCAGGTTGAAGCCGATTTTGGGAAACATCATCCGATGTTCATCAGCGGCCGAAAAGTTCTCGCGGGAGATGGAGAATTCGATGTTAGAAGTCCCCTAGACACCAAGATACTGCTCGGCTATTTCCAGAAAGGAACAGCCCAATACGCTAGGAAAGCAATCGATGCTGCCAAGGACGCGTTTGAAGAATGGAACATGAAGCCGTGGAGAGAGCGAGTTGCAATCATCCGAAAGGCGGCAGACTTGATGGAGGAGGATCGGTTCCAGCTCGCAGCGCTAATCACTTACGAGGTCGGGAAGAACCGGTACGAGGCTGTCGCAGAAGCAAGCGAGGCAATCGACATGCTCGACTACTACGCTGATCTGATGGAACAGAATGATGGATACGTAAAGCCCATGCAGCCAGGCGCTCCCGGGGAAGTCTCGAAGAGCGTTCTCCGTCCCTACGGAGTGTGGGCCGTCATTTCACCGTTCAACTTTCCGCTCGCCCTGGCAGCCGGCATGGTTGCATCTGCACTACTCACGGGTAACACAGTTGTGTTTCACCCCACCAGCGCCGCACCTCTATCAGGCCTAAAGCTCTACGAGACACTCATCAACGCTGGAGTGCCACCTGGAGCACTAAGCTATCTCACGGGTCCGGGCGAGTCCTTCGGCGACGAGATCACTGGGAACTTGGACGTTTCCGGGATCGCCTTCACTGGCTCAAAGGATGTTGGCATGAAGCTCTACCGCGACTTCGTGAACAAGCAGCCCTATCCGAAACCGTTCATCGCTGAGATGGGTAGCAAGAACCCAGCCATAATCAGTTCAAGCGCTGACCTTGAGAAGGCGGCAGAAGGCGTCGTTCGTGGAGCGTTCGGGTACAGCGGCCAAAAGTGCAGCGCGACCTCACGAGTCTACGTGGAGAGAGGCATCAAGAACGATTTTCTCAAGATTCTGAAGGACAAAGTAGACCATCTCAAAGTCGGGGACCCGAGAGACAAGGACGCATTCGTGGGACCTGTGATTAACGAGAAAATGGTGAAGAAATACCAGCGCTATCTCGAGCTTGCAAAGAAGGACGGCGGCAAGATAATCGCTGGAGGCGGCCTACCCGAAGACAAGAAACTATCCAAAGGCTACTACGTAAAACCAACAGTCGTCTCTGGACTACCCTCGAATGACCGCCTGTTGAAGGAAGAACTCTTCCTGCCTCTCGTCGTCGTTGACGAGGTCAAGAGCCTAGATGAAGCGTTGAAGAAAGCAAACGATACGGACTTCGGCTTGACCGCGGGAATATTCAGCAACGACCAGAACGAAGTTGACAGATTCTTCAAGAACATCGACTTCGGCGTCACATATGCAAACAGAAAAGGCGGCGCAACAACAGGCGCATGGCCAGGCTCCCAATCGTTTGGCGGTTGGAAGGGAAGTGGAGCGACCGGCAAAGGGGTCGGTGGACCATACTATCTTCTAGAGTTCATGCACGAACAAGCCCAGACCGTCGTCAAGGACGCCTAAGCAGCCAATCGATCTATCTCGTCCAGGAACATCTCTTCCTTTCCGATTGGAAATACGCCTGAAGCTGCAACAGAGTGTCCATCGCCGAAGCCGCCGATCTTCGAGCAAGCTTCAGGAAGAATCCTTGAGAGTGAAGGTTTTGTCCCTTTCTCGATAAGGGTCGTAAGAATCTGGGGAGCTCTTCCTGAGACCTTTACCATTGAGGACGGTAATCTTCCCCAGCCGGGAATGTCGGGTGGAACATTCATCATTCCGATCAAGTACTTGACGGGGTTAACGCCTCGTTGGTAGCGTAGGTACGAGCAAAATCTTCCCACCACTTTTCCTCCCATGCCCTTGTAACTGTCATGAGCGTGAAACCATTGGATGTTCCTCTTCTGCGATAGCCCATCTTGCTTGATTGTCGAGAGCATTTTCCGATTGGCTAGTTTTCGTTCTTCTTCGAACGCTTTTGCCATCTGGATGGTTTGGTCATTGAAGCTGGTTGTACACGCTTCGATACCCATCTGAGGCCCGTTTCTGTAGTATCCGACTGAGCCGAGGACGTTGAGAAGGCCGGAGGCTCTTGTTCTTGTGAGATTCATTCCATTAGCCTCGATCTTGAGATCTCCTTTGCCAGAATCCCGAACCAGTCCTTGGTCCCTTGCATCTTTCATGGCGATCAGATTGAGTCCTTGTGTCTCGCCAGGTAGTTCCAGCGACCCTATTGTCGCCAAGTGAGAGTAGCTTGATAATCGTGAATTAACTGCTTTGCCGAAGAGATAGGCTACTGTTGCAGAAGAGGCGTCTTTCTCGCCTGAAAAACCGTAAAGTTCAGGGTTGAGGTTATAGAGCAATGGATCCTGGATCGTAGATGTATCATGATGGTCCAGAACGAGGATCAGATTTCTAGCTCTATTTGCTTTGATCAACCAATCAATATGACCAGAGCCCAAGTCGACGTAGGCTACGACGCGAGGACGACCTGTTTCGATATCCTCGACGACTTCGGGGTACAACTTGTCGAGACAAATTATCCTCGTCTCAAGCCCAAGGCTTGACAGGGCCAGTTTTGTCAGTGCAGCTGAGGTGAGCCCGTCTGCCTCATCGTGATGGAGAACGACAGCTTCTCGGATACCGGACTCCCGAACGGCGGAAGCTGTAGCGTGTAATCTGTCGAGGAAACCCTGAAGACCTTCCATGGGTTCTAGTCTCAGCTCTTGATGAACCGGGCTATGAAATAGCCTGTCTCATGAATGTCGGGATTGAACCTTTGCGTGAGATGTTCTGGATCAAACCCGGTTTCAGCTAGGAACGGAGTTTGTTCTTCGAGTTCAAGCCCCAATTCCTTCTCGGCAAAACCGGCAACGTCTTCGCACTCTTCCTTGCTGATCGTGCAGACACTGTACACGACTGTTCCGCCTTTCTTGGTGATACCTGAAGCAGCAGTTAGAAACTGCTTTTGATAATCTGCTGAGTTCTCCACGTTCCGCATCCTGGTCTCGATTGCAAGTTTCGGGATTACTCCGAGAGCGGTGCAAGGAGGGTCCACGAGTACTCGGTCGGCTTTGATGTTGTAATCAAGGTGGACATATCTGGAGTCGTGCGATATCAACTGGTAGTTAGCGCAGCCCATTCTGTGCATGAGTTCCTCTGCCTTCTGGATCTTGTGTTTGTTCCGGTCGAACCCGATTATTCGAGCCTGATTTCGAGTTAGCTGGCTGATGTGACTCGTCTTGCCGCCGGGGGCACAGTTGAGGTCGACAATTGTCTCTCCCAGTTTCGGATCTAGAATATGGCTTGTTAGGATTGCTGGCAGCGATTGGAGGTGGATTTGTCCATCAGCGTACCACGGGGTCTCCATGATGCTCGGCAAACCCGTTCTGCTATGTCGGATTTCTATTGCCACTCCCTGTCGGTAGGTCAAGACACTTGTCTCGCTCTGGTGGGAAATCCCAGACCCGACTGGGGTTCCAGTCCCATCGACCACAGTTACCTTCATGCCCGGTCTCAACCCATGGCATCGTTTCACGCCGGGAGCGTATAGATGGGCGCCTAGTTGAACGGCTTCTGCAGCGATCCTGTCCGCCTCAACAACGTTACCATCGGTTTCTATCCTGGAGGGACATGGGTGGAGAAACCCGGCATCCTTGAGGTGCTTGTGAGGCTCGGCCCGTAGACCATCGGCAGTCATCGATTGGATGACAAGGTCTCGTTCGGCTTTCAGCGTGTTTATCCGGAAATAGTAGCGTGAAGGCATCCTCTGCATTGCGGATAGAACCTTGTTGTTTCGTTGGCCGTAGATTTCGCGTAGATGGTGATCCAGTTCTGGGTCAAGTTGCAACTGTCTCTCGGGAAGTTCTAGAAGCAATGTGTCAACGCTTTACTGTTGGGAGACTTTCTGGTTTAATTACCCTTGACTTTCGCTCGGGAGCTAGTAAAGGTCCCGGAGATGGTTAGAGTAGTCTTGGAGCTTCGTTGCGTGAAATGCGCCGTAAAGTTTGAGCGAACATTCGAGGAGAGGAGAAGACAGCTCAACTATTCTGAGGGAGAAATGCTGCAGCTTGACGAGAAGGCCTGCCCCAACCATTGCGGCGGAGACTGGTTTTCCATCGAAAAACAACATCCAATCCGCAAGTTCAAGCGTCGGTTCGGACATGACACCTGAACCGCCCCGGACTCGCCTATTTTCAGCTCTGATCTTGAAAAGGAGAGGGGCTCTCTAGATTTCCTTCTAATCGTTCGGGAATGACCCGTTAAACCCTAGATTTGCCTCCCCAACCAAGCCTTGGATTACGCCCTGAATCGCGCATCTCGCCCAGAAACCCCGCCAGACAGGAAATCGATCCCTGGTGAGGGGGGTCTTGCGCAGCGCCTCTCGCGATGCAAAGAACTATTGCAGAAGAATCCAGTCAAGTGCAAAATCCCCCGTCTTCAGCCCTGATCCGGAATCTGGGACGTCGCCTCAAGATCACCGCTAGATTCACTGGGCCAAGTGCGTTTTTCGCCAAGCCATCTAAGCCCAGATTACACCTTGATCAGCCCATCTCACCCATTATCACCACCATATCGCTAAGTGTTCCGGAAAATAGGGGGTCTTAGCGACCGACCCTCGCGCCGCGAGAGTGAGACTTCCCCCAAGCTCCAGAATCGCTACGTGAGAGTTACTCAAGGCTTAAACCGGGGAGTTACTCAAGGCTTAAACCGGGTCTTTCGCAGGCTACAATTCGATACCCTATAGAAGACACAGAATTCTGGGATATGGATTGAAAAAGACGGCTAAGAAGAGCCCTCAGCTACTCAACGGTTTTCCTCACATTCCATTCGACGAGTTTCCCTTGAAGAAGTCAGAGGACTTGGTGGTGGTTCTAGAGAAGAACATGCCTGAGGGTGCGAAAGTGGAAGTTACACCGATGGAAGACTCACACCACTCTCCTTGCCTGCAAGAGATGGTCGCAATAATGGTCCATAACATCGAAGAAGGAAAAGAAGCCGCCTCTGACATTTTCACGATCTACCAGTTCTGCCCATCCTGCCACGTGGCAGTCAGAGTCCTCTAGAGACGACTATTCTAGAAAGATTGCAGGCCGATACGGTTCCGACAATCTCGCCCGCCCCTTAGGATCGCTCATTTTCGGATCTCCTTCTTGCCAGATGTCGATCCCGCACTTGAATTCTCGTTGGTAGAAGTCTGCTGAGTCAGCGAAAATAGCTTTCTCGGCTGTGACCCCATCTCGTAAGCGTGACTGTCTCATCTCCTCCGGCATCTGGTTTGCCTGCTGAATCGCCTTAGCAGCGTAGTCAGCGGCAGCCTTTCCCAGAGATCGTAGCTGGGGATCTCCCATGACGTCTTTGATGAAGTCACCCTGTCTCACCTTATCCTCCGCCGCCCTCAATGCTTTGAGATAGACCTGCCATTTCCAATCTGAGGCAGTGTAGTAGGCGATTCGCTTCGGAGTGATGCCTGTGGCTTTCAAGATCTCGCCAGTATCCTCTAACACCTGTCGAACGAGTGCCTCTGCTCGTTCTGCTACAGCGTCTTTCTCATTCTCGCTTTCTTCAGGCCAGTCAGCCTGGACCACGAATCCCTTGTTGCCAATGCGGCTCCAGATCTCTTCAGCCGTATGTGGGGCGAGTGGAGCCATCATTCTTGTCCGAGTCTCTAGAACCTTTCGTAGAATACGGTCGCGATTGTCGGACCTCGATTTTTTCGGCCCCAGTCTTCGCCTGTACCATGCGATGTCGTTGTCGAGTTGATAGATTATGATGTTGATTGCTTCCCTGATTCTTAGCCTGTCCAGTGCATTTGTGGCGCTCTGGACGGCGGTGCTCAGACGGCTGATCATCCACCGATCCAGTGTGGAGAGTTTCGGTTTCCCAGCTGTTTTCTTCGTGCCTAGTTTTCTAGCCTGTCCCATCAATGAGGCCAGTCTTTCCTGAATCGAGAGGGCAAGCCCTTCGCTAAAGTCCGTGTCCTGTCCTAATTCCGCCGTTGCCATGACTCCGACTCGGACGGGATCGGCTCCGAACTTGGCGATCCCCTGGCGTAGAGGTATGATGTTCTCGAGCGATTTCGACATCTTCGAGCCTTCCATGAGCACGAACCCGTTGGCCACGATTCCCTTTGGCCACTGTTTCTCGGGAAATAGGCTTGTGTGGTGAAAGATGTAGAAGGATAGGTGATTGGAGACGAGGTCTCGGGCAGAGTGGCGCATGTCGACAGGGTAGAAGTATTGAAACTCTGCTCGGATGGCGTTCAGGATTCTCTTTGGAATCCGGGTCTGCTCCGCACTTCGTCCCTAGACCCACGGCGCGTGCGCAGGCCCTTTCTCTCAACCAGTCTATCGTGTAATTGAATTCCCCTCGTAGTTCTTCCGGCAGGATAGTCATCTGATCTAGGCATTTGTGCGCGAGCTTCTTCCATTCTGGAATCCCATAGTTGATGAACCACTGGTTCTCCAGAATGTGGACTAAGCACTTGGTCCCGCAGCGGCAGACTACGGGAGCGTTTCTCAGTTCCAGTAAGGTCTCAATTTTTCCCTCACTCGCGAGTTCTCGGACGATGGCTTCCCTGGCTTTAGCAACGGGCATTCCTGAGTAACTGCCGGTGTTTTCTTTCATTATGCCATCGTGGAATTCTTTGGAATACAGTTCCTGTGTTGCGTGTTCTAGGTGTGGGTCGTTCTGGTCTTTGACTTTGAATTTCGCGATCAGATCTGCGGCTGGGAGATCAGAGTAGCCTTCTAGTCGGATGATCGAGATGGGCTTGGTGTCCTGCAGGACCTGTTGTGTCTCCTCTGAATTGGCATACCTCTGCTTGAGATCAGTCAGGGCTTGGTAATCATAGGGAGCGTGTCCTGGGACAGACATGACAACGCCGGTACCGTTGTCGGGTTTCACGAAGCTTCCGGGTAGGATTGGAATTTCGTTGTTGGTGACTGGGTTCTGGACGGTATTCCACAGCAGCTCGCTTGCCGGTATTTCACGTTCTATGGTGACCTTGTGATTCTGGTGTTGAAGTTTCTCGACCGCTTCCTTGCTAACGATCCAAAGCTCGCCGTCCACCCTGGCTCTAACGTAGGTGGCGTCAGGATTGACCCACAGATTGGTGACTCCGAAGACCGTCTCCGGCCTCAGAGTCGACGTGAGATAGGATACACCATCTTTCTGGAACTTGACAAGATAGGATTCCCCGATGTCAGGCTCCACATCTCCCTGAGTGTCTACGACCCCTACAGGACTCTTGTCGTTAGGGCACCAGGCGACAGGATGCGTGCCCTTAGTGATCAGCCCCTTCCGGTTCAAAATCTGGAAGTGCCATTCGATGTAGCGATTGTACAGAGGGTCGATGGTCGTGAACTCTCGTCGCCAGTCGATCGAGAACCCGATCTCCATCATTCCTTTCTTGATATCTTCGCGGAAGTAGGAAGCCATCGACTTCGGGTTCTTCAATTTCTTCAACGTTGCCGGTGGGATGCCATAGATCTTTGTGAAAGTCTCAATGATGTCGGAATCGCCTTCACGCAGGCGTTTGCTCATGGCGAATAGTGGGGTGCCTGTGTAATGGAAGCCCATTGGGAAGAGGGTGTTGTAGCCTTTCATCCGGTGGTATCGGGCGTTAACGTCGGCGATGGTGTAGGTTCTCGCGTGGCCAATGTGCTGGGGAGAGTTAGGGTAGGGATAGGCGGCTGTCGCATAGTACTTGGGCTTTCGAGGGTCCGGGTCCGTGTCGTAGATCTTGCGCCAGTTCCACTTTTTCTGCCACTTTCTTTCGAGGGCGTGCCAGTCAAGCTTGGCCGGCGTTGCTGATTCCCTCCACTGGGATTGCCAATTTGAGCTGTTTTGTGACGATTTGTTCTGCGACGCCTAGCGCTTCGTCCACTTTGTCTTTGGAGGATCCGCCGCCGGTCGCGAAGAAGGGTCTCCCCCCTCCTCCACCACCTAGGACTTTCGAAGCCTCTGACACGATTGAGCCGGAGTTTATGCCGGCTTTCACAGCTGCGTCGCCTGCCGCGACAACCAATTGAACTCGCTCGGATACTTCGAATATGACTGCAATCATGTTTGGATCGGACTCCTTGAGCTGATTGGCGACGTCGACAGCGTCGACGCCTTTTCTCTTTGCTGTCTTTGCTAGTACCAGTCTGACTGTTCCGATCGTGATTGCCTTCTTTGCAAGCTGTTTGACATGGGCCTCGGTGGTCTTTGCATGAACCTTTTCGAGTTCCTTCTCTAGAGAATCTCTCTCCATAACTATTGCCTTGATCGACTCTGGCAGTTTCTCAGGGGTTGTCTTCAGAAGCTCGCTCGCTTTTGCAAGCGCATCGCTTTGTTGATTGATCCGTTTCAGCGCGGGTTCGCCAGCTGAAAAGATGATCCTCTCTACGCCGTCTTGCAATTTGCTTGTTTTCTCGATCTTGAAGACTCCAAGTTCTCCAGTTCTCTTGCAGTGCGTTCCTCCACAGGCTTCAGCATCCCACCCCTGGATTCTTACTACTCGGATCTTGGATCCTGGGACTGCCCCGCCCTGGTAGAGTCTGTACCCGTACTTTGCCTCTGCTTTCTCGCGCGCCATCCATGCCACTTGTACGGGTAGGTCTCGTAGGATTACTTGGTTGACTAGGCGTTCGATCCGTTCCCTTTCCTTCGGAGTAATCTCTCGGTAGTGTGTGATGTCTAGCCTACTGCTCTCCACCTCTTTTTGCGCGCCGGCTTGCCAGACATGCTCGCCTAGGACCCGACGCGCCGCACCGATGAGTGCGTGAGTGCCAGTATGGTGGCGCATCAGATTCACGCGGCGCTGCCAATCGATCTCCCCCTCAACCAAGTCGACTTCCTGACTTATGAGCTGGTCTAGAAAGTGAACGATGGTGTTTCCGACCTTCTTGACGTCTATGACCTTCACTTTCTGGTCGGCAAATTGCAACTCGCCGTGGTCGCTGGGCTGGCCGCCTCCCTCAGGATAGAAGCAGGTCTGGTCCAACACGACTGCGTTTTCCGCGACTCTCGCGACTATCTTCGCCCGGAAACTCGTCTGATAGGCATCGTCGTAGTATAACGCACGGGTTGCTGGAAGATCCTTCAGCTGCGCTTCCCATTCAGGCTCGGAGGAGGATATCTCAAGACTCGTGGTCGGCTTTGAGTGTCGTTCTGCGACTAGAGTCAAGAAGTTCTCGGGAACGTCGACCTCTACTCCGACCTTCTCCGCGCTCTCTTGCACGATCTCGGGAGCCAGGCCTTGAGAATCGTAGAGCAGAACGAGTTGATCTGTAGGAATCTTTCGAATGCCTTGACTCGAGAGTTCCTTTGAGAGTCTGAGTACCGCTTCTGATCCCTTGCTGATCGTCTCCTCGTATTTCTCTACCTCAATCTGCAATCCATCCAGTATCTCTCCTCTCATCCCTCTGAGGAGATGGAATTCTCCACCCCACATTTTGATCTGTCCCTCGATTATGCTGGGAAGTTCCTGAAGGATTCCTAGTTGTCGGGCCAGCCTTGCTGCTCGGCGGATGATGAGTCGGGTTAGGTAGCCTTCACCTACATTGGAAGGGACGACGCCTTCAGCTAGTAGGAAGGAAATCGCCTTCGTGTGGTCAGTGATTGCGAACGCGGCTTCTAGGGTCTGGACGATGGAGCGGAAGGCGTTTTTGTCGCGGCCAGTCTCCAATGCTGTCGCTTCGATGTAAGATTCCCTTGCCGCTCGACTGCCTGCTCCATAGATTCCAGCTGCCCTCGTCAGGGAGGATAGTGTGTTCTCGTCGAGGTCGACCTTCGCTAGTTCCATTACATGCGTGAGCAGTGGGCCGTATACTGCGTGGAATCCGCTTGGGGAGCCTTGGGACAGCCAGGCCCACCTTTCCATCCCATAGCCTGTGTCCACTGTCCTGATCGGTAGTGCCATGAGTTCTTCGCCTTGGACCTTGTACTGCATGAAGACAAGTGTCGATATTTCCAGTCCAGAGACGATTCCTTCCAAATCGGGGCCCGCATTTCCTCCTCCTGACCAGAAGTGCTCTTTGTAAGTGATCGATTCAGACGGGACACCTATCACGTCTGTTAGCAATTTGTGGTGGTAGCTTACCGTCTGGTCTTTCCAGTAGATTTCCTTGTTCGGATAATTGAATGCGTGTGCTCCACCCATCTCAAAGATGGACATGTGTCGGCCTGCAGCGCCAACCGATTCAATGTCTGTGAAACGGATGCAGGGCTGGCTGATGACCAGCGGGTTTGCTGGAGGGGGCATGCTCCCCTCTGTCACGTAAGGTTGGAAGTCGTAGATTGACGCGCCCACGAGGTATACATCGTTACGCCAGCGGGCCACGATCGGATATGGCTTGATCCGGGTGTGTCCGCGTTCTGCGAAATAGTCCATGAACTGGATGCGCATTTCCGCCAGGCTGTAACGCTGTTTTGTGGGTGGGTTTCCGATGAAAGAATATGGTGCGCATGGGACCTCACCACAAGTCGTCTGATCGGGAGCCGCCCAGTAGTTACTTTTGCAGGATGGACATTTTCTTCGAATGAAGCCGATTTCTCTGAAGTACGGGAGGGCAAATTCTTCCGGATTAATCTCTGGCATCTATCGTATCCCTCCACGATTACTCGGGAAATATAGAAGCTTGGATGGGACTAGCGTTCTAGAGAGTTGTCGATTCGAGGAGAAGACTGTGCGGAGCTATACCGCGAACCTCCTTGCTCTTCCTCTAACCGAATAGTGCCCCGAGTCCTGCTAGGGCTTCTTCTTCCTTCTTCTTCTCTTCCTCAGCCGGTTTCTTGTCTTCCTTCTTCGATTCTGTTGGTGCCGCGGGCGATGCGACGGGTGCCGCCATTACACTGGCTGACTTTAGGGCTTCGTCAATGTTGACTTCAGACAATGCCGCTACCAAGGCCTTAACTTGAGCTTCTTCGACTTGGCTGCCTGCTGCGGTTACGACTTTCTTGACGTTCTCTTCTGTTACAGGCTGCGCTGATGAGTGCAGCAGCAGTGCGGCGTAAACATACTTCATTGGACTTTTTCCTCTTTTCTCAGGATTTGATTGGATTTTAGTCGAGCGTCAATTCCTGCACTTAAGGGTTTCCGGGTATTGCGGTAGGAATCTTCTGTTTCAGTACGTTCGCGTTCATGACGGCGCGTCTGAGGACAGGCTCTATCGTGCCACTTTCAAGGAAACCTGCTTCAACGGCAATCGCTAGAGCTTCTCTCATTCCCTTTCCTAGGATTCTCGGGGCGTTCTCAGGAGTCACGTAGCCCGCATCGATTGAGAGGCCGAATGCGTTGCTAATGGCTTGGAAAACGTCTTTTCGATAGGCGCTGATGTCGAGGACTAGATCGTCGGCTCTGAGTATGGTTCCGTTATCGTATGCGGTAGCTAGCGTGAGCCCGGCCTCCATTGGCTTGAGCCCAAGTTTGGAAAGAACGGAGGCCATTTTGGGTGTGATTAGGTCTCCTCTTCTAGCGACTACCGAGTCTCTTGCGACCCAGATGCTTCCTCCCTCGATTCTCGTTTGGACCTTGATTTCTCCAAATTCGCTAATAACTGGGCCTGGGGGAAGTCCGGTGTTTCCGGCCGGGACCATGATCTCGCCGGTTGCGATGTCTCCGGCTTTCGCGGGTACTCTGACCTTGCTCTTTTCGAGCAGTATGATCAAAGAGTAAGGATTGACATCGGTGAATAGTAAGATGTTCGAGCCTTGGAGGTCTTTGACGAACTCCCCGACCCTCCCATGACTGGATTCTGATAGTTCGACTGATTTCCGTAGTAGATTGTTCTTGGTAACCACCATGGCGACCTTGTCCCGTAGACGTTTACGGAGTTCGTGGATTTGGGATGATCGGACCTTGGTCAGGTCGGCGGCTGCTATGACTGGATACTTCTCCAAGAGAACCTGCAGCTGGGCTATTGCTTCCTTCTTCCATGCTGCTACCTTGCGGGTCGTTGACATTGTCTTATGTCGCCGTTGCCAGCGGTATCTTTACTAGCGGTCCCATTGAGGCTTTGATCGAGACGCCTTTAATGTTCTTAGGACCTTTCTCCAGCTTGGCCTCTAATCTTGAGATGACTGTCTGGATGTTCTGTACTAGAACATCGTCTGACATGTCTTCTGTCCCTACCTTGACCTGAATCACTGGCTGATCCTTCATCTTGAGCCGGACATTGCGGCGCTGGCGCTTGATGATATCGTCAATCGGCGCGGTCGGAGGAATAGGTGTCGGCATCTTGCCTCTGGGTCCGAGAATCTGCCCAAGGGTCTTCCCGACCTGCGGCATCAGTGGAGCTTCTGCGACGAAGAAGTCGTAGTTCTGGGCGATCTTCCGAGCTTCTTTTTTCGCTCGACCTAGCTTGTCGAGATCCTCGCGCCCGATGATAATATCGGCTCCTGCGTTCTTGGCTCTGACCGCCAGGTCGCCGCCAGCTATCACTGCCACCTTCGAGTCCTTGTCTGCAGCTGTTGGGAGTTCGAGGTTCTCGTTGATTCTTTGCTCAGGCTTCTTCAGGTCTAACTCGCGAAGCTTGACTGATAGTTCGATTGCCTGGGTGAATTTCCTCTTCTCTGTCTTGCTCCTCACGTCAGCAAGTGCCTTTGTGATTGAATCCTTAGACAGGGGCATCTTAGCGTTCTCCTATTCTAGTTCCTTTAGCGCTGCGTCATACTGGCCGGCGTCGAGGTTCTTGATGAAGTCTTTTGGTTCCTTGGAATCCACTGTGACGCCCATGCTTACGCATGCGCCTGCGACCTCTTTCACAGCTGACTTTAGGGTCCGTGAATAGCTGTCTGTCCGTTTCATCTGAGCTATTTTCACAATCTGTTCAGGGGACAGGTTACCGACCTTAGTGGCTTTGGGCGTTGCTGATCCTTTTTCGATACCTAGTTCCTTGACTATCAAGGCAGAAGTGGTCGGAGTGCCGATCTCAACTTCAAAGCTCTTGTCTTCCACGTTGACGAGGATCTTTACGGGGACCTTCATTCCAGCGTAAGCTTTTGTGAGCTCGTTGATCTTGTTCACGATCTGAAGAATGTTGACCCCAAGAGGTCCGAGCTGTGGACCCAACGGGACCCCTGCCGTGGCTTTGCCGCCGTCTATTATCGCGTCAACTGTTTTCTTGTCGGCCAGCTTCCTCTACCTCTCCTCTGCTCACGAGCTTGACGTAGTCCGCGTGCACTGTTATTGGAAGCGTTGCGAATCCTTCTTCGAGAAGCTCGATGACGACTTCCTGCTTGACCTTGTCAACGTGTGTGATCTTTGCTTTCAGACCTCTAAAAGGTCCACCGACAACCTCAACAAGATTTCCAACGCTCAACTCCTCGATTACAGGTCTCGTTACTATGAATCGTTCTATCGCCGCAAGCGAGACGACACCCTTTGTTCTGGTTCTTGCGTGCCTTGTCCCGGCTATCGCTTCGTCAACGAAATGTGGTCCCATTGCCTCGACGAAAATGTACCCCTTGATGACCTCGGGCGCGAGAATAGCTACGATGGGAAGCTTCTTGGGCTGGATTCTGCTGGCCATAAGATCGACTACAGTTCTCTCCTGGCCGCTCGTTGTCCGGACTGCGTATATCGAGGTCTTCTGGGTCTGGATTGCCAAGGTCTTTTCCCTCTAACGAGTGGGAGTAACCTGGCTAGCGGGCAGCTGGTACAATCCGACTACCCAGAAGAGGATTCTGAGAACGAATCCTATGCCTCCGACTATAGCTACTCCTATCAGGATGATTTTGATGTTGAGTTTTGTTTCTTGCCAGTCTGGCTTCTGGGCTACGTGAAACAGGCGTCTTGCCGATTGAAGGAAGTTTCCAATGCCCATTACAAGCCCTCGATATGTATCGGAGTTCGAGGGAGCCGGCCCTCCCTATTTTAACTATGCTAGTCGCCGAGTAGCCTTGGCGCCTTTCAAGCTCGATATTCCGTTTTCGGACCCATTCTAGGGTTTTACTACAGGATGAGCGAAAGAAGCCCTTTGGCTGTATGCAGTCTGTTTTCGGCCTCGTCCCAGACCACTGACTGGGGACCATCGATAACGTCTTCGGTCACCTCTTCACCCCTATGAGCAGGTAGGCAGTGAAGGAATATCGCTCCTGGCTTGGCATGTGAGAGTAGTGTCTTGTTGACCTGGTATCTTGGAAGGAACCTCGAGAGTCGTGTCTCCTTTTCCTTCTCCATCCCCATTGAAACAAACGTATCAGTGTAAATCGCATCTGATCCCCTGACCGCTTCTTCAGGGTCCTCCACGATGCTGATTGACGACCCAGATGTTTCCGCGGCCTCTTCAGCGTGTTTGACTGCTTCCGGATCTGGACCGTAGCCCAGAGGCCTCGCGACTGCAATGTTGACTCCGGTCTTAGCGCACCCTACCAGTAGGCTGTTGCAAACATTGTTTCCGTCGCCCACGTAGGCAAGTTTCAGGCCTTTCAGTCGCTTCTTGTATTGGATCAGTGTGAGGAGGTCTGCAAGTATCTGGCATGGGTGGTGCTTGTCAGATAGACCGTTGACGACGGGCGCATCGGCATTCTCAGCGAGAACGACAAGGTCGTCGTGGGAGAAGACCCGTGCCATTATGGCGTTGACGTATCTGTCCAGGACTTTGGCGGTATCCGAAATCGTTTCTCCGCGTCCCAGTTGCATCTCGTTCCAGCTGAGATAAATGGGGTGGCCACCCAATTGCGCGACAGCTGTTTCGAAGGAAACCCGGGTTCTCGTTGAGGGTTTCTGAAATATCATGGCCACCGTCCTTGTCCTGAGTTGTTGGGGAACTTTCTTTCGCCGCGCCATTATAGCTGAGCGTTTTAGGATCAGGTCGATCTCTCTTGGTGATAATTCTACTAGCGAGAGAATGTCTCTTCCTTTCAAACCGGCCAAGGTTTTCGATAGTTCTCCGTGACTGTTTGTCGGTCGAGGATTCTTCTGTTATAAGAACCCGTTGAGTCTCACCTCATCGTCGATCTCGCAAGTTGAAAAACGGGTTTAAATCCGGCTAACGGCGCTTTAGGGGCTGAACGCAAATGGTTGATCTAGAAATAACCTATTGCCAGCCTTGTGGTCACCAGCCACGCGCAGTCGACATGGTCAATGAGCTGCTCGCAACCTATGGCATGCCACTGAACCGGAGATTGACGATCTCACTGAAGCCAGCGGACAAGGGAGTCTTCGATGTTGTACTTGACGGCAAACTGATCTTCTCGAAGCACCAACAAGGTCGGTTCCCGACAATGGATGACCTCAAAAACCAGCTCGACCAGAAGCTTACGATTCCCCTAGAAACCCCGCAATAGACGTACTAAGCGCCGGGGTTTGCTCAACTGATGGATTCGCCGTAGTTCTACAATACACGGTCCTTATCCGACTAGGTTTCTTACGATAGTCTGAGGCTGGAATGGCTCTAGATCGTCATATCCTTGCCCAGTTCCGACTAGGGTCACGGGCTTACCCATTATGTAGGACAGGGATATCGCATTACCGCCTTTGACATCAGCGTCGAGTTTTGCGAGGATTATCCCATCGATCTTGACTGCTTGGGAGAAGACCTTACCCTGCTCTACCGCATCGTTTCCGGTGAGGGCATCGACGACTAGAATCGTCAGATCGGGTTTTGTGACTCGGACGATCTTCCTCATTTCTTCCAACAAGTTCTGGTTTGTTTGCATGCGGCCAGCAGTATCTATTAGAACTGCGTTGATCGCATGCGCTCGCGCATAGTTGACCGCGTCGAATGCAACAGCAGCGGGGTCCGCACCGTACTGGTGTTTGATCATTCGTACGCCGATTCTTCTCGCATGCTCCTCAAGCTGCTCTATTGAGCCAGAACGGTACGTGTCGCTGGCAGCCAGTATGCAGGTCCTGCCTCTTTTCTGCAGAATGTGAGCAAGCTTTGCAATGCTTGTCGTCTTCCCCGTTCCATTGATTCCTACGAACACTATTATCGCTGATTCCCCGGCGTTTCGTTTCGCTTCGACGAGCTCGAAGATGTCGAGTCTTCCCGCCTTGTCTAGGACGGATAGCAATACGTCGCCTAGAATGGCCTTGACCCTTGCCCTGGGATCAGAGAATCTGGCGAATTGAACGTCTTTCAGCTTCTGTTTCAGTTCGGTCGCAACGTAGTCCGCTACAGAGACTGCGACATCGCTTTCTACTAGGGAGAGCTGGAATTCATCCAGAACCTTGTCTAGATCCTTTCCTTGAAGCTCTGTCTTGGTTACGCGGTCGTAGAAGTTGGAGAATTGGGCTCTGAGCTTGTCAAACAAGCTCTACCGGCCCACCGCCCTTCCTGCGAGCTAGATCCTCAAGGCGGGCCCTGTAGTCCTCGGTTTGGTTAATGATCTGGTTCAGCTGTTGCGTAACGTTGATCCGTGCCTTGTCCAGATCGGTGGCTCTTAGGTTGAGATCCTTGATCGAGTCCTCCACGGTTTTTTCCAAACAGACTCCCGCCCCAACTCCGATTATGATGTGTTGAGGATCTTCCAACTTCGCCTTCACAAATGAGCCAGAGCCTATTGGAATCAGCATCTGAACGTCCTTTCCAGCCTCTTTCGTGCCCTCCAGAGTTTGCTTTGCGGTCTGCGTCTCAGAGAGGGCCCCAGTTACGATGTCAAGTCTCGACGAGAGAACTCGGGCTGAGCCTTCAAGCATTCTTATCTCGACAAGTAGTTGCCGCATTTCCTCGTCTAGGTTGCGGGGAGCGGCCAGCTGCTTTTTGGAGCTCGCCA
>WNGM01001584.1_pt1 | contig 18296 bp, 15 predicted proteins | sample 5400571 | NCBI WGS metagenome assembly WNGM01 (sample SAMN13153378, study PRJNA577476) | soil metagenome | isolation source: 100 cm soil or saprolite under Garry oak tree replicate 2 | place: USA:California | collected 2016-06-15 | reverse complement strand
TGCGCTGGCACCTCGACCCTGTGGCGGCGACACAGGCGGGGGTGAAGACGTACGACCACCGCTACGGACGCTTCAGTCCCGCGGCCCTCGCCCCCCACCTCGCCGCGCTCAAGGCCCTCGGCACCGCCCTCGAGGAGGCCGCCACCGGTCAGCTGGAAGACGAAATCGACCGCACCGCCCTGTTGAACGACGTCCGGGTCCTGGTGCGCCGGCTGGAGCGCGAGCGGCCCCAGGCGAAGAACCCGGCGTTCTGGCTCTCCCACCTGCTCAGTGGCCTGCACTGCCTGCTGGCCCGTCACGACCGCGCGCCCGACGAGCAGGCCGCCGCCCTGGCGGGCCGGCTCGAGGACGTGCCGGGGCTGCTTGACGACGCGCGGGCCACGCTGGTGGAGCCGGTGCGGGTCTTCGTGGAAACGGCGCTGCGCGTGAACGAGGGCGGGCTGCTCCTCGTCCAGGCGGCGAGCGGCACGCCCATCGGCGAGGGAGGCGGCGCCGGGCTCGTGGAACGGTTGGCCGCGGCGGCGGCGGAGGCGAGCGCCGCCATGACGGCGTTCGCGCACGACCTCGAGCGCTGGCTCGATACCGCCCGGGACGGGTTCGCGCTGGGCGAGGAAGACTTCAACTTCCACCTGCACTACGAACACGCGCTGCGCGACACGGCGCCGGAGCTGTGGCGTTACGGGCTGCACCTGAAGGAGGAGCTCGAGGCGGACCTGGCGGGGCGCGCGGCCCGGTTGAGCGGCCGCACGGGCTGGCAGGACGTGGCGGACCGGCTGCGCGCCGACCATCCGCCCGCCGGCGCACTCGTCGAGGCATACGCGCGGGAGATGGCGCGCGCCCGCGACTTCGTGGCCGAGCGCGGACTCGCACCGATGCCCGAGGCGCGGCTCGATGTCGTGCCCACGCCGGCGTTCATGCGCCCGGTCATCCCGTTCGCCGCCTACGACAGCCCCGGTCCTTACTCGAGCGACCGGACCGGGTGGTTTTACGTGACGGTCCCCGACTCGAAGGTGTCCCCGGGCGTGCAGGAGCGAGTTCTGCGCGACCACTGCCGCTACGAGCTCGCCGCCACGGCGCTGCACGAAGGGTACCCGGGGCATCACCTGCAGCTCGTGCACGCGCAGCAGCAGCCCTCGGACACCCGAAAGAACGTCTCGACGCCGCTCACCGTCGAGGGGTGGGCGCTGTATTGCGAGGACATGATGGGCGAGGAGGGGTTCTACCGCTCCGAGGAAGAGCGCTTCTTCCAGCGCGTGCACCTGCTGTGGCGCGCGGTGCGGATCCTGCTCGACGTGGGGCTCCACACCCGGGGCATGACGTTCGAGCAGGCGGTGGAGTATCTGGCGAGCCACCTGCACGTGGATCGCGCCAACGCCGAAGCGGAAGTGCGCCGCTACTGCGCCGAGCCCGCCTACCCGTTGTGCTACGCGGTGGGGCGGCGGGAGATCCTGAAGTTGCGCGACGACTTTCGCGCGGCGCGCGGCAAGGACTTCACGCTGCGCGCGTTCCACGACGCCGTGCTCCGCTACGGCGGCCTGCCCGTCACGCTGATACGCTGGGGACTGGGCCTGAATGAGTAGCAGGCTGCCGCGCCAGGCGACGCTCTTCGGCGCGGTCTCCCTGCTCAACGACTTCGCCAGCGAGATGATCTACCCGCTCCTGCCCGCGTTCGTGACGGGCGTGCTACGGGCGGGCCCGCAGGCGCTCGGCGCGCTGGACGGGGCGGCGGAGCTCGCCGCCGCATTCGTGAAGCTCGGGGCGGGGCGCCTCGCAGACCGGGTCCCGCTGCGCGGGCCGCTGATCGTGATCGGCTACTTCGTGGCAGTCGTGGTACGGCCGGTCATCGCGCTCACCGGCGCGGCGTGGCAGGTGATCGGGCTGCGGGTGGTGGACCGGTTGGGAAAGGGACTCCGCACCCCGCCGCGCGACGCACTGCTCGCCGACGTCACCCCTCCGGCGCTGCGCGGCCGGGCGTTCGGGCTGCAGCGCGGCATGGACCACGCGGGCGCCGTGCTGGGGCCGCTCGTGGCCTGGTGGCTGCTCGCCTCCGGCGCGGCCAACCTGCGGGGGGTGATCGCGGCGAGCATCGTGCCGGGGGTGGCGGTGCTGGTGCTAGCGATGTGGGCGGTGAAGGGCGCAGAAGGGCGCGGAACGGCGCGGGAGGACGCGACGAGAGTGGTGTTTCCTTCCGCGGCCTTCCCCGCCTTGCCGCGCCCTTCCGCGCCTGCTCCGCTCCTCGCTATCTCCTGCTTCTATCTCCTCCGCATGCCCGACACGTTGATCATCCTGCGTTCCCAGCAGCTCGGCGTGTCGGTGGCCGTGGTGCCGCTGTTGTGGTCCGCGGTGCACGTCGTGCGCTCGTCGTCGAGCTTCCTGGGCGGCGCCGCAAGCGACCGGCTCGGGCCGAGTCGCACCATGTGGGTGGGGTGGCTGATCTACGCCGCACTGGCGCTGGGCATGGCGTTCGCCGGGTCGGCCGCCGCCGCGTGGGTCTTGTTTCTTGGGATGGGCCTCGTGGCCGGGCTCACCGAGAGCCCGGAGCGGGCGCTCGTGGCGCGGCTCGCGGGAGGACGGCAGGGGAGCGGGTTCGGGACTTATCACGGCGCGACGGGGCTCGCGGCGCTGGTCGGCGGGGTGGCGCTCGGGGGCGTGTTCCAGACCGAGGGGGGGTCGCGGGCGTTCATCGTGAGCGCCGTGCTGGGCGGCCTGTTGGCGGCAGCGAGCGCGGTCCGGTACCTGCGTCGCACGGAGGCTGTATGAGAATCGGCCGGCCGCTCGCGTTCCGACCCTTGCCCCACAGCCTGCCGTATGTGGCCCTCGCGGCGCTGGCGGGTCTGCTGGCGCTCGAGCGCGCTGGCGTGCCGCTCCGCGTCGTCGCGTGGGCGGCGGTGGCCGCCGGCGGGGCGGTGGTCCTGCTGGGAATCGTGGCCGCCTGGCGATTCGGGCCGGCCGAACCCATCTCGGAAGCGGGGGTCACGGGTGCCGCCCTGGTGCACCCGGTTTTCATCCCGTGGAGTGAGGTCGTCCGCGTGGGCGACGACCGGGACGGCCTGACGGTGTATTCCGCCCGCCGTTCCGTGCGGATCGACCTAGTATCGGCCTGGGTTCAGGGGCAGCCGGTGTACGAATACGCCGATACCGATGCAGTCGTGCGGTTCGTCCTGGCGCACGTGCCGAAACACGCCATCATTGAGATGACGTGTTTCCTGCCGGAGTGACCGTGCCGCGACGCCCCTCCCGCTGAACCGCCTAGTCGATCAGCACCGCCTCTCGGGCCTCTAGTCCGACCCCCCCGGCATGCGGGTCGACATCCAGAGATCGTTGCCCCCGCTGCCGCCCGGCCGGTTCGACGTGAAGATCAGCGTCTGAGCGCCCCCTAGCAGCAGCGCACTCCCTTGCTCTTGGACTCGAAGAACTCCTTCAGGTATTCAGATTCGCTCAAGCAACTCGAATGCCCGGCGATCCGGCAATGCTCGAGATAGGCCTCGTAATCCGGGGCGCCGATGATGCGCTTGAGTACGCGCAGCCAGCCTCGACCGCCTTCAGTCACCTGCTGCATACGCACTCTCCACGTACGGCGCCTCCTGCACCCGCGCCGGCTTCCGGTTCGACAGGACGAGCCACCATTCGCGCAGCGATGTGACGATCAGTACGGTCACGACGGTCATGAACAACAGTGCCACGAAGCTGTTCAACCGGTCGTTGAATATGAGCCGCCGCGCCTCGGGGGCGGTGGAGGCCGCGAGCGATGCCGCGTGCGCGAGGAAACCGAGCCTCGGGTCCGGGGAGAAGACCTTCTGCCAGCCCGCGGTCATCGTCACCGCGACGAGCCAGGCGAGCGGCGCGAGGGTCACCCAGGCGTAGCGCGCGCGGCCCATCTTGATGAGGATCGTCGTGCTCACGCACAAGGCGACGGCGGCGAGCAGCTGATTGGAGATCCCGAACAGCGGCCACAACGAGTTGATCCCGCCCAACGGATCGACCACGCCCTGATGCAGGAAGTACCCCCACCCCGCGACGATCGCGGCGCTCGCCACAATCACGCTCGGGTACCACGACGTGGCGCCGAATCGCGGCCACACGTGGCCGACGATCTCCTGCAGCATGAAGCGCCCGACCCGGGTGCCCGTGTCGATGGTCGTGAGGATGAAGAGCGCCTCGAACATGATGGCGAAGTGGTACCACACCGCGCTCAGGGCCTGGCCACCGAGCAGGCTCGTCGCGCTCGAGAAGATCTGCGCCATCCCCACGGCCAGCGACGGCGCGCCTCCGGAGCGGGCGATGAGCGTGGTCTCCCCCATCCGCGCGGCGAGCTGGTTCATCACGTCCGGCGTGACCGTGAAGCCCGCCTGGCTCAGGGCCTGCGAGGCCTGGGCGAGCGCGGCGGGCGTCGTGTTCATTGCGAAGTAGACGCCAGGGTCGAGCGTGCAGGCGGCGATCATCGCCATCACCCCGACGAACGATTCCATCAGCATCCCGCCGTAGCCGATCATCCGGGCATCGGTCTCGCGGCGGATCATCTTGGGCGTGGTCCCGGAGGCGACGAGCGAGTGGAAGCCCGACACGGCGCCGCAGGCGATCGTGATGAAGGCGAACGGGAAGAGCTTGCCGGCGAACACCGGGCCCTCTCCCGCGGTCGCGAACGGCGTGAGGGCGGGCATCCGGAGCGGAGGCAGAATCAGCAGGATCGCGACGGCGAGGACGCAGATCGTCGTGATCTTGAGGAACGTCGAGAGGTAATCCCGCGGGCAGAGCAACATCCACACCGGCAGCACCGACGCCACGAACCCGTAGCCCATCATCATCCAGGTGAGGGTCGTCCCGGAGTGGGTGAACGCCGGCGCCAGCGCAGGGTGATTCGCCACCCAGCCGCCGCTCACCAGCGCGGCAAGGAGCAGGACCGCACCGAGGGCCGAGGCTTCGCCCACGTTCCCGGGCCGCCACCGCTTCATCCACCAGCCCATCAGCAGCGCGATCGGGATCGTGCAGGCGATGGTGAACAGCCCCCAGGGCGACGCCTTGAGCGCGTTCACGACGATCAGCGCCAGCACCGCGAGGAGGATGATCATGATGAACAGCACCGCCAGCATCGCGGTGGCGCCCGCCGCGGGGTTCACCTCCTCCTTCGCCATCTGGCCGAGCGACTTGCCGTCCCGGCGCAGCGAGCAGCACAGGATCGTGAAGTCCTGGACCGCCCCGCCCAGCACTACGCCGATCACGAGCCACAGGGTGCCCGGGAGGAAGCCGAACTGGGCGGCGAGCACGGGGCCCACGAGCGGCCCGGCCCCCGCGATCGCCGCGAAGTGATGGCCGTACAGGACCCACTTGCTGGTCGGGACGAAATCGCGCCCGTTGTTACACCGCTCGGCGGGCGTGGCCCGGCGGTCGTCGAGCTCGAAGACCCGGGCGGCGAGGAATCTGGCATAGAAGCGGTAGGCGACGGCGTAGGTGCAGACCGCGGCGGTCAGGAGCCAGGCGGCGTTGACAGGCTCCCCCCGGGAGAGGGCGAGCACCCCGAAGGCGACGGCGCCGAGGGCGGAGACCCCGCCCCACACGAGGATGGAGGGGAGCCGGTTCATGGCGCCTAAGTTACGCCGTGCCTTGCCGATGTTCAATTTCGAACATAGGTTCGAAAATCTTGACACCAACTTCCTGGACCATGGCACCCCCCTCGCTCCCCCAGGCGGCCACGCGGGTCGGGGTGCCAGCGACGGAACCGCGTCCCGAGCCGCAGCGCCTGGCGGAGACGGTGCAGGGCCGGGTCGCGGTCGTCACGGGCGGCGCGACGGGCCTGGGTCGGGCGACGGCCCTCGAGTTCGCGCAGCGCGGCGTGGCGATCGGGATCAACTACGTGGATCTGCCCGACCGCGACGTCGCGGCCCAGGCGGTGCTCACTGAGACGGCGATCCGCGCCCAGGGCGTGCCCGTGTACTGCGCCCGCTGCGACGTGCGCAGCCGCGACGAGGTGGAGAAGTTCGTCACTGCGGTGCGGGAACGGCTGGGCGGCGTCCACTACTTGGTCAACAACGCGGGCGTGACGCACGACGGCGCCCTGTGGCGGCTCACCCCCGAGGCGTGGCAGGAGGTGCTCGACACTAACGTCACGGGCGCGTTCAACTGCATCCAGGCAGTCGCCGGGCCGATGCGCGCCCAGCGCTACGGCAAGATCGTGAACGTCGCGAGCCATCAGGCGTTCCGGCCCGGGTTCGGGATCGCCAATTACGCCGCCAGCAAGGCGGCGCTCATCGGGCTCACCAAGTCGGCCGCCGTGGATCTCGGCCCCTCCAACATCAACGTCAACGCCGTCGCTCCGGGATTCGTCAAGACCGAGCTCCTGGGCAAGCTGCCGCGCGAGGTGCTGGAGCGGGCGGAGCACGAGTCGGTACTGGGGCGGGTGGCCGAGCCCGAGGACGTGTCGCGGGTCATCACCTTCCTGTGCAGCGAGGCGGCCCGGCACATCACGGGACAGGTGATTGTGGTGGACGGCGGGCTCACGCTCGCTTCTTGAAAATCCCGGGCGCGCACGTGATATTGCGCGCCGTGACTAATCCGTTGAAAAACAAATACTTAGTGCGCGGCGCGTGGCGGGTGGCGGCCGCGGTGACCGTGGCAGCCTGCGGCGGCAAACAGCATGTCGAGCGGCCGGCTCCGACCGCGCCGCTCCCCACCGCGGGGCTCGCAGCCCAGCAGGTGAGCGTGTTGCCGCTCACCCTGCTCGCCGCGGAGGACTCGCTGCACTGGGAAGCGCTGCTCGGCGATCGACGCGCGGGGCTCGCGCGGGCGGACAGCGTCATCGGCGCGCTACTGAAGGCGCGCGCCCCTGAGGTGATCTGGGTGCTCCCCGACGAGCTGCGGCGCGCCGCGCGGCGGGCGCCGGGGATCGCGCCCGATCCGGACCAGATGGGCACGGCGATCCTGTTCCGCGGCGAGAAGCTCGAGATGGTGCCGGACCCGCTGCGGAGCGAGCTGCGCACGCTCGCCGCCCTCGCCGGCTCGGGGGGCGGGCGCTACGCCCTGATGCCGGCGGGGCTGATATATCGGCGGTCAGGCGGTCAGGCGGACCGGCGGTCAGTGGCCTCGCCGGAGCAACCGACCGCCCGACCGCCCGACCGCCTGCGCGCCATTGCGGAGCTGACCGTGGTCATGGCAGACGTGCGCACCGGCAGGATCGGGTTCCGCACGGTGGCGCGGGGCGAGGGCGACGATCCCTGGACGGCGCTCACGCGCGCCATCAAGAGCCTGACGCCGGGATTGCCGTGACGGGGGGAGGGGGAGGGGGAGGGGGAGGGGGGCGCGAGGCGACGCTCATCGCCGGCGACGGCATCGGGCCCGAGATCACGCAGGCGACTCTGCAAGTGTTGGACGCGTTGGGGGTCGAGTTCGCCTGGGACGAGCAGTACGGCGGGATGAGCGCGATCGAGAAGGCCGGGACGCCGCTCCCCAACGCTACCCTCGACAGCATCCGGCGCACGGGGCTGGCGCTCAAGGGGCCGCTCACCACGCCCGTAGGCGGCGGGTACCGCTCGGTGAACGTGGCGCTGCGGCAGGAGTTCGAGCTGTACGCCAACGTGCGTCCGGTGAAGTCGATCGTCCCGGGCGGCCGCTATCCCAACGTCGACCTCGTCGTCGTCCGCGAGAACACCGAGGGCCTGTACGTGGGGATCGACCGCACGTTCAAAGTGGGGGGCGACCCGAAGGCGCTGGCGCAGGCGATGTCGGTGATGACGCGGGACGGGTGCAAGCGCATCGTGCGCTACGCGTTCGAGTACGCGAAGAATCACGGGCGCAAGAAGGTGACGGTGGTGCACAAGGCCAACATCCTCAAGGCGACATCGGGGCTGTTTCTCGAGACGGCGCGCATGATCGCGCAGGAGTACGAGGGACAGATCGCCTCGGACGACAAGATCGTGGACAACGCCGCCATGCAGCTGGTCATCAATCCGGCCCAGTTCGACGTGATCGTGACGACCAACCTGTTCGGCGACATTCTCTCGGACGAGGCATCGGGGCTGGTGGGGGGCCTGGGGCTGGCCCCGGGGGCGAACGTGGGCGGGACGGCCGCGATCTTCGAGGCGGTGCACGGCTCGGCCCCCGACATCGCGGGGCAGGGGATCGCGAACCCCGCCGCTCAGCTGCTCGCCGCCGCCATGATGCTCGACCACGTGGGGGAGCTCGCCGCCGGGAACCGGCTGCGCCAGGCGCTCGAGACCGCGATCGTCAAGGACAACGTGCGCACCAAGGACCTGGGGGGCAGTGCTTCGACCACCGAATTCGCCCGCGCCGTGGCCCGGCGCGTCTAGCTCGGCGCACCCGTGCGCGCGCTGCGGCGAGATGACGGCGGGCATCGCGTTGGGGGAGATGTGCGCGAAATGCTGGAAAGACGTCACGAGCAAGGCGTCACGCATCGGGCGTCTCACCGCCATCGTGACCACGCTGCTCGTCGCGGGGTATCTGGTCGTCACGCTGCGCTCCGTGGCGCCCGCCTGGCAGACCACGGCCCGGACCGTGGGCGCGGTGGCCGCGGTGGCCTGGTACCTGCTCACCTACCGCATCGCGAAGAGGATCGCGCGCGAATGGTTGCAGTAAAGTCGTCCGTCATCCGTCGTCCGTTGTCCGTGCTCGGGCTGGGAGCGCTGGCGCTCGCGGGCCCGCTCGCGGGGCAAACCTCCCTGTCCATCTACAGCGACGGGCGCGTGGTGGTGCGGCGGACGCTGCCGCAGGCGCTCGAAAAGGGGCGCAACACGGCGGCCCTCAAGCTCGACGGGCTCGACCCGGCGACCCTCTTCTCGCCCGACAGCGCGGTGGCCCTGGTATCGGCCGTGGCGCGCCCCGCGACCGACCGCGCGACCGCGCTGCAGGACGCGGTGGGTCAGACGCTTGCGTTCGTGCGCGCCAAGGGCGACACGGTGCGCGCCACGGTGCTGCGCGTCGCACCGCCTCAGTACCGGCTCGCCGACGGGCGCTTCCTCCTCGCCGAGCCGGGTGAGCCGTTGTTCCCGGCGGAGCTGGTGCGCACGGCGCCCGACGTCGCGGTCGTCCTCGAGGCGACCCGGGCTCGCCCCCGCACCGAGCTGGCGTACGTCACGGAAGGGGCGCGCTGGGAGGCGGCGTACCAGGTCGTGCTGACGGGTGCCAGGTGTCAGGTGTCGGGGGCCGGGACGGTCACGTCCCAGTCGCTGCGCACGGACTCGGCGGAGGTGCAGCTCGTGGCGGGATCGATCAACCGGGCGAGGGAGGCGCCGCGTCCGCTGTTCGAAGCCGCGGGAGTGATGAGGCAAGCCGCCGCGGAAGCGCCGGCGACGGCCGGCGAGGAGGCGGTCGGCGAGACGCATGTCTACCAGCTTCTCGCGCGCATCGCCCTGGTGCCAGGGAGCCCAATCACTACGGCGCTGTTTCCGCGCTCCAGCGTGGCGTACACGGAGGAGCTGGTCGTTCCAGGCGTGCTGCCGTGGGGCGGGTTCCTGGGGCAAACGCCAGCGGAGCCGAACCGCGTGCCGGTGCAGGTGTGGTACACCCTCAAGCGAGGTCGGGGCACGCCGTTCGGCGACCGCCCGCTCCCTGGCGGCACGGTACAGCTGTACCAGGCGGACTCGAGCGGGCGGGTGCAGCTCGTGGGTGAGGCGCGGAGCGAGCACACGGCGCCGGGGCGCGACCTGCGCGTCCAGTCGGGGGACGCGTTCGACGTAACCGCCGAGCGGGTGCAGACCGACTACAACCAGGAGCAGCTGCCGCCGCCGCGGCGGGGGATGCCGGCCCGTCAGCGTGTCACCGCATCGTACAAGGTGACGATCACGAACGCGAAGCCCGCGGCGGTGGCGGTGGACGTGCGCGAAGCGCGCTTCGGGGTGTGGCGGGTAGTGGAGTCGAGCGTTCCGGCCGAGAAGCTGTCTGCTACCGAGGTACGGTTTCGCGTGCCCGTCCCCGCGAACGGGGACGCGACCCTCACCTACACGGTGCAGGCCGAGTCGTGACGGTCCAGCTGCTGCACGTCTCCGACATCCACTTCGGCGGCCTCGCCGACATCCAGCAGGTGGAGGCCCTCGAGAAGATGGTCCCCGATCTGCGACCGGACGCGATCGTCCTCTCCGGCGACCTGTCGCAGCGGGCGCGGCACGGTGAGTTCCAGCGGGCGCGCGCGTTCGTGAACATCGCGGGCCAGACGGCGCCGGTGTATGTGCTACCGGGCAACCACGACGTCGCATGGTGGTGGCGGCCGCTCTTGCCGTTCGGGCGGGACGCGCTGTACCGGAAGTATCGACGCTATTTCGGCGACAACCTCACGCCGACGCTCACGCTTCCGGGCGCGACGATCGCCGGGGCGCTCACGTCGCACGGGGTCGGCTGGCTGTCGGTGACGGGGCGACTGCGCGACCTGGCGGTGATGGGTCACCTGCCGAAGCGGGAGATACTCCGTGTCGAGCGGATATTCGCGGCGGCGCCGGCGGGAGACGCGCGCGTGCTCGTCGTGCACCACAACGTGCTGCGGGGGGACATCTCGCACCGCATGGGGCTGGCCCACTGGCGCCGGGCGCAGCGGCGCATCGTGGCCTCGGGCGCCGAAGTCGTGCTGTGCGGACACGACCACCAGGAAGGGGCCGAGGTGCTGGAGGGTCGGGTGGTGGTCTCGACCGCCGGGACGCTGTGCAAGCGTTCGCGCGGCGGGCGGCCGTCGAGCTTCAACTTCGTCACCATCGAGCCCACGGCCGTGCACATCACGTTCTTCCGCTGGGACGCCGAGCGCGGGCGGTTCCGCGCGTCGGACACGTATGCGTTTGCGCGGGGCGGACGGCCGGCGGAGCCGGCGGCCGCCGCGCTGCGCTGACCCGGGCAACCGGGTTAGTTTTGGTGTGCCCCGGGCCATGGGCCCGGGGTTAACCCACCCGCTCGAACTCCTGCCCGGGGGAGGTTAACCCTGGGGCCATGCCCCGGGGTTCACGCACGCCGCCTGGACTTCACACAGCTGAGGCACATATGGCACCCAAATTCCAGGGCGTCGACTTCTACGACGTCGACGGGTTGCTGTCCGAGGAGGAGCGCGCGGTGCGCGACACGGTGCGCGCTTGGATCGACGACAAGCTCGTCCCCATCATCGGCGACCATTACATCGAGGGGAAGTTCCCGCGCGAGCTCGTGCCCCAGATGGCCGAGCTGGGGCTGTTCGGCGCCAACTTGCCCGAGGAGTACGGCTGCGCCGGGCTCAACAACGTCGCGTACGGGCTCATCATGCAGGAGCTCGAGCGCGGCGACTCGGGAGTGCGCTCGTTCGCCTCGGTGCAGGGCGCGCTGGCGATGTATCCGATCTACGCCTTCGGCTCGGACGAGCAGAAGCGCCACTGGCTTCCCACCATGGCGAGCGGCGCCGTGATCGGGTGCTTCGGACTCACTGAGCCTGACTACGGGTCGAACCCCGCCGGGATGATCACCGTGGCGAAGGAAACGGCTGACGGCTGGGTGCTGAACGGCGCCAAGATGTGGATCACGAACGGCTCCACCGCGCAGGTGGCGATCGTGTGGGCGAAGACCGGCGCGCTCGACGACGTCGAGTCGATCCGGGGCTTCATCGTACCCACGACCACGAAGGGGTTCTCGGCGAAGGACCAGCACGGCAAGCTGTCCTTGCGGGCCAGCGACACGAGCGAGCTGGTGCTGCAGGACGTGTGCGTGCCGAAGACCGCCCTGCTCCCCAAGTCGGGCGGCCTCAAGTCGCCGCTGCTGTGCCTCACGCAGGCGCGCTACGGGATCGCCTGGGGCGCGGTGGGCGCCGCGATGGCGTGCTACGACGAGGCGGTGGGCTACGCGAAGAACCGGGTGATGTTCGGTAAGCCGATCGGCGGGTTCCAGCTGCAGCAGGCCCGGCTCGCCGACATGCTCACCGAGATCACCAAGGCGCAGCTGCTGTGCGTGCAGCTCGGCCGGCTCAAGGACCAGGGGAAGGCGACGCCGCAGCAGGTGTCGCTCGCCAAGCGGAACAACGTGAGCATGGCGACCGACGTCGCGCGCGAGACGCGCCGGCTGCTCGGAGCCAACGGCATCCTCGCGGAGTATCAGGCGATGCGTCACCTCGCGAACCTCGAGTCGGTGTACACGTACGAGGGGACGCACGACGTGCATACGCTGATCTTGGGGCAGGAGATTACGGGGTTGAATGCCTTCAATTGAGTGCGGAATGCGGAATGCGGAATGCGGAGTTGCAGTGAAAGGTCGTTCGCTTCACGACACCTACCCTTACACTCCGCATTCCGCACTCCACATTCCGCACTGGCTGGTTGGGGCACTGTTAGCCAGCCTGCTGACGACCCCCGCCGGCGCGCAACAGCCCGACTCCGTTCCCAAAGACACCACCACCCTCGCTCCCGTCGTCGTGACAGGGGTGCGCCTGCCCGCGGTGCGCGAGCTGGTGCGCGGCCTCGCTGGCCGCACGGCCACGCTCCAGGCCGCGGACCTGGACGCGCGCGGGGTGCGCTCGCTCGCCGACGCGCTGGAGCAGCTCCCCGGGGTCACGACGTCGGACGAGCTCGGGGCCACGGGCCAGCTCGACGTGTCGCTCCGCGGCTTCCAGGTGTCGCCGGTGATTGGCGTGCCGCAGGGGGTCACGGTCTACGTGGACGGCGTGCGCGCCAACGAGCCGGACGCACACGAGGTCAACTTCGATCTGCTGCCGCTCGAGGACGTGGAGCGGGTCGAGGTGGTGTACGGGCCGTCCGTGCTGCTCGGGCGGAACGCGCTGGGCGCGGCCGTGAACCTGGTCACGCGCCGGGGGACGATGCCGCCGTCGCGCGAAGTCGAGGCGTCCGCGGGAAGCTACGACCGCTACGAGCTCAAGGCGCACGCGGGGGCGCGGCACGGCGTGTGGGACTACTACGTCGGCGCGCGCTACGAGCGCGAGCAGGGCTGGCGCCAGGACACCCGGAGCCGCATCGCCACGCTGTTTGGGAAGCTCGGGCTCTTGAACGGCACGTGGGACGCGACGCTCAGTTATTCCGGCGCCGACAACAAGATCTTCCAAGCGGGCAGCCTGCCCCAGAGCCTCGCCGCCCTCCGGCCCGACTCGAACTTCACCCGCGGCGATTATTTCGCGCCCCAGGCGCACCTCGTGATCTTCAACGCGCAGCGCCTGCTCGGGCGGGGAGGGACCCAGCTCGCCGTCAACGCGTTCGGACGGTCCCTCAACAGTGCACAGTTCAACGTCAACTTCGTGGGTGCGGACTCGCGCCAGTTGAACCGCACGCGGATCGGGGGCGGTGCCGTGCAGCTCTCCGGCCGGCTGCCCCTGGACGGCCGCGAGCTGCGCTGGCTGGCGGGCGCGGACGCGGACTACCAGCACACGGCGGTGCGCATTTTCGCGGTGCCGGGGAGCGGTGCGCCCGATTCCCTTACCGAGTCGGTGCGCACCAACCAGGTGGACGGGGGCGCGTTCGTGGGTGGGAACATCGAGGTCGTCCCGCGGCTCACCGCGACGCTCGCGGCGCGCTACGACTGGATCCGCGTGCCGTTCGAGGACCTCGTCGACCTGGCCGGGAGCGGGCTCAACATGTACCGCCGCCTCTCCCCCCGCGCCGGGCTCACCTGGAGCGGCGGCCGCGGGCACGAGGTGTTCGCGTCGCTGAGCCGCGGCTTCCGGGCGCCCGCGCTCGTGGAGATCGGCTGCGCCGATCCCCAAGCCGCCTGCCCGCTGCCGTTCGCGCTGGGCCCCGATCCCGCGCTCCAGCCCGTCGTGGCGACGACCTCCGAGCTGGGCTGGCGCTACCGCGCGTCCCTACCGCGCGGGCTCGACGCGAGCGCGAACGTGTACCGCACCGACGTGCGGGACGACATCTTTTTCATCGCGTCCAGCGTGACGGGGGGCTACTTCCAGAACGTCGGCGCGACGCGGCGCAGCGGGGTCGAGCTGGCGCTCCAGTGGCTCGGCCCCGCCGGACTGCGACTGTACACGAACTACGGCTACACGTCCGCCACCTTCCAGACCAAGGCGCAGCTCGCCACCACCCGCGACACCGCGGGCGAAACGGTCGGGCCGGGAGACGCGCTCCCGCTGGTGCCGAACCATCGCGTGAACGCGGGCGTCGCGATCCCCGTCATCACGGCGTCCCGCGGGCTGTCGCTCCAGGCGGGACTGGACGCGCGCTACGTGGGACGGCAGTGGCTGCGGAGCGACGAGGCGAACGGCACGCGCCGCCTTGCCGACTACGCCGTCGCGGATGCCTCCCTCACCGTGACGTGGCGCGAGGTCGAGCTGCGCGCGATGGTGCGAAACCTGCTCGACCGGCGGTACTTCACGTTCGGTACGTTCGCCGCAAATCCCGCGGTGCCGGGCACGCCGGTCGAGCGCTGGCTCACGCCGGGAGTGCCGCGCAGTCTGCAGGTGAGTCTCAGTACGGACTTCTGAGCGTCGTCCGTCATCCGTCATCCGTTGTCCGTCATGACTGCGCCTCCGCCCCGTTGCCAGGATTGGCTCGCTGGGTTTCTTTTCCTGCCGCCTGACGCCTATACCGATGACGGATAACGGACGACGGATGACGTCATGAAGATCGCCGTCTGCATCAAGCGCGTTCCCGACTCGGAAACGCGCGTGCGGATCGCCTCCGACGGAAAATCGCTCGACGAGGCGGGCGTCAAGTTCATCCTCAATCCCTACGACGAGTTTGCCGTCGAAGAGGCGCTGCGGCGGAAGGAGCAAGCCGGGGCGGGCGAAGTCGTCGTCGTCGCGCTCGGCTCTGCGGCGGCCCAGGAGACCATCCGTACCGCGCTGGCGATGGGCGCGGACCGCGGCGTGTTGCTCGAGGCAGAGCGAATCCCGGCCGACGGCCTCGAAGTCGCGAGGGCGCTCGCCGCCGAGCTCAAGGACGGCGGCTACGACCTGATCCTGTTCGGCAAGATGGCGATCGACGACGGCAACCACCAGGTCGGGCCGATGGTGGCGGAGCTGCTCGGCCTGCCGTGCGTGACGGCGATCGCCCATCTGGAGCTCGCGCCGGGGAAGGGGACGGCCGAGCGGGAGATCGAGGGCGGCGTCGAAGTCGTCGAGTTCCCGCTCCCCGCGGTACTCACGACCGATAAGGGATTGAACGAGCCGCGCTATCCCGCGCTCAAGGGGATCATGGCGGCGAAGAAGAAGCCGCTCGACACGAAGCCCGCATCGCTGGGAACGGGTGGCCTCGAGATCCTCGCCATGACCCCGCCCCCGGAGCGCAGGGAAGGGAAGATCGTGGGCGAGGGCGCGGCGGCGGTGGCGGCGCTGGTGCGCCTGCTGCGCGAGGAAGCGAAGGTCCTGTGAGCCACGTCCTCGCCGTGCTGGAGCAGCGCGACGGCACGCTGCGCAAAGTCTCTCACGAAGTGGTGACCGGTGCGCGACGGCTGGCTGACGCCCTCGGCGGAGGCGCAAGCGTCGAGGCGCTGGTGCTCGCGGGAGGTCCGGTGAGGGGCAACGAGCAGCTGGGCGGCTTCGGCGCCGACAGAGTGATCACGCTGACCAGCTCCGCGTTCGGGATGTACGCACCGGAGGGCTACGCGCAGGCGATCGCCGCGCGCGCCAAGGCCGCGGGGTACGGCGCGGTGGTGTTCGCGGCGAGCGCGACGGGGAAGGACCTCGCGCCCCGCGTCGCGGCGCGGCTGGGCGTGCCGCTCGCGCAGGACGTCACCGACATCGGGGTCGAAGGTGGCGCCGTCACCGCCGTCCGCCCGGTGTATGCGGGTAAGGCGCTGCTGAAGGTGAAGCTCGCCGCCAGCCCCGCGCTGGTGTCGCTCCGGCCGAACGTGTTCACGCCGGTGCAGCGTCCCCGGGCCGGCGCGGCCGAGACGGCTGCCGTGGCCGCGCCGGGCGGAGCCGGCCGCGTGGTCGTGCAGCGCATCAAGGCGGCCGAGGCGGGCGCCCTCGACGTCGCCGAGGCGCCGATCGTGGTCTCAGGCGGCCGCGGGCTCAAGGAGCCGGCGAACTTCAGAGTGCTCGAGGCGCTCGCCGCGGCGTTCGGCGGCACGGCCGCCGTGGGGGCGTCGCGCGCGGTCGTGGATGCCGGCTGGCGCCCCCACGCCGACCAGGTGGGCCAGACGGGCAAGACCGTGAGCCCCACCCTCTACATCGCGGTCGGCATCTCGGGCGCGATCCAGCACCTCGCCGGCATGCGCACGTCGAAAGTCATCGTCGCGATCAACAAGGACAAGGACGCGCCGATCTTCAAGGTGGCGGACTACGGGATCGTCGGTGATCTCTTTGAAGTCGTTCCCAAACTGACCGAGGAGATCAGGAAGCTCCATGGCTGAGTCATCCGTCATCCGTCATCCGTCGTCCGTATGATCCCGGCGCACCACCAGCCGCAGCTGCCCCTGGACCGGCTGATTGTCGAGGACGGCGCGCCCGGCGCGGGCGACCGAATGGAGCTGGACGTCCTGATCGTGGGCGCGGGGCCGGCGGGGCTCGCTTGCGCCATCGCGCTGGCGCAGCTCGCGCGGCGCGACGGGACGGAGCTGAACATCGGGGTGCTCGAGAAGGCGGCGGCGCTGGGCGAGCACTCGCTCTCGGGCGCCGTCGTCAACCCGCGCGCGCTGCGGGAGCTGTTCCCCGACCTCTCGGACGCCGACTTCCCCTACCGCGGCGCGGTGACGAAGGAGAGAGTCTGCCTCCTCACGGCGCGCCGGGCGATCCGCCTGCCGACGCCGCCGACGATGCGGAACGGGGGGAACTACGTCGCCTCGTTGTGCGAGATCGTGCGCTGGCTGGGCGAGCGGGCCGAGGGGTTGGGTGTGAACGTGTTCACCGGTTTTCCGGCGGCGAGCCTGCTCGTGGACGGTCGGCGCGTGGCCGGGGTGCGCACCGTGGCGACGGGCCTCGGCCGGGCGGGCCAGCCGCTCGCGAACTACATGGCGCCGAACGATCTCGTCGCCAAGGTCACGGCGCTCGCCGAGGGGACGCGGGGGATGCTGGCGCAGGCGTGGCTCGAGCGCGAACGCGTGCCGTCGGAGAACCCGCAGATCTTCGCGCTCGGGGTGAAGGAGATCTGGGAGACCAGGCGGCCGCTCGACGCGATCGTCCATACGCTCGGCTGGCCGCTACCCGGGACCGCGTTCGGCGGCAGCTTCATGTATCCCCTGGAGCCCAACCTCGTCGCGCTAGGTCTCGTCGTGGGTCTCGACTACCGCGATGCGAGACTCGACGTGCACGTGCTGTTACAGCGGATGAAGCTCCACCCGTTGTTTCGGCAATACCTCGAGGGCGGCGAGATGGTCGAGTGGGGCGCCAAGACGATCCCCGAGGGCGGCTACTACGCGGTGCCATCGCGTCGCTCGGGCGACGGCGTCGCGATCCTCGGCGACTCGGCTGGCTTTGTGGACGTGCCGTCGCTCAAGGGCATCCACTACGCCATCCAATCAGGGATCTTCGCCGCGCGCGCGATGTTCACGGCGCTCAAGGCCGGGGATGCGTCCGCCGCCCGCCTCGCCGAGTACGACCGCCTGGTGAACGAGTCGTACCTGATCCGGGACCTGTACCGCACGCGCAACATGCGCCTCGCGTTCAAGGAGGGGTTCTACGCGGGTGGCTTCAAGGCCGGCTTGATGACGCTCACAGGTGGGCGGTTTCCCGGTCGGAGAATCGCGATGGAGCCCGACGCAAACGTGGAGCGCCAGCTCACCCCGGGCTCGCGCCCGGGGTCAGACTTCGCACCGGACGGCAAGCTCACCTTCTCGAAGGTCGATGGGGTTTTCAGATCCGGGAACGCGACGCGCGATACGGTCCCGGCGCACCTCGTGGTGGGGCAAGACGTGCCTCCCGAGGTGGCGGATTTCTACGCGCGGCTGTGTCCGGCAGGGGTCTACGAAGCGGCGGGCGGGCAGCTGCGCGTGAACGCGCCGAATTGCGTGGACTGCAAGGCCACCGATGTGCTGGGACCGCGCTGGACGCCGCGCGAGGGCGGCAGCGGGCCGAAGTACAAAAGGATGTAGTCTCCCCGCACGTCCATGGCCAACCTTCGCGCCAAGCTCGCCGATTTGACCAGCCTGGTTTCGCGTGCAGTATTCACCGCGTCGGCGAGACAGGACCAACATGGCCAGGGGACAGGGACCGGTGAATTTCCTCCTTCGCATGCTCCAGCGCGTGCTGGACGCGCCTCGCGCCAAGGAGGTGAAGGCCGTCCTGTTCGATCCGGTCACGTCTCTGCCCACGCTCCCGGTTCTCCTGCCGCACATCCGAAAGATCCTGGCCCAACGCAAGGGCGTCGGTCTGCTGGCGGTCAGCATCGCCCAGTTCTCCAAGGTCGAAGAGGTGTACGGCTGGGAAAGCTTCGACGAGATCGTCCGCGGCGTCG
>WNGM01003159.1_pt1 | contig 18318 bp, 19 predicted proteins | sample 5400571 | NCBI WGS metagenome assembly WNGM01 (sample SAMN13153378, study PRJNA577476) | soil metagenome | isolation source: 100 cm soil or saprolite under Garry oak tree replicate 2 | place: USA:California | collected 2016-06-15 | reverse complement strand
CGGCGTACACGTACGCGGCGGACACCGCGAAGGGAATATTCACCATCAGCAGCAGCGGCGACGCGACGACGGTCAGCTTGCCCTAACGCCGCTGGGCTCCGCCGGCTTGCCGGCGCTGACCTCATGAGGGGAGGAGGTCTTCGGGCCTCCTCCCTTCGCGTTTAAGCGTATGCCGACACCGACGCTGTTCGACGAGACGACTTCGACCACACCGCTCGCCGGCGAGGCGCGTCGTGGCGGCGCCCGTGCCGACCTCGCGACGCGAGCGCGCGGGTGGCTGGCGACGCTGGCGCTCCCGGAGCGAGTCGTTCCGCTCGCCATCGTGCTCGCCGTGGTCGTGGTGTTCGCCGTCGGGCTGCGCAACGAGTTCGTGCAGTGGGACGACCAGGTGAATCTGGTCGAGAATCCCCACTTCCGGGGTCTCGCTCCGCGCCACCTCGCCTGGATGCTCACGACGACGCTCATGGGCCACTACATTCCCGTCACGTGGCTGAGCTTCGGTCTCGACTACGTGCTCTGGGGCATGCAGCCCGCGGGCTACCATTTCACGAACCTCGTGCTCCACGCCGCGAACGCGGTGCTCGTCTATTGGCTGGCTCGGCGCCTCCTCGCGGCCGCGCGGCCGGACACGAGCGAGATGGCGCTACGCGCGGGGGCCGCCGTGGCTGCCCTGTTCTTCGCCATCCACCCGCTGCGGGCGGAGTCGGTGGCGTGGGCGACCGAGCGGCGCGACGTCCTCTCGGCCCTGCTCTTCCTGACCTGCGTGCTGACGTATCTGCGCGCGGCCAGCGCCGAGAGCGCAGGCCGGTGGCGGCTGCTGACGGTGTCGATCGTCGCCTTCGCGCTGTCGATGCTGGCCAAGTCGATCGTGATGACGCTGCCGCTGCTGTTGATCGTCCTCGACTGGTATCCGCTGCGCCGCCTGTCGCCCGTCCCGTCGACGTGGCGCGGCCCCGAGACGCGGCGCGCGCTGCTCGAGAAGCTGCCGTTCGTCGCCGTCGCCGTCGCGGGTGCGGCCGTGTCGTACTGGGCGGTGGCCCACCACGACTACTTCACGCCGGGGACGAAGTACCCGTTGCCGTCGCGCATCGCGATGGCGTTCTACAGCATGGTCTTCTACGTCTCGAAGACGGTGCTACCGACGGATCTCTCGCCGCTGTACGAGCTGCCGGTGCGCGTAGATCCCTCCGCTCCGGAGTTCGTGCTCAGCGCGGTGGCGACGATGCTGCTCAGCGTGACCCTCGTGGCGCTCGCCGCTCGGTGGCCGGCGGGGCTCGCCGCCTACGCGTGGTACGCGATCATGCTGGCGCCCGTCGGTGGCCTCGTGCATGCCGGCTTCCAGCTGGCGCACGATCGCTACAGCTACCTGTCGTGCCTGGGATTCGCTGTACTCGTAGGCGGCGGCGTCGCGTGGCTCGTCGGCGCGCACGCCTCCGGCCGGCTGCGTCCTCCGCACTTCCGCGCGAGCTGCGCGGCGCTGGGCGTGCTGCTCACGACCCTGGCCGCGCTGACATGGCTCCAGGTCCAGGTGTGGCGCGATAGCGAGTCGCTCTGGACGCACGCGATGCTCGTCACGCCGGAGTGCTCGATCTGCCACGACAACTACGGGGCCGCGATCGTGAACCGCGAGCGCAAGGACCCGAGCGACGCGCTGATCGCGATCGGCCACTTCCTCCGCGCGCTGGCGCTCAAGCCCGACCGCGAGAAGCCGTACGGCGGCCTCGGCCTGGCCCTGCTCCAGCTCAACCGTCCCCTCGACGCCGAGGCCCCGCTGCGGCGGGCGGTCGCGAAATTCCCGACCGAGACGGGCCCGCTCAACAACCTCGGGATGGCGCTGACGCAGCAAGGACGGTTCGACGAGGCGGTGCCGTTCCTGCGGCGCGCGGTGGCGCTCAACGAGCGCAACGTCGTCGCGCGCGCGAACCTCGGCGGCGCCCTCGCGGGACTCGGGCGCTACGACGAAGCCATCACGGAATTTCGCCGGGCCGCCGAGGAGCAGCCGTTCGCGCCGGAGCCGCGCATCGGGCTCGTCCTCGCGTATCGTGACACGGGCGACGTCGTGGAAATGCGCAAGCACCTCACGATCCTTCGCCAACTGCATCCCGCGGCGGAGCGGGACATCGTCGCGCGGCATCACCTCTGAGATGCCCCTGGCGGTGGTCGTGCTCTTCGGCCTGGTCCTCGGCAGCTTCCTGAACGTGGTGATCGCCCGGCTGCCCGAGAGGCGCAGCCTGTGGGCGCCCCGTTCGGCGTGTCCCGGCTGCGGCGCGCTCATCGCCTGGTACGACAACGTGCCGCTGGTGTCGTTCGTCGTCCTGCGTGGCCGCTGTCGCGCCTGCGCGACGCCAATTCCGTGGCGCTATCCGCTCGTCGAGGCGACGACGGCGGCGCTGCTCGCGCTGGCGTGGGCCGAATTCGGGCCGGGCCTCGAGTTCGTGGTCGCCGCGGCGCTGCTCGCCGCGCTGATCGCGGTGACCGCGATCGACCTGCGTCATCAGATCATTCCCGACGCGATCACCCTACCGGGCATTCTGGCAGGGGTCACTGCCAACGTGGCGACCCGCCACCTGGGCTGGGCAGAGGTCGCGCTCGGAATCGCCCTCGGCGGCGGCGTGTTTTTCGCTATCATCGTCGTCAGCCGAGGCGGAATGGGCGCGGGCGACATGAAGCTCGGCGCGATGCTCGGCGCCTTTCTCGGCTGGAAGATCGCGCTGTTCGCGCTGATGGTTGGGGTGGTGCTCGGGGGAGCGTGGGCGGTGGCTCTGATGGCCCTCGGCGTCCGTGGTCGTAAGGACGCGATCCCGTTTGGCCCTTTCCTTGCAATTGGGGGAGCCACTGCGTTGTTTTGGGGCGAAGGAGTCGTGCAATGGTACGTCACCGGACTGCGGATGTGAGAGACCGACAAGCCGGGTTTTCGCTGGCCGAGTTGATCGTCGTGGTCGCGATGATCGGGCTTCTCGCCGCGCTCGGGCTGCCGCAATTCATGTCGTACTGGCGGAGCTCCGCGACGACGGCCGGCGCCTCGGAGCTGGCTACCGCACTCAGCCGCGCGCGTCAGCTCGCGATCACGGGCAATCAGAACTACTGCGCGGAAGTGTTGGGGGCGAGCCTGCGCTACCGGCAAAACTCCAACGCGGCGTGCACCGCCGGAACGATCTGGACCGGCACCGGCACCGACGGCGCCGGCCTCATGGCGATCTCGAACAACATGCAGCTCTCGGGCGGCCCGGTGGTCTTCACCTCGCTCGGCGCCGCGGCCCTGGCGGGGACGTTCACCGTCACCAACCCGAACGGCGGGACCCGCAACGTCGTCGTCGCCGCCTCGGGTCGTGTGAGCGTGCAATAGTCCACGGGGGGCGCGGCTTCTCGCTGGCCGAAGTGCTCGTGGCCACCGCCCTCCTGACGATCGGCCTGGTGGCGATCGCCACCGGCTTCCAGTACGCGGCGAGCGGCATCGCCACGGGCGGCGGCGAGACGGCCGCGGTGTTCCTCGCCGAGCAGCGGATCGAGCAGCTCCGAGCCCGGGCGATGACCGACTTCTCGGCGGCAGCCCTGGGCCCGGGGACGACGACGGAGCATTGTCTGTCGGGCCCCAGCGCCGCCGGCGCGTCGAATTGTCAGAGCGAGCCGGTCGCCGGCCCGTCGTACATGCGAACCACGACGATCACGGACATCAGCATCGGCACGGGCTGCCCGCCCACGCCGCTGTCGTGCAAGGAGGTCCAGGTGCGGGTGAGCTATCGTCCGCTGACCGGCTCCGGCGAGCTCAGCCAGCCACGCACGGTGGACGTCGTCACGGTGCTAGGACCGAGAGCGTGACGACGGAGCTGAGGCGACGACCGCCGACGCTGCGCAATCAGCGTGGCATCGCGCTGATCCTCGTCGTGATGGCGCTGCTCTGCCTGACCGGTCTGCTCGTCGCCTATCTCTCGGTGAGCGCGCTCGAGCCGCAGATCTCGCGCAACCTCGCCGACGCTTCGCGTGCCCGCTATCTCGCGGAGGCGGGCATCGAGCGCGGCTTCAACGTGCTGGTGAGCACGGCCGACGCGAGCGATAACTGGAGCGGCCTGCTCTCGGGCGCCACGACGGGCCTGCCGTGGGTCGCGATCGCCGGGCTCACGAACGTCGCGCTCGGCGGCCCGGCCAACGGCGGCACGTTCAGCGTCACGATCCGCAACGACAACGGCGCGGCCGACACGCCGCTCACGGGGCTCAGCAGCACCACTGAGCCGGCGATGGACACCTCGCCGATCGCGGACGACAACACGACCGTCATCATGCGGTCCGCCGGGACCTTCAGCGGCGTGACCAGGACGGTCGAGGTGGTCGTCCGGCGCGTGGCGCTGCCGCCACTTCCCGGCGCCGTCGACATCCCGGGACGGCACTCCGACACCTCCGGCAGCCTCTCGATCCGGTCCAGCCAACAGAACGTGGACATGGTCCAGTCGATGCGATCGCTGCACTCGATCACCAACTGGCGAGAGATTTAACGACTGAATCGCGATGCATGGGGCCTCGCACGTACTCCGACCCCAACGCTTGTGTGTGGGAAAAGATTGGCCGCAACCAACGATACTCCTATACTACTGACTCGACAGGGGAAATGACGTGTTGAACATCCTGAAGAGACTGCGCAGGAGCTCCGATAGTTTCGGGCTCGATATCGGCACCAGCGCCGTCAAGGTCGTGCAGATCAAGAACGGCAGCACCCCCCGGCTCATCGGGATGGCCACTGTCGGGCTGCCCGCGGACACCATTGCCGAGGGCTCGGTCCGCGACAGCCAGGTGGTGGCCGACGCGATCAAGGAGGCGGTGGCCAAGGCGGGGATCGAAGGTGTCGAGGCCGTCATCGCCGTCTGCGGGCGCGAGTTGATCATCAAGAAAGTCCAGATCCCCGAGGTGCCCGCCAAGGACGTCCACGACGTGGTGATGCTCGAGGCAGAGCACCACATCCCGTTCGCGATCGACGAGGTGTTCATCGACCATCACACGCTCGGCCGCTCCGGCGGTCAGATGGACGTCATCCTCGTCGCCGTGAAGAAGTCCAAGGTCAACGAGTACATGGCCGTCGTCGACCAGGCGGGCTTCAATCCCCTCATCGTCGACGTGGACGGCTTCGCCCTCGGCAACCAGTGGGAGCTCAACTTCCCGAGCGAGGTCCGCGAGGCGGTGGCGCTCATCGACATCGGCGCGGCGATCATGAAGACGAACGTCGTGCGCGGCGGCGCGACGATCTTCGCGCGCGACATCCCGTTCGGCGGTAACAACTACACGCAGGCGATCTCCCAGCGGCTCAACATCTCCTTCCAGCAGGCGGAGGACGCCAAGCTCGGCAAGGACGTCGGCGTGAAGTGGGAGACCCTGGTGCCGCCGCTCGAGGCGATCTCGCGCGAGCTCTCGCTCGAGGTCCAGCGGACGTTCGATTACTTTGCCTCGACGGCGGAGTCCGAGCGCATCGGCAAAATCGTGCTGGCGGGCGGCTGCGCGCAGTTGCCCGGCCTGAACGAGTACCTCGCCTCCAACTGGGGGATCCCCGTCGAGCTCGCGCGGCCCTTCGAGCGCATCGAAGTCGCGCCCGCGTACGCCGAAGAGGCCGCCGCGATGGCCCCGGCCCTGGCCGTGGCCGTCGGGCTCGGCCTGCGACGGTCCGGAGACAAGGAGCAAGGGAAGTGATCAGGATCAACCTCGCGCCGGTCGAAGCGCGCCGGCGCCGTGGTCCAGGCTTCACGCTGCCGGCCCTGCCCGTCGGGCTCGGCATGCTCTTCGCCGTGCTCTACGTCGTCGCGGTCCTCGGCGTCGGCTACTCGTGGTGGAGTCTCATCGCCGAGACGTCGCGGCTCATCGCAGAGAACGATCGCACGGCCAAGGAGACCGACACGCTCAAGGCCACGCTGGGAGCGGGCGGCAACGTGAAGGCGCAGCTCGCGGACGTCCGCAAGCGCGTCCAGGTGATCGAGGAGCTGGTGCAGGGCCAGGGGAGGCCGATCCAGCTGCTCGATGCGTTCGTCGACACCGTGCCACGCGACCTCTGGATCACGTCCTTCGAGGATCGCGGCGCTTCGCTGAAGATCGCCGGCACGGCCTACTCGACGCGCGCCGTATCCGAGTTCCTGAACAACCTCAGGCAGTCGGGGAAGTTCAAGGACGTCGACATCCTGGTGTCGAGGCAGGACCTGAGCAAGAGCCCGATCATGGTGACGTTCGAGGTCACCTGCCGGTTCGAGGCGTAGCGATGACGCTGCCGCCGTTCCTCCAGAACTTCGTCGACGGCCCGAAGCTTCCAAAAGTCATCCTGGGAGTTCTTGGCCTCGTGGTGATCGTCGGCGGCGCGTGGTTCCTGCTCCTCTCCCCCGTGCAGGCCGAGATCACGACCCTCGAAGCCAGGCGCCAGCAGCTCGCGACCGAGCTGGCGCAGGCGCGCTCTCAGGTGGCCGAGCTGCAGCGCTTCCGCCGCGAGGTGGCCGAGCTGCAGACGAAGCTCGACATGCTGAAGGCCAAGCTGCCGACCGAGAAGGAGACCCCGGCCCTCTACAAGGCGGTCTCCGAGGCGGCGCAGGGCTCGGGACTCGGCGTGTCGCTCTTCCAGCCGCGCGAGCCGCGGCCAAAGGACTACGTCACGGAGATCCCGATCACGATCACCGCCGAGGGCGGGTACCACCAGCTCGGCCTCTTCTTCGAGAAGGTGGCGACCCTGGAGCGCGTCGTCAAGGTCGCCGAGATGAAGCTGACGGGCCTGGTGAAGGGCCGGACCGCGCTCCGCGCCGAGATGACGCTCGCGACCTACATGTATCGCGACGCCCCACCTCCCCCGAAGCCCGGGGCGCCCGCGGCCCCGAAGCCGGCGGCCGCGTTGTCCAGCAAGGAGGCTCGCTCGTGAAGTTGGCCATCGCCCGCGTGACGCTCGGCGGCCTCTGCGCCGTGCTCACCGCGTGCGGCGGGTCGCCGCCCGCGCCGACACCGACGGCGAGCCGGCCCCCGGCGACGCCGGCCCCGGCTCCAGTGGCGTCCGTACGTCCCGAGCAGCCCGGCCAGCCTGCTCAGTCTGCTCAGCCTGCTCAGTCTGCTCAGCCTGCTCAGCCTGCTCAGCCGACTCAGCTCGTGCCCGCCGCGCCCGTGCTGTCGGCAGCCGACGTGCCGAAATACGAGGACAAGGGCCGCAAGGATCCGTTTCAGGAGGTGCAGCTCTCGATGGCCTCGGGTGGGCTGAGCGTGGCCACCACCAAGCTCACGGGGATCGTGCGCGGTCCCCGCGCAACGCTCGCCCTGCTCGAGACCCAGGAGGGCATCGGTTACATCCTCAAACCCGGCGACACGCTCGGCGACGGCCGGTTGATGGAAATCGGCGCCGACAACGTGGTATTCGCGGTGGGACCGAAGCCCGGCGCCGCCGCGCAGCGTGTCGTCCTACGATTGGCGGCCAATTGAGATGACTACACGGCGCGTGGTGCTCCTCGTGCGGCGAGCGTTCGGCCTGGGGCTGATGCTCCTGCTCACCGGAAGTCTGGCGGTGGCGCAGCAGGCGCCGGCAACGGCTCGGCTCAGCGACATCACCGTCGCGACGCAGCCCGACGCGGTGACCGTGTTCGTCAAGACGTCGGCACCGGCCAAGTACCAGGCCGAGCTCATCGACTCGCCGACGCGGCTCGTCATCGACTTCGAGGACACCGACTATGCGTGGCGCAAGACGCCGCTCAACGTGGCGGCGTCGCCCCTCAAGCAGATCCGCGGAAGCCAGTACAAAAAGGGCGTCGCGCGCGTCGTCGTTCAGCTCGACCGCAAGGTCGGCTACGCGATCCGCGAGGACGACGGCGGCCTGGCCATCGTGATCCCGACCTCGCCGCTGGCGAAGGCGCCGGCGGACACGCCGTCCTCGACGGCCGTCACCGGGTCGACCGACCAGCGGACCGAGGCCACCGAGCCGAAGGCGCCGGTCAAGCGTCCCGTCGCCAAGCCCGCGCCCCAGGTACGCGTGGCCCAGGCGCCCCCGCGCCCGGCCGCGCCCGCCCCCGCGCCGGCCGCGCCCGCCCCCGCGCCGGCCGAGCCCGTCGCTCAGCCTGCGCCACTCGCGCCGCCGGCGCCCGTCATGCCGGCGCCCGCCAACGGCCGGCGCCTGATCTCGCTCGACTTCAAGGACGCCGACGTCGTGAACTTGCTCCGCATCCTCGCCGCGGAGAGCGGGCGCAATATCGTGATCGGCGACGACGTCAAGGGCAAGATGTCGATCTCGCTGCGTAACGTGGCGTGGGACCTGGCGCTCGACACGATCATGGAGGCGCGCGGCCTCGTGAAGACCGAGCGCGACAACGTCATCCGCATCGTCTCGGCCGACCAGCTCGCCAAGGAACGGGAGTCGAAGGCGCGCGTGGAGGAGGCCAAGCTCAAGGCCGAGGCCGACGTGCGCACGAAGGTCGCCGAGGCGCAGCTCAAGGAGGCCGAGGCGCGCGGGAAGATGCTCGCGGCCGAGGCCGCTGCCGCCGAGGTCGCCGCGCGCGGCCCGCTGAAGGAAGAGACGATCCGTCTCGCCTACGCGGATCCCGAGGAGCTGGCCAAAACCCTGTCGGGCATCCTCGGCATCCCCGAGGGCGGCGCGGCGCCCGCGGCCGTGCCGGCGATCGCGCCGATCCCGGCGCCGCCGTTCTCGGCCGTGTTCGGACCGGGCGCGGCGCCCCCGCCGCTGGTTGCGCCGGCGCCCTCGGCCGACGTGCTGGCCAAAGGCATCACGATCCGCGCCCACAAGCCGACCAACTCGATCTTCATCCGCCACTACGCCAACGACCTCGAGCGGATCAAGAAGCTCATCCGGGAGAACCTCGACATCCCGCTGCCGCAGGTCAAGATCGAGGCGCGGCTGAACGAGATCAACCGCACGGACCTGTTCGAGATCGGCGTGCAGTGGGGCGGCGCCGGAGCGCGCCGCGACGGGTCGAACGTCCTGGTCGGTCAGGGCTTCGCGCCCTTCTCCCGTGAGGGGGGCCAACAGATCACCCGGGCGGTCGATATCGGGCAACGGGCCGGGGGGGTAGAGACTCTCACGGGATTTGGCGGGGCCGCCACTGCGCCAAGTAGCCAAATCACGAGCCCTATCACCAATCCGCTCTCACCGTTGGGGTTGGCCCAGCTGTTGCCGGTCAGCAGCCTCACCGGGCTTCCGCTCGGCGGCAACGCCGTCAACCTGCTGCCATCGAACCTCCCCACCGGCGGCATCTCATTCGGCCTCATCGGCACGAACTTCAACTTGAACCTCGCGCTGCAGGCTCTCGAGGAATCGTCGAAGACGCGCTCGCTGTCCAAGCCCGAGATCGTCACCGTCGAGAACGCGAAGGCCTCCATCGCCCTCGGCAGCGAGATCCCGTACGCGACGGTCAGCTCCGCCGGCACGCAGGTGCAGTTCAAGGAGGCGACACTCCGCCTCGAGGTGACGCCGACCGTCGTGTTCGAGCCGAACAACATCAACCGCATCAAGCTGCTGGTCGTGGTCGAGGACAACTCGAAGGGCGCGGACGTCAACGCGGGCGCCGGCGGCCTCATCCCCAGCATCAACAAGCGGCGCGCGGACACGCTGGTCCTCATCAAGGAAGGCGACACCCTCGTCATCGGCGGGATCACCCAGCGGACCGACGTCGAGAGCGTGCGCAAGGTGCCGTTGTTCGGCGACATCCCCGTCATCGGCTGGCTGTTCAAGACGAAGCAGATGGCGACGAACCCGAACCGCGAGCTGGTCATCTTCGTGACACCGAGCGTGGTCCGCCGCGACACGCCGCGCGCCAGCCTCCAGACCGGCGCCGCCCAGCGGTAGGTCATGGGCGGAGTCTTCCGCTTCCTCACCGCGGGCGAATCCCACGGTGAGGCGCTGGTCGCCGTCATCGACGGCGTCCCGGCCGGCCTGCCGCTGACCGAAGCCGACATCAACGGCGACCTCGCCCGGCGCCAGCGCGGCTACGGCCGCGGCGGCCGCATGAAGATCGAGCGCGACCAGGTCCACGTCCTGTCCGGCGTCCGCTGGGGCGCCACGCTCGGCTCGCCCATCACGCTCAGCATCGCCAACCGCGACTGGGAGAACTGGAAGGCGACCATGGGCGTGGCCGTGCCCGAGGCGGGCACGGCGAAGAAGGAAGTGACGCGGCCCCGTCCCGGGCACGCCGACCTCGCCGGCGCCATGAAGTACGGCCACCGGGACATCCGCAACGTGCTCGAGCGCTCCAGCGCCCGCGAGACGACCGCGCGGGTGGCCGTCGCCGGCGTGGCCAAGCGGCTGCTGGCGGAGTTCGGGATCACGATCCTGAGCCACGTCACCGAGATCGGTGGCGTGCGCGTGGGACACATCGATCTGCCGTGGGACGAGCTGGCGCGCCGGGCCGAGGCCTCCGAGGTGCGCTGCGCGGACGCCACGGCGGAGGCGGCGATCATCGCGGCCATCGACGACGCCAAGGCCAAGGGCGACACGCTGGGAGGCGTCTTCGAGGTCGTCGCGCTGGGCTGCCCGGTCGGCCTCGGCTCCTACGTGCAGTGGGACCGGCGGCTCGACGGCCGGCTCGCGCAGGCCTTTTGCTCGATCCAGGCGATCAAGGGCTGCGAGTTCGGCATGGGCTTCGAGACGGCGCGCACCCCCGGCTCGGGCGTGCACGACGAGATCCTGTTCGAGGCGGGCCAGGGCTTCAACCGCTCGACCAACAACGCGGGCGGCCTCGAGGGCGGCGTCACCAACGGCCAGCCGCTCGTCGTGCGAGCCGCGATGAAGCCGCTCTCGACGCTGCGCACGCCGCTCAAGTCGGTCGACCTCGCCACCAAGGAGACGGTGGAGGCGGTGGTGGAGCGCAGCGACGTCTGTGCGGTGCCGGCAGCGGGCGTCGTGGGCGAGGCCATGATGGCAATCGTGCTGGCCGACGCCTTCCTCGAGAAGTTCGGCGGCGACGGCATCGAGGAGGTCCGCCGCAACTACCGCGCCTACCAGGACAGCCTGAAGAGCTGGTAGCGCCCGCGCGGCGCTATCATCGAAGCGCGATGCTGATCCCCGTCGACCTCGGCCCCCGGTCCTACTCGATCGTCGTGGAGCCCGGCGCGCTCGCCAGCGTGGGCGCGCGCCTGCGCGAGCTCCGCGTCGGCTCGCGCGCGGTGCTCGTGACCGACGCCGGCATTCTCAAGCTGCACGGCCAGGTCGTGGTGGCGAGCCTGGAGGCCGCCGGGCTCTCGGTGACCGTGCTCGAGGTTCCCGACGGCGAGGCGGCCAAGACGCTGGCGGTCGCCGAGCACTGCTGGGATCGGCTGCTGGCGGCGGGCGCCGACCGCACCTCCACGCTGCTGGCGCTCGGCGGCGGCGCCGTCGGCGACCTCGCGGGCTTCGTGGCCGCGACCTATATGCGCGGCGCCAACTTCGTGCCGCTGCCGACGACGGTGCTCGCCCAGGTCGACGCCTCCAGCGGCGGCAAGACCGCCATCGACCACCCGAAGGCCAAGAACCTCATCGGCGCCTTCCACCAGCCGCGCCTGGTCATCGTGGATCCGGCGGTCGTGCTGACGCTGCCGGACCGCGACTTCCGCTCGGGCCTCGCCGAGATCGTCAAGCACGGCGTCGTGCTCGACGCCGCCTACTTCGACGACGTCGAGCGCTCGGCGGCGGCGCTCACCGCCCGCGACCTGCCCACCCTCACGCGCATCATCGGCGGATCGTGCCGGCTCAAGGCGGCGGTCATCCAGCGCGACCCGGAGGAGAAGGGCGAGTGGCGCTTCGCGCTCAACAACGGCCACACGATCGGCCACGCGCTGGAGGCGGCGACGCGATTCGAGACGTGGACGCACGGTGAGGCGGTCGCGCTCGGCATGGTCGCCGAGGCGCGACTGGCCGAGCGGCTCGGCCTGGCCGACGCGGCCACGACGCGGCGACAGGAGGCGCTCCTGCGCGCCCTCGGGCTGCCGGTGCAGGCGGCGGCGGTGGAGGCCGAGGCCGTACTGGCCGCGATCGCGCACGACAAGAAGGCACGCGACGGCCGAGTGCCGTTCGTGCTCGCGCCGTCGATCGGCGCCTTCCGGGTCGTCTACGACGTCTCGCCCGCCGACGTGCGGGCGGCGCTCGCGTCCATCGTCGGGGGCGGGCGATGACGGACGAGCCGACGCCGACCGGTGCCGCGGCCTCGCCCAACGAGTTCGCGCTCGCCGCCGCCATCCGCCGCTACGAGGAGCGGCTGGCGAAGGATCCGGCATCGCTCGGCTTCGCGTTGCTCGCGGATCTCTACCGCAAGGCCGGGCGCGTCGCCGATGCGGTGGCGGCCTGCCGCGACGGTCTCATCCGCCATCCGCACTACGCCACGGCCCGACTGATCCTGGCCAAGGCGCTCCTGAGCCGTCAGGATTTTGCCGGGGCCCTGGCCGAGATCGACACCATTCTCCGGTCCAGCCCGAAGGACGTACAATGTCATCGGCTCGCCGCGGAGGTTCACCGACGGCTCGGACGCGTGGACGACGCCGTGCAACACCTCGAGCGGGCGGCGAGCCTCGACCCCGGTGATCGGGAGTCGCGCGCGCTGCTCGGCCTGCTGCGGGCGGGGGCGGCGGCCGGAGACTCGGGGGTGGCGCGGCTGCTCGCCGACGACACCTTCGTCACCGCCGCCTTCGGCACGCTGTGCCTCGACCAGGGCCTGGCCGACGAGGCGACGATCGTGTTCACGCGGCTCGTGCGAAAGGACCCCGACGACGTGGGCGCGCGGGAGCGGTTGGACACCGCGCTGCGCGCCCGGTCGCGACGGAAAGGCTGAGAACGTCCCATGCAGGTCTCGACGGCCGAGTTCAAGAAGGGATTGCGGATCGTGTTCGACGGGCAGCCGTACGCCATCGTCGACTTCCAGCACGTCAAGCCGGGCAAGGGTGGCGCCTTCGTCCGCACCAAGCTCAAGCACATGCGGCTCGGCAAGGTGATCGACAACACGTTCCGCGCGGGGGAGAAGGTCGACCTCGTCGAATACGACGAGAAGCACATGCAGTTCCTCTACAAGGACGACCGGTACCACTTCATGGACACGGAGACCTACGAGCAGGTGTCGCTGTCGGCCGACGAGGTCGGCGACGAGACGGGTGCCGTGCTCCAGGTGCCCCTGTTCCTGAACGAAGGGGACGTCGTGAAGGTCGACACGCGCACCGGCGAGTATCTCGGCCGCGTGGCCGTGGCGGGCTGATGGCGAAGCGCGCGACGCTCTCCGCGGATCCTGCCGGCGGCGGCGACGATCGGCTCATCGAGCTGACGCGGCGCCTGGCCGCGGTGGCCGCCGAGCTCGGCCTCTCGGAGATCGAGGTCGAGTCGGCCGGCACGCGCCTGCGGGTCCAGCGCGCCGGCGCGCCGGCCACGCCCGCCGTTCACGCCGGCGCCGCGCCCTCCACGAGCGCCCCCTCGCCGACGATCGAGTCGGCCCTCGTGGCCGACGTCGCGGCGCCGACCGCGATCACCATCGAGGCGCCGATGGTCGGCACGTTCTATCGGGCCTCGGCGCCCACCGCCGATCCGTTCGTCCGCGAGGGCGACGTGGTGAAGGAAGGCCAGGTCATCTGCATCATCGAAGCGATGAAGCTGATGAACGAGATCGAGTCGAAGGCGGGAGGTCGGGTCCTCAAGATCCTCGTCGAGAATGGCCAGCCCGTGGAGTACGGGCAACCGCTCTTCCTGCTCGAGCCACCGCACTGAGGCGCCTCACCGTGAGGCTGTCCATCGCCGCCCGTCGCGGGCTCCTGCCCCTCGTCGCCGTCGCTCTCGCGACCGGCGCCGCCGCGTGGTGGTCGGTGCTCCGCGCGCCCGTGCCGGCTCCCGCCGTCGTGCTCACGCGCCCCGCGGACGCCACCGCGCTGACCGACGACGCGATCCGCCTCTACGCTGCCGGCCAGCTCGCGCGCGCCTGCGACCGCTTCAGCGAGGCGGCGGGCGAGCGTCCGGACAGCGCCGCGCGCCGCGAGGACGTGGGCCGCTGCTTCGAGACGTGGGGCTGGCGCACGCTGGCGCAGGGACGCCCGGAGGAGGCGGCCCTGCTCTTCGGCCAGGGCCTCGCGGCCGTGCCCGACGACCCGGCGCTGCTCAAGGCCGCCGGCGTCGCGGCGGTGCACGCCGGGCGCGTGGACGACGCGCTGGGTCCGCTGGAGGCGGCGGCGCGCCTGCGCGCGGACGCGCAGGTGCGGATGCTGCTCGCGCGACTGTACGATCACCGCGACGAGCCCGAGCGCGCGGTCGCGCACCTGCGCGCGCTGCTCGCCGTCGATCCGGTGCACGACGAGGCGCGCCGGCTGCTCGACAAGCTCGAGCGCGAGCAGCGCACCGAGGCGGCCTTCCTGCGCGAGCCGGTGGGCGCGTTCGTCCTGCGCTACCGGCCGGGCGTCGACGCCGACGCGCGGCGCGCGGTGCTCGCCGCGCTCGAGACCGCGCGACGGCGCGTCGTCGCGCAGCTGGGTGACGCGGGCCCGGAGCCCGTGAGCGTGGTGCTGTACGAGCGGGGACAGTTCAGCGACGTCACAGGCTCCCACGCCTGGGTCAACGGGCTCTTCGACGGCCGGATCCGGCTGCCGCTGGGCCCGGCCCTGCCTGCGCGCGGGGAGCTGGCGCGGCTCCTGACCCACGAGTACGCGCACGCCGTGATCCACCACCGCGCGCGCGGGCGGGCGCCGCGCTGGCTGCAGGAGGGCCTGGCCCAGGTGCTGGAGGGCCGTGCGGCCGATCCCGCGCTGGCCGCGTCGGGCGGCCTCACGCTGAGCGGCCTGGAGGCGCTCGTGACCGACCCCGACCCGCGCCGGGCGCACGCGGGCTACGAGCTCGCGCTGTTCGTCGTCGCGGACCTGCTGGACCGCGGCGGAATGGAATCGATGCGCGCGTTGCTGGCGCGGCTGGGCGCGGGCGAAACGATCGCCGACGCGGCGCCGCGCGTCTACGGCTGGCGTCTGGCCGAGCTCGAATCGCAGTGGCGCCGACTGCTGGGAGGCTGACATGAACTGGATCTGGATCGTCTTGGCGATGATGCTGCTCGTGACGACGCCGACGTGGGCCCAGGTCGGCGCCGTGAACCCCAACGTTCCCTCAACGATCACCGTGCCACCGCCTTCCGGATCGCTGCCAGGGACCCCGTCGACCACGCGACCGAGCGTTCCGTTCACGAGCGATCCGAATCAGCAGAACAATCCCTTCCCGACGCTGCTGAACGCGGGAGTCTCGGGGACCGGCTGGTACGGGGTGCCGATCCGGCAGATCTACATCCCGCCGCAGGCCGTCCAGATCGTCGTTTATGCCCCGGAACAGGAAGTCACCGGAGACCAGTGGGTCGCGCAGTACACCGAGCTTCCTGGCTATTACGTCACCGAGACGACCCTCGGGTACCTCTATCCGGATCGCTGGACGCTGAGCAGCCCTGCGAAGGGTCTCTACCAGTGGCAGCGCGTACCCGCGGGGTTCCAGCGCAAGTAAGGGTATGTTCCACAAGATCCTCATCGCCAACCGCGGCGAGATCGCGCTGCGGATCATGCGCACCTGTCGCGAGATGGGGATCCGCACGGTGATCGCCCACTCGACGGCGGACGCGCAATCGCTGCCCGTACGCCTCGCCGACGAGACGATCTGCATCGGCCCCGATGCGGCGCGGGCGAGCTACCTCAACATGCCCTCCGTGATCTCGGCGGCCGTCGTCACCGACAGCGAGGCGATCCACCCGGGCTACGGCTTCCTCGCCGAGAATCCGACGTTCGCCGACATCTGCCGCGCCTCGGGCCTCACCTTCATCGGGCCGAGCCCCGAGGCCATCCGCCTGATGGGCGACAAGGCGCAGGCGCGCGTCATCGCCCGGCAAGCGGGCGTGCCGGTCGTGCCCGGCAGCGAGCTGCCGCTCAAGAGCGAGGCGGAGGCGCTGGACGTCGCCGACGAGGCCGGCTACCCGGTCATCTTCAAGGCGGCGGCGGGCGGCGGCGGCCGCGGCATGCGCATCGTGCGCGAGCGCGCCTCAGCCGCGCAGGCGTTCGCCGCCTGCCAGGCGGAGGCCGGCGCCGCCTTCGGCTCCTCCGAGATCTACTGCGAGAAGTACATCGAGCAATCGCGGCACGTCGAAGTGCAGGTGCTGGGCGATCGCAACGGGATGCGCGTGCACCTCGGCGAGCGCGATTGCTCCGTCCAGCGGCGCCACCAGAAGCTGATCGAGGAGTCGCCGGCGCCCTCGCTCCCCGCGGACACGCGCACGGGGCTGCATCGCGCGGCCCTGCTGGCGGCGGCGGCGGTGAACTATGTCAGCGCGGGCACGGTCGAGTTCCTCGTGGACGCCGACGGCGCCTACTACTTCATCGAGATGAACACGCGCATCCAGGTCGAGCACCCCGTGACGGAGGCGATCACGGGCCTCGACCTCATCCGCGAGCAGATCCGCATCGCCGCCGGCGAGCCGCTGGGCTATCGCCAGGACGCCATCCGCTTCGAGGGGCACGCGATCGAGTGCCGGATCAACGCCGAGGATCCCGAGACGTTCGTGCCGAGCGCGGGGCGCGTGACGGCGTGGGTGCCGCCGGGAGGCTTCGGCGTACGCGTGGACAGCCACCTGATGGCGCCGTACTCGGTCCCCCCCTTCTACGACTCGCTGCTCGGCAAGATCATCGTGCACGGCCGCGATCGCGCGGAGGCGATCGAGCGGATGCGCCGTGCGCTGAGGGAGACGGTGATCGAGGGCGTGAAGACGACCATCCCCTTCCACTTCAAGATCCTGAGCGATCCCGCCTTCGTCGACGGCCGCTTCACCAGCGCGGACGGCGCCCGCCTCCACCCCTGATGGACCCGACGCTGTACGTCGTCCTCGACCGGACGGCGGCGCGCGGGCGCGACGTCGACGACCTCCTCGCCGCCGTCATCGACGGCGGCTGCCGCATGGTCCAGCTGCGCGAGAAGGACTGGCCCTCGGGCCGGGTCCTGCCGGTGGCCCGCCGGTTGCGGGAGCGGTGCGGCCGCGCGGGCGTCACGTTCATCGTGAACGACCGCGTGGACCTCGCGGTGGCCGTCGGCGCCGACGGCGTCCACCTGGGCCAGGACGACCTGCCCGCGCGCGCCGCGCGCCCGCTGCTGCGCCCCGGCATGCTGCTCGGCGTTTCCACGCACGGCGTCGAGCAGGCGCACGCCGCGCGCGCCGACGGCGCCGACTACGTCGCCGTCGGCTCGATGTTCGCGACAACGACCAAGCCCGACTTCCAGCTGGTGGGTCCCGCGCTGATCCGGAAACTCCGCGGCGAGATCCGCGTTCCCCTCATAGGGATCGGCGGCATCACGCACGACAACGTGGCCGAAGTCGTGCGGGCCGGCGCCGACGGGGTGGCCGTCATCTCAGCGGTCTGCGCGGCGCCCGATCCGGCGTCGGCCACGCGGCGCTTCCTCGACCTCATCCGCAGCGCCCGGGCGGCTTGACCGCCCGCGCGCCCTCGCTATAATTGGCGGCGCGCGCAAACCCCTCGATTCATCAACGCTCAAGGAGGGAGTCTATGAATCCGACACGCATCCGCAGCGTCCTCGCCGTCTGCGCGGCGCTCGCCATCGCCCTCCTGCCGCTGGGGTCGGGGCCGACCGCACAGGGGAAGGGCACCATCAAGATCGCCACGCAGAGCCCGCTCAGCGGCGGCCAGGCCGCGCTCGGCGAGGGCATCAAGCTCGGCACACAGCTCGCCATCGAGAAGTTCAAGGGCAACCTCGAGAAGACCGGCTTCAAGGTCGAGCTGGTGCCGTACGACGACCAGGCCAAGCCCGACGTCGGCGTGTCCAACGCGAAGAACATCATCGCCGACAAGGCCATCATGGTCGTCATCGGCCACCTGAACTCCGGCGTGGCCATCCCGTCGTCTGAGGTCTACAAGGAGGATTCGCTGGCGATGATCTCCCCGGCGAACACGAACGAGAAGGTCACCGACCGCGGCTACCCGAACGTCAACCGCGTGTGTGGCCGCGACGACGTGCAGGGCCCGGTGGGCGCCGAGTTCGCCGCCGGCACCCTGAAGACCAAGACCGCGTACGTGCTGCACGACAAGACGACCTACGGCCAGGGCGTCGCCGAGGCGTTCAAGAAGGACCTCGAAAAGAAGGGCGTGAAGGTCATCGGCTTCGAAGGGACGGAGGAGAAGTCGAACTTCGACCCGCTCATCACCCCGCTCAAGGCGAAGAACCCCGACCTCGTCTACTTCGGCGGCATCTACGACCAGGGGGCGCCCTTCTTCAAGCAGGCGCGCGAGAAGGGCGTGAAGTCGAAGTTCCTCGGCCCCGACGGTATGGACTCCTCGGACTTCGTCAAGATCGGCGGCAAGACGGTCGTGGGCACGTACTACACCACGGCCGCCGCG
>WNGM01001581.1_pt1 | contig 18330 bp, 19 predicted proteins | sample 5400571 | NCBI WGS metagenome assembly WNGM01 (sample SAMN13153378, study PRJNA577476) | soil metagenome | isolation source: 100 cm soil or saprolite under Garry oak tree replicate 2 | place: USA:California | collected 2016-06-15 | reverse complement strand
CTCGACGAGCTCGCATTACACGGCGATTTCGACGTCTCGGGAGGGCTGTGGAGAAACTGGAACCCGGCGCTGAAGGGCGATCCGATGGGACCGGATATCTTCCACTTCGCGGCCTTCGTCAAGTCGCTGTACTTCGATAGTCCGATGACCGTCGGCATGCTGAGCAACATCACGGGATTTCTCCCCGTGTTCGTTACGGGCCCAGAGCCGAGAAACGTGAACGAGGCCCGTAGCATCGAAGTCCTGACGGCCGACCAGACTGTTGGCGTGAGAAATTTCGTCAACAATCTGGCAGGCTCCCAGCGTCTCTACGCTCACGGCCTGATCTATCCGGGCACGGCGAACCTGTTCGAGATCCAGCGACAGATCGACCACAACAAGCCGGATGCGTGGAAGGGCTACTGCGTGTCCCTGGCCGCCAAACAGCTCACGGATCCAGCCGGCGCACCCATGAAGCAGTGGCGGCTCGATGACGAGCAGGTCGTCTACCCGACGTTCGAGCTCATCAGGAAGAACCAGGTCCTGCTGCGGGACGAGCGACCTGCGTTCGGCAACATCTGCGTGCACAAAGGCTTCGCGCCCACGGTGGACGACACGCCGCAGAACGGGAACCCCGAAGACCTGCCGAAGGCCGCCCGCGACTGGCCGAGCTTCAACTTCATCATCTACCACTCGTGCATCGCCCCGGTGTTGTTCTACAACCCGGAGCCCCTGAGCAACCTTCTGAGCGCGCACCCGGTCCTGCGCGAGGGCGTCCCGGATATCCGCTGGACGACACGGTTCGGCCAGCTCTCACGCAACCTCAACAACGTCTATGCCGAAGTCGGCTCGACGTTCGCGTCGACGGTGATCACGTTCCCCACCGTGTGGGCTCACATCGTCGGCCAGCTCCTGCAGAACATGGGATCGCACCGGATCGTCTTCGGCTCCGATTCGCTCTGGTATGGCTCGCCGAAGTGGCAGTACGAGGCCTTCTGGCGGTTCCAGATACCCGAATCGCTGCAGGACAGGTGGGGCTACCCCGAGATCACGGAGGCCGACAGGCGGAACATCATCGGACTGAACTCCGCGCGGCTGTACCACGTCTCCTCGACGATCCCCAAGAAGTTCGGAGCGATACCGGCCGACTTCGAGAGCAGGATGCCGGCTAGCCTGAAGTCGCTGCTCGAATTCCCCGGCTTCGCCTCGGACAACATCTCCAAGATGAAGCAACGGTATCTCGCCGAGGGCCCGGTTCCCGACCACTCACGGTTGGGCTGGATTCGCACTCGCGTCTAGTCCCGCTGGATGGCGCGGCCTTCCGTCGGGGAGGCCGCGCCGTCTCGAACCAGCTTCGCGTGCAAGTTCGACGGGGGAAGATGCGCCGCGCGGCCTGACCGGCGTCCCTTGACGATGCCCGGTGGCTGGAGGACGATCGCTGCCCATGGCCACCGGGCTGACCGACCTCTCGATCGCCGAGCTTTCGAGCCTGATCGCCGCGCGCACGCTGTCGCCCGTCGAGCTGGTCGAGGCGCTCATCCGGCGCGTCGAGGACTACGACGCGCAGACGCACGCCTTCATCACGCCCACCTTCGACCTCGCTCGCCAGCAGGCGAGGGCAGCCGAGGCCGAGATCGCGGCCGGCAAACACCGGGGGACCCTGCACGGCATCCCGTTCGCGCTCAAGGACATCTACGACACGCGGGGGATCCTCACCTCGGGCCACTCCCGCGTCTTCATCGACCGGATTCCCGCCGAGGACGCCACCGTGACGAGGCGGCTCTACGACGCCGGCGCCGTGCTGCTCGGCAAGCTCGCCACCCACGAGATGGCGCACGCGGGTCCCTCGTTCGATCTGCCGTGGCCGCCGGCGCGCAATCCGTGGAACCTGGCCCACTTCACGGGTGGCTCCTCGTCGGGCTCGGGCGCCGCCGTCGCCGCCGGCATGGTGCCGGTGGCGCTCGGCTCGGACACGGGGGGATCGATCCGCGGCCCGGCATCGCTCTGCGGCGTCGTCGGACTCATGCCCACGTTCGGCCTCGTGAGCCGCGCGGGCGTCATCACCAACTCGTACACGTTCGATCACTGCGGGCCGCTGGCGCGGACGGTCGAGGACTGCGCGCTGGTGCTGCAGGCGCTCGCCGGCTATGACCCGAACGACGCGGGGAGCGTGAGGCGCGACATCCCGTCGTATCGCGAGGCGCTGCGCGACGATCTCCGCGGCCTCAGGATCGGCGTGTTGCGGCACCACTGGGAGCAGGACATCCCGGCGACCGAGGACGTTCGTAACGCCATGGACGCCGCGCTCGACGTCTTACGCCGGCTGGGCGCCACCCTCGAGGAATGCCGCGTGCGGCCGCTGGCCGCCTACTTCGACGTCAAGATCGTCATCGCCGAGAGCGAGATCTTCAGCGTCCACCAGGCGAATCTCCAGACCCGCGCGAAGGACTTCGGCGCCGACTTCCGCTCACGCGTGCTGCCGTCCGTGCTGTTCACCGCCCACGATTACGTCCAGGCCACGCGCGAGCATCGCCGGATGATGGTGGAGATGGAGCCGCTCTACGGCCGATTCGACGCCTTCGTCACGGCCGGCATGGGCGAGGCGGCGCGGCTGAGCGATTACCGCAGCGTCTCGTTCTGGCAGAAGCCGAGCGTGTTGACCGCGTGGAACGTGACGGGCCAGCCCGTGCTGGCGCTGCCCAACGGCTTCGGCAGGAACGGGCTGCCGCTCGGCATGCAGATCGTCGGCCGGCCCTTCGGCGAGACGACGATCTTGAGGGTCGGCCACGCCTACGAACGCGCCACGGCGTGGCACACGCGGCGCCCCCAGCTCGTGCGCGGCGCGGCCGCGCCGGACGTCGTCCCTCCGCCGGTGCTGTCGAGCGGCGCCGATCAGGTCGACGCCGAGACGCGCGACCTGTGTGTGAAGAGCGCGCGGCGGGCGGGAGTCCAGCTCGACGATCTGATGCTGGCGCAGCTGCTGGAGGGAGCGCCGTACGCGCTCGCCATGGTGGAGCGCCTGCGCCGCTTCCGGCTCGGGTGACCGTTCAGTCCAGCAGCTCGAGACAACCGAGGTCGTGGACGGCGCTCATGATGCGCTCGAGATGGTTCCACCAGATCCAGGGACCGAGCCCGTGATTCGCCTGCCACATCGGGGTGGTGATCTGCCAGAGCACGGACTGCCGGTAGTCGTCCCACAGCGCGTCGAACGAGTAGCCGCGCACCCCGCCGGCCACCAGCGCGTCGTGATAGCGCCGGAGGCTCTCCCGCTCGTACCGGCGCCGCCAGTCCGGATACCACTGCACGGCGATCATGTAGGCGAGGTCGTCGGTGGCGGTGTCCACGCGCCACGCGTCCCAGTCGATCAGCCGCACGTCGTCGGAACCGGGATCGCGCGGGAGCAGCGCGTTCCAGACGTGGGCGTCGCCGTGAACGATCGTCAGGTCCCGGTGCGAGCGGTACCGCCCGAGCAGGCGCGGCGCAGCGGCGATCAGACCCTCGTACACGCGCCGGCGTTCGGCGGAGAGACGGTCGCCCAGGCGATCGGCGAAGACGGCCAGATCCTTCGGGAATGCCGCGAGATGGCGGTCGAGCGCACCGGAATCGTCCGCGAACGCGCCCACCGAGACGCCCAGACGCTCGTGGTCCCACCAGACCGCGTGGAACCTGGCATGGGCCGCGACGACCGCGTGCCACCGCTCCATGGGAGGCGGCAGCGGCCACTCGCCGAGCGGCTCGTGAGAGGCGGTCAGGTCCTCGAGCATCACGTGCCAGCGCCCTCCCGGTTCCGCGGCCGCCTCGTAGCAGCGGGGCAGGAGACCCGGCGGCGTGGCGACCGCGACCACGTCGTAGAAGGTCACCTCCTTGCGTCCGAGCTCGCGCAGGGCCTCCGCGGCGTCCTCGCGCGACGTCTTGAAGAACACGTGCGACGGGCCGGCGTCGTCGCCCTGAGCGTACGTGAGGCGCAGCCGCGCGATGCGGGAGATCAGCGTGTCGCGCGACGTTTCGACCGCGACGTCGACCACCTCGCCGCGGGTGAGGACACCGGCGCGGCGCAGGACGGCGGTCAGACGTTCGGGAGTCGCTTCCGCTGGCACACCGCTCATCCCGGGCCATGGTACGGTACGCCGTCAAGATCACGACCCTCACCACCCGCGAGGAGACACACGTGAAGATCCGACCCAATCGCCTGAGACAGACGCTCGCCGCCGGCCGAGTCGCGACGATCATCGGCGGCACCAACGACCCGGACCTGATCGATCAGCTCGGCACGCTCGACGTGGATGGCATCTGGCTGGAGGGCGAGCACGGCGGGGTCGACTACGCCGACCTCGGCAACCTGACGCGGGCCTGCGACCTCTGGGGCAAGACCTCGGTCGTCCGGGTGATGGACAACGACTACGCCACGATCTATCGCACGCTCGATCGGGGCGCGCAGGCCATCGTGGTGCCGCACGTCAACACGCGCGCCGAGGCGCAGGCGGTCGTCGAGGCCGGCAAGTTCGCGCCGCTCGGCAAGCGCGGCATGTTCACCAGCCGCCAGGGCTTCGGCGTGGACGACTACTTCAAGACCGCCAACGACCAGAGCCTGCTGATGGTGTTGATCGAGGACATCGCGGCCATCCCCAAGCTCGACGAGATCGTCAGGGTCGACCACATCGACGTGTTCTTCGTGGCGCCGAGCGACCTGGCGACCTCGATGGGCCACATCGGCGACGTGGGGCACCCGGACGTCCAGAAGACGATCGACGGCGCGTTGACGAAGATCGTGCAGGCCGGCCGCGTGGCCGGCACCCTGGTCAACGCCGGCAACGTCGAGCATTACACGCGGATGGGCGTGCGCGTGGTGTTCACCAGCTTCTTCCCGTGGATCCAGGCCGGCGCCAAGGAGCTCGTCGAGCGGGCTGCGGCGGGCGCCCGCGGCTGACGCGCGTGGACCGCGTCCGTCTTGCCATCGTCGGCTGCGGCAACATCTGCCAGCTCAACGCCCCCGGGTATCTCGAGCACCCGCGCTGCGACGTCGTCGCCCTCTGCGACACCGAGTGGGCGCGTGCCGAGCTGCGGGCCCGGCAGTGGGGGATCACGCCGCGGATCTACAAGGACTATGCCGAGCTGCTCGACGACTCGACGGTCGATGCCGTCGAGCTCCTGACGCCCACCTATCTCCACGCCGAGCAGATCATCGCCGCTCTCGCCGCCGGCAAGCACGTCTCCTGTCAGAAGCCGATCGCCATCAGCGTGGCCGAGGCCGATCGGATCGCCGAGGCGGTGTCGAAAGCGCGAACGACGTTCCGGGTGACCGAGAACTTCCTCTATTACCCGCCCATCGTGAAAGCCAAGGAGCTGCTCGAGGCCGGCGCCATCGGCGAGCCGTCGCTCGTGCGCATCCACACGACCCGCGCCAGGGAAAGCGTCGGCGCCACCCTGACCCTCGATCCCGAGGCGCTGATCTGGCGTCGCGATCCCGGTCGGAACCCCGGCGGTGTCCTCTACGACGACGGCGTGCACAAGTACGCCACCGCCATGTACTGGATCGGCGAGATCGGCGAGATCTCGGCCATCGTCGGCCGCGGCGAGGACTTCATCCAGGAGACGCCGAGCGTCGCCCACTTCCGCTTCAAGGACCGCGACTGTCTCGGCATCATCGACTACACCTACGCCCCCGAGATGCGCATCCGGAGCCGCTACTATCGCGCGGACGAATTCTTCGAGATCCACGGCTCACGCGGCATCCTGTGGGTCACCCGCTGCACCGGCGAGATGCTCGACCTGCCGCCGGTGATGCTGATCCAGGGGACCGAGACGACGAGCTACCAGGTGCCCATGGACTGGCGCACCGGCTTCGATGGAGCGGCGCGCGATTTCGTCGACGGAGTGCTGGAGGGCCGGCAACCCGCCCAGGACGTCGTCACCGCGACGAAGGTCCTCCAGGTGCCGCTGGCGATCTACGAGGCCTCGCGATCCCGCCGCCCCGTGGCGCCGGAGTCGATGCGATGACGACCGTGGAGACCGCGCTCGGTCCGGTGGCCACCGGCGAGCTCGGTCCGACGCTGATGCACGAGCACGTCGTCACGCGCTCGCCCGGCGTGCAGGAGAACTGGCCACATCTCTGGGACCGAAACGCCATCCTCGCCATCGCCGAGCGGAAGATGGCCGACCTCTACCGCCGCAACATCCGCGCGATCGTCGACCTGACCACCGTCGATCTGGGCCGGGACATCGGCCTGATCGTGGAGGTGGCGCGCCGCTCGCGCGTCCACGTGATCGTCGCCACCGGTGTCTGGTGGATGCCGCAGCGGTACTTCAGCGCCCACGGCGTCGATGCGGTGGCCGAGCTGTTCATCCGCGACATCACCCGGGGCATCGGCACCAGCGGCGTGAAGGCCGCCATCATCAAGTGCGCCACCGACACCGCCGGCGTGACGGCAGTCATCGAGAACATCCTGCGAGCGTCCGCGCGAGCCCAGAAGGCGACCGGCGTGCCCATCTCGACGCACACGTGGGCCGCGGGCCGCTCCGGCGAGGCTCAGCAGGCGATCTTCGCGCAGGAGGGCGTCGATCTGAGCCGCGTGGTCATCGGCCACAGCGGCGACAGCGAGGACCTGGAATATCTGCGCGGCCTGATGGAGCGGGGGAGCACGATCGGGATGGACCGCTTCGGCCTCGAGCACTTCCTGCCGACGGCCAAGCGGGTCGAGGTGCTCGCGCGGCTGTGCGCCGAAGGCTACGCCGGCAAGATGGTCCTCTCGCACGACGCCAACTGCTGGAGTGACATGCTCTCCGAGGACGACAAGCGCCGGACCCGGCCGCTCTGGCACTACAACCACATCCCCGATGACATCCTCCCCGCCCTCCGCAAGGCGGGTGTCACCGACGATCAGATCGAGCAGATGCTCGTGCGCAATCCCCGGGCGATCTTCGAGGCGCACTGATCGTCCACGGGCACTGCGCTTGATCGATGACCGACACGCGGACAGCTTCACGCTTGTGGCAACGGATGACCGCGGCGCAGCGGCTTTGCGCCGCGTACGCGCTCTGGCGCGATGATGAAGCGACCTCCGATCAGCGGCAGGCCGCGCTGCTCATCGCCCAGCAGAGGAAGTTCCGGCCCAAGACGGTGATCGGCCTCGACGAAGATCGTAAGGCGCATCACCTCGCCAGCCTGTCGACTCTGCCCGAGGCGCTCGCCGCTCGAATGCTCGTCCTATATCACCTGGCCGAACAGCGGCCGATGATGGGCGCGTTTCTCGACGCGATCGGTATCGCGCACGACAACGGCGTGATTCAGGACGACGCGGCCACGCCGGATCCGACGAAGATCACCGCGGCCGCCGCGGCGATCGCCAAGGACTACCCGGCGCACGACGTCTCGCTCTATCTCAGCACGCTCCTGTGGCAGGATCCGGCGACGTGGGGAGCACTGCACGGAGTGGTCTGATGGATCGCAGAAGTGTGATACGGTGGCGGTGTCGGTTCCCTCCTGTCCGCGCCTGCGGCGTCACGTCGTGAGAGCGTTCACCTCTGCACAAGTTCTGACGAAAGGCGAAACAACAACCATGACCAAGGAAGATGCCATCGAGGTCGAGGCCAAGGTGGTCGAGCCCTTACCCAACGCGATGTTCCGGGTGGTGATGGACACCGGCCACAAAATACTCGCCCACGTGTCGGGCAAGATGCGGATGCACCGCATCCGGATTCTGCCCGGCGACAGGGTCACGGTTGAGCTGTCCCCTTACGATCTGACGCGAGGTCGGATCACGTACCGATTCAGGTAGGAGCGGAGGCAGGTGCTGACGGTGGCTGAGATCCCGATCTCCCTGACGTGCGCCGACTACGCGCGCGTCATGCCGCTCGCCACCGGTGAGGTGAAGCCGGAGCGGATCGCGCTCACGATGATCCTGGGCAGTCGGGGCTCGTGGCCGGCGCGCGCCGAGATGCTCCGTCGCGCCGTGCAGGACCCGCACGTGCAGGGCGGCGAGTGGTCGATGGCGCAGTACCTCTACCGCATCGACAAGGGCGATCGCCGCTACGTCGGCCTGCCGGTGTTTCCGCTGCGCAACTTCACGGCGCGCGACCTGTACGTCCGCCGCGGCGGCCCGATTCGGAAGCCCGCGGATCTGGCCGGCAAGCGCATCGGCATGTACAGCTACACGGCGAGCGGCTCCATCTGGTACCGGCACTTCCTGCGCTTCGTGGGTGTGGACCCGGCCGCCATCCAGTGGTGGATCGGGGACATCGACACGCCCTGGTCGGCATCGATGGACCAGACGCTGCCCCCCGGCGTGAACGCGCCCGCGAAAGGACGGTCACTGTCGACGATGCTGCTCGATGGGGAGCTGGAGGCCATCTACAGCCCGCCGCGCCCGGAAGCCTATCACCCCGACGCGGGGCCCATCGCGCGCCTGTTCCCGGATTTCCGCCAGATCGAGCACGAGTACTTTCGCAAGACCGGCGCGTTTCCTCCTCAGCATCTGATCGTTCTCCGGCGCGAGGCCTGGGAGGCGAACCGGTGGATCGCCAGGAGCCTCACCGAGGCGTTCAGCGCCGCCAACGAGTGCTTCACCGCGTCGCAGAAGGGATTCCCGTACGCCACGCCGTGGCTGGAAGCGGAGCTCGAGGCCACGGCGGCTGTGATGGGGGAGGACTTCCACCCGTATGGGGTCGAGCGGAACCGGGCGCAGATCGAGATGTTCGCCGGCGAGGCCTTCCGGCTGGGCCTGACGAGCCGCCGGATCACGGTCGAAGACTATTTCGCGGACTACCTGCACGGAGGCTGACTCAGCCCCACGGCGTCGAGGTCAGACGGAAGAAGCGCGTGGCGTTCTCCCACATGAGCTTCTGTGTCGCCGGCTCGCCGAGCCGCTTGCGCCAGGCGATCACGGCGTCCGCGTGGTCCGGAAAGATCGTCTCCGGGTGTGGATAGTCCGACTCGAACATGAGCACGTGGTCGCCGACGAGCTCGATCACCGCGCGCGTGAGCTCGACGCCCTCCGAGAAATCGATGCCGCAGAAGACGCGGCCCATCCGCGCGTACTCGACCGGAGTGTGCTCCACCTTGGGAGACACCGAGCCGCGCACGTAATCGATCTGCCGCGTCAGGCGGAGCAGCCAGTGTGGCAGCCAGCCGTGGCCGCACTCGAGCGTGCCGACGCGCAAGCGCGGATAACGGTCGAGCATGCCACCCATCAGCATGAACGAGAGAAAGCGCTGGCCGCCCCATGTCTGGCCCGCGCAGCGCCCCATCGCCGGGTTGTCCCAGACGTCGCGATAGCCCGGGAAGTACGGCGTCTCGATCGTGAAGCCGTGGTACATGATCGCGAGGTCGGCGTCGTTGGCGGCGGCCCAGATCGGCTCGAGGTCGGGATCGTCCACGGGCAGACCTTCCGGGAGCAACGGCCACACGGCGGCCACCCAGTCTTCCTTCGCCAGCTCGGTGATCACCTGCGCGGCCCACGCCGGATCGGTCGCCGGTGCGAGCACCATGCTCTTCAGACGCCGCGGGTCGGCCGCGCAGTACTCGGCCATGTAGCGGTGATACGCGCCATACATGCCGCGCGTGAGATGAGGCGCGAGCGCGGGCGCGCCGTAGGCCCACGGACCGGGAATGATGAAGTCGATGTCGCGACCCTCGGTGTCCATGTCGGCGAGCCGGCCGCGCGCGTTGTCCTCGGCGACGCGCGCCGCGATCGGCTTGCGCGTGACCATCTGCGTGCGTCCCGACAGGAACCCGCGATCGCCGCCCGTGTCGGTTGGCGCACTCGGCTTCTCGCCGGCGACGCGCTGATAGCGGAGCTGCTTGATCGAGAGGATGGTCATCTCCGTCTGATCTTCGGCGTCGCCGCGCCCGGGCTGGACCTTCACCTTCCGCATGTACGGCGTGATCTCGTCGAGGTGATCGCGGAGGGGTCTGTCCGCATACCGCAGCAGGACGTCGAGCGACGGATTGACGTGCGTGTCCGAATCGATGACGCGGAATCCCTGTCTCATCGCTGACCCCCGCCCGGCATGATATAACGCACGCCGACCGCTTCAAGGAGGGCGAGGGGGATCACGTGCCCACGGTCTCGGTCAATGGTCTTCAGATCGCGTATGCCTCGGCAGGCGCCGGCCCGCCAACGGTGTGCCTGGTGCACGGCACGGGGGGCTCCAGCGATGTCTGGATGCGCCAGCTCGAAGACCTGGCCGATCTCGGGCGCATCGTCGCCCTGGACCTGCCCGGGCATGGAGGGTCGGGCGGGACCATCGCGCACCGAATCGAGGACGCGGCCGCCGTGGTCGCCGGGTTCCTCGACGCGCTGGGAATCACGCGGGTCGTCATCGGCGGACACTCGATGGGAGGGGCGATTGCCCAGCAATTCGCGCTGTCCTGTCGGGAGCGCCCGGATGGCCTCATCTTGATCGGTACCGGCGCGCGCCTCCGTGTGCTGCCGCGGTTGCTCGACCTGCTCGCGAACCACTACCATGAGGGCGTGAGTCTGTTGATGAGCCTCGCCATCGGCGCCAAGGCGCCCGCCGAGCTGAGGGCGGCGCTGCATCGGGCCACGGCCCAGAATCCGGCCGGAGTGGTGCTCGGGGATCTCCAGGCGTGTGACGCCTTCGACGTCATGAGCCGGATCTCGACCGTGCAGGCGCCCACGCTCGTGATCTGTGGCGAGGAGGATCAGCTCACGCCCCCGAAGTACTCGCGCTTCCTCGGTCAGCGCATCGCCGGCGCCTGCGTCAGCATCGTTCCGGGAGCAGGCCACTATGTCCAGGTGGAGAAGCCTCGCGAGACGACGGCTGCCATTCGCGAGTTTCTCGTCCGGCTGGGGGAATAATCTCCAAGGAGGTTGAGATGGCGGTCATCCTGGGCACGGGCGCCTATCGCTTCGAGGTTCACGACCGGTGGGCGAAGCTGCCGCCGGAGCAGGAATTCAACGCGGACGTCGCGGCCGTCGGGGTCGACGCTCAGGACCGCGTGTACGCGTTCAACCGCGGCGCGCACCCGATGGTCGTGTTCGATCGCGACGGCAATTTTCTGCGGTCCTGGGGCGAAGGCGTGTTTCGCCGCGCGCACGGCGTTCACATGGCGCCCGACGACACGATCTGGCTGACCGATGACGGCGACCACACCGTCAGGCACTGCACGCTCGAGGGCAAGGTGCTGCTGACGCTCGGCATTCCCGACAAGCCGAAGCCCTACATGAGCGGCGAGCCGTTTCACCGCTGCACCCACACGGCGCTGTCACCGCAGGGCGATCTCTACGTGTCCGACGGCTATGGCAACGCGCGCGTCCACAAGTTCGCGCCGAACGGCACGCTGCTCCGCTCGTGGGGCGAGCCCGGCACCGATCCGGGCCAGTTCAACATCGCCCACAACATCTGCTGCGACGCCGACGGCTGGGTCTATGTCGCCGACCGCGAGAACCATCGCGTCCAGGTGTTCGACGGCAACGGCAGGTACGAGACGCAGTGGAACAACATGCACCGCCCTTCGGGCCTGTTCCTCGAGCGCGGCGCCGAGCCGCGCTTCTACGTCGGCGAGATCGGCGGCGGCATGGCGGTCAACTACGACATGCCCAACGTCGGGCCACGGGTCAGCATCTACACTCCCAAGGGCGAGATGCTGGCGCGGCTCGGCGAGCGCCCGGCCGGCCGCGAGCCGGGCCAGTTCATGTCGCCGCACGGGCTCGCCGTCGATTCGCGCGGCGACATCTACGTCGGCGAGGTATCGTTCACCAACTGGCGTAATCGCTACAAGGACCAGCCGCTGCCGCCGGGGCTGCGAAGTCTCCAGAAGCTCGTCAAGGTGCGCTGAAGAGAGGAGATGCCATGAGCGAATCCGAAGTCCTCCGGGCCGACGACCGCCGCTTCGAGGCGATGCGCAAAGGCGACTGGGCCGCGCTCGACGCGGCGCTCGCCGACGATCTCACCTACGTCCACTCCACCGCGCGACTCGAGTCGAAAAAGGAGCACATGGACAATCTCCGCGCCGGCAAGCCGCACTATCGCGGTATCGCGCCGCGTGACCGACGGGCGCGCGTGCACGGCAGCATCGGCGTCGTCAACGGCGTGTCGGAGATGCACGTGGAAAACGCCGGCAAGGAGCAGCGCTTCACCATCCGCTACCTCGCGGTCTACGCGAAAGCGGGCGACAACTGGCGGATGATCGCGTGGCAGTCCACGAGGGTCCCGGATGCGTAGAGGAGGCTCGGCATGTCGGTGCTCGTGATCGGCGCGACAGGCTTCATCGGGCCACGGCTCATCAGGCGGCTGGTCGCGCGAGGCGAGTCGGTGGTCGGCATGGACTTGAACCCCGGAGCCGCCACGTTCGGCGACGTGCCGATCGGAGCGCCGGTGATCCGTGGCGACGTCACGCACTTCGAGGACGTGATGCGGACCGTGCTCGACGTCAAGCCGGACCGGCTCATCAACCTGGCCTACGGGCTCGGCGCCGGCGAGGGCAACCCCCACCAGGTATTGCGCCTCGACGTCCTGGGGATGGACAATTGCTTCGAAGCCGCGCGCCTGGCCGGCGTCAAGCGCGTCGTGTACGCGAGCTCGATCGCGGTGAGTGGCCAGCAGAGCCACTTCGGTGACCGGCTCGTGAACGAGGACGATCCGCCGTACGGCACGAGCCAGTACGCGATGCACAAGATCTTCAACGAGTTCCAGGCGCGCAAGTACATCAAGAACTACGGCATGTCGATCACGGGCGTGCGTCCGGCCAACGTCACCGGTCCCGACAAGGTTCGTGGCTCGGTGGACCACGTGCAGATCATGACGGAGGCCGCGCGCGGCAAGGCGGTGCACCTTCCCAAGAAAGGGCTCATGCGTCTCCTGATTCACGTGGAGGACATCGCCGAGGTCTTCGCCCGTGTGCTGCTGGCCGACGCCCCGCGCCACGCGCTCTACAACTCGGGCGGGATCCCCGTGAGTCTCGGCGAGCTGGCGGACATCGTGCGCGGGTTCCTCCCAGACGCGCAGATCACGTTCGCCGAGGAGGGTGGCCGCGAGGAGTCCGGCAACTATCTCGTGGACTGGAGCCGCCTGGCCAAGGAGTTCGGGATGGAGTATCCCGGGTTGCACACGCGGGTGCTCGAGGTCATCAACGAGGTGCGGCAAGAGGAGGGACTCCATGCGCTATAAGCGGATCTCCGCGGACTGTCACCTCGACCTCATCTGGCTTCCTCCGGACCTCTTCGTGTCGGAGGCGCCCAGGGACATGAAGGATCGCATGCCCTATGTCGCCGACGGGCCCGAGGGGCGGCGGTGGGTCGCGAACAACGGCGCGACCTTCGGCCTCGCCGGCGGCGTCGGCGCGTCGGGCACGAAGTACGTCCCGGGCAAGCAGCTGCGCGTCGACAAGATGGCGGAGGCCGGACTCTACGAGGACGGCAAGAAAGGGATTCGCCGGCCGGGCGACCCGCATCTGCGCGTCAAGGAGATGGACCGCGACGGCGTCGACGCCGAGGTGATCTACGGCATCCTCGCGGCGGCGGCGAAGCTGAACGATCGCGAAGCGTCCAACGAGATGCTCCGCATCTACAACACGTGGCTGAACGACTTCTGCAGCCACTATCCCGACCGCCACATCGGGCTCGCCTGCCTCCCCTATGGCGACATCGAGGCCGCCGTCGCCGAGGTCCATCGGGTCGCCAAGCTCGGCTTCAAGGGCATCGAGCTGTCGTGCTCGTGGGAGATGGAGCCGATGTGGCATCCGCAGTGGGAGCCGCTGTGGCAGGCGATCAACGAGGTCGGGATCCCGTTGCACTTCCACACGTTCCCGTCGGTGTCGCCGAAGCTCCGCGAGCAGTACAGCGGGCTCACCCAGCGCGCGCTGATGTACAGCGGCCTGTGCCTGTTCCAGATGACGCTGGCGAACATCCTGACCGCTCTGATGGGCCGGGCCGTGTTCGAGCGCTATCCGAACGTCCGCATCGCCTTCGGCGAGAGCGGCATCGGCTGGATCCCGTACGTGCTCGACCGCATGGATTTCGAGTACGAGGACCAGTACAAGGACCTGCCGCTCAAGCTGAAGCCCAGCGAGTACTGGCGGCGGCAGTGCAAGGCGACGTTCCAGTACGACCGCGTGGGCACCAAGCTGATCGACGAGATGGGCGTCGAGACCCTGATGTGGGGCTCCGACTATCCGCATCCCGACGGGGTGTGGCCGGAATCGGAGAAATACATCAACGAGCAGTTCGCGCATCTGCCGTCCGACGTCACGCGGAAGATGACGTGCGAGAACGCCGGCAGGTTCTATGGCCTGATCACATAGTCAGGGTGCGCTGACCGCCGGTGGCGCCTGCCACGCGAACGCGCTGAACTGATACGGCGCGAGCGCGGGCGGCGCCGGCAGGCAGCCGCCGGCCTCGAGCATCGCCTCGGTGTGATCGTAGAGCGCGAGCACGAGCGCTTCGGAGTCGATCGAGTGGAACCAGAGCGCCTGGCCATCGAGAAGGAGCAGGACGACGTTGGCGAGCGCGCACGGGCCGAGACACCCGCCGATGGTGAGATGCACGACGTCCCTGAGGCGCCGTCGTTCCCACTCGTGGTGGTAGAGCTCCGTCGGCACCGCGGCGAAGCCGTCGGCCGTGCGTCCGCAGCAACAGCCCGTCGCGCAGACGAAGAGCTGACCGCGGGGACGGGCGACGTTCACGGGGCGGCCGTCGGAGCGAACGACGATGGTACGACGGCCCGCGTGCATGCGGCGGATTATGCCATCGATGTCGGCTGAGCATCGGCGCGAGCCGCTCGCTCGCGCGGCAGCCCGAGCGCCACCAGGAGGCCCAGGGCATTGCCGCCGGCGGCGATCAGGATCGCCACGCCGTAGCCCTGGGTCTGGTCGAACAGGCGACCGGCCGCGATCGGCAGGAAGACGGCGGCGGCGCACCACGCCAGGTAGAGACGGCTGGCCACCCGGCCATACAGGGCGCGCCTCCAATAGACGGCCACCGCGGCCGCCGTCACGCCGGAAATCAACCCGTAGCCGAGCCCCACGAGCGCCAGCGAGAGGATCGAGACGCCGGCACCGGGCCACAGCGTCAGCGCCACGTTCCCGGCGAGCGCGACGGCGTGGGCGCTGGCGGCGACCGTGGGCACGGTGAGCCAGTCGACCATCCACCCGCCTGCCAGGCGTGCGGCGGCGATGGTGCCGGCGATGAACGTCGTGCCGTAGACGGCGAGCGAGGTCGCGCCGCCATAGGCCGTGATGATGCCGGCAGCCTGACCGAGCACCATCAACCCGGCAGACGCCGCCAGGAAGAAGACGAGCCACAGCCGCCAGAACACCGGTCGGCGCCGCTCCTCCTCGCCCGGCGCGGCGGTCGCGGCCGCCGCCGCGAGCGTGACACGGGACTGCGCGATCAGCCACGCGGCGATGAGCCCGGCGACGGCCAGGACAGTCGCGAGTCCCGCGAGCGTGGCGCGCACGCCGAGCTCGCGGAGGGACCACCCGAAGAGGGGCGCGGCGATCATGGCGCCGGCCGGATAGAGCGCGACCAGGTAGCCGTTCATCAGCCCGCGGTGTCGCGTCACCGCCAGGTTCACCGCCTGCTGCATGAGGATGTAGCCCGCGCCGCCACCGGCGCCGAAGAGCACGCCGTATCCGATGACCAGCTGCGCCAGACCGCCCGCCGTGGCGGCCAGCGCGATGCCCAGCGCGCTCACGGCGCCGCAGGCCACGACCAGAGTCGGAGGCGACGCGAGGCCGTAGACGTGGGGCGCGAGGTTCATGCCGCCGCCGAATGCCGCCGACGCCACGGCGAAGACGAGCGCGAGCTCGGCTCGGCTCAGCGCGAGCAGGGTTTCCAGCGGCGTCAAGAGCACGCTGAACGCATAGAGCGAGCCGAGCGGAGCATTGAGCGCGGTGGCGGCCGCGATCGCGTGCCACGGGCTTGGCCTGAGGTCAGGGTCGCTCACGATGATCAGCCGGCGATTGCGCGCCGAGAGTATACGCTGCTAGGCTTCGGCCACCATGCTCCCGGCGCCGGGGTTCCATCACCTGCATCTGAACTCGGTCGATCCCGACGCGGCGATCGATTTCTATGCCCGGCAGTTCCCGACCTCCGCCAGGGCGAGCTGGGGCGGCCTGCCCGCGCTCGCGTCGCCGAACGACGTCCTCGTCCTGTTCACCAGGGTCGCCACGCCGCCTGCGACATCGCCGCAGACCGCGATCTGGCACTTCGGCTGGCATGTCACCGACACGCGCGCGCGCCTCGAGTCCTACGAGAGCCGGCCCGACGTCAGGCTCTTGCCGCTGTACACCACGGAGGAAGGCGGCTCGGTGTTCATCAGCAGCGATACCTGGCCGAGCACCGGCGCGACGCCCGGCCTGACGAAGGCGCAGATCGCCGAGGCCAGGGCAAAGGGCGTGCAGCCGACCCGCACGGGCGGCTTCGGCTACATGCAAGGTCCCGACAACGCTCTCGTGGAATACGCGGGCAACCATCCGGCCGAGCGCTTCAACCACGTGCACCTGTACCAGGAGGAGCCGTTCTGTGCCCAGCTCTGGTACCAGACGCATCTGAACGCGCCGGTGTTCCGTGGACGCGCCAGCGCCACGCCCGTGACCGAGTCTACGTGCAAGGTGCCGCGCGGATCCGAGCGCAGCTGGCCGGCGCTCGAGCGGGAAGGGATGTTCCGGTCGCCGACGGCCGCCGTCGTGTTCGGCGACGTCGCGTTACCCTGGTACATGCGTCAGGGCGACCGGCCGCTCGTCAGCACGCGCGGGCATCTGTACGACCACATCGCGCTCAGCGTCGCCGATCTCGACGCCTGGGTCGCCAAGCTGCGAAGCGAGGGCGTCAGGTTCCTCGAAAAGCCCTACGAGCTCGGCGACACGCGCGCGGTGATGATCGAGGGCCCGAGCCGCGAAGCGCTGGAGCTGGTCGAGGTCGCGTAAGACGGCCGGACGATGATCCACCTGACGCCCAACCTGCCGGAGGTCGTGGCCGAGGTGCGTGAGCTGTTCGAGCGCTACGAGCGGGCGCTGATCGACAAGGACGTCGCCGTGCTCGACGGGACGTTCTGGGACAGCCCGTTCACGATCCGCTATGGGCTGAGCGAGCACGGCTACGGCTTCGGCGAGATCCACGCCCATCGGGTCGCGCGGCCGCCGGGGCCGGGCACGAAAGAGAAGCGCATCCGCCTGGAGATCCTCACGCTCGGCCGCGATCTCGCCGCCGTCAACCTCGAGTTCAAGGTGCGCGGTCGCGAGCTGATCGGCCGTCAGAGCCAGACCTGGGTGCGCTTTCCCGACCTCGGCTGGAAGGTGATCGCCGCGCACGTCTCGACCCTGAATGAGGCGCCGCGGCGGTAAGGGAGGAACGCGATGCCGGTCTTCAAGCGTGCTGATGCCGAGATTCACTACGAAGTCCGCGGCTCGGGCTATCCCCTGCTCCTCTTCGCGCCGGGTGGCCTGCGCTCGCAGCTGGCGTTCTGGCGCCACAGCCCGAGCAATCCCGACGCCCCGCCGCCCTGGATGAATCCCATGGTCGATCTGGCCGGCCGGTTCAGCGTGATCGGCATGGATCAGCGCAACGCGGGCAACTCACGCGGCACGGTGACGGCGACCGACGGCTGGCACACGTACGCCGGCGATCACCTGGCGCTGATGGATCACCTCGGCCATCGCCGCTTCCACGTCATGGGCGGCTGCATCGGGGCGACCTTCTGCCTGACGCTGTGCGAGATGGCGCCGGAGCGGATCACCGCCGCGGTGCTGCAGAACCCGATCGGCCTGTACGAGAACCGGGCGACCTGGGACGAGGCGATCAGCGGCTTCGCCAAGACCATGCTGGCGCGCGATCCCACGCTGACCGAAGACGTCATCCGGACGTTCGGCCGCAATATGTTCGGCGGCGACTTCGTCTTCTCCGTGAGCCGCGAGTTCGTGAGTCGCTGCCGCACGCCGCTCTTGCTGCAGCCCGGGACCGACACCCCCCATCCCGCCCCGATCAGCGCCGAGATCGCCGGCCTCGCTCCCAACCTCGAAGTGCAGAAGGACTGGCGCGGCCCCGCGCATCTCGCCGAGTCGATCCGCCGGGTCACCGACTTCCTGACCCGCCACACGCCGTCGTCATGACCGCGCGGCCCTACCACGTCTACGTCATCCAGGCGCGCGGGGAGCGCGACTTCTCCGACTGCCAGGCCGCGCTGGCCCACGTCCCCGCGCGCATGAGCGCGCTGCCCTTCATCGGCGACGCGGACGAGCTCATCGCCCGCACCCGCGACGCCGACGCGCTCGTCGTCGCGTTCTCGCCGGTCACGCGCGCCGTGATGAGCGCGCTCGAGGGGCTCAAGACGGTGGTGCGCACCGGCGTGGGCTACGACGTCGTCGACGTGCCCGCCGCCACCGAGCTGGGCGTG
>WNGM01007575.1_pt1 | contig 18348 bp, 18 predicted proteins | sample 5400571 | NCBI WGS metagenome assembly WNGM01 (sample SAMN13153378, study PRJNA577476) | soil metagenome | isolation source: 100 cm soil or saprolite under Garry oak tree replicate 2 | place: USA:California | collected 2016-06-15 | reverse complement strand
TGTCGACGCCGGGTGAAGACTTGACACCTCTCGCCGGTCGAAACCTTTACACCTCCCACACCGGGTTGAGTTCTCGACCGACCCTCCCGTCATCGCCGATGGGAGGAGGAAGGGGTGTACGACGTGCACGACTGGGCAGAGGTCCACCGTCTCTACCACCGGGAGCACCTGAACAAGACGGCCATCGCGAAGCGGCTCGGCATGAGCCGGCCGACGGTGATCAGGCTCCTCGAGCTTCGCGATCCGCCCTGCTACGCGCGGGAGCCCGCTGGTTCCAAACTCGACCCGCACACCGATGCGGTCGCGGCGATGCTCGACGACGATCCGAAGGTGCCGGCCACGGTGATCCTGGAGCACCTTCGCCGGGACGGCTACGCCGGAGGGATCACCATCCTGAAGGAGCACGTGGCCAGGCTGCGCCCAGCGTTCCTTGCGGCCAGGAGCTTCCAGCGAACCACCTACCTCCCCGGAGAGCTCGCCCACGGGGACTGGTGGGAGCCCGGGAGCGAGATCCCGGTCGGGGGCGGCGCCAGCAGGAAGGCGTACGGGTGGGTGACCACCCTTCCCCACTCCGCGGCGCACGCCGTCGTGTACAGCCTGTCCAAGACCATGGCCGACCTCCTCCAGGCGGTGCTGGGGTGCTTCCAGCGCCTGGGCGGGGTCCCGGAGGCCCTGGTCGTGGACAACGACTCCTCGATCGTGGCGGACGGCGTGGGCAAGCGGGCGGTCCTGCATCCGGAGGTCGCCGCCCTGTGCGGGTACCTCGGACTGAAGCTCATCGTGCTCGACCCCGGCAAGCCCGAGTCCAAGGGCCAGGTCGAGCGGACCAACGGGTACCTGGAGACCTCGTTCCTCCCGCTCCGGTCCTTCGTTGACCTCGACGACCTGCAGTCCCAGTCCGATGCCTGGACCCACGACGTCGCCTACCGCCGTCACCATCGCCGGGTGGGGGGCCGGGTCGGAGACGCCCTGGCCGCCGAGCGTCGGTACCTGCACGCCCTGCCGGACCTGCTCCCCGATGTCGATCAGCGCACCGAGGTCCGGGTCCAGAAGGACGGGTTCGTCCGGGTGGGAAGCGTCGACTACTCGGTCCCGCCCGGCCTGGCCGGCCGAAAGGTCCAGGTCAAGGTCTCGCCCCGTGAGGTCGTGGTCCATCTGGAGGGATCGGAGATCGCCCGGCACCGCCGGAGCTACGCCCCCGCCGACGTAGTGCTCGACCCACGCCACGCCCGAGCGCTTCGTCTGGCCCGGGAGGCCCGGTCTCGCCTGGCAGCTGGCGACGTCCACATCGAGACCATCGACCTTCACCGCTACGACCTCCTGGCCTGTGTTTCCCCTGGTGAAGCGCGGGCACCGGAGGTCTACCCGGCACCTGAAAACGGCTCAGGAGGCCTCTCAGGGGGCCGTTTTCCGGCGGGGGTGGCGTAGATGGGTGCCTCGAGCGAGGTGGCGTTCTTCTCCCGAGCCCTGAAGGCCCCGAGGATCGCCGCCCTGGCCTCCTCCCTCGCCGAACGGGCCCGCTCCGAGGGATGGGACTACGAGCAGTACCTGGCCCAGGTCCTGTCCGAGGAGGTGTCCTCCCGGGAGAGCCACGGCGGGGAGAACCGGGTGAAGGCGGCACGGCTACCCCAGGTGAAGACCCTGGACGACTTCGACTTCAGCTTCCAGCGCTCGGTGAAGCGCCAGCAGATCGCCCACCGCTGGCCCAGCTCGACTTCCTGCGCGAGGCCACCAACGTGGTGTTCCTGGGGCCGCCGGGCACGGGCAAGACCCACCTCTCGATCGCGCTCAGTGTTCAGGCCGCCCGGCGCGGGTACCGGGTGGCCTTCGCCACCGCCCACGAGTGGGTGGGACGGCTCGGAGCGGCCAAACGGGCGGGCAAGCTCGACGACGAGCTGGAGCGGCTCCGGCGGATCCCGTTGGTTTGTGTCGACGAGGTGGGCTACATCCCGTTCGACCCGGAGGCCGCGGCCCTGTTCTTCGCCTTGGTGTCGTCCCGGTACGAGAGGGCCTCCCTGATCGTGAGCTCGAACAAGACGTTCAGCGCGTGGGCGGAGATCTTCGGGGACCCTGTGGCGGTGGCGGCCATGGTCGACCGCCTGGTCCACCACGCCGAGGTGATCGTCCTGAAGGGCGAGAGCTACCGGCTGAAGGGCCGGGGGAAGGAGGTGATGGCCTCACCGGAGTCCTCGCAGGTGTAAAGGATTCGGCCGGCGCTAACCGTCAAGGTTTCGACCGGCGTTGACACTCTATCCCCTTTCGACAATCCTGCTGGCTCCTTGAGCATGGGGCTCACAGCAGCCATTCCCCTTGCCGCCCTTGCCGCATCTTGCTACCATGCGATCTCCTGAACCAGGGGTTTCCCCGCCCGTACCCTGAGGCGGTTTCGAGTATGCGTCGACTCGCGGTCTTTCCACGCGTCGCCTTGATGGCGGGGCTGCTCCTCGCCTCCGTGCTCAGTACGGCCGTCCCCGCTGCAGCCGACACCCAGGTGGGTACCCAGGACTGGCAGTACGCTTCCTCCGGGAACGCCCAGGCTACCTACGGCAAGCCCGAAAGCAAGCTGTGGTTCAACGACGGGACGTGGTGGGGGGTGTTCCTCCCCCTGGGCAAGGGCTTCCACATCTACCGGTTCGACCCCGTCACTCAGACGTGGGCGGACACAGGCCGTCTGGTGGACTCCCGCCGCTCCAGTCGCCAGGACGTGCTGTGGGACGGCATCCACCTGTACGTGGCCTCCCACGTGCTGTGCCAGAACTGCTCGAAGTCCGGGGTCCCCGCCAATCTGTATCGGTACAGCTACGACCCGGTCGGGAGGACCTACACCCTGGATGCCGGGTTCCCCGTGCAGATCAACACCTACAGCTGCGAGACGCTGGTCCTGGACAAGGACTCCACTGGCCGGCTGTGGGCCACCTGGGTCCAGGGGCCGTCGGGGAACCGCCAGGTGTACGTGGCATCCACCGACGGCACCGACACGGCCTGGGCGACCCCCTTCGTGCTGCCGCTCGCCCACACCCTCACCGCCAACGACGACATCTCCTCGCTGGTGGCGTTCGGGGGAAACATCGGAGTGCTGTGGGGCAACCAGACCACTGGAGCCTTCTACTTCGGGGTGCACCCCGACGCCAGCGCCCCGGGCACTGGGTGGACCGAGGAGACCGCCCTGTCGGGCACCAAGATGGCCGATGACCACATCAATCTGAAAGCCGACCCCTCCGGCAATGTGTACGCGGCGGTGAAGACCTCCAAGACTTCGGCTGACGCCCCCCTCATCGAGCTGCTGGTCCGCGACGCCGCATCGTCTTCATGGACGGCGTACCCGGTGAGCGACTACTCCCAGCACGAGACCCGCCCCATCGTGCTGGTGGACGCCGCCGATGGCAAGTTCGACATCTTCTTGACCGGCCCCCCCCACGGCGGGACCGGGGGCACCGACTCGGGGGGCTCCATCTACGAGAAGACCACGGCCTTCGCCAGCCCTTCGTTCGACCGCAAAGACAACGGGGTCTTGGTGATGCACGACATCACCCCCACCTATGGCGACAACCTCAACAACGTGACATCCACCAAGCAGGAGGTCTCGCCGGCCACGGGCGAGTTGGTGGAGGCCTCCAACGCCCAGACCACGTACTACTGGCACGCCTGGGAACCCACGCCGTAGCGGGGTGACTTGCTCGACTTCGGCCGATGAGGAGGGTCCCCCCTGAGGGGCTCGGCGGCCGATGGCTGGCTTGTTGTGCTTGTTCGCCCAGCGGTAGAAGGGCAGGAAGATGTCTTTGGCCGTCCGCCACTCGGCGCCCGGCTGGGCCCCGAACCAGTTGTAGCCGTCGGCGGCCACGTAGTCGATGAAGCGCGAGCCCGGGTACCACGGCCCGGCCCCGTGAGCGAGGAAGGTGTCGGCTTCGAGGGTCCACACGAACCGGACGTTGGACGCCTTGGCCAGGCGGAACCGCTCCACCACGTGCCTCCAGGCCGCCACGTAGTCGGCGGGGGTTCCGTAGTTCGGGTCGTTCTCCGGCTCGTGGTGAAACGCCAGGAAGATCGGCCACCCGAACGCCTTCGCTGCCTTGGCCCGGCGGTCGATGATGGCGTCGGCGGCTCCATCCGCGACCTGGCGCCAGGAGAAGAACGGGTCCTCCGCCGACCAATTCAGGAACGGAATGATCCCCTGGGAACGGTCCCAGATCTGCTCTGGGCTCGGCCACGCGTCGCCGAAGTGGACATAGGAGTGATCAAGGCCGAGTTTCCGGCCGAGTTCACTTTCCAGGCTGAGGACCGCGTTGATCTCCTTGCTCCGTACGGAATGGGGGTCGGTGGCCCGCGGCTTGACGGAGGCGCCGAAGACGATGCGAGCGGTCAGGGCCCGGGGCTGGGCTGCTGCCTCCGCCAGCCTGGCCGGGACGGGTCCCGCGACCCCATGCTGTGTGGCCCCCGGGTTGAGCAGGACGGCCGTAAGGACCAGCGGGCCGGCAAATCGGGGGAGGGATGGACGGGGCATACGCGCAGCTTTCAGACGATCTGAAGATACTAGACCCTTCGCCCCACCCGGATCGCGAACGCGCTGGTCAGATCCCCATTCGGAAGGCTGGATCGGGCAAATGCCGGACGGGCCTGTCCGCTTCGATTGCCGGCCCTTCCGCGGGGCTACTCCAAGCGCGCCAAGCCCTCGTACCCCCCTTCGGTTGCCGGGTCAGGCTGGAACCGCCAATATCTCCGGTACTGACGACGGTACTGACGAGGAGGAGGCCCCCAAGACCATGAGCAAGCGGGCAGTACCGCGAGGTCGAGGTCTGTTCCGACCTCGGCGGATCTCCCCCGAGGAACTGATATCGGACCAAGGCGCCCCCATCCCGCAGGTCGACCGCCGGGAGCCAAGTGCAACCGAGAGTGACAGCCAGAGGGCCGCCGAGTTGCTCGGCGCGCGGGACAGCGAGTTGGCCACCCCGCCAGCCCACCCGGCGACTCGAGCAGAACCCAACACCGATGGGCAGACAGGGGCCAAGGCAATGATGGGAAAGCTGCGAGAGACTGCCAAAGCGGCGGCCAAAGATGAGCTGGAACCCGCTCGGAGTGGTCCACTGACTCCCCATGCGATCGGAGAGCAGGTGCAAAGGATCCTACGAGCTGCCCAGGAAACTGCCACAGAGATTGTGGGACAGGCTCACCTGGAGGCTGACCGCCGCCTGCTGGAAGCGGAGGATCGACTGGCCACGACCGAGCGGTCGGTCGAGCGTGCCCGTGAGGAAGCCCGGTCGATCGCCGACCAAAGAGCGATCGTCGACCGAGACAGGACCCTGGTGGAGGGACGGAGGGCGGAGGCCGAGCGCCGCTGGGTCGAGCTTGGCGCGACGATGGCCAGTTTGACCGCGTGGAGAGAATCCTTCATCGCCTCCTTGGAAGACTTCAACACTCAGATCGAGCTCATTCGCCTCCACATCCGAGAGATTCCAGAGCTCCTGAAATCGGCGTTCGGCCCACTGGCCGAGGCCGCTGCCTCCACGGACGAACGCATCAAGATCCTGCTTCGAGACTGGGCCGCCCCGCCTGTCCCCGACTCCTCACTGTGGGTGACGGAGCACGCAGACGGCCGGCGGGATTGGCCCGGTGAGAAGGGGATCGTCGAACATCTGGGATCGAAGGGGTTAGCAGGCGAGCCGAGTACCGGTATGCCGCTCGGCGAGGAGTAGGCTGACGGTGCTTCGTATCCTCAGATGCGGGGCCCTTTCGATCGAGCTCCGATGATCCAACGGACCCGGCGGACGGAGACGACCGCCGACACATCGAGTCTCGCTCGCACCGGGAGCCCCCGGTCCCTCCGATTGAACCGCCCTGGGTTTCCTGGAGACTTCCTACCTTGGAAATGGAGGAAGGACCATGGGAACCAAGCACCCCTCATCGAGGCGGTACCCTGAAGAGGGTGTCGCGGAAACTCATTCCGTTTGACCGCGCGGAGAGTCGACACGAAGCTCGCGGTCTCGCTATTCCGGTTCGGGCGAGGACCTCAGGTCCTCAGGTCCGGGAGTGCCGCCACAGCTTGAGAAGGTTGTGGGTGGCGCAGACGAGTTTCCATTCGGCATCGCATGCGCGCAGTCCCCGGCGGGCGAACCGCCTGACCCGGCGGACGTCCTTGATGTGGCCGAACACCGGCTCGACCGTGTGGCCCCGTTTGGAGTAGAGCCCCCGTCCCCGTTCGGTCGCCAGCTGGCCCTGCATGGCACGTCCGCCGGGACCTTTGAACACACCCCTGCCGGAGACTTCGCCGCGGCGCTGGTCTCGCTCGTTCATCACCGCGACCAGGAGCTCGGGGTCCTCCGGGGAGGCGGCCGCCAGGTTGGCCTCGCTGTAGTAGCCGGAGTCGGCCAGGGCCACACCGATGGTCTTCGATACCCCGGCAGCAGCCAGATTGGCCCGCGCCTGGTGGAGCATCGGGTGCAGCTGGTGCAGGTCGACCGGCTCCTGGGTGAGCGCCGCAGCCAGGACGATGTGGTCCTCGCTCACCACCGCCTGGGCGTTGTAGCCCTGCAGGTAGGTGTACTGCCGCTTCATCACCCGGGAGTCCGGGTCGGTCGGGTTCGCCACGAGGGAGTTCTTGGTCGGTCTCTTGAGCTTGGGCGGCCGGCCGACGAGCCGCCTGCCCGTCTCCTCCTCGATAGCCTGAAGGGGTCCAAAACCCTGATCCACACCTGGACCAGGCGTTCTCATAGGATGCGCAGGTGCTGTTCTCCGTCTTCTACCTGATCCTCCGTGGTCTGCTCCGCCTCCTGCCCTCAACGGGCGACGACCGCGACCGCGAGATTGAGATCCTCGTCCTTCGCCACCAAGTGAAGATCCTTTCGCGCAAGGCCGGTCGCCCGAAACTCCGGCGCGCGGACCGAGCCTTCTTGGCGGCTGGGTCCAGGATGCTCCCGCGTGAGCGTTGGGCCTCCTTCATCGTTAGGCCCGCGACGCTCCTCCGCTGGCACCGGGAGCTGGTCAGACACAAGTGGACCTATCGCGGCAAGCGGGTGGGGCGCCCGCCGGTGTCCCCGCAGGTGACAGACCTGATCCTTCGCCTGGCGAAAGAGAACCCCCGCTGGGGGTGCGTACGGATCCAGGGGGAGCTCCGGGGTCTCGGCATCAGGGTCGGAGCGACGACGATCCGAGCTCTGCTCCGCCGCCACGGCATCGGGCCCGCTCCGCGGCGAGACGGTCCTTCCTGGTCGGAGTTCCTGCGGGCGCAGGCCGAGGGGATCCTCGCCTGTGACTTCTTCTCGGTGGAGACCGCGTTCCTTCAGACGCTCTACGTCTTGTTCTTCATCGAGGTGGGGACCCGTCGAGTCCACGTGATGACCTCGACCCGCAACCCCGACGCCAGCTACACCACCCAGCAGGCTCGGAACGTGTATGTGGCAGGTGAGCTACCCACCGGCGTTCGCTTCCTGATCCGTGATCGAGACTCCAAGTACACACGCTCCTTCGATGCGGTCTTCGAGACCGAGGATGCCAGGGTCATCCCGACCCCCGTCCGTGCCCCGAAGGCCAACGCGTTCGCCGAGCGCTGGGTGAGGACCGTCCGTGGCGAGATCCTTGATTTCACGCTCGTGCTCGGGCGCCGACATCTTGACCGTCTCCTCGCCCGTTACGCTTCCCACTACAACTCCCATCGGCCGCATCGGAGCATCGCCCTTGCTTCCCCCGATGCTTGCGGAGCCGACCCACCGGCGCCTTCGAGCGGCAAGGTCCGTCGGCGGGAGGTCATGGCAGGCATCAACGAGTACCTGGCTGCACGGCCCGTGACACCTGGCCTCGCTCGGCCCGGATCTACTGTCACCCGTACCAGGCCGACTGGCCCGAAGGCGCCGAGGTGATCGAGGAGACCCCGGTCTCATCGTGCCGGCGGCGCGGACCGGTGATCGACCTGGTGCTCGATCGGCCCCGACTGGCCCGTTCCCAGTTCGTGTTCACCGAGAGCCGCGGACGTCCGGCGATCTTCTGGCAGACCCAGAAGGCGGCCAAGGCCGCGAACCCGGGCGTCAGGATCCCGCGGGCCCGTTCGATCCCGGAGGGCTTCACGATCCTGGTCGACACCAGGGAGCGGTACCCGTATCGGTTCGCCGGACGGGGAGTGGAGACCGAGCGGGTCGCGCTTGGGGCCGGCGACTACGCCGTGGGATCCGCCGAAGCGTTCATCGCGACGGTCGAGCGCAAGACCCTCGAGAACCTCGCTTCCTCGCTGTCGGACGGAACGGTCGCCTTCCAGATGCAGCGCCTCTCGGAGGCAGCCTCGGCGGCCCTCGTCGTCGAGGGGCGGTATCCGGCCCTGTTCAAGACCGAGCACGTCTCGGGCGCCTGGCTCGCCGACATGCTGGCCCGTCTGCAGGTGCGCTACCCGGAGGTCCCGGTCGTGTTCGCCGACTCGAGGAAGTTCGCAGAGGAATGGACCTATCGATTCCTGGCTGCTGCCCTCGCCGATTCGATGGGCTGGAGCGTCTCAAGGTGAAGCGATAGGACCGAACGAGAGTTTTCGACCCCTTCACGTGCCTGGTCGGGCGGGCTCGCTCCGTCCAAGCCAGGTTCGTTCCACCCGTAGACGGTGTGCGTACCGATCACGATTCGCATCCATGCTTCGACATCGCCGGGGATCCGACGGTCCGCGTACACTCGGTTCAAGATGGGGCACCGCCGCTTGGTGAGGAATCGGAATCGCGCCCGAGCCCTGAGCACGTCAAGCTCCCTCAGCGCACCGAGCACCGCCCACATCTCCACGGTCATCATGGCCCGACGGTTCCAGCTTCCGTGCATCACGCTTCGGGCCCCCTCGCCCGCGGCGGACGCTCCCCGGCCGAACAGGCCGGTCGCGGCCTCGACGCCGATCGGATCCTCCGTCAGGAGCTCCGGGATCTGTTTCCGCTTCAGCCCGATGCGATCCACGCCTCCGCCCCTCCGCATGCCGTTGTGGACCAGCAGGATCACCCCCTCCGCTCCGGACCGGATCCGGCGGACACCATCGTGGTCGACGACCATGAGGGGGAGCAGGTCCTTCGGAAGGAAGAGCGTGGATCCCCGGAACGTCTTCCGCAGTGTCACATCGAGCTCCAACATTGACCGCTGATCCCTATCCACGGCAATCAGCACGTACATGAACGGCTCGGCGTGTGGACAGGTGATCACCGGCTCCACGCCCTGCTCGGCTGCCCACCGGACGAATTCAGCCTCGATCAGGGGGAGGTCCCCGACCGGAGCAACCGAGTCGATGTCGCCATTACCGGAGAACGCGGATCGCGCGCTCTTCCACATGCCCCACTGGGGGACGACTTCGGTCAGCCGGGTCAGCAGGGGTTGCCAGAGGGCCGAACGGTTTGGAGGCCCGGGGCCACTCACAGCAGCTCCTGCACCTGCGTCAACCACGATCGGGCCACGACGTCCCAGGACAGTTGGTCACGAACCAGTTGCGACCCCCTCCGACCCACCTCCGCCGCGCTCGGAGAGAGCAGGTCCTGGATCCCCTCGGCCAGGGCCTCCGCGGTGGCCGGGCGGACCAATGCGGCGCCCTGCGCCTCGAGCATTCGGGCCAGCGGGTAGGGTGTTGCCAGGGTGGGGATGCCGCGGGCTACGGCCTCGAGCACGGAATTCGGACACGCGTCCCACCTCGACGGATAGACGAACCCTCGCGCGCTCTGAAGCAGGTCGACCTTAGCGCTTCCGTAGACCGGATCCCCGACGACGGTCCACCGCTGCAGAGCCAGGTCGGTGACCATCGTTCGAACCTGACGTTTCCTCCCCCGCCAGTCGGGGCCGTGCAGCCGGAGGATGGGCCGTTCGCCGGGCGCCAGCAGCTGCAGACCGCGAAGCAACAGGTCTAGGCCCTTGTGCTCGGGGTCGAACCGCCCCAGCCACAGCAGCTGGTCACCACTGGCCTGTCCCCCCGTCGGGCCATCCGCCGGATCGACGCCGTTCGGGGCCACGACCAGGGAACCCTGGTAGCAGCAGATAGGGGACCCGCAGCTTCCTGGCCAGGGCGGCGGCCCGCGCGTTGTGGAGCGTCCATCCTGAGTGCAGCACCAAGAGATCGGTTGCCCGCAGCGCGTCATGGAAGTTGGTGGGGACCATGGACCATCCCGCCCCGACGTGGTGGATGGGGGCCCAGTCCACACCATGATCGCCCGGAGGCTGCGGGCCCTCGGCGAATGCGATGACGACGCGTGCTCCCGCCCGACTGAGGGCTTCCGACCAGCGTCGAACGGCCCCGGTCATCCCGCCGTCCCCCACCAGGGCCCTGGGGTAGTACCTCAGCACTCGGATCATTCGTCCGTGGTAATTCCGCCGATGGGGCCGCGCACCGTCCGCTCGAGCCTTCGGTTGATCGCGATCACGGGCGGAACCGAGGTAATCGGGAATCGCTGTCGTTGTCAACCTGGCCCGGGATGATCGAGTCCGTCGCCGAGCGTGCCGGCGGGCGCACGCCGCGGAAGCCGCGGGCTGGGTCGGCACCGCTCGGCGTGAGGCAATGACCGCCCGGGGGCCTGAGCGAGAAGTTCGCCCCGTCGTGCCGGAGACGCGTCTCAGATCTGGCCCCATACTCGAAGCCGAAGGCCAGCCGGATCGATTCCGGCACAATCGCTGTTGAGCTGATGAGAACTGGGGCCTCGCCCTGCGGCGTGGTAACGGCCCACCCCATGGTCATGGCCACGAAGTTCGAGACCCCCCACGGACCGCGCCGCGGACCACCAGGGGAGAGGAGCAGCACCAGGCCCGGGAAGTGGAGGATCGCCATCGGGCGAGTCAGCCAGCGCGACCGATGGGACAGCGATTCGTTCGCTGCGTCTCCTCCTCCCTCGAGGGCAGGAGGTTGAGCGCGTGGAGTCCGCCAGTCCACGCCGACTCGGCGTCGGCTAGGAGGGAAAGCTCGTGGGTAACTCGCTCGACGACGGCGTGGGCGCCGGTCCGGAAACCGTTTCGGGCGGCGGGGGTGGCGAGGGCGAGCCCCCCAGGCCGGTCTCCACTCCGACCACCTTGCCGATCACGTGCCTGAAGGGAACTTGCCCGAGTCCGAACCGGGAATCGTTCGAATCCACCATGTTGTCGCCCACCACGAACAGGTGGTCCGCCTCCACCGTCCACGGGCCCAGGGTTCGCGTGTCGGGATGCTCGGGCGGCTGCGGCACGTCGACGGCGACACCGTTCACGTACATGATCCCGTTCCGTTCCTCCACCACGTCTCCCGGAAGCCCGATCACACGCTTGATGAAAACGTCGTGGGCGTAGTCCGGGACCCGGAACGCGATGATGTCCCCGCCCAGCGGCGGGTTGCCGAACGACACGGAACCACCCGGGCTGGCAGAGGCCGGCTGGTAGGCGGCGGGATCCACATCCACCGTGGCCCCCACGTGCAGCGTGGGCTCCATCGACACACTGACCACGGTCACCGCGATCAGGTTGCCGCCGCTTGCGGGCTCCCGGACGTCGTTCGACCGCAACAGCGTGAGGGGCACCACCACGCCGGCCGTCACCGCGGCCGCGGCCACCAGGACGGCCACGACCCCACCCCGGCGACGCTGGGGCGGCAGGGCACGCGGAACCCGCCAGGCGATCTCCGGCCACAGCTCGGGCGGGTCGAGCCGTTCGAGGTCTCGCAGCCGGGTGTCCAGGTCAGTCATCGGATTCCTCCAGGATCTCGCGCAGGCGCTTGCGCCCGCGGTGCATGTGCACGGCCACGGTGGCCGCTGCCGAGCCGGTCATGGCTGCGATCTCCCGAGCCGAGTACCCGCCGTAGTAGTGCAGTGCGATGGCACCTCGCTGCCGCGGCGACAGCCGGGCCAGCGCCGCCAGCAGCTCCCGGGCTCGGTGGTCCATCTCGTAGCTCCCCTCGGGTGGATCGCCGGACGGACGGGCCCGCGCCTTCAACTCGGCGGCGGCCACGCGGAACGCCACCCGCCACACCCATCCCGCCGGTTCGCGGATCCCTGCCGCTGCCCGTAGGGCCTGGGCGAAGGCTTCCGCCACCGCGTCGCTGGCGATCTCCCGGTCCCCCGAGAACGCCAGGACCGCCCACCACAGACGCCGCCCCTGTTCCCGGTACACCCGCTCCAGGTCGTGGCGCTCCGCCACGGACACGTCGTCCATGCGCTCATCATCCAAGGTGCCGGATGAGGCAGAAGCCTTTACACGGCCCGCTGAAGACCCGTGTTCGACCCGCCCTATACTCGAGCCTATGCCCAGACGGATCCGGTTCCGGCCCCCCGGCCTGAAGCCACGACCAGGGTGGGCAGCCTCGGCCCCTACCGGGGGCGGTTGGGCGTGGGCTGGGTGATCGCGCCGCTGGTGGCCGGGATCATCATCGTGGTGGCCGCCGTCCTGCTGCTGCGGTAGCTTCCCGCGACGCCGCTCAGAACAGCAGCCAAAGCCTGACCACGTTGCTCCGGCCGTGCCCGGGGATCCGGAACTGGAACCGGTACTGCGCCTCGCCGGGGTCGGTCCGGAGCGACGTGGGCCAGACGTAGTGCATCCCGCCACCCGGCCCGATCGGGACCGTCGCCACGAGATGGAACTTCTTCTGTTGGGGCTTCTCCCGCCACACCCGCGCCCGCAGGCTGGCCAGGGCCGGCTTGACCCGGCCTCGGAGCCGGATGGTGTCGCCCAGGTGGTAGATGACGTCGTTCGCGCACCTGGTCCCGTGCGGCTTGACGGAGCAGGCGGTGAACGAGGTGACCGGGGACGCGGCGGCAGCGGGCGCTCCGACGATCGGGAGCGACATGACCAGCACCGCCGCGATCAAGACGAGGCGCCGCACGTCACACCCGCTTCAGAGGCGCATAGGCCAGGGCCAGGTGCTTCTCGCCGACGTCCTCGAACACCACGGTGGCCCGCGCGTCCGAGCCCATCCCGGATACCGCCAGCACCACGCCCTCCCCCCACCGGTCGTGGAGCACGGTGTCGCCCGGCCCGATCTCGATAGCCGGCCGGTTCCCCTGGCCCATGCCGGGCCGCGGTGCCATCTCCTTCTGCACCATGCGCAGCAGGTCGCTGGGAATCTCGGACAGGAACCGCGACGGCGGGTTGTAACTGGTCGAGCCCCACAGGGTCCGGCTCCACGCGTGGCACAGGTACAAGCGCTCCCGGGCCCGGGTGATCCCCACGTAGGCCAGCCGTCGCTCCTCCTCCAGCTCCGCCGCGTCGGTCATGGAACGGTAGTGCGGGAACACGCCGTCCTCCAGCCCCACGATGAACACCACCGGGAACTCCAGGCCCTTGGCGTTGTGCAGGGTCATCAGGGTCACCGTGGAGGCCTCGTCGTCGTACTCGTCCTGCTCGGTGACCAGCGCCACCTGCTCCAGGAAGTCCGCCAGCGAGCGCGCCTCGGAGGCGGAGCTCTCCACCCGGGCCTCGAACTCGGCGGCCACGCCCACCAGCTCCTTCACGTTCTCGATGCGGCCCTCGGCCTCCACGGTCCGCTCGGCCTCCAGCTCCGCCAGGTAGCCGGACTCCTGCGCGGTGGCGTCCACCAGCCGAGAGGGCGACGCGCCGTCCTCCAGCAGCACCCGGAGCGTCTCGATCACCTGCACGAACCCGAACACGGCCCCCTTGGCCCGCTGGGCCAGCACGTCGATCTCGTCCACCCGGCGGGCGGCCTCGAGGAACGGCACACCTTCCTGCTGGGCGAACGCCTCCAGCGCCCCGACGGTGGTGTCCCCGATCCCCCGTTTCGGCGTATTGATGACCCGGCGAGCGGACACCAGGTCCTGCGGGTTCACCAGCAGCCGGAGGTAGGCCAGGATGTCCTTGATCTCCCGGCGCTCGTAGAAACGGACCCCGCCCACCACCCGGTATGGAAGCCCCGCCCGCATGAAGATGTCCTCCAGTACCCGGCTCTGCGCGTTGGTCCGGTAGAACACGGCGATGTCCCGGTACCGGTACGGCTCGTCCTGGACCAGCCGCTCGATCTCCTCCGCCACGAACAGCGACTCCTCGTGCTCGTTCTCCGCGCGGTAGCGCACGGCCAGCTCCCCGTCCGGCCCCTCCGTCCACAGGCTCTTCGGCTTGCGCTGGACGTTGTGCTCGATCAGCGCGTTGGCCACGGCCAGGATGCTCTGCGTGGACCGGTAGTTCTGCTCCATCAGGAAGACCTCGGCGTCGGGGTAGTCCCGCTCGAAGTCCAGGAGGTTCTGGATGGTCGCGCCGCGCCACGAGTACACGCCCTGGTCGGCGTCGCCCACGACGCAGATGTTCCGGTACTTCGCGGCCAGCAGGTTGACCAGGTGGTACTGGGCGCGGTTCGTGTCCTGGTACTCGTCGATCAGGACGTAGCGGAACCGTTCCTGGTAGTGCTCCAGCACCTCGGGGTGATCGCGGAACAGGTGGGCGGTCTGGGCGATCAGGTCGTCGAAGTCCAGGGCGCCCGCGGCGCGCAGCCGCCGCTCGTAGGCGCGGTACACCTCCGCGACCGTCCGCTCGTAGAAGTTCGACGCCGCCTGCACGTACTCCGCGGCGGAGAACAGGTGGTCCTTGGCCTTGCCGATCGCCGCGGCCATGGCCCGGGGTGGGAACCGCTTCGGGTCGACGTTCAGGTCGCGCAGCACCAGGGCCAGGACCCGCTCGGTGTCGCCCTCGTCGTAGATGGAGAACGTGCTCGGGAGGCCGAGGTGGTTGTGCTCGCGGCGGAGGATCCGGGCGCACGAGGAATGGAAGGTGAGGATCCACATCCCGCGGGTGACCCGGGTCCCCAGCAGCCCCTCCACCCGGTCGGCCATCTCCCGTGCCGCCTTGTTGGTGAAGGTGATGGCCAGGATCTCGTAGGGAGAGACGTCCTTCTCGCGGATCAGGTACGCGATCCGGTGGGTGAGGGCCCTGGTCTTCCCCGACCCCGCGCCGGCCACGATGAGGATCGGTCCCTCCGTATGGAGGACCGCTTCGCGCTGGATGGGGTTCAGCGACTCGAGGAGGGGGGACTGCGTTTCCGCCGGCACGCCCCCGATTGTAGGAGGTGGGGCCGACTGCCCACGGGGGAGACAGGCTGAAGGTCACCCCCTCCGTGAGCCGTTCGACGGTACCGGCAAGAGGATCCGCGCACGAACGTACCCCCAGGACAAGGGAGGCGCGATGCGAACGAAGATGTACGTCGGGCTGCTTGTGACCGTGGCCATGCTCGCCGCCGGGTGCAGTTCGGGGAAGACGGTCGGGAACAACGGAGGGTTCTCCACGTCGGCGGCGCTTCCCGGCTCGTCGCCGTCCACGACCCCAGCCTCGGGGGCTCCCGCGACCGGGCCCATCGCGGTGACCCTCGGGGAGACGGACCCCACCCACATGTTCATCAACATGTCGGCCACGTCGGCCGTTGCGGGGAAGGTCACCTTCCTGGTCAGCAACACCGGGTCCCGGACGCACGAGTTCGTGGTCCTGGCCACCGCGACCCCGGCTGGGGCGTTCCCCATCGTGTCGTTCGAGGGGGAGAAGGACCGGATCGACGAGGACGCTCCGGGCGTGACCAACGTGGGCGAGACCGGCGACATGAAGGCCGGGCAGACCAAGGCCCTCACCATCGACATGACGGCGGGGCACTACGCGATCGTGTGCAACCTTCCCGGCCACTACCGCATGGGGATGCACCAGGACTTCACCGTGGTGAAGGCGGCTGCGGCGGCGGTGCCGATCACGGTGAGCCTCGGGGAGACCGACCCCTCGCACATGTTCATCCACCTGTCGGCCACGTCGGCGCCCGCGGGGCAAGTGACCTTCCAGGTCACCAACGAGGGGACCCGAAAGCATGAGTTCGTGGTCCTGTCCACCAGCATCCCCGCGGACCAGTTCCCGATCGTCTCGTTCGAGGGGGAGAAGGACCGGATCGACGAGGAGGCTCCCGGGGTGACCAACGTGGGCGAGACCGGCGACATGCCTGCAGGGAGTACCAAGACCCTGACCATCGACCTCCCCGCCGGGCACTACGCCCTGGTGTGCAACCTCCCCGGGCACTACCGCATGGGGATGCACCAGGACTTCACGATCCTGCCTGCCACGCCCTCCGCCGGGCCGGTGACGGTGAGCCTGGGTGAGACCGACCCCGCCCATATGTTCATCCACCTGTCGGCGAACTCGGCCGCGGCCGGAGAGGTGACGTTCCAGGTCACCAACGAGGGGACCCGAAAGCATGAGTTCGTGGTCCTGTCCACAAGCGTCCCGGCGGACCAGTTCCCCATCGTGTCGTTCGAGGGGGAGAAGGACCGGATCGACGAGGAGGCTCCCGGGGTGACCAACGTGGGCGAGACCGGGGACATGCCGGCCGGAAGCACCAAGACCCTCACCATCGACCTGGCGCCGGGCCACTACGCCCTGGTGTGCAACCTCCCCGGGCACTACCGCATGGGGATGCACCAGGACTTCACGGTGACGTAGCGGTTCGACGGAGGGCGCCCCGAGCCCTAGCCCGAGGGCTTCGGGTTGCGCCAGTCCGGGCGGTCGGGAGCATGCTTCTGCCAGGACCGGATGCGCGCCACCAGCGCCGAGATCTGGTCGTCGGTGAGGGGCCCGCCGAACTCGTCCCACCACGCCGGCATCTCGGATCCCGGGACACCGGACTGGATGATGTGGTGCATCTGGTCGTCCGACACGCTCTGGAGGAACTGCTTGGAGTTCAGCGCCGGCGCCGACACCCCCTGGCCGTTGTCGCCGTGGCACGATGCGCAGTCGACGCTCCACAGGGTGCGTCCGGTCGTCTGCAGGGCGCGGTCCCGGGCCGCCAGGGCCTTGTCGCGGCGCCCGGTCTCCACCCGGTTGTACAGCGGGAAGGAGACCACCAGGACCAGGAAGACCGCAACGCCCGCCCACTGCCAGCGAACCAGGCTCGACTGGAGCTTGGGGTCCTCCTGGGAGGGCGGGGTGGGTCCGGGGGCCTGGATGCTCACGTCGTCGGCCCCGCTGCGGGCCCTGCTGAGGTCGCGCTGCCCGCCTCGCCCACACAGGACGGGCCCTTGGCCGTGCTGGGCGTCGAGGTGACCCCCCGAGCGGGCCCCTCGATCACGTCGGCGGTGTCCACCAGGACCTTGTCGCCCTGGACCTTGATCAGGAACCGGTCCATGCCCCGCGGGGCCGGACCCTGGATGTACTCCCCCCTGATGTTGTAGACGCTCCCGTGGCAGGGACATTCGAACCGGCCCGAGCTGTCGCAGAACGGAACCCGACACCCCAGGTGCGGGCACTTCTGGAACAGCGCCACCACCTGGCCCTCCGACGCCGTCACGTAGAAGCGGCCGGTCGGGAAGTACTGGACCGACCCCTCCGTGTAGTCGGCGACCGAGCCGGCGTCGATGACGCCGCCGAACCCCCCGGTCTTCTGGGGCCGGAGCAGGTCGTACGAGGTCCAGCCCGCGTCCACCACCAGGCCGGCGGCCAGGGTCTTCCACGCCCACGACAGGAACCGGCGCCGGTCCAACCGTCGCCTCTTGATGCCGTGGACCGGCTGCGACTCCCTGGTCTCGTCCGCCACGTCGATCAGAGCTCCAGGTACAGGTGGTGCCACGGCCACGTCCACGACCACTCGGGGCCCCGGAACAGGGCGCCGATCAGGGTCAGGACCACGATGGCGAACACCAGGAACGTGAACATCAGCCCGACCAGCTGCCGGTTGCCCCGGTCCAGGTACGGCAGCAGCACCAGGAAGGTCACCACCGCCACGGGGACCAGCACCCCGGCCACCATGGGCTGGTAGTGGGCCAGCAGCTCCTGGAGGCCGTCGAAGTACCAGGGCGCCTTGGCCACGGGCGGGGTCAGGTTGGGGCTGGCCATGTCCTTGAGGGGCGCGTTGAACAGCAGGGCCAGCACGAACACCACGGCCACGGTGGCCCCGGCCACCACGGCGTGGCGGACCAGGAAGTGGGGCCACGTGAACACGGTGTCCTCGGGCTCCTGCTTGTGCTGCGCCTCGATCTCCCGGGGCATGACCCCCAGGAGCCGGTAGCGCGGGCCCTCCTCAGGCTGGGGCATCCGCATCCACCTCCTCCTTCGGCGCGGCCGCGGCCGGCGCTGCCTGGACCGCCGGGAGGTCGCCGACGCTGAGCCCGTCCTTGCGGACCCTCCAGATGTGCACCCCCAGCAGCAGGAACAGCAGCGCGGGGATCAGGTACACGTGCAGGACGTAGAACCGCAGCAGGGTGGCCCCGGTGATGTCGTGGCCGCCCAGGAAGAGCTGCCGGACCTGGTCCCCGACCAGCGGGGTGTAGCCGGCCACGTTCGTCCCCACCGTCACGGCCCAGAACGCCAGCTGGTCCCACGGCAGCAGGTAGCCGGTGAACGACAGCGCCAGCGTGGCCAGCAGGAGCCCGACCCCGATCACCCAGTTGAACTGCCGTGGCCGTCGGTACGCGCCCGAGTAGAAGA
>WNGM01001577.1_pt1 | contig 18348 bp, 9 predicted proteins | sample 5400571 | NCBI WGS metagenome assembly WNGM01 (sample SAMN13153378, study PRJNA577476) | soil metagenome | isolation source: 100 cm soil or saprolite under Garry oak tree replicate 2 | place: USA:California | collected 2016-06-15 | reverse complement strand
ATGATGGGAACGTTGGCGGCCTTGGCGTGGTCGATGGCTTCTTTCGTTTGCGGCATAACACCATCGTCCGCGGCAACAACCAGGACAACGATATCCGTAACTTTCGCGCCGCGCGAACGCATACGGGTGAAGGCTTCGTGACCGGGCGTATCGACGAAAACGACGGCGCGGTCGTTGACCTGCACTTTGTACGCGCCGATGTGTTGCGTGATGCCACCAGCTTCGCCGGCGGCGACTTCGGCTTCGCGAATGGCGTCAAGAAGGCTGGTCTTGCCGTGATCGACGTGGCCCATGACCGTGACGACGGGGGGACGCGGCTTGAGATTTTCCTTGGTTTCTTCCTTGGCGACTTCGAGCATCATCTCGTCTTCGAAGGAGACGACGGTAACGACACCGTTGAAACTTTCGGCTAGTTGCGTGGCGGTGGGCGAATCGAGCGCTTGGTTGATGCTGGCGAAAATTCCCTTGTCGAGGAGAACCTTCAGAAGGTCTTTGGCGCGCACGTCGAGTTTTTCGGCGAGTTCGCGAATGGTGATGCCTTCGGTGATGTTGATGTCGCGCGGCGCACGCGGCTCTGGCGGAGCGATGATGGCAGCAGCGCGGCGGTCGCCGGCGCCGGGACGTTGGCGAGTCGGATGAAGCTTGCGCTCGCCTTCCATCTCGCGCTTGTCGGAACTTGGGCGCTGGCGCTGTGTCGGACGGCGCGTGTAGAGCGGCTTGCCTGGCTCAGCCTTGGAAGGCATCTTGTCCGGAGGCGGCGCAGGGAGCATGCCGGGCCGGCCGGGTTGACGCGGACCAGGGCGCGTGCCAGCAGGAGCTACGCCTGGACGCTGTCCATACGAAGGGCGATTTTGCGGGCCGCCGGGACCACCTGGTCCACCGGGGCGCGGAGAATAAGGACGACCTTGGCCACCCTGTCCGCCTTGCTGCGGACGCATGGGCTGACCGGGGCGCGGGCCGCTCGGGCGATCACCGGAAGGAAGAGGACCACGATTGCCAGTGGGCATCGGGCCGCGGTTCCCTGTTGGAAGCGGACCACGATTGCCAGTAGGCAAAGGACGTTGCGGCTGCGTGCCGGGACGCGCCGGAGCAGCGGCTGCGGGCCTTTGAGCGCCGGGCTGGCCGGCCCGTTGTTGCCCGGGAACCGCTGGACGTTGAGCAGGCGAACCGCTGGGAGCATTTTGAGTAGCCGGTCGCAATGGCTGGCCGTGCGGCGCTGCCGGAACTGGTCTGGGTCCTGAAGGTGGTTGCGTTTGTTGCGCGGGGACAGCAGGTGGCTTCGCGGCAGGCGGAGCGACTGGGGCCTGCGTTGCAGCTGCAGGCGAGGCGGGCGGTGCAGCGGGCTTGGGCGCAGCCGGAGGCGCCACAGAAGTTGCCGCAGAGACCGCGGGCGCTTGAGGTGGAGGCGCAACAGGTGCCGCCGGAGAAGCCGGCTTCGCAGCAGCAGGTGTTGGAGCCGGAGGTGCGGGCGGCGCAACTGGAGGAGCGACAGGAGCATCAGCAACGGTCGGTGCTGCAGGCCGTTGCCGCGCAGCCCTTGCGGCCGCGTCCTTCGCCTGCTTTTCAGCTACAGCGGCGGATTCAGCGGCAGACTCGGCTTCTGCTTGTCCCTGGATGGTGCGCCGCACTTTCTCGGCAACATCCACGGGGATTGAACTGGAGTGAGTCTTTTTCTCCGCAACACCGAAACCAGGCAGAAGGTCGATAATGGCCTTTGCTTTGACTTCGAGCTCGCGGGCCAGCTCGTTAATTCGAACTTGATTTGCGTCGGTCATGCTTTCCGTTTCGATCACCTGGTACCTAAGAATTTGTCTCGTTGTGTTTTTCTTTTTCGGAATCCGTGTGAGTCTCAGTAGCCGGCTCAGATTCCACGGCTGGCTCAGCGGCCGCTTCTGGCGGCAATTGCGTAGGCACTTCTTCGTCGACGACAGCTTCCGGTTGTGCAGTCGCAGATTCAGCCGTTTCGGCTTCGGGCGTTTCCGTTTCAGTCGTTTCGATGGTCTCGGTCTGAACGTCACTCGCCGCTTCAGCGTCCGCCGTTTCGCCGGTTTCGGTTGCGCCTTCCGCAGCGGGCGCAACTGCGCCACCTTCGTAAAATTGGTTTACGGCCTGGTAGATTTTGTCCACCATTTTTTCGCCGATGCCGGGAATTTCCATCAGCTGTTCCGGCGTCATGCCGGCAAGCTGTTCGAGCGAAGTGATGCCCGCGGCTTCGATTTTCTCGATGGTCTTAGGGCCGACTCCGGCAAGAGCAGTGAGCGGAGTGGTCGGCGCAGTAAGAGCGGTCATCTGCTCTTCGATTTCGCGGCGCTTTTCCTCCTCGCTCTTGATGTCGATGTCCCAGCCAATCAGCTTGCTGGCGAGGCGAACGTTCTGGCCCTTTTTACCAATGGCAAGGGAAAGCTGCGAATCCTCAACGATGACCTCGAGTTTGTGGCTTTCGGGATCGGTAATCTGAACACGTGTGACCTTCGCCGGGCTGAGCGCTTTTTGCGCGAAGGCGACAGTTTCTTCGCTGTACGGAATAATGTCGATTTTTTCGCCGCGTAGTTCGCGAATGATGGACTGCACGCGCATGCCCTTCATGCCGACACACGCGCCAACCGGATCGACGTCCTTGTCGCGGCTGAAAACGGCTACTTTGGTGCGTTCGCCCGATTCACGCGCGGCTGCGCGGATTTGCACAGTGCCGTCGTAAATTTCGGGAACTTCCATTTCAAACAGGCGTTGCACCAGCGCGGCATCCGCGCGAGAGACGATAACTTGCGGCCCCTTGGCCGCACGATCCACCATGCGAATCACGACGCGAAGACGCTCGCCGATGTTGTAAGTCTCGAGCTTCGATTGTTCGCGCTTGGGCAAACGCGCTTCAGTGCGGCCCATGTCCACGATGAGGTCGGGACCTTCGGCGCGCTTGACGATGACAGTGACCAGTTCGCCGACGCGATTGTGATACTCATTGAAAATGGTGTCGCGCTCGGCTTCGCGCACTTTTTGCAGGATGACCTGCTTGGCAGTCTGGGCGGCGATACGGCCGAGCACATCTGTCGGCTTGTTGGTGAGGATTTCAGTGCCGACTTCAGCCGCAGGATTCTTGCGTCGAGCATCAGCAATGCTGATTTCGCGCGTGGGGTCCGCAACTTCTTCGACCACGGTCAGAACAGAGAAAACGTCCACTTGACCGGTTTCCGTGTTGAACTTGCCGCGAAGGTCCTCTTCGGTCTTGTAATACTTCCGCGCCGCGACGACCATCGCGTCCTCAATCGCAGACACCACGATTTCCGGCTCGATGTGCTTCTCGCGGCTGAGCATTTCAATCTGTTGATAGAGCAAATTCGCCATAACGCATTCCCAAACTGAGAAAAGTCTCCTAGACAGCAGCCGAGCTCAAACCCGGCACTGCCAAATTCTAAAAGGCACTGGGCCTTCCCGATGCAACATCGGGACGCAAAAGGCACGAAAGACCGGCCACTGCAACTGAAACCACCGGCACTGCAAAATTGCCACAACTGCGGCGCGAGCGCGCCGGAGAAACAAGCGCCGCCGCGACAGCTTGTTTCAGAGTTTGCAACGACAAACCCTGAAACTTCCCTATCTAAGGATTTATAAAACAAACCCTTAAACCCGGACGAAGAGTGTGGACTAAAACTCGACGACGAGGTGCGCCTTGCGTATGAGGGCGAGCGGCACTTCCACGGTGCGCGGAGTTTTGCCTTTCAACTCCAGCCGGATCCTTTTTGTACCAGGGTCGGTAAGTATCCCCGGAACCCGGTTTGTGGCAGGGTCGGAAAGTACAGATTCTGGGACCCGATCATCCACAACGCCCGCGAGACGGCCCTCAAAAAACTTCATCTCTTCTACCGGCTCTTCCGTCCAAACTTTCGCTGCGCGCCCAGTGAAGCGCACATAGTCGGCCAGCTTCTTGAGCGCGCGATCCATGCCCGGTGAACTTACTTCCAGCGTGTAGCCTGGTCCCGGCACAAGTTCCTCAACATCCAGGATAACGCTCAGCTGTTTGCTGACCCGCTCGCAATCCGCATGAGAAATCATCGGATACGGGCTGGGTGCCTCGCCGCTGCTTGCTTCCGCTGGGGATATTTCCCCTGGTGAAACCGGAACGCGGTCGATGTACACCCGCAGGAAGCGCTGTTTGCCGATCTTCCACTCGACGTCAACGACTTCCAGTCCTTCCGAGCGCGCAACTCTCTCGGCGGCCTCACGAATCTTTTCCAACTGCAAGCAGAGACTCCCCAGCCAAGGCCGGTCCAACGCCCACTTCAACCGGCCCAACAAAAAAGTGGGCTTGCGCCCACCTCGTCTTGCGACCCGTTACAGAGCGAAATAAAAGTATATGCCCAGGACAAGGCAAAAGCAAGGCATTGACCGGAAAGGCGCAAATTCGACTTGAAACGCGACTGCGCCCTGGCTGAGGCGAGCGGCCAAGGCGCACGAACCATAAAGACCCGAACGATTAGGGTTTGGGTGGTGTAGCGGCGGCAGGCTTCGCGGCAGCCGGTTTTGCGGGCGTGGCGGAAGCTTTGGCCGGATAGGCCTGGTCGTAGAGCTTGACGATATCGGCAGTGACATCAATGCCGTTTGAAACGTAGATCGGAGCGCCCTGCGCCGAGGAATCGAAAATGGCGATATAAGCGTTTTCGCGTGCGTAACGGTCGAGCACTTCCATCATCTTGCGGCCAATACGATCGATCACTTCCTGTTGCGAGGCGTTGACGTCTTCCTGATAATCTTCCTGCTTGCGTTGAAGCTGCTTCTGGAGCGCAGTACCCTGGCGTTCCAAGCGCCCTGCCTCTTCGGGACTCAGTTTCCCTTCGTTGGCTTGAAGACGCTGCCGGATATCGTTGATCTGCTTGTTGAGATTTTCGAGCTCGGTCTGGCGGGACGTGAATTGACCTTGCAGTTCGCTCGAGGCCTGCTTGCCTTCCGAAGTGGCGATGATAGCCTGGCGAACATTCAGTACGCCGACTTTACCGGGTGCCGCGGACCCCGCCGCGGGCGCCGACTGCGCGCCAAGAGTTGCCGCGCCGATCAGGCTCGCCGCTGCGAGGGCGGCCGAAAGAAACGTCTTATTCACAGTAGTCTCCTTATTGTCAGGAAGCGCTAGGCGCTTCCTTTTACGCCAATCGGAATTGGCTGAAAAGTTTTTTCACCTCAGGGTTGGCAAATACAACTTCTTCTTCATCTCAGGGCTTGTCGTACCTGCCCTGAAACCCAGTCCCCCGCGCCTGAGCGAATTCGCGGGCCCCGTACAAACCGAAAAGTATAGCCGAGGCTAACCTTCCCAAGCAACGGCAAAGCGCGTTTTCAAAGCGGCAGGCGAAGCAGGAAAAGCCCTGCCAGATGCGATGCGCCGTCCGTCCTTTTGCGTTGTACCAAACCGATTTGCAATGCCGGCAGTGGCACGGAAAATCAGTTCGGTACAGGGAAGATCAGCACGCGATTGTTGGCCTGGTCAGCAATGACCGCCAGATTTGTGAACTGGTCAATGGCCACACCAAATTGCGCGGAGCCGCCGATGCCAAAAGTTCGTCGCGTCTTGAAAGGGTTCGAAATGGTGTCGATGATCGAAATCGTCTGGCTTGTCGAGTTCACGGTCATGATGCCGCCGGTTTGCGGATTGATGGCCAGCGAAGTGGGATTTATGCCCACGCGAACTGTCGACGTTGGAGTTCCAGGGGCATCCGGATTAAACGCCGTAACCAGATTGCCGCCGCTCGATACAGAATAGAAAAGCGCCGGCGAAACAGAAGAATCGAAGACGATGCCGGTAGGAGTCGCTGTGGTGGTGCCTGTAGCGGCGGTCGTGCTTTTCGCAGGCGTGGCATTGCCAATATCAATCGCATCGAGAACACCGATTGGGGCCTGACCGCTGATGAGCTGCAAGGCCGTGACGACCGCCAGACCGCGGTTGTTCGTTCCACGATCGGGATCAATAGCGACCGCGATCGGCCCCTGGTCGATCGAAATCGATGTGGAAGTGAGCGAAGTGGCCGGGGTCGAGGCGAGTAACGGAGTAAGGTTGATCTGCGAAACCGTGTTGCTTGCCGTGTTGGCGATCAGCGCCGCGCCTGTGCCTTCATTGATGGCGACGCCGGTGGGACTTGTGCCAACAGTGACGTCAGTCACGGCTTGCTTGAAATTCACAATATCAATGACAGAGGCTGTGCCAGCAGAATTGTTTGCGACGACGGCGAGGCCAAATCGCGGGCTGAGAGCAATACCCTGAGGAGCGCTGCCTGTCGGAACCGTGTTCAAGACCGTTCCGAATTGGGCGTTTGAAGTGAAGCCCGTGAAATTCCCACTGGTGTCATAAACAGGAAGTTGCGGAGCGATGTCAAGCACCGAAACGCTATTGCAGCCGCTGTTGGTGACGACGGCAATCGGGTGAAAGGGCTGTCTCACGAGCTGATCGGCAATGGCGACGGAACTTGGCTGCGCATTCTGTGTGGTCGTTCCCGTACTGCACGCCGGATGTGGCTGAGCAAGCAAATCGACGGATTTGACGACAATGAAGTCGGTGACGTTGGATTGAACGTTGCTACCGGTGATCGCGTCCACGGCAAAACGATGCGGCATGGAAAGGAATGGATCCGCAGGGATCGTGACTGTCAAGTTGCGGCTGCTGACGAAGGTTGTGGGAATCGGCGTGCCGTCCAGGCGAACCTGTGTGGATGCGTCAAAACCGGCACCGTAAACCTGTACGCCGACAAGGTCAGTAGCCGAGGTCAGAGTACCTTGTGGCATGAGCGCGCCAGCAATTCCGCCAATCAGCGCCCCCGAAACGGTTGGCACCTGCAGTTCGGTGATTCCAACTGGTTTGAACAATGTATAGGTTGCCTTGCTTGGATCAGGGTTGAGGTTGATGATCTGAATGGCGCTGCTGCCAGGCTGTACCACGAACGCCTGATTGGTTGCGGGGTCCACCGCCAGCCCACCGAAAAGCTTAAGAGTGGTCGTTCCACCGTTTACCGTGATGCTGATCGTGCTTGTTTGGTCGACGGGCGTGCCTGGACACGTGCCGCCTACCACTGGGCACACCACAGCAAAGCGCTGCTGTGTAACGGGGTTCGAGACAGACAACTGGTTTTGCTGCGGATTATAGGAAACGAGCGAATTCGCGAAGGGCTGGAAAGCGACGGAACTGGTGCCCAACAGTTCGGGCGCAGAGCTAGAACACGTGGTGGTGTTGTAAGCCGTGCAGCCCGCGTGGAATGTAATAGACGAGGGGGACTGATCGAGTGAATTGAGCAAATTAATCTGCGGACCGTTGTTGCCGGTGGCGTTGGCGTCCGCGATGGCAGCAGTGCGCGTGATGGGATTGATGGCGATGCCCTGCGTCGTTTGCGACAGGCCTCCCACAGTGATGTTCGGGCTACTGAAATAAACCGTGCCGCCCGTGGAGGTGTCGTTGAAAGAAGAGCTCAGCGCATAGGTAAACGTCGTTGAGTCAATGACTGATTGTACCGAGAAGACGCCATTGAAATTAACTTTCGTGGTAGCGAAATCAGCAGGCGGCGCGACATTCTGGATAAGCACTGTTCCGGGATTGCCGGGAGTAAGGCCGTGCGCGGAGCTCGTGATGACCGTCGCCAACCCCGACGTCAGCGAAACACTGCTGATTCCTACGGAGGCGGAGGCCTTCGTCACGTCTACGCCGGTAAGCACGCCCGATCCGCCGGGCGTAACGTAAGCGAGGTGCGAGTGAGGCACCATCGCAATTTGAGGATTGGCGCCAGTGTTCAGCGTAACCTGCGCGTGAACGCAGGGTGAACCGCTGGAGGTACCAATGCACGTCTGCTGAGTATTCTTGTTCAAATCGAGCAGGAAGCCGACCTTCGCCGTCGTTGGATTGGCGGTGGATGAGTAGGCGACGATGGCATTGTTCGTATCCGAATCCACGCCAATCGAATAGGGCACCGGCAAAGGCGTGACGTCAGAAGGATTGATGAGACCAGCAAGCTGAATCGTGACGGGATAAGTGACATTGGGATCGCCAGTGGAACCAGGGAGCGGGAAAACTTTCACACTCTGATCCTGGAAACTGACGACGGCAAGGGTGTGGTTCGATTGGTTAATCGAGAGACCGGAAGGCGCGTTCACTGCGACCGGAGTGCCAACCGGACTCAACGATCCGGTTCCGACGGTGAAAAATGCCACCTGGTTCGAAGCGGTTTCTGCTACCGCGAGAATACCCAGCCGTGTGTCAATATCCACGGCGCTCGGAAAGGAGCCTGGGGGAAGAGCGGTCGTCGCTGCAAGGGCGGGAAACACTGTTGAATAATCCGGGAAGACCGCAATGTTTGTGACCGAAGGATTGTTCGAGGCTGGGAGCGGCGGGGTGGTTCGTGTCACGGAAAGAGGGTATAGGCCGGGAAGGGCTGCGTTCACATCGCTCGATGGCAACGCCACATTCAGGCGGCGAGAACTGGATGACGAAGTATCCGACACAAGGGAGTTGCCGTTAAAACTGACGTTCGCAAACAATCCAGTCGGACCAAAATAGCCTCCGTCGATCGCAAGACTCTGCGAATTCCCGAGAGGCTGGTTCAACAGAACACTGTCTGGGAGGGATGTTACCGACGTCGGCCGCGTTGGGACAACAGCAAATTTGAACGGGCCGGAGCCTTGGGTTACGGGTTGCGCCGGGTCGGTCATGGAGACGGTGTAGGTATCCGCAATCGCCAGGTCCTGCGCGCTCAATCGGATGCGTGCTCCCGTCGAACCGGGATTGGGGGTGGCCGACGTGGGGATGGGGAAGAGAATCTTCACTTGACCCGCGTTCAGCGGAGGGAAAGTGCTGTTTTTCCCGGTGATCATAATGACCGATGACGAACTCACGTTCTGGGCGTCGAGATAGATGTCGTAAGAACTGGCGCCTTGCGGGGCAACGGTGGGCGAGAGGCCGTTAAACGTAATCGGACCGCCCGTAATGATGGTGATGGTTCCCAGGGCAAAACGAGTGGGGTCCGCCTTGGAACTCGTGACCACCGTCAGCGTAGCCGTGGTCGGAACCGCCGACGGAGCAACATATTTCCCGGTCGCGTCGATGGAACCGCAAGCCGGACTGCATGAAGTCAGTTTGGGATAAGGAATGGTGCTGGTTGGGGTGCCCTGCGTCACTAACCAGGCCGCGCCGTTGACCGTGGGATCATTATCATTCGTCAGGGTCGCCGAAAATTGCTGTTGCTCCAAAGTTGGAACGGTTGCCGTCGTGGGAGTCAGGGTAACCACAATGCCAGAATCCAGAGCTAACGTCGCCTTGCCACTCTTTTTCGGATCTTGAACTGAGGTGGCTGTGATGATGATTTGGAGCAACGGGAATTTGGTTGGATCGGGAACCTTGTTCGGAGCCGTATAGATGACGGTTGTGTTCGTGGAGTTAGCGGGAATATTCCCAGTTTCCGAAGTGCAGGGCTGCGCGGCCGCCGCCGTTGCCTTTCCGGCAGAGTCAACGGTCGTGGTGATGAAGGTGCAGGCCCAGGTCACATTGAGATTCGTCGCACCGCTAACGACGGACGTCAGGGTGATTGACTGCGAGACGATGACGCTTGCCGAATTGGGGCTGACCGCCACGCTAACCACGTTGGTGTTGCTGCTGCCGCCGCAACCGGTAAGAGCCAGCAACAATACTGCGCTAAGGCTCAGAAAGAGCCGAGAGTAGGAATTGCGAGACTTCGTCACCACGGAGAACCCCCAAAAATCCCATTCGGGCCACTTCGCTGACTCGAAATGGTGTCTAACGTTAATGAACCCACTGACCAGTACTTCAGAAAACACAAAACTCATGTACCGCCGCGGCCTAGAACGTCCTGCTGACCGTGAAACGGAACGTTGTCTTCGGCTCAAAATAATTCAATCGGCCAGGACTCAAAAACACTGGTCTTAGTTGTTCCTTTACCTGATCCCACGCGCCAGCGCCCAAAGTCGAAGGGTAAAACCCTAACGGGATGTTCGCCGGGCATGTGATCAGGCGATCGCTCACACTTGCCGGTTCGCAGATCAGATTGGGCTCCATAAACGGTTGCTGTGCCACAATCTGCTGGTGCAGGCGGTGCACGTTGTAGGCGTAGTAGATACGGAACGGCGCCTGTACGATGGGCAGCCGAACTACAAATTCGATGCCTGCGGAACCCCGCAGACGGAAGTTGGTTCCCTTTTCCAAGGGGAGATTATTAGACAGTCCTGCGTCAGGAAACTGGCAAACGAGATTCTTGGGGATCACACTGCACTGGCTGTTGTCCAGTGCCGCCGGATTCAGCTTCAGCCCGCTGCGGTTCACGATGCCGTTCGTGCCGCCGTCGAAGAAGAGCGCCGTTTGTACCGGACCGACGATGGGAATACGGTATTCGACGTTGCCAAAGCTTTGCAGGTCGCCGCCGGGCAGTGTGGCCACATAGGTAAGCACGGGAATCGTGAAGCCCCGCGTGGTCCCTCCCGCGTTAGGGTCGTTATAGAAGACAGGCACCGCGGATGCCGTCGGAATGAAAGTGACGGGCGAGACCGAGCGGATATCGTAACCGCGCAAGTCGTTTTCACCACCCAAATAAAAGCGATTGAAAGGCGGAACCTCTTTCCCGCCGTAACCGGTGATGTTCGCCACAAATGCGTGAAACCCAAGCACGTTGCGGCGTTTATTGACCTGCTTGAAAAGTTTCCAATCGAATGTATTGGTGATGGTGTTGACGTTGCCGCCGATCGGTCCGCCGGTGAACGAAAGTGAATAGAAATAGCTTTTGCCCTTGTGCTCTTCTTGCGGATTGTCAATCGTGTTGTAGCTGATGGTCGGCGTAATCGTGCTGGAAACGATGCCGTTGAGCGCGCTGGGTCCGGCGAAACTGCGGTACTGAATGCTCTGGAACAACAGTCTTGATGCGTCGTTGAATGCCGTGATGTTCGTTCGCGTAAGCCCGTAGGTGAGCCCAACGCGCATAAAGGAAAAGCGCTTCACCGGGTAGCTCGCGAACGCAGTGAAACCCGTGCTGTCCTGATTGTAATTCTGAATGAACTGCGGATTGATGCTGACGGATTGGCCGAGCAGCAGCGCTTCTTGCTTTGCCTGATCGAAACTATAGCGGCTAGAAAAAATGGTAAAGCCCGTGGAAATCGGGCGGTCGAACAAGTACGGCTCGGTAAAACCAAACTGGAAGCTTCTTTGCAAGCTGCCGAACTGCGCGGAGAACGTAAGTGTTTCGCCAAGGCCCAGGAAGTTGTTGGTCTGATAGGTGAGGCCGATAAAACCGCCGGCAAGTCCGCTGACACCGCCGTTCAAGCCGATGGACTGCTTGCCTTTTTCATGAACCTTAAGGTTCAGGTCCACAGTACCTTCTTTGGTATTGCGCTTGATTTCGACGGCCTTGTCCTCTTCAATGCGATCGAAATAATCCAGCTGGTTAAGGCGGAGGATGCTGACTTCCCATGCGCGTTTGTTGAAGAGCTGGCCTTCATCGATCAGCAGCTCGCGGCGGATGACCTTGTCTCGCGTGGTGGTGTTCCCGCTGAAATCGATTCTCCGAACGTAATACTGTTTCTGCTCGTCGAACTTCAGCGTCAAGTTGATGATCTTCCCAGCCTCGTCAATATCGAAGTCGGGTTCGGGAGTGAAATCGATAAAGCCATATTCACCGTAGATGCTGGTGTAATCCTTCATCGCCTTGCGCAATTTGGAGACGTTCAGGATGTCGCCCTGCTTGATCGGGAATGCGCCCTTAAGCGCATCCACTTTCAGCGAAAGCGCTTTGTCCGGATCGGCACTGACGATTTTGAGCGTACCCATGCGGAACTGCGGACCTTCTTCGATGGAAATGGTGATGTTGACGGCCTTGCCTTTCGATCTGCCCAACACGGGCACAGGCATGCCCAGCTTATTGCCCACGGTATCGATATTTTCAAGCGTGGCCGGCAAGACCCGCACGCTGAAATAGCCGTTATCTTGGTACGTCCCGCGGACACCGACTTCCAAGTCTTCGTTCAGTTTGTCGCGGTCATAGGTCTTATGCATTACGTTGATTTCGGTGATGTAGAGCGGAATCTGATAGGGGCGGTCATGCCGCATCGCGCGAATGAGTTTGCGGTCGCTGAACGCATGATTGCCGGTGAATTTGATCTTTCCGACTTTGACCTTTGGTCCTTCTTCCACTTTGAAAATCAGAATGACGGCATTGCTCGAAGCGATGCGCTCGTACTGCGGCGTAACTTTTGCAAATTGGCGGCCGTGCTCGCCGAGCAGTTCCTTGATAACGACTTCAGCCTTCTTGATTTTTGTGGGATCAAACTGGCTTTCGACGCTCAGGCCAACTTTACGTTCCTTGAAACGGTCGAGAATATCCGATTCAGAAACGGAGTGAATATTCTCGTAGCGGATGCGACGAATGACCGGGCGTTCCTTCAACTCAAAAATAATGATTTTGGCGTTGGCGCGGTCCGGAGAATCCTCGACGCGCAGCTTCACATCCTCAAAGAATTGCGTGTTCCAAAGTGCCTGGAAGTCGCGGCGCAAAGTATCTTCGTTGTACGCATCATCTTTGCGGCTGAAAATACGCGCCTTCAATGTATCGTTGCGGACGCGGCGGTTCCCCACGAAGTCGATGCGCTCGATGATGATCGGAGATCGCGGCGCATCCTGAGAATCGCCAGCCGCTGCAGGATGATTTTCTCTTGTGACGGTTTCGCCAGTCAGTAAATCTAAAGAAGCTGCAATGAGGAATGCGGCTGCGGTCTGCGAATCTCCTGAAGAAGTCCGTGAGTCTGAAGACGCCGATGCTTCCGGACGGGAGTTATTTTCCGCAGCGAGAGGCCGAGCGTCCGCGAGACACAAAAGTATCGCGACAAAACCCAAACCCAAGACCGGAAAAATCCCAAACGGAGAACAGACTTTTCTATAAGCGGCCATTGACAGCGTCAAGGCCGCGCCCCCAAACCCAAGTTGTTCTTCTCCCGCCGAACCCGGTGTTAACCGCTTGCGGTTGCGCAAGAATTTCCGCTTGCGGTCACGCACGAAATGACCGCTCAAGCGATCACACATGCAATGGGCCAGCCGTGCGCGCAGCTGCTTTTCAGCAGCGCGTGTTGGTGTCAGATTCGTTAGTGAATGACCGGGGTTGCCTCAACCACCGGACGGAACCCAAGGGCTTCCCCTGCGACATAGATCTGCAGCGTCGCGGGCCGTTGAATTCCTCCCTGAATCAGCGCTTCGGAGAGCGGGTCTTCCACATATTTTTGCAGCGCCCTGCGCAACGGCCGCGCTCCGTAGCTGCGGTCCGCGCACGTCTTCTCCAAAATCCACTGACTTGCTTCCGGTGACAATACAACCTGCACCTGCCGGTGAATCAGCGTATCGTTCAGCTGGCCCACAAGCAGATCGATGATGCGAAGCAAATCGTCATCACCCAACGGGTTGAAGATAATGATTTCGTCCAGCCGGTTTAGAAACTCCGGATTGAACGCCCGCTTGACTTCGTTCATCACCATGTCTTCCATGGACTTTGCACCGTTTTCATCGGTGCCGCCCTGGAAGCCGATCCCGGTGCGCTTTTGCAAATGGCGCGCGCCAAGATTCGAGGTCATGATAATGATCGTATTCCGGAAATCCACCGTGTTGCCCAAACCATCCGATAACTGTCCGTCTTCGAATACCTGAAGCAGGATGTTGAAAACGTCTGGATGAGCCTTCTCGATTTCGTCCAAGAGGATAACTGAATATGGCGTCCGGCGCACGCGCTCAGTGAGCTGCCCGCCTTCCTCGTAGCCGACGTACCCTGGAGGCGCGCCGATTAACTTCGAAACGGAATGCTTTTCCATGAATTCCGACATATCAAAACGCACCAGCGATTTCTCGGAACCGAATAGAAATTCCGCAAGCCGGCGCGCGACTTCGGTTTTGCCGACGCCCGTCGGGCCAAGGAAAACAAATGAGCCGACAGGACGAGCTGGCGATTTCAGGCCGGCGCGGCTGCGGCGGATGGCACGGGCAAGCGCAGTAATCGCTTTATCCTGGCTGATCACACGCTTGTGAAGTTCCGGTTCGATGCGCAGCAGCTTCTGCTGCTCGTCTTCCTTGATGGAAGTGACGGCAACGCCTGTCCAACGGGAAACCACTTCTTCAATATCCTCGCGGCTGACGATGCCGGTGGTGGCGTCATCCAGCTTGTAACGATCGCGCAATCCGCGCAGCGTTTCTTTTTCCTTGCGCTCTTCCTCGGAGTAGAAACGCGCTTTCTCGAATTCGTGCGCGGCGATCGCGCTTTCCATGCGGTGCGTGATGAACTTCACACGCTTTTGTACTTCGCTGACTTCTTCCGGTACCGTCGCTTGCCGCAGTTTTACGCGCGCGCCCGCTTCGTCGATCAGGTCGATGGCTTTGTCCGGCAAGAACCGATCCGGAATGTAACGGTTCGAAAGATAGACGGCGTAGCGCAGCGCGTCTTCCGTATAGCTGACGGCATGAAACTTTTCGTAGCGCTCGCGCACGCCACTGAGCACGAGAATGGCTTCGTCTTCGTTCGGAGCTGGCACCTTCACGGACTGGAAGCGGCGCTCGAGTGAACGGTCCTTCTCAACCGACTTGCGGTATTCGCCGGGAGTTGTCGCGCCGATGCACTGAATTTCGCCGCGAGATAGGGCCGGCTTCAGGATGTTGGCGGCATCGAGCGAACCTTCTGCCGATCCGGCGCCGACCAACGTGTGCAGCTCGTCAATAAAGATGATGGAGTTCTGACTCTCCATCAATTCCTTCATGATGGTCTTCAGGCGTTCTTCGAATTGTCCGCGATACTTTGTCCCCGCCACGATCAGAGACAGGTCAAGCGAAAGAATGCGCTTGTCAGCGAGGAACGGCGGCACGTCACCGTCGGAAATGCGCTGCGCGAGTCCTTCGACGATGGCAGTTTTACCGACGCCGGGTTCGCCGATCAGTACTGGATTATTCTTGGTTCGACGGCAGAGAATCTGAATGACGCGATCGACTTCCCCTTCGCGGCCCACGAGTGGGTCAAGCGCGCCCTCCGTCGCAGCTTGTGTTAAATCGCGGCTGAATTCTGAAAGGAGCGAAGTTTCCTTAGGGCGCGTCGCCGCGGGTTTCTCGCCAGAGGTGCGCGCAAGTTCTTCGCGCAGAGCCGAAAGGCGCAGTCCGCGCTCCATCAGAATTTCCGCGCCGAAACACTTCTCTTCGCGCAAAATTCCCAGCAGCAGGTGTTCGGTGGCGACATGCTTCACGCCAAGCCGTTCAGCTTCTTCCGCCGCCATATTTAGAATTCGTTTGCATTCCGCGCTCAGCGGCACTTCCACCGAAGTCGAGATGCGCTCGCGGATGGTAATCCGCGCTTCGATCTCTTTGCGGATGGATTCAATCGAGCCCTGTTGCCGCAGAAAGCGATTGGCAAGCGCCTTGTCTTCGCGCATCAAGCCGAGCAAGAGGTGCTCGGTCTCAATGTACGGACTTCCGTACTGGCTTGCTTCATACCGCGCAAAGAAGATGACGCGACGCGCCTTTTCCGTGTAGCGTTCAAACACGTTAGCTCGTTTCTCCCTCTGGGTCCCTGCTCGCTAAAAACTTTCCGGGTTGTGCTCCGGCCGAGTCTTTGCGAGTCCGCAGAACGCCGTGTTCCAGCCCCAGAATCCGGTCACACCGTTCCGCAAGTGCCAGATTGTGCGTCGCGATCAGCGACGTCAGTCCGTGCGCCCGGTGCAACCGCTCCAGCAACTCGAATACGGCCCAAGCATTCCGCTCGTCCAAGTCTCCGGTAGGTTCATCCGCCAGCAGCACGCGCGGCCTGGTGACGAGGGCCCGGGCAATCGCTACGCGCTGTTGTTCCCCTCCGGAAAGCTCTCCTGCCAGGTGTCCGGCACGCTCCGCCAGACCAACTTCTCCCAGCCAAATTCGCGCCTTTTCAAGACCCCTCGAAATAGACTCTCCCCGCAGTAGCAGTGGCATCGCTACATTTTCTTCCGCCGTAAAATCCGGCAGCAACTGATGCCTTTGCCACAAAAACCCCACGACGCAATTGCGAAAATTCGAAAGCGCCGCTTCATCATATGTTTCAATGTGTTTCGATTCGAAGTATATAGCACCGCTTGTTGGCGTGTCTAGCGTAGCCAGCAAATGCAAAAGCGTGCTTTTGCCAGCGCCCGATGGCGCAACGATCGCAACCATCTCTCCCGCTCGCAGCACAAGATTTACTTGTTGCAAAACGATTAAGCTGCGTTCGCCGGTGCCGTACGTTTTTCCGAGTCCGCGAGCTTCCAGCACATTTCTCTCGTCTGGGTCCGCAAGCAAAGTCTGCTCGCCCGGACCTGGCATCGAATTGGAGGTGCTTGGGTTCATTTGTTGAAAGCCAAACTGACCTTGCTTTACTGTGCGGCGGCGGCTTACTGATCGTCCACTAGGTTAGATGCAAGAAACCGTTGCGAATGTGGCGTCCTCTGCGTGTGACACCTGAACGGGCCGTTTGTTCCCGTTTTTGTGTGTCCGTCATTGCCATAGGTTGCAACTTCAAAAAAGAACCACTTCGCGAAGCTTGCAATGTTCCAAGAATCAGTCACTTGCGCGGCTTCCTGGCACTGCGCTTTCCCGGCCGGCGCGAGGTCGCCACTTCGCTTCCTGTCTGGCAAAGTTAAAGTGCAAGCAGGGGGCCAAACATGGGGCGCTCAGAAAATCGTTAAGTCATTCAAAACGAAGGATCTCCACAGGAAGAAGCCTGGCCGCAGCTCTGGCCGGGACGAGTGTCGCAAGAAGCGAAATTCCCATCGCCACTAGGGAAATCCACACTCCGTCCATGGCACTAGGATGAAACGGAACGTAAGCTACGGCATACACTTGGGGATCAAGTGGGATGAGCTGGTATTTTCCGGCGATCCACGCGAAAAAATATCCCAGCACCAGCCCCGCGAAGGTGCCCGCAGCCCCGATCGTAAATCCCTGCCACAGGAAAATATTCCTCAATTGGCGCGATGTAGAACCCATCGAACGCAAGACCGCGATGTCCTTGGCGCGGTCGGTCACCGTCATCGAGAGCACCACCAGAATGTTGAGACCGGCTACCAGCGTGATCAGCCCAATGAAAATGGCGGTGACGAGTTTTTCAAGTCGCAGAGCCCGGAACAGGGCTCCCTGCTGTTCCATCCAGGTGGCAGCCGCGAAGCTCGGTCCAGCGCGCTGCTCGATTTCGTGCGCAATGACTGGCGCCGCCTCCGGATTTTGCAGTCGAAACTCGAGCACGTTCACTACGTCGGAGGCCCCCGCAAGTGCTTGCGCGGCGTCCATCTTCACGAAGCACCAGTTGGCGTCATAGTCGTAGAATCCGGAATCGAAGACTCCCGCCACTCGAAATCTTCTCGTACGCGGGAGCAGCCCAAATGGCGTGAGTCGTCCCTGAGGGCTCGTCAACGACACATAATCGCCCGGCGAAAGTTTCCATTCCTCGGCGAGCTGTTTCCCGACCAAAAGCGCGTCGATGCCATCGGCGTCCAGCTGGAAATCGAGCTTTCCAGATGCAAGTTTGCGTAGCGCTTCATCCGCGGCTTCTTCGCGTGCCGGATCAATTCCCTTCGCCACTACACCGCGCGACTCTCCTCCAAAGGTCATCAATACTGTCTGATAGACGGCCGGCGTCACGCTTCGAACGCCCGGAATTTTGGAAAGCTTCGTGGCCAGCTCTTCATAATCATGAAGTCCACCTGATCCCGGCCGGGTCAAGGAAATGTGCGCCGTAACTCCCAACAAACGATCTTGCAGCGTTTCGCGGAAACCCGTATTCATGGCTAGCGCAATTACGAGCGTCGCGACACCCGCTGTAACTCCCAGGACGCTGAAGGCTGTGACCAGACGCAAAACGGCCGGACGGTTTGGCGAACGCAAGTATCGCCTTGCGACAAACCATTCAAATCGCATCAGGAAAACACGGGGCTACGCGCCGTGCCCTTCAGATTTCGGTTCGGCTTCCTGCTGGGCTTCCGGCCGCAATTGAGGGAACAGAATAACGTCGCGAATCGAATGCGAATCGGTCAGCAGCATGGTCAAACGATCGATGCCAATGCCTTCGCCAGCCGTTGGAGGAAGTCCGTAGCAAAGTGCGCGCACATAATCCAAGTCGAGCTGTTTGGGCACTTCATCGCCGCCGCGTGCAATCTGCGCGAGGAAGCGCCGTTCCTGTTCGCTTGGATCGTTTAATTCGGAGAAGCCGTTGGCGATCTCCATTCCCGCAATATAGACCTCGAATCGCTCGGTCAGCGAGGGATCATCGGGCTTCTGTTTCGAGAGTGGCGAGATGTCCGTCGGGAAATCGTACAAAATCGTCGGTTGTACCAATTGATCTTCCGCCATGGTCTCAAAGAGCA
>WNGM01006557.1_pt1 | contig 18350 bp, 19 predicted proteins | sample 5400571 | NCBI WGS metagenome assembly WNGM01 (sample SAMN13153378, study PRJNA577476) | soil metagenome | isolation source: 100 cm soil or saprolite under Garry oak tree replicate 2 | place: USA:California | collected 2016-06-15 | reverse complement strand
ACCGCGCGGTCGCGCAGCTTCGGCGTCGCCCCCTCGATGACCATCGGCAGGTTGACGACAAGCGTCTCGACGCGCGTGATCTTCATGCTCAGAACGCCACCGGCAGCGACTTCAGCCCCCGTAGCGTGAGGCTCTGGCGATATTCCGGGCGGTCGGTGGCCAGCGCCAGCTTCGGCAGGCGCTTGAGGAGCGTGTTGATCGCGATCTGGCCCTCGATGCGCGCGAGCGGCGCGCCGAGACAGAAGTGGATGCCCAGCCCGAAGGCCACGTGGCGGTTGTCGGTTCGGCCGATGTCGAGACGATCGGGCTCGGGGAACTGCACGGGGTCGCGGTCGGCGGCGCCGATGAACGGCATCACCATCTCGCCCTTGGCGATCGTCCGGCCGCCGATCGTCACGTCGGCGCTCGGGATGCGCGCGGTGCGCTGGACGGGCCCGTCGTAGCGCAGCAGCTCCTCCACGGCGCTGCCGATGAGCCCGGGCTCCTGCTGGAGCCGCCGGAGCTGGTCGGGATGGCGCAGCAGCGCGAGCGTGCCGTTGCCGATCAGGTTGACGGTCGTCTCGTGGCCGGCGATGAGCAGCAGGATGCAGGTGGCGAGCAGCTCGGTCTCGTTGAGCTTGTCGCCCGCCTCCTCGGCGGCGATCAGGCCCGACAGCATGTCGCTGCGCGGCGCCGCGCGGCGCTGGGCGATGAGCCCGCGGAAGTACTCGGCGAGCGCCTGCCGCGCGGTGACGCTGCGGCGGCCGACCTCCGAGTCGGAGGCCGCGCAGCCGCGTGTGATCGGGCGGATCGCGATCGAGCATCGAGAGGCCCATGGCGGGCACGGGCGCGCCGAAGCGCGCGGCCACGAACGACGCGATCGCCTCCTTGGCCAGGCGCGGGTCGCGCAGCGCCGCCACCACGTCTTCGTAGCGGGTCAGCACCCAGAAGCCCAGCGCGCTGTGGTGGACCGGGTCCTCGGTGCGGAGCCGGTGATACATCGGATAGGGATCGGCGACGAACTCCGGATCCATCGGATTGAACTGCATCAGCGCACCTCGTAGCCCGGGGAGATCTCCGTCTCCATCGCGGCCGGCGAGACGGCGCGGCCGTCGAAGAAGACTGCGAGCTGGTCGCCCAGGGTTCGCTTGCGATTGATCCGCACGACGATGTTCCACTCGTCGTGCGCGCCGGCCGAATAGGCCGTGGACGCGCGCATCGCATAGTAGCGGAGGAAGGCGCGGCGCGCCTCGGCATCGTCGGCGACGCGACGCAGGGCGGCGTCTCCGGCCGTGCGGCCGGCGAGCCACCGCGCCAGGCAGCCGGTGAGGTCGTCGGCGCCGCAGCCGAAGAAGGCGCGCATGTCGCCCGGCCCCGTGAAGTGCGCCATGTCGAAGTCGCGGCCGGCGCCGTCGTCGCCCGCCAGCACGCGCGTCCACATCACCATGTAGTCGCCGCCGCCGGGCGCCTTGCCGTCGACGCTCGGCAGCTGGTACACGCCGGGATCGAGGACCCAGGCACCGCCGCCGTAGGCCTTCTCCAGCCGCGCCTTCACCGAGGCCGCGATCTCGACGTTGACTTTCTCGACGCCGCCGCCCCGCGGGCTGATCGGCGTGCTCGCGTAGATCACGAGGCGGCCCGCCGGAGCAACGCCAGCGACGACGGCGACGAGGACGGCCGCGAGGGTCAGGGTCGCGCGGAGCCGCATCATGGCTCGGCCGCCAGCAGCCGCACCGCCGCCGCGTCGCACATCACGCCGACGCGCGCGCCGATCCCCACGACGCCGCGGCGCGTGGGATCGTACGTCACCGCCTGGAGCAGGGCGCCGCCCGCCTCCACGACGTACTCGACCTTCTCGCCCAGGAAGGTCCGGGCGCGCACGACGCCGGGCACGACCACCTCGCCCTCGGCGGCCTTCGCCGACTCGGGCACGAGCGTCAGCGACTCCGGGCGCAACAGGAGCGAGAGTCGCTGGCCCGTCGCGTAGCCGTCGGCGGCCGGCACGCTGAGCGACGCATCCCACAGCGCGACGGCGACGCGGCCACCGATGGCGCCGAGCACGCGGCTCTCCACGAGGTTCACGCGGCCGATGAACTGCGCGACGAAGGTGGAGCATGGCGCGCGATAGAGCTCCTCCGCGGTGCCGACCTGGGCGATCGAGCCCTCGTGCATCACGGCGATGCGGTCCGAGATGGCCATGGCCTCCTCCTGGTCGTGCGTCACGTAGACGGTGGTGATCGCCAGCTGGCGCTGCAGGCGCGACAGCTCTGCGCGCATCTGGACCCGGAGCTTGGCGTCGAGGTTCGACAGCGGCTCGTCGAAGAGCAGGAGGGCCGGCTCGACGACGACGGCTCGCGCGACGGCCACGCGCTGCTGCTCGCCGCCCGAGAGCTGGTTCGGAAAGCGGCGCTCGTAGCCGGGCAACCCGACGAGCTCCAGCACGTGGCCGACGCGCGCGCGAATCCTCGCCTCCGGCAGCCGCCGCACGCGCAGCCCGTAGGCGACGTTCTCGAAGACCGTGAGGTGCGGGAACAGCGCGTAGTTCTGGAAGACGAAGCCGATGCTGCGGCGATAGACCATCAGCTCGGTGACGTCGTCACCGCCGATGGAGATGCGGCCGGCATCCGGCTGCTCGAAGCCCGCCACCATGCGGAGCGTCGTCGTCTTGCCGCAGCCCGAGGGGCCGAGCAGCGTCAGCAGCTCGCCCGGCTCCACGGTGAGGCTCACGTCGTTCACGGCGGCGAGCGCGGCCTGGCCCTCGCCCGTGAAGCGCTTGGACACGTGCTGCAGCTCGAGCCGCCGCCCGCGCTCGGCCGTGGTCGCCATCTCCGTCTACCCGCCCAGCAGGGTGCCGGCCTGGCCGAGGCTGCCGGCGTTGAGCCGCCGCATCGCGAGGCTCGCGACGGCGACCGCCGCGTAGACGAGCAGGATCACGAGCATCGAGAAGGCGGAGGCCTGCCCCAGCTCGAGGTTGGTGATGCCCTCGAGGATGCGCACGGTGACGAGCGACCAGGAGAGGGAGACGAGAAAGATCGTCGCGCTGATCGCCGTCATCGCGCGGATGAAGAGGACGGTCATGCCGGCCAGCAGCGCCGGCCGGATCAGCGGCAGCACCACGCGGCGGAAGGTCACGTCGCGCCGCGCCCCGAGGCTCGCCGACGCCTCCTCGATGCTCGGATCGATCTGAGCCAGCACCGCGCTGGTGGCGCGCGTGCCCGCGAGGCTGTAGCGGAACACGTAGCAGACGACGAGGATGAAGGCGGTGCCCGTCAGCGCCAGCGGCGGATCGTTGAAGGCGACGAGGTAGGCGATGCCGACGATCGTCCCCGGCAGCGCGTAGTTCATCATCGCGGCGAACTCCAGCGCGCGGCGGCCGGGGAACCGCGTGCGCGACACGAGGAAGCCGAGGACGACGGCGAAGAGCCCCCCCACCGGCATGCAGATCACCGCGACGATCAGGGTGTCGCGCACCGCCTTGAGCCCGCCGCTGAAGACGTGGCCGTAGTGCGCCAGCGAGAGGCTGTTGTCGGCGCCGAGTCCGCGCACGATCGAGGCGGCGAAGATCAGCAGGTAGCAGACGAGCACCAGCGCGACGACGAGCCCGCACACGACGGCGAGGCCCAGGACCGCCGCCGGCGACAGGCTCTTGACGCGCGTCGCCGCGCCGACCTTGCCGGTGACGGTGACGAACGAGCCGCCGCGCCGCTCGGTGAACCAGCGCTGGCCGGCGAAGACGGCGAGCGCGGGCACCAGCAGCAGGAAGCAGAGGGCGGCGCCGCCGCGCATGTCGTAGAGCCCGGTGATCTGCAGAAACGCCTGCGTCGGCAGCACGGGGAACCGCGTGCCGCCCAGGATGAGCGGCGTGGCGAAGTCAGCGAGCGACGCCGCCGACACGAGCAGGAAGGCGTTGGCCACGCCGGGCGTCGTGAGCGGCAAGGTGACCGTCCGGAACACGCGCCAGCGGCGCGCCCCGAGGCTGAACGCGGAGTCCTCGAGGTTCGCGTCGACGTTGGCGAGAACGGCCTTGAGCGTGAGATACGCGATCGGGAAGTAGGTCAGCGTCTCCGAGAGCAGCGTGCCCGCGAGCCCGTAGATGTTGACCCTGGTGAGCCCGAACACGTGGTACGAGATCAGCCCGCGCGGCCCGAGCGCGAAGATCAGCGCGATGGCGGCGGTGAAGGGCGGCGAGATCAGCGGCAGCAGCACGACGGCGTCCAGCGCGCGCCCGAACCAGCGCGGGAGGTTGGCGCGCACGGCCAGCAGCGCGAACGCGAAGCCGAGCGCGGTGCCCGCGATCCCCACCAGCGCCGCGAGGAGCAGGCTGTTGACGAGCGCCGCGCGGTGCGTCCAGTCGCCGAGCAGGCCGCGCACGGCGTCGAGGCTCGGCCCTCCGTTCCAGAAGGTCAGCAGGAGCAGGCGGCCCAGCGGGTAGAGAACGAACAAGGCCACCGCCCCCCAGATCAGCACGACGGCAGGGGCGATGACCGGATCGCGCTTCACTCCTTGATCACCTCGTTCACCCAGCGCTCGACGAGCCGCTTGCGGCTCTTGCCGACCCAGTCGAGATCCACGGGCAGCAGCCTGGCCTCCTTCATGAGGCTCTGCACGGCCGGCTCGACGGTGGCGCCCGGCAGCGTCGGCAGCATGTAGACCTGGTTCTTGTCGAGGAGGTCCTGCATGTCCTTGCTGAACGTCCAGTCGATGAACTTCGCGGCCAGCTCGCGGTTCTTCGCGCCCTTCACCAGCGCCACCGCCTCGACGACGGCGGCCACGCCCTCCCTGGGGAACGTGACGACCATGTCGTAGCCCTTCTTCTTGGCCTCCATCGCGTCGGGCATGTGGGCGATGCAGACGATGGCCTGGCCGAGCGCGGCGGGGATCGTGCAGCCGCCCCCGCTCTTCGTGTAGACCTGCACGTTGCCGTGCAGCTTCTTCTGGTAGTCGAACGCCCTGTCCTCGTCCTTGCCGAAGGCGTAGTAGATGGACAGGATCCGCGTGAGCGCGGTGCCGGACGTGCGCGCGTCCGCGGTCTGGATCTGTCCCTTGTAGGCGGGGTCGAGCAGGTCGTTCCACGAGGTCGGCGGCTTGAGGCCCTTTTCCTTGAGCAGCTTGGCGTTCGACATGAAGACCAGCGTGTTCTTCGCGACCGCGGTGAAGTACGCCTCGCGGTCCTTCAGCTCGGCGGGAATGCGGTCCCACGTCGGCGCCCGGTACGGCTCGAGGATGCCGGCCTCCTTGGCCGCCGCGAAGCCGTCGCCGGGCGCGCCCCAGATGACGTCGGCGCGCGGGTTGCTCTTCTCCGCCGTCGCGCGGGCGACCAGCTCGCCCGTGGAGAGCCGGATGAAGTTGATCGGCACGCCCGTCTTCGCGGTGTAGGCCCTGAAGATCGGCTGGGAGAGCGACTCCGGCCACGCCGTATAGACGTTGAGGGTCTGGCCCGGGGCCGGAGGGGCGAGCCCCGCGACCAGGAGTAGGGACACGCACGCCGTCACCCGCCAGTTGCCCATCGTCGCCTCCCCCGGAGCCTCGTCCGGCCGGGACACTCTACACGATCGGCCCCGCCGCGGTATGCTATGCGGCAAGTCCCACGCGCCGAGGAGGAGCCATGGCGAAGATCAAGCACATCGCGCTGTCCACGCAGGATCCCGAGGCGACGGCAAAGTTCTACGTCGACGTGTTCGGCATGAAGCAGGTCGGCCGGATCGACAATCCGAACACCAGCGGCTACTACCTCACCGACGGCGACCTCAACCTGGCCATCCTGAAGTTCAAGAACGACGCGGTGGCCGGCGTCGAGCGCGGCAAGGACTGGTCCGGCATCCACCACTTCGGCTTCCAGGTGGACAGCCTCGAGGACATCACCGGGCGGCTCGCGGACGCCGGCGCGCCGCGGCGCGACGACATCAACGCGGCGCTCGGCGTGGGCGGCCACGGCGGCGGCGCCGAGAAGCGCTACGGCAACGTCGAGGTGAAGTACACCGGCCCCGACGGCGTCACCGTCGACGTCTCCGAGAGCGGCTGGGTCGGCACGCCGAGCTTCGCCCCCAAGGCCGAGGACTGATCGGCGGACGAGCGGACGAAGCGCTTGCGGTACCGCTCGATGATCTGCGCGCCGGCCGGTCCCGTCTTCTGCAGCCAGTCGTCGACGGCGACCTGGCCGGCCTCGCGCAGCGCGCGACGGTACTCGGCTGACAGGTCGGTGCTGATGCCGACGCCGGCCGCCCGCATCTGGGCGTAGTTCGCGGCCACGCGCGTCTTCATGACCTCCCACTGACGCGCCTCGGTCGCCGCCGCCGCGGCCAGCACCGCCGTCTGTGATTCCGGATCGAGCGCGCGCCACGCGTCGGCGTTGATCGTGACCATGCTCATCGTCACCGCGTACTCGATGGCGGTGAAGTGCTTCAGCACCTCCGCCAGCCGCGCGCCCGCGCCGCCATCGCCCGACGAGAGTACGGCGTCGAGCTCACCGGCCTTCAGCTTCGGAATCGCGTCCGAGAACGAGATCTGCACGGGCACGGCGCCCGCCGCCCTGAAGGCGAGCACGCCGTTGGCGTCCGCCGTGCGGATGCGCAGCCCCTTCAGCGCCTCGGCGCTCGTCACCGGCCCCTTCGCCCAGAGGCCGGCCGGCGGCCACGGCGAGAGGAACAGCAGCCTCTGATTGTGCCGCGCCAGCGCCTGCTCGTACGCGGCGCGCGCGACCTCCGCGAGCGCCCGGGCCTGCTCTGCCGTCGTGGCGAGAAACGGCAGCGACGGCAGCAGGAACACGGGATGAAGCGCGCCGAGCGCGCCCATGTACGTATTGCCGATGGGGACGGCCCCGCGGCCGATCGCCTCCACCATGTCCTTCGACCTGAAGCCGCTCGCCGCGTCGTACTGGTGCGCGATCTGGAGGCGGCCGCCCGAGCGCTCGCTCACCTCGCGCGCGAAGCGGGCGTCGGCCTCGCCCTGGATCGAGGTGGCGGGATACTCGTTGGCCATGCTCCTTGGCGCGCTGTGCTTCGAGGTAGCCGAGCGGGTTCGTGAGGCGCAGACGGGTCAGCGCCAGGTTCTGCTGCGCCTCGGCGTACGTCGGCTTGACCCCCAGCGCCGCCTCGAAGTGGGCGATCGCCTCGTCGAAGCGCCAGACGCTCCCGAGCGCGATGCCCCAGTTGTTGTGGGCATAGGCGTTGTCGGGATTCAGGCGCACGGCCTCGCGGAAATGCACGATCGCCTCCTCCGTCCGGCCTTCCTCGTCGAGCAGCACGCCGACCTTCGCGTGGGCGATCGACGATGGGCTCACGCGAAGCGCGTGGTCCCAGAGCGTTCGCGAGTCGTGCCAGACCGTGCTCTGGCGCCACGTGAGGGCGGCGAGGACGACGACGACGGCAAGGGCCACCGCGCCCGTCGCGCGCGCGGCGCCGGGCGAGGACGCGCCGCGCAGCCCGCGCAGCACGACGCCGCCCGCCAGCATCGCGGGCGCCAGGCCGGCGAAGTACGTGTTGCGGTCGGCGGCGACGTGCAGGCCGAAGTGCACGAGACCGAGCACGGGCAGCAGCATCACGACGAACGCGGCGGCGGCCGCCACCACGCCCGGCCAGCGTCGTCGAACGCGGACGAGCGCGACCGCGGCCGCGACGACGACGACGGCGCTGCCGGCGAACCACGCGGTGAGGGTGGTGTAGTCGTAGGGCGCCTCGTAGAGCGGCGCGAGTCTGAACGGAACGAGCGTCTTGTCGGCGTAGAACACGAGCCCGTACGCCGCGAGGCCGAGCCGCTCGAAGACGCCGAGCGCGCGCAGGTCGCTGAGCGTGCCGACGGAGCGCTGGGCGACGATGGCCATCACGGCCGCCGCCGCGCTGAGCACGAAGAATGGAATCTTCTCGAGCCAGACGTCGCGCCGCGTCCAGCGCCAGGGCCCGAGACGCCGGAACGGATAGACGTCGAGCAGCAGGAGCACGAGCGGCAGCGTCACCGCCATCGCCTTGGACAGGAGCGCCAGCGCGGCCAGGGCCACCGCCGACCAGTACCAGCCCCGCCGCGGGCGGGTGTCGCCCTCGACGGCGCGGAGGTAGCAGACGACGGCGAGGAGGAAGAAGAGGCCGCAGAGCACGTCGCGGCGCTCGGTGATCCACGCCACCGACTCCACGCGCAGCGGATGCACGGCGAAGAGCAGCGCCGCCACCGCCGCCGCGAGCCGCCGCGCGCCGAGCGGCTCCGGCGCCACCGCGGCCGCCAGCACGCGCAGCGCGACGACGTAGGCGGCGGCGGCAGCGAGCGCGTGCAGCACCACGTTCATGACGTGATAGCCGGCCGGCCGCATCCCCCACAGAACGTAGTCGAGCCCGTGCGTCAGCCACGTCAGCGGCATGTAGTGCCCGGAGGTCACCGTGAACATCCACCTGAGCTGCGCCGGGCCGAGGCCGCGGTAGTAGGGATTGTTGAGGAAGTACGTGTCGTCGTCCCAGGAGACGAAGCCGGCGCGGAAGGCGGGGAAGAACGCGATGACCACGACCTCGGCCACGAGCAGGGCCACCAGCCAGTCGCTCAGGCGGTCGAGGCGGCCGCCCTTCATCGCATCATGCTCGGGAGCCAGAGCGAGAGCCACGGAAACGCGACGAGGATGGCCAGGCGCAGGACGTCGGCCCACATGAACGGCAGCACGCCGCTGAAGATGGTCGCCGTGCTCACCTCGGGGATCAGCGTGCGGAGCACGAACATGTTCATGCCCACCGGCGGGCTGATGAGGCCGATCTCGACCACGCACACGATGATGATGCCGAACCAGATCGGATCGAAGCCCAGGTGCACGATGACCGGGAAGAACACCGGGATGGTGAGCAGGATCATCGACAGCTCTTCCATGGCCGTTCCGAGCACGACGTACACCGCGCAAATCGCCGCCACCATCACGGTGGGGCTCACGTTGAAGTGCGTGACCCACGCCCTGAGGTCCGCCGGCATCGTCGTGATGTTGACGAACTCCGCGAAGATCAGCGCGCCGATCAGGATCATGAACAGCATCGACGTCGTGCGCGCGGACTCCAGCAAGGCCGCGTAGAGCGTCCGCCACGTGAGCGCGCGGCGCCACAGCGCGAAGATCATGGCCCCGAAGGCGCCCATGGCCGCGCCCTCGGTGGCCGTGAAGAAGCCGACGTAGATCCCGCCCATGACGAAGAAGAAGAGCACGGCCACCGCCCACACGTCCTTCAGCGCCAGGAAGCGCTCGCGCCAGGCGGAGCGCCCGCCCGGCGGGCCGGAGCCCGGATCGCGCCACGTCATGTACTGCACGGCGCCGCACAGCAAGATGGCGCCCACGATCCCCGGAAGGATGCCGGCGGCGAACAGCTTGCCGATGTTGGTCTCGGTGAAGATCCCGTAGATGACCATGATGGTCGACGGAGGGATCATGATGCCCAGCGTGCCGCCTCCCGCCACCACGCCGGCGGCGAGGCGGTCGGAGTAGCCGAACTTCTTCATCGACGGGTACGCGACCTTCGCGAAGGTCGCCGCGGTGGCGATGGACGAGCCGCAGATCCCGCCGAAGCCGGCCGACGCCCAGATGGTGGCCATGGCCAGCCCCCCGCGCAGGTGGCCGATGAACGCGTAGGCGGCGCGGAACAGCTCCTGCGACATCCCGGCGCGCGTGACGAAGTTGCCCATCAGGATGAAGAGCGGGACGACCGAGAGCGTGTAGTTCCGACCCGTCTCGTAGAGCTTCGTCTGCGTCATCGCGAAGGCCACCGTCCAGTTCCAGTCGCGCATGTAGGCGTAGCCGGCGATGCCGACGATGGCCATGGCGAACGAGATGGGCACGCGCAGGCAGCAGAGCAGCATCATCACGGTGAGGCCGACGAGCCCCTCGATCACCGGCGCTCCACGACCTTGTAGAGGTGGATGACGCCGGCGAGCGCGAGGGTGCCCGCCATGAAGTAGACGAACGGGCCGTACACGACACGGAGCACGTCGGTGGCGTCGCGATAGGCCCAGATGCGGTCGGCCTTGAGCCAGGTGAGCCACGCCATCAAGAACATGAACGCCGCGCTCGTCGCCTGCACGGCGCGCCCGAGCGCGCGCTGCGTGCGAGGGCCCAGGACGCGGTCGATGAAGTCCATGACCGCGTGCTCGTCGGAGAACGACACGAGGGGCAGCCCGGCGAAGATCAGCACGACCAGCATCAGCTCGGTGATCTCGAAGGCGCCGCGCACGGGACGGCTGAAGACGTAGCGCGCGACCACGTCCACCACGGTCAGCAGCATCATGGCCAGGAGGATCGCGGAGGCGGCGACGCCGAGCAGCGCGTCGGCGCGGCGCTTCCACGTCTGCTCGGCTAGAGCCACGGAAGGACCGTCTGCGAGAAGAGCAGGGTCCCGTCGGGCCGGGGCGCGTCGGCGAAGTTCACGGTGAGCCGATGCGCGCCCTGGCGGACGATGCGCTGGAGCGTCTCGGTCACCTGCGCCGGCGTGCCGGCCAGGCTGATGTCGGCCATCGGCCGGATGTGCGGCGCCGTCTTGAGCCGCTCGACGTCACGCTCGGTCTCGGCGACCAGGATGCCGACGCGGACGACCTGAACGATCGCGTCGTAGTCGCGCTTCGCCTCGCGACAGTGCGCCTTGAGCACTTCCTGCTTGTGCGTGTAGAGATCGTGCTCGCGGAAGCCGTAGTTCCACCAGTCGGCGTGCCGCGCGACGGCGCGCAGCAGATATTTCTCACCGTGGCCGCCGACCATGATCGGCGGAATCGGGTCCGGCCGCGGCTCGCAGTGGGCGTTCGCGATCCGGTAGTGCGTGCCCTGGTACGACGCCGGCGCGTCGGTCCACATGCGACGGATCAGCTCGATGGCCTCCTCGAGCTGGGCGATGCGCACCGGCGTGGGCGGAAACGGCCAGCCGTAGGCGAGATATTCCTCCTTGTTCCAGCCGGCGCCGATCCCGAGGATCGCCCGCCCGCCGGAGAGCGCCTGCGCGGTGGCGACCATCTTCGCGGTGTGCGCGGGGTTGCGGAAGCTGTTGCAGAGGACCTCGTGGCCGGCCTTCTTGTCCGGATAGCGCGCGAGCGCCCACGTGAGCAGCGTCCAGCCCTCGGCCACCTTGTGACCGTCGTACTGGACGTGATCCGGCAGCCACAGCGAGTCGAACGGCCCCACCGTCCGGTCGAAGTAGGGAAACGTCGCCTCGACGAGACGCGACCAGACGTTGAGGCCGACGGGGACCGTCACTTGCCCGCGGCGACCTTCTTCAGCTCCTCGCGAAACTCCGCGAGGATCTTCGCGGCGTCCACGCCCTTGGCCCTGGCCTTCGCGATCCAGTCCTCGATGATCGGCGCGGAGCGCTTCCGGACCTCGGCGACGAGCTCGGGATCCGCGTTGACGATCTTCACGCCGGACTTCTTCAGCGCCTCCATGCCTTTGGCATCGGCGTCGTCCCAGGACTTGCCGGCCAGCCGCGCGATGTGCTCGCCCGAGATCTTCTCGATCGCCTCCTGGTCCTGCCTGGGGAGCTTGTTCCACTTGTCCTCGTTCATGAAGAAGCCGAACGACGAGGAGTACATGCCGCCCGGGAACAGCGTCGCCTGCTCGAGCACGGTGTCGAGCTTGAAGGAGATGATCGACTCCAGCGGGAAGAACACGCCATCGGCGACGCCGCTCGACAGCAGCTCGTACGACTCCGGGGCCGGCTTCACGAACGCCGAGGCGCCCAGCGCCTTGGCCACCTGCTCGGCCACGCCGCCGCCCGTGCGGATCTTGAGGCCCTGCACGTCGGCGATGGACCGCACCGGCTTCTTCGTGAACATCTGCCCGGGGCCGTGCGTGAACACGCCGAGCAGCTTCACGCCCTTGTACTCGCCCACCTTGTGGAAGTGCTTCCAGTAGATGCGCGAGTACGCGACGGAGTTGACGAGCGAGGTGTCGCCACTGCCCGGCAGCTCCGCCATGAGCGGCAGGATGTGGCGCGCCGGCGTGTAGGACGCGGTGACGTAGGAGAGATCGACGAGCCCGTCGCGCACGGCGTCGAAGGTGCCGGGCGGCGCGGAGGGGTGCTTCGGGAGCATCGTGAATTTCACGCGGCCGTTGGTGGCCTTCTCGACCTCGTTGGCCCACCCCACCAGCACGTTGGCGGTGAGATGGTGCTGCGGCGACACCCAGGAGGACATCGTGAGCGTGGTGGTCTGCGCCAGCGCGGACGGGACGGCGGCGAGGCCGCCCAGCAGCGCGGCGAGCACGAGCGCGATCGGCTTCGACATGACCTCTCCTCCAGTGGGGGACCGGCGGGTCCGCCGGTAGTGTAACAGCGTGTGGTACGCTTCCGGGCCACCATGCCCGACAACGTGATCCGCGTCGGCGACGTCGAGATCCTGGCGCTCTCCGACGGCTCGCTCGAGTTCGACCTCTGCAACTTCTTCCCGACGATCCCCGAGGACGAGTGGCAGCCGTACGGCGCCCACCTGACCGAGGCGCACAAGGTCCGCTTCAACCTCGGCTCCTACCTGATCCGCGCCGACGGGCGCACGATCCTCGTGGACACGGGGCTCGGCCCACGGCCCAAGGACACCCCCGACGTGCCGTGGGGCGAGCTGCTGCGCGACTTCGCGGCCAACGGCGTGCGCCCGGACGAGGTGGACATGGTCGTGATGACGCATCTGCATCGCGACCACGTCGGCTGGAACCTCACCGACGCCGGCGGCCGCTGGGTGCCGACGTTCCCGAGGGCGCGCTACTGGGTCAGCACGAAGGACTGGGACGCGTGCCACTCGCCCGACGTGCAGCCCACACGCTTTCCCAACGCGCCGACGTGCGTGTGGCCGCTCGCGGACCTCGGGCTCGTCGAGTTCATGCCGGGCGAGTCGAGCCTCACGCGCACGCTGACGGCGGTGCCGACGCCCGGCCACACGCCGGGCCACATGTCGATCCTCGTCACCTCGCGCGGCGAGCGCGCGCTCGTGCTGGGCGACGCCGCCCACAGCCCGGTGCAGTTGCAGGAGCCGGACTGGGTCTCGCGCGCCGACATGGATCCCGAGCTCACGCGCAAGACGCGGCGCGCGCTGCTGGACCGGCTGGAGCACGAGCGGATCGTGGTGGCGGCCGGACACTTCCAGGCGCCCGGCTTCGGCCGGATCGTGCGCCTGGAGGGCCGGCGGTACTGGCGCGGACTCTAGGAGAAGGTGTATGAGTAGCCCCCGTGGAGGGCCCATGCGTTACGAGATGATCTCCGCCGACTGCCACCTCGACCTCTGCTGGCTGCCCACCGACCTCTTCGTCACGCAGGCGTCGGCCGAGATGCGCGACCGCATGCCGTACGTGGAGGACGGGCCGAAGGGCAAGCGTTGGCTGACGAAGAAGGGCGCGAACCTCGGCCTCGTCAACGGCATGGGCTCCGCGGGACGCGAGTACGTCCCGGGCCGCATCCACCGCGCCGACCGCATGGCGGCCACCGGGCTGTACGAGGACGGCAAGAAGGGCATCCGCCGGCTCAGCGATCCCGATCTGCGGATCAAGGACCAGGACCGCGACGGCGTGCAGGCCGAGGTGCTCTACGGCATCCTCGGCGCCACCGGGCGCATGAACGATCCGGACGCGACGGTCGAGGTCATGCGCATCTACAACGAGTGGCTCGCCGACTTCTGCTCGACGCATCCCGAGCGCTACGCGGGCCTCGCCTCGATCCCGAACAACCCGCTCGAGGCCGCCATCACCGAGATCGAGCGCGTGGCCAAGCGCGGGGCGCTGCGCGGCCTCGACATCGCCAACTCGCCCGATCTGAAGCCGCTGTGGGACCCGTACTGGAATCCGCTCTGGGAGGTCGTCAACGCCTCGGGGCTGCCGCTGCACTTCCACACCGTCGGCGGCTACGTGCCCGACCACATCCGGAAGATCGTGTTCGTCGGCAGCGATCCGTCGCGCGCCGCGCTGCCCGACGCGCCCGCCGTCGAGCTTCCCGTCGCCCGCGCGGCGTTCGCCACCAGCATCACGCAGTTCCAGGTGAACATGGCGAACATCCTGGCCTCCGTGATCTTCTCGGGCGCGCTCGAGCGTTATCGCGGGCTGCGTCTCGTCCTCGGCGAGTCGGGGATCGGCTGGATCCCGTACATCCTCTGGCGCATGGACGCCGAGTGGGAGGATCAGTTCAGGGACCTCTCGCTCACGATGCCGCCCAGCGAGTACTGGAAGCGCCAGTGCTGGGCGACCTACCAGACGGATCCCATCGGCATCAAGCTCCTCGACGAGCTGGGCGCCGACCGCATCATGTGGGGCTCGGACTTCCCGCACCCCGACGGCGTCTGGCCGGATTCGCGCGAGTACGTGCAGCGCGAGATGGGGCATCTCCCCGCCGACGTGCGACGCAAGATCGTCTGCGAGAACGCCGCGCGGCTCTACGGCTTCGAGCTGGGAGGACGCTCGCGATGAAGAAGACCTGGCGGCTGTACACGGGCTCCGATGGCCAGTCGCACGTCGAGCCGATCGACATCGAGAAGAAGGCTGACTGGCTCAAGGGACTTCAGACGACGCAGATCTCGTTCAGTGTCTGGCCCAAGGACCGGTTCCTCGACTGGCACCCGGCGCCGCGGCGGCAGTTCGTCATCATCCTCTCCGGCTCGCTCGAGATCGGCTGCGGCGACGGCAGCAAGCAGGTCTTCGGTCCCGGTGACGCGCGGCTGGTGGAGGACACGACCGGCAAGGGCCATACCACGCGCGTGCTCGGCGGCGAGCCGTGCCTGACCGCGACCGTTCCGCTGGCGCAGCAGTAATTTCCTCAGGCGGCGCACCCCCAGGGAGGGCCAAGCACGTGGCGAAGATCCTGTTCGCGCCCAAGCAGGACCCGGTGGTCATGGAGATCGCGCGCTCGCTGACGCCGCCGGGCTTCGAGCTGGTGGAGGTGGACTTCGGCACCCCGCAGTTCATCGAGGCCGCGGCCGACGCCGAGTTCTACATGGGCCTGGCGCGCAACATGGGCGGCGAGTTCTTCCGCTCCGCGCCGAAGCTCAAGCTCGTCCAGCTCCTGAGCGCCGGCTACGACCGCGTGGACGTCGAGGCCGCGCGCAAGGCCAAGGTGCCCGTGTCCAACAATGGCGGCGCCAACGCCATCGCCGTGGCCGAGCACACCGTCCTCTTGATGCTCGCGGTCCTCAAGCAGCTCGTGCGCTTCCACCAGGACGTCGTGGCGGGCAAGTGGCGGCCGCCGGCGTCGTCCGAGTCGCCGGTCTACGAGCTGTCGGCCCGGACGGTCGGCATCATCGGGCTCGGTAACATCGGCAAGAAGGTCGCGCGCCGCGCGGCGGCCTTCGACGCGCGCGTGCAGTACCACGACATCCTGCGACTGACCGAGGCGGAGGAGGACGCGCTGGGCGTCCGCTTCGTGCTCCTGAACGAGCTGCTGCGGACGTCGGACATCGTCACGCTGCACGTGCCGTTGAACGACTCCACGCGTGGCATGATCGGCGCGCGCGAGCTGTCACAGATGAAGTCGGGCGCGATCCTCGTCAACACCTGCCGCGGGCCGGTGGTGGACGAGAACGCGCTCTACGAGGCCCTGAAGGGCAAGCGCCTCGCGGGCGCCGGGCTCGACGTCCTCGTCGAGGAGCCGCCCGCGAAAAACCATCCGCTCTTCACGCTGCCCAACGTCACCCTCACGCCGCACTCGGCGGGGCCGACGTGGGAGAACTGGACGGCGCGCTTTCGCAACGGCTTCGACAACATCGAGCGGGTCGCCGCCGGCCGCAAGCCGCTGTGGGTGATTCCGGAGCTCGCATGAGGGGGCGGCGATGATCACGAAGTTCGCGACCGTCTACGCCGGCCACGTCGACCTGCCCGACATGGGCCAGGACGCCACGCCCGCCAACGAGCGGCGCTTCTCCAACGAGCACCTCGTCAGCGTCTTCGAGAAGACCGACGCCGTCACCCGGTGCATGGACGAGGCGGGCTACCACGCGATCTGGCTCGCCGAGCACCACTTCCAGCACGAGGGCTACGAGGTCATTCCCAATCTCGCTGCGGCTTCAACATCGCGCCCATGTGGCACCCGCTGCGCCTCGCCGAGGACTACGCCGTCGCCGACATCCTGACGAAGGGTCGCGTCATCTTCGGCCTGGGCCGCGGCTACCACTCGCGCGAGGTGGAGACGTTCGGCGCGCCGATCCTGGACCAGGAGGCGAACCGCGAGCTGTTCGAGGAGCAGGTCGAGATCATCTTCAAGGCGTTCAACAACGAGTCCTTCTCGCACAACGGCAAGCACTACACGCTGCCGCCCAACGTTCCGTATCGCGGCTACGAGCTGAAGGAGCTCACGCTCGTCCCGCGCCCGATCCACCGTCCGGTGGAGTGCTGGCAGCCGATCGTCAGCGCCAGCGCGCGCGGGCTGGACTTCATGGTGCGCCACGGCATCAAGGGCATCATCGGCGGCGGCGCCGCCACCATGGCCGAGGGCCCCTTCCACGGATACCGTGAGGCCGCCGCGCGCGCCGGCAAGCATCTCGAGCTCGGCGAGAACCTCTGCCTCGGCATCTTCATCCACCTCGCCGAGACGCGCGAGAAGGCCATCCGCGAGATCAAGCCGTTCTACGAGGAGCACGTGAAGATGTTCGGGCCGCTCGGCTTCGTGCCCGGCATCACGCCGGCGCAGCTCGAGGCGTCGACGAAGCGCGGCGGCTGGGACGCCGCCGGCGTGCCGACGGTCGAGCACTACATGAAGAACGGCGCCTGGTTCGCCGGCCCGCCCGAGGAGCTGACCGCGTACCTGAAGGACATCGAGTCGCGGTACCCGGGGCTCGAGTACGTGAACGTCAGCATCAGCATGGGCACGCCGAAGGCCATCATGCTCGAGCAGCTCCGCGCGTTCGCGAAGGAGGTCATGCCGAAGTTCACGGCCCGCGGTTAGATCGTCGTCTGGATGTCGGCGTTCCGGAGATGCTCCTGCACCGCGCGGAGGTTTCCGCCGGAGCGCTCGAGCAGCTCGACGCCGCACGCATGACGAAACGCATGCGGGTGGATGGTGTCCACGCCGACGCGCCTGCCGAGATCCTCGATGATCTTCCAGACGCGTTGACCCGACATGCGCCGGGTTGACCGCACGAGGCCCCATCGAGTAGTTCACCCCGGTCAATTTTTTCTGATTCGAGGACTTCGTCGCTCCGCATAGCCGATCCTATCAATGTGGATCTCACCCTCAGGTCCCCCATTTGCGGGGCGCCTTCCCCTCCGTTCTCGGGGCAAAATTCCCCCCTCCGGGGGTAGGCGACCGCTCGCAAACCGTGCTTTCTTTTTTTCAGGCACACGGACGTCACGACCTCGTGGTCTCCCGCTCCCCGGAGACGGCCCTGACGCTATGGGGCGAAGCCTGACGCAAGGAGCCCGCCGGCGCCTCCTGATCGACGCGACGTCGGCGCTGATGCGTTCCTCCTCCCACTGATCGTGACGCCCGTGCTCACCTCCCCCATCAGGGATCTCGTCCCGACGTTCGCGACATAGCTTCAAGGGGCGGTTCGTTGGCCCCCGTCGCCCCTGTAACCCCGTGGCACAGCGGAGTACTACGATGCAAACGCTACCCGGAAGCGAACGCCCCCGTCAGCATCAGCGCCGTGTCAGTCCATGGTGGCTGCTGACAGCCGCACTTTGGCTCGCGACGCCGGTCTGGGCTCAGGAGCCCTGGACCTGGGCGCCGATTGCAGACCTGAACCAGCCCCGCGCGGAGCACACCGCGACACTCCTCGCGAACGGCACCGTGCTGATCGCCGGCGGCCGGGACGCCGCCGGCCAGCCGCTGGCCTCGGCCGAGATCTACGACCCCGCCACGGGGGGTTACACGCTGCTCGCCTCGCCGTTGCCGGCGCCGGTCTGGGGCCACACAGCGAACCGGCTCAGTGACGGCACGGTGCTGATCGCGGGCGGCACCGGCGATGGCGGGCTCCCCGTCGCCGCCGCCCAGCTGTTCGATCCCGCCACCGGCGCATTCACCGCCCTCGACCCCCTGAGCACGCCCCGCGCCCGCCACACCGCCACGCTGCTCCGCGACGGGCGCGTCGTCCTGGTGGGTGGAACGGACGGTGTCGAGCCGCTGGCGTCCCTCGAAGTCTACGACCCGACCACGCGAACCTTCTCGCTTGCGCCGAGCGCGCTCGTGGTGCCGCGCCAGGACCACACGGCGACGCTCCTGCCGGATCGGCGGGTCCTCGTCGCGGGCGGCTCGAATGGCTCGGGCGCCCTCGATTCCGCGGAACTCTACGACCCGACGGCTGGCACCGTCAGCCCGGCGGGACCGCTCAGCGTCCCGCGCACGCTGGCCAGCGCCGCGCTCTTGCTCGACGGCACCGCGCTCGTCGCCGGCGGCCAGACGACGACGAGCGAGGACCTTGACTCAGCCGAGGTCTACGACGCCGCCACGAACGCCTTCACGCCGCTCCCC
>WNGM01005020.1_pt1 | contig 18361 bp, 23 predicted proteins | sample 5400571 | NCBI WGS metagenome assembly WNGM01 (sample SAMN13153378, study PRJNA577476) | soil metagenome | isolation source: 100 cm soil or saprolite under Garry oak tree replicate 2 | place: USA:California | collected 2016-06-15 | reverse complement strand
AGGTGCGCCTTGACCTTGGCCAGCGGCATCGTCTCACTCATGACTATAAGTATGACCACTTCTGCGCTCGCCGGTCAACCCGGGCGCACCGTTCCACCGCTGGTGATCACTTCCATGACGCCGACCGTAGACGTATACGTCAGCGACCAGGCCACGCCGCACCAGCCGGTCGCCGAGCCGCCGGAACGCTTCCTCGATCGCGTCCGGGTCAAGGAGCGGGTCACTGGCGCTCACCCAACCTCAGGTTCCTGGGCCGCGACATGCACCCCGCGGCGCCGGAACGCGGCGGGCGCGTGCACGACGGCATCCACCCGCGCCGCCGCACTGTTGAACGGGAACCAGAACCGGCTCAAGGAGCGATCCGCGGCCCAGGGCGGGCAGCTCGCCCGTCCCGGGCGGACAGGTGCTCGGCCAGGGCTGCCAGGAACACATCCCAGTGTTCATCGCCAGTGCCGGCGGGCTCCTCCGCCAGCGGCCCTGGCCGGGCCGCGACCGGTTCCCCACCGGTACTCTTCCAGGAACTCGGCGGTCAGCCACCACCGCCGTGACTCATCGGCACCCGTCAGCAAGTCAGCCAGAGCGGCCAGGGTCAGCGGGCGGTGTGCCGCCACGATCATCCACACCCACGACGCTAGTACACCCAAGCCCGGGCCCGGGGCCGGGCACGCGGCAACGGCAGCCACCAGCCCGCGCAAACGTGCTTCTGACCTGGTGCCGATGGGATGGCCCGGCCAGGCCGCCGGGCGGGGCCACGCCGTCTGGCGAGATCCAAACGAGCTGGTGCTGGCCGGGCTAGTCATCAGGGACGCGCCATCCAGCCCTCAGCCGCCAACCAGCCAGCCCCGGGACGGAGATGACCCGGGGAATGCCAGGCGCGTCCCGCCAGCCCACTGCGAGCCCCTGGCTGGCCCGGCTCGAAGTACTTCCGGTAGGCAACGCCTGGGAGGGCTGGCCTGGGTTGCATGGCCGCGATCGTAGCTCCCGCCATGCGGCCCGTCATTCGCGCGCCCAGTGTCCCTGCCCGGTTCAAGGCTTCCGTCGTGATCACGATCAGGATGCCGATACGCGCGCGAGCCCGCTGTGACTAGCCCGGCACCTCCTGACCCTCGGTACATGGAGCGCCTGGCCTTCATCCGGTTGCTCTTCCGGCATGCCGTCAACCAGGCAGCCCTGCCAGCCCCACTGGACGCTGGCAGCGTACTGACCCTGCATGACGCCGTAGAGCTGTTCTTTGTGCTTGCTGGCGAGCACCTCGGGGCGAGCCTGCCGCAGCACATCCAGTTCATGGCGTACTGGAAGGAGCTGGCGCCAGTGAAGCTGCCCAACGGCCTCAAGCTTCCGGCCGAGCAGCAGATGAGCCGCCTGAACGAGCTGCGGAAGGCGCTGAAGCATCACGGGACCCTGCCGAGTAGGGCAGCCGTCGACCAGGCGTGCGCGGACGTCAGGACCTTCTTCGAGGCAGGCACGCTCGCGGTGTTCGGCATCGAGTTCGGCGCGATCAACATGGCCGACGTCGTACCGCAGGAGGAGGTGCGCAAGCTGGTCAGGCCGCTGCTACCGCCGAGGCGACCGGCGACCGGACGGAGGCGATGGCGCTGCTCAGGAGGCCTTCGACGACATCTTCAGCTCGCGCCTCTGGCACCGGTCCAGGTACGGCTTCGGCAATACGCTCAGGAGCGGAACCCCTTCATGGGGAGCGCCGGCGGCATGGTCAGCACACTCACGAAAGGAGTTCCGCTGCCTCAGGACAGGCACACCGCGGACAATGCCGCCCGGAAGCTGGACCAGCACCTCAAGCAGGTCACTGACGTCGTCTCTTCCTTGCAACAGGCAATGCGCGTCGTTGCCCTCGGCATCCACTTCGGCCAGTACACCCGCTTCGAGCAGCTCACTCCCTGGGTTTCTGGGGCTGACCAGCACATGCGTGTGGGCGCGGTGGCGGGCTACGCGCCCACGCGCGAAGAGTACGAGGACTGCGTGCAGTTCGTGATCTCCTCCGCCTTGCGCCTGGCGGAAGTGGAGGCGCGAAGCCAGCCGCCGTCGTGGGAGCGCCCGTGAAGCCGGAATGACCGCCGTCGCTTCAGGGCCCGACTGGGCGAGTGCGACCACCGCGATCGGCACGGTGCTGGTCGCCATCATGGCTGTCGGCGTCGCGATCTACACCGAGTGGCGAGCAAACAAGCGGCTGAAGGCAAAGCATAAGCGCAGCAGGCTGCTGGCCGACGAGCGCGAACGGAGCGATGAAGCTCTGCGTAAAGAACGCCAGCTCGCCCAGGACCGCGAGCAGCTAGCCGAGGCCTACTCCGTCCAAGTCGTGCTGATGAGGTTCGTCATGCAGATGGGCGAGGATCCCGCCAGCAAGCTGGAGGTGAACGTCGTCAACCACGGACGGGCTCGACAAGCCGGTCAAAGCGAGGATCGCAAAGGCCATCGGCCGTCTCGCAGAGACGCCACGGCGGGGACAGGCTACCCGGCTCGTCGGCGACCCCGGGACGTGGAGGGTTCGCGTAGGCGATTGGCGCGTGCTCTACGAGATCGACGATGCCGAGTTCATAGTTCTCGATGTGAAGTACCGCAGCACGATCTACGGCTGACGGGTGTCTGGCCAGCGGTAGTCACAACCGCTCGCACCTCGCTGACCTGCGGTGATGCAGGCAAAGGGAACACCCGGGGAACAGGTGCCAGGGCCTCGTCCGGTCCTCAGCCGGGGTACGCAGGAGGCGGCCTGCGGTGAACCAGCTCGCTCACCCGGACCGGGTCGCGGTGAATTGTCCAGGGGGCCAGCTCTTGCAGGCTGGCCGCCAGGACCATCGCGCCGCGGCCGAAGTCCTTCCTGCACGCATCCCAGACTGACTCGGCCTGTGTCCATCCTTCAGGGAGCGCTGGCGCCGGGCCGGGGGAAACGTCCGCGGGCAGCGGCTCGGTGACCAGATGACCGGCTATCACCCGCCAGGGCTGGACGGTCACAGGACACCCGCCCTCTGCGCCAGAGCGGCCAGCCATGGACAACCGCTCTCGTGCACCAGGACGAGGATCGAGCCGTCGCGCCCGCGGGCCATGACAGGCCGGGCAATGCAGGACGTGCAGCGGCCCTCCATCACGCCGTCGCTGACCGCGATGTCGGCGAGATCGACCCAGATGGGCTCGGCCGGGTCGTCAAGGTCCCGCGTATGGCCGCGGGCCAGGAAGGCGCTGACCTGCCAGGCCGTGCCGAACTGCGGCACTCCGGGGTCGAAGCCGCCGCGGCCGGGGCCGGAGTTTGACAGGTCGATGATGCCGCTGCAGGTACCGCCGCAGTTATCGGCGGGGTATCGTCTTGACATCGAGAGTCCTCCTCGGGGTCTCGCGGGTCTGGTAGCCCTTTTCGGTTGTTGCTATTTGGAGGGCGGGCTGGTCACTCCCGCCCTCCAAACACAGATGCCGACCGGCGGTCTCCCGCCAAATCGGCATCTGTGATCAGTAGATCTGAGTCCTGCTAAGCCCCGGTCAGGGCGGCGCGCGGCCCTCCTGAGCGTCGAGCGCCACGATGCCCAAGCTGAGCAGCTCGCGCACCGCCTGGCTTTTGCTGCCCAGCTCGTTCGCAAGCTCCAGCACCCGCTGGTGGACAGCGCCGGTCACGGCCGCGCCAACGGTCGGCGGGTCCTGCACCTCGGGATCAAGCCGCCTTCTGCTCATTGCCTGGCGATTCTTTTTCTCTGCCCGGCCGGGCGCAATAGTCGCAGCGGGAAGTTCTGGTGTCGTCAGGCATGCTTATGCGCTGGCGCGCCGACGATGACCGCGTGTGCCGTACTTCTGCCGCGCGGCCTCGCCGGACGTGCCGAGCATGGCGCCGATCGCGGCCCAGGAGCACCCGTGATCGCGGGCTGCGCGGACGGCATCGGCCAGATCGCGCTCGGCGCCGGCGAAGCGGGTGAAAGCCCGGGCGACGTCACGCAGCGGAGCGGCGTCGCGCACGCCGCCGGGACCGGGCTCGAAGTTCTCGAACCGGTCGGCCAGCTCGTCGGCGCGGGCGAGTATCTCCTCAGCGGATCGCGGCATCAGCGGTCACCCCTTCCGGGCAGGAACTTGGGCGGGCGCACATGGCGCGGACGATGAGCGGGCCGTCAGGGGTGTCAGTGACTCCGACTTCGAGCAGCGTCCTGTCACGGGCCGGGCCGGTGAACATGGTGAGGGCATCGTCCAGTTCGGCGAAGAGGATCGGGTTGCGCTGTGCGTGGCGCATGTCCTCATCCTCGATGCCGTGCTTGCGGGCGCTCGGGCGATGTCCTGCACACGTAGCCAAGTTACCTTGCCAGCAGATGAGCGGCAAGGTACCTTGCGAGTCATGACGCCGCGCCGTCCCGGACCGAGCGCAGCGGCCGGTCGCCGGCACTCTGGCTGGTGGTGTCGGCCTGGCTAGTGCCCGGAGACTCGGCGCCGAGGTAACGCATGAGGTCATACCGGCTGACCCGGAACCGGCCGGCGATCTCCAGGACGCGGACCGGGTAGCGGTCGGCCCTGATCAGGTCATACGTCTGGTTGCGGCCGATGCCGAGCACACGGCTGGCTGTCTGGACCGGGACCACGGCTGGCAGCGCCTTGGGGTCGATCGGGGCGGTCATGACGATGGAGCCAGGCTGTCGACATAGGCGGCCAGGTCGGCGCGGCGGATGCGCTTGCTGCGCTTGCCGGGGGTTCTGACCTTGACTGTGTCCAGGCTCACCACTGGAATGGCACCGTTGGCGATCATGCGCTGGATGGTGGACAGACACACGCCCAGCTCGCTGGCAGCCTCGGTAAAGGTGACAGCATAGGTCCGCTGCTGACCTCTTGCACGGTTACTCCGATCATGGCAATCGATCAGGCGGACAAGGTCCGCGAGAACAGGCTGCGCGCCGCACGTCACGGCAGGGATACCGGCTGGTCAAGTCCAGCCGCCGCGATAAGCGGGCGATCGATTACGGCCGCTGGATGATCACCGACCCGCCTACGAGCGCCGTAGTGGCGGGAGCGGGGCGTACCGGGCGGCCGGGCATGACCCTCGACGAAGTCGAGGCTTGGCTGGACAACCCGGCCACCAGATGAAGATCACGATCACAGGAGGAAGATCACGATGCCATCGACGGCAGCGATCAGGCGCGAGATGAGAGTCAGCGAAACCCCCCGTTCACATGACCCGCGGCTGACGTTCGAGATCACGGTCAGCAAGAAGACCGGGCTGGTCCAGGTCAACGGCCAGCCGGTCGGGGACGACGAGGTAACCGGCTGGGCTGCGGCGGCGGAGCACTTCGGCATGCACCTTGCCCAGTTCGCTCTCATCTGCCAGCGGGAGCGAAAGCAGCACCAGTCAGCATCAGGGAGATGATCAGTTTGAGATTCAGATACTCGATCCACTACAAGTGCGCTTGCGCCGGGCCGGACGGCAAGCCAGCCGGGCGGGACTGCCCGAAACTCTGGCGCGCTGACCGGACGTGGAACCCGCCTCACGGCTCATGCGGCTGGGCGGCCAGGGTGCCCACCAGCGGCGGCACGAAGTTGGTCAAAAGGTACGGGTTCCCGAGCAAGCGCGAGGCCGAGGCCGCGGCCGGGTACGCCGGCAAGCTGCTGGACCTAGCCGGTGGTGATGTCATCACCCGCGCGCGCATCGGCGACATGATCGCCGCGGCGAAGCGGGGTATCCCGCTACCCGCCGCAGAGGACGTCGCGAGGCGGCTAGGGCTCGGCCTGGATCCGTCCGCGCCCGGCATCACGGTTGCCGAGTGGCTCGACACCTGGCTGGCCGGGAAGCGGCGTACCCGGCGGCCGCGTGTGCGGTGCGCTCCTACGAGATGCACTGCCGGGTATGGCTGAAGCCGCACCTCGGCCATATCCCGCTGGAGCGGCTCAACGCCGGGCATATCGAGGACTGGCTGGCCATGATCGAGCGAAGCCTGAAGGGATGCAGGCGTAGCGAGCTGTGCGGCTTCCGCTGGCTGGCACGGAGCTGGAAGTCCCGTACTTCGATCCGGCGACCGGCGGACAGCGCTCGGGAGCGATGCTCACGGTCGAGCGCCCGATCCTTCAGCTCGGCGGCAAGCTGCACGAGGAGGACGAGGCCAAGACCAATGCGGCCAACCGCAAGGTCTTCCTCGATGCTGACACCGCCGAGCTGCTGCGCGAGCACCGCCGCGCTCAGCTCAAAGCGAGGATGAAGGCGGGCGAGGCCTGGCAGGACCGCGACCTTGTGTTCTGCCAGGACGACGGCCGCCCATGGAACCCCGACCACGTGACTCGCCGGTTCGAGCGGCTGGCCATCCAGGCTGGGGTTCCGGAAGATGTCGCTGCACGAGGGCGGCAGGCACACCGCGAGGTCGCTGATGGGTGACGCCGAGATCAGCGAGGACATCTCGATGCGCGAGGTCGGCCACCAGAGCCGCGAGATCCACCAGCGCTACAACCATCCGGCGATACAGCGTCACCTGGCCGCGGCCGAGGTTGTCGCTGCCCAGGTCCGCAAGGCCGGTGGTGCGCCGTGAACGGCACGAATGTTCCCCGGACGTTCTCCGGGAAGGCTCCCCGGCACTGGCCGCTGCGCGCTGTGGCGCACGTATGCGCAGGTCAGGCTCGGTGGGGCGGACGCACCATTATGCGAACCACGATCTTGCCGTCGTTGGTGACCCACTTCCCGTACATCTGCGCAAGTCACGGGCGAGGAAGACGGCCCGATGAGCAGCCCGAGGCTCGGTATCTCGGCTTCCGCAGGTATCGCTCGTGGTCTGCGCGCCCGCGCTGATTCGGCTTGATACCGATGCCCATCATCGACCTTGGTCTGACCTCCTGCGTACTTCTCGTGGACCTCCGATGGACCTGACGCGGTCTGGCCCGGAGGTTGGGTGGCTCACCGTTTCAGAAGATGGCGTCGTCAGGCGGGGGGCCGAACTCCTCGTCCCGCGGCCAGTCCTCAGGTGGAGCGGGCGGCCCGGACCCGCGCGGCTTGGCCCGGTCGGTGACTGTGATCCACTTGCGCGTTCCTCCCTGCTCGAAAGGACGCGGATCGGATGCCCAGCCACCGTCCCCGAGGATCTCATTGAGCGCACGCACATCAAGGCCCTGGTTGCGAACCCACTGGAAACGATCGTTGATCGTCGCTGGCAGGTAGTCGGCTAGCATCCTTTGGACTGCACCCCACCGGATTCCCTGTGGGCCCCGGACCTGTTCCTGGAACCGAGAGTCCAGAGCTAGCTGACGGATCGCGGCGAGCTTGAAGGTCTCGGTTGCGTCCTCGGTGCCCGCAACCGTAACCGGCCTGCCGCCGACGGCTTCGACGGCGGCATCCAGCGCGCTCGTGAGTCGGCCTCTCAGCCTCGACGCGTAGCACTCGACGCCCGGCCGGTTGTAGCGCGGGTCCAGAGGTTTGTAAGCAGCCTCGAATAGGAGCGCCCGGAACGGGATCGGATACGGCGCCGTGCCCGAACTCGACCAGAAGACACCATGGCCGGGGATTGGCTCGTTAAGCAGCGACGACAGCAGGTCGTTGGAGAAGTGCGCGTTCGCGCTCTTGACCGCACGAAGGTCCACCTCGGAGAGCAGGTGGAAGACGAACCAGTTGTCACCCTGCGACAGGATCTCCTGCGGGATGCTGCCGGGCTGCTGTGTGATGAGGACCGCCCCCAAGTCGTACTTGCGCCCTTCCTTCACCCACGCCACGAACGGTCCTTCCCGGTGCCCGGCGGAACTGCCAAGGACCGACTGCGCCTCCTCGACGACCGCGATGACCGGGACGCTCCGCGACTCCTTCTTAGTGAACTCCGCCTGGTTGTGCTCGAACAGCTTCTGCAGGATCACGCCGGCCAGCGCGAGTCCTTGCTCACCGCGCATCTGCGAGATGTCCACCACGCACAGCTTGCCGTCTTCCAGGGCACGCTCAAGCCCGCGCAGGAGCTGGCTAGACGGATCGTGGAGCGTGTTCACTACGCGGACCATGTTGGACCGGGCGGCGAGCGCCTCGTTCTCCTGGTTTGGTTCTTTCAGCTGCAGCGTCTCGTAGAAGACGGCGAGGTCCGTCCCACCTTTATCCCGGTACACGGCGTCAACTAGCTTCCGCCATGCCGGTTCGCGGAGGCTTTTCAGCTTCGCGACATTCTGATTGTCCTGGCGCTCGGACGGGATCACAAGCGAGATCACTTTGCTGGGATCGAGCTCGCGGATGTCGAGCTTGACCTTGTCCACCACGAAGGACCGGTAGAAGTCGCTGTCGCCCTCCTTGTAGGTGAACACGGCGAGCCGGTCTTGCAACTCTGGCACGTCACACAACCCTGGTCGGCCCTCGTCGTCTGGCCAGTAGTACTCACCATCGGGATCGAAGATGATTGTGCCGACCGGGACTTTGCGGCCACCCCGTTTCTCCGTGACGGGACCCTCAGCGCCCCCGTACAGGTTTGAGAACAGCAACTTGACCAGGTTCGACTTGCCGAACCCGGCCCGGGCGAAGACGAAGGACCGGCGGCTTTTCAACTGCTGGATGTCGAACCGTGGCAGCACGGACGGGTCCTGGATCTGCAGCCGTTCGTCGTCGCCTACCCGCTCGTCCTGCCCCGCGTGGACGAACTCGCCGAAGGCCAGGAACCCGATCTCCACGGCGTTCGGCCCATCAGCCATGGCACCCGATACCTGCTTCAGCAGGTCGTCGGACAGGAACGCCACCTTGGCCCCGACATGGGGCAAGCGCCGGTGCGAGGCGACGAAGACCGGCTCCTTGCCGTCAGCCCGCCTGCGCAGAACGCCGAGAATCCTGATGTTAACGCGGTACTTCAGGAACTGGTCACGCAAGTCCTCCGGAACAGGGCGGTTCTCGCGCTGCTGCCGGATCGCGTAGTCTTCCCCCGCTGCGGAGACCAGCCGACCCTGAGCTGCGATCGTCGTGATTCGCCCCAAGACCGCCTCGCCGTCGTTCTCCAGGGCCACCAGGACGAACTGACCATGCATCGGCAGGGACTGGAAGTCATTGCGGTACGGCAGGATCAGATCGGCGTGGAATTCCAGCCCTCCCTCGGAGAAGCCCAGGAACGTGCCGACAACCTGGGCGTTCTCGAAGAGCGTCATTGGTACCTCACGGCGGCAGGGTCGGATACGGACAAGACTTGGGCGTCGAAAACGGCACGACGGTCGGCCGCTACCTGCTCACGAACGGCTTCCTCCAGTTCGTGTTGCAGGATGGCGAGATCCAAATCGACCACCTGGGCGTGCCGATCCGCCTCTTGCAGGCAGTGCGGGTAACACGGAATGGGGAACCCCTGCTCCGCGTCCGACAGGAGCGAGCCGAAGATCTGCTGAGCCTTCGGCGCCTGGAACTCCAACAGGTCAACGGCCCATACCGGGTCGGCGGACATCCTGCCGAACCTGACCAGGTACATAGCCCCCATATTGAACTTCGGCAGTTCCACGTCTGCCGCATCGTCCTCAGGCGACCGCACATACTCCGGCCAGGTCTCGTACACCTTGCGCTGTAGGCCCTCCTCCACCGCCACGTAGTAGGGGTGCCCGGACGGAAACACATCTGCGATCGCCATCGCGAGCCGGTAGCGCTCGATGACCCGGGAGTGCTTCGCGATTCCTACCAGAAAGATGTCCCGGCGCCGCTCCCCGCGAGTCCGTTCAATGGCTTCCTTGAGCAACTTGTAGAGCTCGATGAACAGCGGCTTCTGGCGCTTCCCATCCCCTGCGAAGATCTTCGTGCGAAGCAGGCCATCTCGGATGATCAGGGTGTCGCTGCCCCACTTCTGACCGACAAGGTCGTACAGCACTGCCCACTCGCACAGGTCCCGGTAGACCAGCGGCCAGCTCCTGGACTTGTTCTCCTCCGGAATCATCGGGCTCAAGTCTGCGAGGCGGGATATGCCGAGAGCGCGCATAAGCCTCCCGAGCGGAGTGTCTTGGTCCAAGTGCCGCTGGCCGAGCGCGACCGTGTCAGTCGACGAGGAGATCACATCGAGGAAGAGTTCTTGGCCGAAGGTGTCAACCACCCTGACCACCTGGAGCGAGAAGGGATTGAACACCAGGCGGTTGTTACCTCCGTCGGATGCCACCAGCGAGATCGAGTTGATGTTGCGCGGCTGAATCGCCGTGACCGGGCGCAGCGAAGTAACCTCATGCAGCACCTTGTCGAGCAGCCCGGAGTCACCTTGAGTTGCTTCGCGGACGAGACGCTTCAGTTGGGGAAGCTGATCGGGGTCGAACACGCGCCCCTCCATGGGGGTAACAGGGCAACAACAGAGTGTACTGGCCGAATGGCAGTTACTGCGGTTGCCGACGGCTGCGTGTAGGCACCAACTCGGCCATGACATCGATCTCGTCGACGGCGCGCCCGACGACACGGCCAGTGCTGTTGCGGGCGCACGTCTCGCACAAGCCAGCCAGCCCCCGCCTCGCGCAGCGAGGCGACGATCAGCTTCTCGGGCGAGGCCTTGGCGGATGGCAGCGCGCCGAACCTGATCACGAGCCGACCTTCTGGCGTGCAACGGTGCGCTACTGTGCGCCACACCTCCGCCAGGGCTGACACAAATGCCGCCTGACTGGGCTGACGGGTGAGCTGCCCCTCGGAGCCGTATGGGACTTCGGATGGCCCGCCGACGAACCAATTGCGCAACCACTGGTCGGCCACATAGGTACGCATACCGTAGTAGGGCGGCGAGGTGATCACTAGATCGAAGCGCTGCCGCAGCGCCACGACGCTGCAAGCAGCATCGCCGAGCACCACCCGGCCGGGCATGCGAGGCGGACAGTCGTTCAGTACACGCTGCGCCCTGCGCTCGATCACCTCCATAGTGTCCACGCGAACCGGGCTAAGGCCATGCTCGCGCCAGTACCGAACTGCATAGGCAGGCTTGGACGCGTAGGTGCGCGGCATCTGGTTCGACAGATACGATGGCGTCCCCTTGTTGCGCGGCCCGTGCAGGATGCCGAGCAGCAACGCACGAAGTAGCTGGGCCGTAAACGTATCGGCGCACGCCCGCAAGCCGTCTCGTAGAGCGGCAACCTCTCTGAGCGTGCTGGGGTGAAAGCTCCACTCCCAGAACTCTCCCCTTGGGATGTCCGCCTCGTCCGCGTCGCGCAAGATCCGCCTCGCCAGGCGGACGACCGCAGCGGAACTCGCATGGGCAGTCTTCGCACGCGCTATAGCTACAGCTACAGGGTTGACGTCAATGCCGACGGCCTGCCGACCAGTCAGGCGCGCGGCGTAGAGAGTCGTCCCGCGCCCACAGAACGGGTCCAAGATTCTCCGAGCGCCAGGATAGAGCTTGAGTTGACCGAGCGGGAAGTCCAGCGGAAACATCGTGTAGTAGGGACACACCGCGTTGAGCCTGAGCCAGTCTTCAGGCAACTTGCCGACTTCAACGGTCCTGGACACGGCCGAATCGTACTAGCGATGCTCTTGCAAGATGGCGAGGATGACAGTGGCCATTCGGGTTAGTGGATCTTCGCGTCCGTGGGGCGGGGTAGTGTCGGTGGGTGTCGAACCCGCACAAGTGGGTAGTCCATGGCGAGCGGCTGGTGGACGATACCCCTCACATCCGAGTCAGCTTGGCCGATGTGGAGCTGCCTAACGAGGTGCGTTTCACTCAGTACGTGTTTCGGATGCGGCGCTGCGCGATGACGGTGGTGCTGGACGATCCGGGTGAGCGGGTGCTGTTGATGCTGCGGCATCGGTTCATCGTGGATCGCTGGGTGTGGGAGTTGCCGGGCGGTTACGTCGATGACGGCGAGGACCCGGCCGTGGCGGCGGTGCGTGAGGTTGAGGAGGAGACTGGCTGGCGCCCACGGGACATCGAGTTCGTGCTGTCGTGCCAGCCGATGATCGGCAACGCGGACTACCCGCAGGATTTGTACGTGGGGCGCGGGGCGGAGCAGGTCGGTGCGCCCGAGGTGGACGAGACGGCCGAGGTGCGGTGGGTGCCGCTCGATGAGGCATCGGCCATGATCTCCAAGGGAGAGATCCTCGGCGCGATCACTGTCATCGGGGTGCAGCATGCCCTGCTGCGGCGGGCAGGCGTTCCCGTACCTCGGCCGTGAAGTCACGCACGGCGGGGATGTCGGCGCGTGGCCGAAGCCGCCGGACCAGGTCGCGGACGTAGTGGATACTGCGCGCGGAGGTGAGGCGTACGGTCAGGACAAGGGCCTGCCGGCCGGCGCTGCATGCCCGTTCCGGCTCGTCCTGGGCGGCGTAGGCGGTGGCGAGCAGGGATAGGTTGAAGGCCCGGCCGCGGACGTAGCGGCCGTCCATGTCGAGGGAGCGCCGCGCATACCTGGCGGCGTGACTTGCCTCGCCAAGGTCGCGGAAGCATTGGGCCATGCGCGCTGCCAGGTATGCCTCATCGAAGTAGGCGAGCCAGGCGGGGTTGTCCTCTTGTGTGGAGCGGTCGAATGTCCGCTCTGCGGTGGCGAGGGTTGCGCCGCAGGCGTGGGCGTCGTTACTGGCTGCGTGGCCGTGTGCTTCCATGACCAGGCATTCGGTGAGAAGGGTCGCTGATCCGTGCTTAAGCGCGGCGGCTTGGTCGGCGCGGGACAGGTCGATGGCCTCGCCGGGCCGGGCCAGGTATAGCGCCTGGTGCGCCTGGGCGGCAAGGATCTCCGCGCCCAGGGCGTGATCACCGGCGTGACGAGCGTAAGCGAGGGCTTGGGTTAGGTACCGCTGGGCAACGCCGTGTTCGCCGCTGTCGTAGGCGACCCAGCCGGCCAGCTGCGACAACTCACCACAGGCGGCGGCGAGCTGCCGTCCTGTCTCCTCGTGGTAGCGGCCGTTGGTCAGCAGGTGGGAGACGTGGTCGTCGAGATACGACAAGATCATGGCTCGGAGGCGGCCTCCGCCGAGCCGGTTGTCCAGTTCCCGGTGGGAGAGCGTCAGTTCGCGGATTGCGTCGATGTCGGCGCGTCCCACTCGCAGCGGGCCGCTGCCTGCGGGGGCGTCGGCTGGCGGGCTGGTGAGCCAGCGCAGCGCTGACGCCGGCATGGCGGCAGCAGCGAACGCCGCGTTGACCAGGAACCGCCTACGTTGCACGTCGGCCCTCCACAGGGCGGTTGAGATGGCTACGGTGTCGGCCCATGCAGTTGGAAGGTGCAGGCCGAGGTCGGTGGGGAGGTCGCTGGGTGTCATACCCAGCTCGATCTCCGGCACCGGTCGGCCGAGAGCGTCACCAAGGACACTGGCGATCAGTTCCGGCACGGGCGGGCGCGGCTGTTCCCCGGCAAGCCACCGCAGCACCGAGGTGTGGTCGCAGCGCACCTTCACCACGCCTCGCGCCTTAGCCAGGTCAACGACCCTGCGCGCCAGGCCCTTGTTGGACATTCTGGCCTCGTCCATCAAGGCCCGCAGCCGCAGATTCGCCGCTCGCGGCCGTTGCGGCACTGCTTTGCTCCTTCCACCAGCGTGGACACGATCAGTTTGACATTCCCACAGGCCACGGGTCTGGTCGAGCCGGATTCACACACCCTCTTCACACATCTGCCCCCGCCGCCAACCTCGCGTTGCCAGCTACGTCTGTTGTTCGCTGATGGTCATGCCGAAGGCGATGCAAGCAGCCCGCGTGGCTGCACAACTTCGTCAAGCCGCTCGTGATATGGCGCGTGTCGCCGCTCGCCGTGATCAGGCGGGAATGGAGCCGGCGGACGAGCTATGCCACGAAAGCGGCGCGCCCACGCCTGGGGCCAAGGCCGGAACTAATTCTTTCGGTGATGAAGTGAGCCGCCTGCAAGCGGCCCGGGGCTGGTCGCTGCGCGAGCTTGCCCGCCGGGTGCCCTGTGATGCCGGCTACTTGTCCAAGCTGATCCACGGCCATAAGAGTCCGTCCCTGACGATGGCCGCCCAGCTGGAGGAGTTGCTGGGCGCGAACGGCCGACTGGTCGCCTGCCTGCCCAGGCAGAGGCACCAAGCACAAGAGAGGGCGCGCCGGATGACGGCGCTTTAGGAGGTGGCCAATGGATGGCAAGGCTATTGCTGCCCGCCTGGGTGGACACGTCGGCCTTACCGCAGATGAAACGCCCGGCCCTCCGAGGGGTAACGCCCGCGCCTGGGTGCCGATCTCGCGTTTTGCAGCGCAGCGGGGATATGATATGGCGGATCAGTGGCCGCTTAGGAGCTTCCTTGAGTTCGGCCCGCTGCCGAGCGCGGTGCCCTGCGCCCGGCTGCACGTGCGGCAATTGCTGTGGGAATGGAATCTCACCGATTTTAGCGAAGCCGCTGAACTTGTGGCTTCGGAATTGCTGACCAACGCGGTGCAGGTATCGCGCGCGCTGGAACTCTTCACTTCGGTACGGCTGTGGCTGGTATCGGACAGGCGGCGCGTGCTCATCCTGGTGTGGGATTCCAGTCTGCAGCCGCCAGTGCGGATCGACACCAGCGATGACGCAAAGAACGGCCGGGGACTGCTGCTGGTGGAAACCATCAGCACGCGGTGGAACTGGTACTTCCCGCATGACCTGGGCGGGAAAGTGGTATGGGCACAGATAGGCACGGAATCGCAATGAACGCAATCACCACAACTGCTCAGCGGTTAACCGAGACCGTCCGTCAGGTCGCCGGCATTGACCTGCCCCCGGTTGACGACACCTTGTTCCTGGAGCCACACCGGCTGCGTCACAGCCTGCAGGCCGCCCTGGCCGGAACGGCCGGCCGGGTGCACGTGGCCGGCACACTGGACCGCCGTCTGGCCTTCATCGAACGCCGGGACGGCCGGTGGGTGGCCGCTGACCTGTCCGGGCAGCCGCACCTGATTACCTGGCCCGCCTGGACATCCGGCCAGATCAAGCTGGAGGCCTCTGGCTCGTGGCTGTCGCTGGCGTCGCTGAACGAGCAGGCTGTCTACCGGTTGACCCGGCCGGCTGTGCTGTTGGCGGCGTTGTATCACCCGGAGTATTTTCCGCTGCCGCGTTTCCCGCTGGGGATCAGCGATGTGGCTCGCGCGGCTCGTTCGACGCTGCTCGGTACTGTCCGGCTGGCTGACATGCAGCTCAGCGTGACCTTGGATGACCTGATCCACCAGGTCAGCACCGAGAACTTGGACATTTTCGGGGTATCAGCGACCTTTAGGCAGCATGACCTGATGATCGCGCTGCTGGATGCGGCATACCGGCTGCCCCGGCCGCCGCTGGTCATCGTGGGCGGCAGCCTGACTGCCCGCAACGAGGGACTGCTGCTGGAACGCTACCCGGATCTGCTGGTCGCCCGTGGCGGCGGGGAAGCCACCATCGAGTGCCTGCTGGCTCACTGGCACGGCGACCTGGAGTTGGACCATGTGCCGGGGCTGGGGTTCAACGGCATGGCGCGAGGTGGCGGGCTGGCGGTTACGCGGCGGCGCACGGCCAAGCCGGTCACCCGCGATGCGACGGCGGACATCTTCCCTGAACTGGATCTGCTGCCCGCGACGTTCGACCATCACGGCGTGGCGCAGCTGGAGACCGGCCGGGGCTGCACCAACTTTTGCAGCTTCTGCCCGCGCGGCCACAAGGGGCTGTGGGCCGGGGCCGCGCCGGAGCGGTTGCCGTGGATGCTGGCCGAGATGCGCCGCGTGTTCGACCGTTACCCGGCCGGCTCGCGCACGGCGTACCTGGTGGATGAGGAGTTCATCGGCCGCGACCACGACGCGGCGGGCCGGGCACTGGAGGTCGCCCGCGTGGTGCAGGAGGCGGGGTTCCGCTGGGAGTCAAGCTGCCGGGTTGACCAGGTGGTCCGCCTCGATCAAGGACCGGCGTGGCACGCCGGGCGGGTGCGGATGTGGCGCGAGCTGGTGCGGCGGGGTTTGCGGCGGATGCTGTTCGGCGTCGAATCGGGCGTGGACTCGATCTTGGAGAGGTTCAACAAGGAGACCACCGGTTACCAGAACGCACTGGCGATCCGTACCTTGTCGGCCCTGGGCGTTCCCACCAGGTTCACCTACATCACGTTCGATCACTTGATGACGCTAGAGGAACTGAATGAAGGCCACGCACGCCTTCCAGGGCCGCACTGACCTGCTGCTGCGACCGATGCCGCACCTGAGCGACGAGGAAATCGTGCGGTATGTGCGCGATGAGGCTTCCGCTGCCGAAGCGTCTATCGGCCAGCCGCTGCACACGGCGATCTCTTACATGCTGGTGTCGATGGAATGCCTGATTGGCGCCGCCTACACTCGCAAGGTGCAGGCGGCCGGGCTAGCCGGAGCGGTCCGCCCGTCGATGGGCCGGGTGGACGCGAGGTTCACGGACTGGCGGATCGGGGTCGCCTCCCACTGGGCGCAACTATGGGTGGACCGGAACTTCGCGCTGGACTACACCCTCAAATCGCTGGAGAAGGTGCTCGACGGGCAGCCCCGCCACGCTGTCCGGGAGGCGCGGGTGGTGCTCAAAGCCGCCGCCTACGCGGTGCTCGGGGAGCTGATCGCCGCAATCGAGGCCCAGCCCCTGGCGGACGGCACCAAGGGCGAGAACCGGCTGTCGGCCCAGATCGGCGCCATGCTAGGCGCGCAGATCCAGGTGCTGCGCACCCGCATGGACGACACCATGCGGCAGGCTGCCGCCAGCCTCCCCGCCGAGCACGTGCGGATGCTGCACACCGAATACCACCGCTGGGACAGCGCGACCGGGTGGCGGCTGATCAACGCGACCGACTCCTGTGGCACCTGACCCGCATACCGGCTGGTCAGGCGCTGGCTTTCTCCGGGATCGGGACCCAGTTGAACTCCGGGCAGAACCGCCGGTAGGTGACCAGCTTCCAGGCAGCGTAGTCCTCCAGCCGCCCGTAGGCGCGCATCAGGTGCTTGACCCAGGTGTGGCATACGCGCTCGCCGAAGGTCATGGTTTGGTCGATCTGGTCGAGCATCCGGCGGGCGACCGTGAAGTCGTCCTCGGTCAGGGCGCTCAGGTCGATCTGGACGCCGTCCACGGTGAAGGCAAACACCAGCCGCGTGGTGGAAACCCGGGTGTACCGCTCGCCCAGGAACTCCGTGCAGCCGGCGAGGGTGGCCATCAGGCCGTCGCGACCGTCAACGGGGTAGCCGATGCCCAGGTCCAGGTCGGAGGTTTCCAGGTTCAGCCGGGTGCCGAACGAGCCGACATCACGCGGCACCCGCCCGGTCCACACCTCGATCATGCCGGACGCCTGGGCGCGCACCCGGTGCAGGCGGTCATCGTGTGCCCGCATCGCCTGATAGAACGCAAGCGCCTTCTTGTATTCGGTGTCAGGGAAATCGCCGCGATCAGCCCAGCCTTTCGCCAGCAGCGCGGTCAGGTCCAGATCGGTATCCGGTGGATTGGTCATGGCCGGACACCATACTCGCGCCGGGGCGGCTATGTTCACGAAGACAACGATGGGACAACACCATGAGCAAGATGCCCGACCTGTTCACCCGGCGAACGCTGGCGTGCGGGCTGAGCATGTACCCGGTCGGCATCGGATGCTGGGCCATCGGCGGCCCCGACACCAACCTCGGCTTGCCGATGGGCTGGTCCACCGCCGACGAGGCCGCCGCATTGCCCGGCCTGGAGGCCGCCTACCAGCTCGGCGCGAACCTGTTCGACACCGCCGATGTCTACGGGCACGGCCGCTCCGAACAGCTGCTCGGCCGCCTGGTGCGCCAGGTGCCCCGCGACAGCCTCGTGATCTCTTCCAAGGTCGGCTACTTCGCCGGCACCGCCGCCCATCCCTACCTGCCCTCGGCCATGCGCCGCCAGCTGGAAACCACCCTCGAAAACCTCGGGACCGATCACCTGGACATCTACTTCCTGCACAATTCCAACTTCGGCGAGGACGACCAATACCTGGAGTGCGCGATCAGCCAAATGCGCACATTCCAGAACCAAGGCATGGTCAAAGCGGTGGGGATGCGCGGCCCGCACCGTTTCGCCACCGACCGGCTGACCGTCCCCAAACAGCAGCGAGAAGACAAACACACCCGGTTCCGCCACCTGTTCGGCCGCGTCCGCCCTGACTACCTGGCGGTGCGGTTCAACGCGCTCACCCCGCCCCCGCCGCCTGGCCACGACGACATCTTCGCCTTCGCCGCCAAACGCGGCGCGAGCGTGCTGATCAACAAGCCGCTTGCCCAGGGCCTGCTCACCGGCAAATACAACCCAGGCCAGCCGCAGCACTTCGGGCCGGGCGACCACCGGGGCCGCAAAGCCTGGTTCACCCCCCGGGATTCCCCTCAAACCGTGGAGACTTCGGTTGTGGTGATCATGGCCGGGACTGGGCTGGTCTTGGTGCGCCCGCGCCCGGCCGGGGCAGGCCTGCCCCCGCCGCCCGCGCGGCACCCCGCCGGGGCTGGCCGCCAGGTATAGTTAACGAGGAAAGGCCAATCTACCGGCAGCGTTGCGACGACCCCTTGAGCCCGCCTTCGCTGCCCTGGTCGCTGTGGAAGATCACGCCGGCGAGGTT
>WNGM01001574.1_pt1 | contig 18361 bp, 14 predicted proteins | sample 5400571 | NCBI WGS metagenome assembly WNGM01 (sample SAMN13153378, study PRJNA577476) | soil metagenome | isolation source: 100 cm soil or saprolite under Garry oak tree replicate 2 | place: USA:California | collected 2016-06-15 | reverse complement strand
TGGGAATGGGCCTGGAAGGAATATAAGCGCGCGGGATCGCTTCGCGACCTTCTCGACGGTACGCGTGCGCGACAGTATTCCCGCCGTGTCTCCGAGGAATTGCAGGATGAGCTCTACACTGCGCTCGAAACCATTCTGAGCCGGGCTCCGAGCGCGGTCATTGAAGACGTGGCGCGCTCGCTCACGGCCAGAGCCGGCAAATACGGAGACGAACGGTAGTGGTTCGCGCGGAAAATAAAACCCGCGTGGCGTATCACTCCATCGGAAACTGCACAGCAAAACAAAAGAGCGGGCAAAACCGATTTTGCCCGCTCTCGAATCCACTGACCGATCCGATCAGCAGAAGTTTTGAATTCTCAAGGCGCTGCGTGTTGCCTGCGAACGACGTCGTCGGATTTACGATGCCTTCGGGTACCACTCCAGCAGCCGCACTTCGATGCCAGTGCCTTCGAGCTTCTGCTTGAACGCGTTCACATCGCCGGATGGCTGGCCGCGATAGTGGTAGGGAATGACGATCTTGGGGTGAAATGCCTTTACCGCATCGGCAGCCTCTTCCGCAGGCATGGTGTAAGGCAGATTCATGCAAACAAAAGCCACATCGATGTTCTTGAGCGCCTTCATCTCCGGAATGGCCTCGGTATCGCCGGAGATATAGAAGCGCTGGCCGCCATAAGCGAGAACGTACCCATTGCCCCGGCCCTTGTCGTGGAAATACTTGCCCGCCTCGGGGCCGCGCGTCATGTTGTACATGGGGATGGCTTCGATGGTCCACTTATCCCACTTTTTCGTCTCTCCATTGGAGATCACTTTGGCGCTGGTCACGAATTTCTGGACGGCTGACGGCGCCCAGATCTCCGTGCCGGCCTTGCTGATGGTCTTGATGGAGCTTTGGTCCTGATCGACATGGTCGCCGTGAATATCCGTCACCAAAATCAAATCCGCCGGCGGCAGTCCCGTAAAGCTGGCCGGTTTGGCCGGATCGACATAGATATTTTTGCCGCCCGCCTGGATCAGCAGAGTGGCGTGATAAATCGGGGTAATCTTGACCTGGCCGGCGGAGGTGTCAAAGTTCTGCACCGGGCGCGTCTGCGCGTGCACGGAGATAACTAGGGTCGCCAGCGCGCCGGCCATTACAATTCTGGAAAGCAGCCATTTCATCGTTATTCGCTCCTCGTTCTGCGTTTGCTGCGGAAGCTGGGCGAAGGCCCGGCCCTTCAAAGCGAGCGCAAGCCGCGCCGCTCTCGAAAACCGGAACTTCTCGCGGCCACGATGCTAACACGCTGAGACTTCGCCCCGCAACGCACCCCCAGCACATGCCCTGAATCGACGCATCAGTGCACCCTGAGCGGCCAGCTCTCGCATATCTCATTCGGGTGGTGACAAGGTTCATCCTGAAAACGCGCCGGCCGGGCCGGTCAGTTCATACCTGCGAAAACAAGCGCCTGCTTCTGGCCGGCGAATCGTATTTCGAGCAGCGTGTGCGAGCCGTCGGGGTTATTGGTGTAAACAAAGGCGTTTGACGTGTATTTCGCCCCGCGATCCACCCATTTGCCCATAGCCGTCACCATCACGTGCCCGGCCCTGACGAAGGTTACTGTGGCTTCGGGGCTGTGCGAGACCCAGCTGATCTGATAAAACCCGGCGGTAAGCTTATCCCCGTTTAGACTTACTTCCGTCCGAAGAGAAAGGGTCTTAGCGTTGTTTGCCCACGCCGATAAATTCACGGCCAGCGCAATAAGAATTAGCAGACTCAATTTTCTCATGTTCACGTCGCCTCCTTGCGACGCTTGTGCGATTCATCCTCGTTTGGCACGGCAGAGCCAACAAGACTCATATTGGTTGGCGGCCAAAATGGCTGGCGATCCAAATTGGAGCGCTTCCAAATTGGCGCCGCGGCGCCAAGACATCTCGGCGCGTTCGCTGCACTGTTAGGAGGGTAGGTGAGGCGTTCGTTGGCCCGCTATCCGCTTATTGCTTTCAAACTGGCAACGCCGAGCGGCCAGGCAGCCCAATCGCTGCCGCCCAATGGGTGCTGGAAGACGCCTTGCGCGGATCAGCTATGCGGCAAAGAAGAGTAGAGCAAATCGGCCATCGCGCCTTTGTCGCCAAGCGCGGAAATGATAATGTTTGTGCATATCTGCCAGAGTGCCGGGCTGACGGAATGGCAGACGTTCGGGACTTAAAATCCCGTGGGGATTTTCCTCGTGTGGGTTCGACTCCCACGCCCGGCACCATCAAACTACCGATAAAACCTAGCTGTTTTGATTATCCCCTTCCGACGTCCTCTCTAACGCACGGCAGACTGTGAATGGTTGAAGCTGAGAGGGCTCTCTTCAGGCGGCATTCGTTGAACCGAGGATGATACCTTTGCTCAGGGCCAGTTTGCGATAAGCGCGTATTCCCCGCGCTGCAAAGGGTGCAATTGTCCCTTCTGAGCCACAGCCTTCACGCTGGCGATGCCCTCCACAATCCTTGACTTCGACATGATTCGACTGTACCTTGGCTCGTATCCGAGGCAGGTGTCCAATGAGAAATCTCATTTTCACATCAATGGCCGCGCTGCTGCTGGCGACTGTGCCCGCCGCCGGCCAGACGACGCCGGCAGCGCAGAAGGCGAAGACCGCGGCTGCGGTGAAGGGAACGTGGACTCCGCCACGTACGCCCGACGGCCAGCCCGACCTTCAGGGAGTATGGACCAACAACAGCGTTACACCCTTGCAGCGCCCCAAGGAGCTCGCCGGGAAGGAATATTATACGGAAGCGGAATTGGCGCAGCTTCAAAAGCGGGAACGCGAGCGCCTTGCTCTGGATGATGTGGAGGGCGAGCCGGCTGCTAACCATTCAGGCGTGGAAGGCGCACCCGCGGAGAATGTGCATTACGATCACGCCCAGTTCGGGCTGGACTGGCTCCAGTCCAGGGTTGCCTGGAACCGGCGAACCTCGCTGATTGTGGGGCCGGAGGGCACCATTCCTCCCTTGACGCCGGAGGCTCGAAAGAGACTCGCCGAGAGCGCGGCTAAGGAAAAGGGGCATGAATTCGACGGCCCCGAGAACCGGCCGTTGGCCGCGCGGTGTATTGCTCGGCCGAGCGCGGGACCGCCCCTGCTTCCCACCCGCTACAACAGCAATCTGCAGATCGTACAGGGTCCCGGATACGTGGCCATTGAAGTCGAGGAGATCCACGACGTCCGCATCATTCCCTTGGACGGGCGTCCGCATCTTCCCAAGAACATTCACCAGTGGATGGGCGACTCGGTCGGCCATTGGGAAGGTAACACGCTGGTGGTCGACACCACCAATTTCTCGGATCTGAATCCCTTCCCGGGAGCCCAGAACCTGCACGTGATTGAACGCATCACGCGCGCCGACGAAGACACGATCCTCTACGAGTTCACGGTGGAAGATCCGGGGATGTGGATTAAGCCGTGGTCGGGAGAAGTGCCCATCAAGAAGATGTCGGGTCAACTCTACGAGTACGCCTGCCATGAGGCGAATTATGGGTTGGCGAATACGCTCCGTGGAGCTCGCGTGGCCGAGGCGGAAGCCGCCGCGAAAAAAGCACCAAAGTAACTCACGCGGATTCCGTTAAAGCCCTTCGAGATTCGGATGGTCCACTCGATGCTACACACGTAGGCCGGTAGTGCCTCAAACACCGACACAACCTGATTTATAGCGGAAGGACGCGTTCCCCGCAAGGAGCCGTCCCCCTTCAGCTGACGCCAGCCTGGCCCTTTGCCGCCGGATACGCCGTCATGGCGCTGCTCTTCTTCAGCGCGCAATGGACTACCGAACAAGGGGGCGAGCACGAATGAGTAGTGTGGCTATCCCAGAGAAACACTCGCGACAAACGATATAATCTACCGATATGATCCCTGCTTCCTACAAACCGAGTAAGAGGTTCATGGAGCTGGCTGTCGCGGAGGCAAAACGCGCCGGTGACCGAGGCGACTATCCCATTGGCGCGGTCATTACGCGCCTTACAGGCAAGCGCGAGGTGGTCATTGCCAGTGCGGGTAACCGAGTAAAAACCTCGGGATCAAGCATCAAGCACGTAGAGTTGGAAACGCTCAAATACGTATCAAGCGGCTATGGCCGCTACTTGCCTGACTTCGTCCTCTACTCCACTCATGAACCCTGCGCCATGTGCGCCGGTGCCTGCGTTTGGTCTAGAATTGGCGCGGTCGTCTACGGCGTTTCCCAAGAAGACATTGCCGCTTACGGCCGCAAGCGCGGTACGGAAGACTACAAATGGCGAGCCTGTCTCATCCCCTGCAAGTTCGTCTTCGAGAAGGGCAATCACCCCATCCCAGTCACCGGCGGCTTTCTCCGAAAAGAATGCCAAAAGCTGTTCAGTTACAGAACTGCCTAGTGGACCTCCCCTTACAGTGGCACTCGCCAAGGCAGCGGCAGGGAGTGTCTGCTGACGCAACTACTGACGCGCGAAGTTGTCGAACGACTAGCAAGAACTCAGAAAGCGAGTTAGGTCGCCGCTCAACTTAGAACGACTTGCGTTAGTCGAAAATGCGCTATCCGTGGGGCTCTCCTATTCATAACCTCTCGTCACCCCATTAGGAGCGCTAGCCACACAGTGTTCCACCTGCTGCCAGCGTCCATTCAGCTTAACCCAGGTATCCCCAAACACTCGATCAGCAGTATCGACTTTGCCCGCGTAATGCAGGGCCGAGCTACTGTGTCCAGTCACGATAACTACGTTGTCACCAAAGGCAATCAGTCGAATATGGTCATGCTTGAGGTGGTCCATATGGATATGCCCTGACTCCGTATCAGCCAGAGTTTGGGCTTTGGTAAGTCTTTCTCCTATTCCAAACCTCTCGCTGACCTGGATGAAATGGTCCGCCATGAGACGGCCCCTTGCGGCTACATCGTTGCTCGGAGAAGCTTGAGCGCCCATCTGAAGCACTTTCGACTGATAAAAGTCATCTAGTACTTTTCGTGCCTCTTTTGTTTCAACTTCTCCGACTGTATCTTCCGAGCCGGGTAGCGGGTATTTTACGATCTCCACTTTCCTCTCGGTGGTAACCTGGCCCGTGAGAAAGCCAACAAACCCCGCCATGGCAATTGCTGTCAGTAATAGAATTCTTTTTGTCATTGATTTCAAGCGCCCCCCAGCGATGCCCCAAAGCCCTAGCAAGTTAAGCTTGATTTGATCAGGCAGACTGGCACAGATTTCGTGGAAAGGAAAGCTAAAATCGGAAATTCTTCTACACCAAGCAGGCCGACGGAAGCTGGAAGGCCGTCGCCGATAGATTCAATTCCGATTCGCCTATGTAGGCGTCTGGCTCCGGCATATCACTACTTGTCGTTTTATTCGATAGGCAGGTCATACCGTTTGGCCCCTGTTCCAGGCGGTACTTCCCCATACTCCAGAGAGGGTACTACTAAAACCACAGTACGCCGAAATTTGGGTCCAGCGGCCCATTGAGAGGCGTGGCTGTGGGTACGAATATCCTTTGTAGGATTCAGCAGGATGAAAGCGAAAATGCCATGATCGCCAACGCCCCCTTCACAGAAAAACGCGCTAATCAGCGTTTCTCGTTCTTCGCGGATGCTGAAATTGCTCTGCACGACGGAACGTCAGTTCGCACACAAATTGCTGAATTGAGCTCGCGAGGTTGTTATCTGGGTACGCTTGTACCCATCCCCATTGGGACGGAATTCCGCTTGCGCATCTCGCACGAAATGAGGACATGCGAACTGCAGGGCAAGGTGATCTACCTGCATTCCGGCAGCGGCCTGGGCATTTTCGGGATGGGCGTGCTTATTGAAAAGATCGCCGCTGACGAGCGCTCCGTAATGGAGGCGTGGCTGTACGATCTCGCCCGGAAGCGACTTGCTATACCCTCGCCACTGACCTGACCCACGCGTGCCGCAGCGTGTACGTGTCGGCGCTAGTTGCTGTTAAGTCGGGCGGTCTCAATGGGATCCCGTCTTTTACGTGCGCGCCCCTTATAACTCCGTCTGAGTCCTTCTGCACGCTATCAAAAAATCCTTGAGGCTCTCCCACGCCCGGCACCACCCTTTTTAACTTTTCTCAACTTCAATTAGTTGTGAGAATCGCCAGTCTTTATGCGCGTTTATTTGGGCAGCTAGAGCGAGTTTCACTCCGCCGTTAAAGCCTCGGCTGCGGCGGTGGGCGCGGACACTGCTTCAAAGGGAGGCTGCTGCCGTGCGGCTATATCACCCAGCGGACAATTCGGCGACAAATATTTGAGCTTGCGCTGGATGATTTCCTCCGAATACTTCGACAAATAGTGCACGATCGTTTCGACGCGGATTTTGATACCGCCGCCGGGCTTGGTCGCATCGAGGTCGCCGAATTTGAAGTAGAGAGTTCCGGTGGCTTCCACGATCTTCTGTGAAGGTGTGTAGGTTGGCTGATCCATGCCGCACTCGTAACTGGACAACCGAACGACGCAAGTGATCCACGGGCAGCGGGTGGCGAACTTCGCGCCCCACATGATTTCGTTTGTGTTGCTGCTGTAGGACGAAGTCCAGACGTCGGAGATATCGAAGGGGTTCTTGATGCGCCCCATCTTCAGGTCTGTTTCGAACAACCAGTTCACCAAATCATCGTCGCCGGGAAGATATTGCAGCCAGAGGATGGGATATCCGTGCGCCTGCAGCTCCCCCTCGATTTCATGGCCGATGCCCGGGTCCATGTGATATGGGCGGGCGAGCACAAGGATGCACGGTTTTCCGTTCTGGGCGCACCACGTCAGGATATCGCGGCTCCGCTGGCGGGCCTTGGCAGTGAAATTATCGAGCGCCTGAAACCCCGCCTGAACCGCACGCGCTGTTTCTTCCAGGGTCAGGTCGAAGATATCTCTGAGGGGTGTGAAGAGTTGCTCCGTGACCATGTGCCGGTCACCGAGGCTTACAAACGGAGACGCATAAACAATCTTATTTTCCGCGAATACGTCCCTCTCTTTGAGAAACCCGGACTTGATACTTTCCGGTCCAGCCATCACGCGCGTGCAGGTGACCGTATCCACTACGTGGCCGTGCAGAAGGGAGGGCAACGAGTGAATCATCGGGCTCAGCAGGATGTTGATTTTTTTCTTCTGCCCGAATACCAATTCCCCATAGTGGCCGCTGATGCATTTTACGGGATAACAGCAGTCCACCGTTCCGCGGCCTTTGCCGAACTCCCGGCCTTGCTCTTCCGATGTATCGGAGCTGAAGACAATGTTCTCCGAGGAGATGCCCAACTCCTTCAGGAAGCCGACCCAGAACTGATGGGTCGACCACACGTTCAGCACTTTCGCAATCCCGACGCGCAGCTGGGAACGATCCTTACGTGGCGGCTCGACGGAAGGCTTCTTTTCGAACCAAGTCCGCAATGTTTGGAAAGGCATTTTTCGTCCTCTCAATCCCGGCCTTGACTACTTTCATTTCGTTCAGGTCTTCCATTAATCCTTTGGGACAGGAGTTGTTTACAATGACGCGCTCCCAACCCGAACTGAGCGGAACGTTGCTCCACTCACGGCCTTTGGCTCCTTCGAGTTCCACATCAATGAAGCTGCGCTGGCAAGTCACCGGACACCAGTGACAGACTGTGTCGACGGAAGTCGTGGTCTTATAGGAGAGCTTCTCGATGGCGTCGAAACCGCGAAACGCGGTGCGTCCGCCCTTCTCACGCCATTCCAAGGCCACCAGGGCAGCGCCGATGGCGCCGGCCTCGCCCGAGTGAGGATGCACGACCACTTCCGCTTCGGGAATCTTGGACAGAATAAAATCCACTTGCGTCTTGACCACCGCCAGATTCTTGTGCGTTCCGCCCTGCAAGATATACTTCTTGCCGACCTGTTGAAGGTTGTTCAAGCCTCCGGCATAGATCCAGACGTTCAGTGGAAGAATGGCGCACAGTCCCGCCAGGATTTCGTCCGCCTGCCATCCTTTGCGCTGCTGGTTGACGATGTCGCTCTGCAGGAAGACGCCACAGCCCATGGAGAGTTGCGGCATGGCTCGCGCTTCGAAGGCGCGGTCGGCCATGTCGTTCATGGGAATTTGGAAACGTTCCGCCACGCCCTGCAGGAAAGCGCCATTGCCGGAGGAGCATTGCGAGTTCAAACGAAAATCCGTAACAGCGCCGTTGTTCAGAATCATGATTTTGACGTCCACGCCACCGACGTCGCAGATGCAGTCCGCATCTGGGAAGAAGTGCAGCCCCGCAGCGGCATGGGCGATGGTTTCGACGACAGGACAATCGGCGCCCAGAATGCCCTTGAGCAAGTCCTTTCCGTATCCTGTGATCGCGAGAGCGACGATCTCGCCTTCGCCGATAGCCGCTCGAACCTGGCGAAATAAGGATTTGGCATCCTCGATGGGATTTCCCCTGCTGAGCGCATAGCAGGAGAAGAGCAAATCCTTCTCCGGCGAGAGGCAGACGGCTTTGGCCGTGGTCGAACCAAAATCGCAGCCCACGACCACAGGCCCGAGCTTGCCGATGGGCGGGAGTACGTGCTGCGCAATCGCGGAAGGATTGTCCTTGGCGCTTCCATTTCCGTTGCCATTGCTGTTGCTGTGGTCATTTCCGTTGCCGTTACCATAGCGAGCCTTGAAAGCGGCCAATTCCTGCGGGTCCTTCCACAGCCCGCCGCGCCCGAGCTTCTTTTTTTCTTCGTGCTGGCCTTCCTCGATCCACCAGCGCAACTTGTCCGTGCCTTGGTATACGCCCGTAGATTGAGGTTCCCGCAAGCCCACCTCGACGCAGCCTTGTGCTGCGTAGTAGAGGGCGTCGTCGGGGACGCGGATCATCGAGGTGGGGTCTTTGCCCTCTGGCATGGCAACCTTACGTTCCCTCCATAACTTGGCGAGGTGATGCCGCCACGCTTCTTGTAAACCGGTAAAGAAGAGATTGGGGCCTCCCAGCAGGAGAATCTCGGGCATAGGCGTGTTCCCGCGGGTGAGCGTGGCCAGGTTCTGATAAACCACCGCTTCGAACAAAGAAGCGATGATCTCTTCGACGGACACCCCGGCCTTGAGCAGCGTATTGGCATCGGCCTCGGCGAATATGCCGCACTTGCTGCTGACCTTATGCAGCGTGTATCCCTCGTAGCGCATTTTCGAGAGCCGCTCGGGCGAGATCTCCAGCTTGCGCGCGGTCTTTTCGATGAATGTGCCCGTGCCGCCGGAACAGGCGCTCTGCATCAGCACCTGTTTGCTCTTGGTGCTTGCCTCACCCGTAAAGAAGATGGTCTTCATGTCTTCGCCGCCGATTTCGCTGACGAAGCGCACGGACGGGTGCAGTTTTTCCACTGCGGAAGCCACCGCCACCACCTCTTGAATCACCTTTCCGCCGACGAGAGGGGCGATGATTCCGGCGCCTGATCCGGTGAAGAAAATGCGGTCTTGTCCGGGCGTGAGGTGATAGTGGGCCTCTAGGTGCACGAGAAATTCCAAAACTTTCTCGGCCTGCTTCGTGTTGTGACGTTCGTAGGCCTGCGCCAATGAATGACTGTCACCAGATGCGAGCACGTACTTGCAGGTCGTACTTCCGACATCGAGCCCGCAGATTTTGTTCTGGCTTGCGCCGCGCGGACTGTCTGCCGCGACGACCGTCTTCGTGGCCACGGGGTCTGCCGCGAGCGGCTCGATACTTACCAGCCGGTCCGTACTCATATTTTTAACTCCGTTAACGTTCGCTGTTCTGAAGCGCTGTAGTTAAGCTCGGGCCAGCCCTCGATCTTGGGCCAGATGGAGCACGTAATTCGCGGCCGTTCCCGAATAGCCGCGGTGAGGTACTTTATACGTCGCGCGCTGGATCTCCGGATGGCGCTTCTCATATCTGCGAATCTGCTCAACCGTCAGCCCAGTTTTCTGCAGTACTTCCTCGAATTGCTCCTGAGCCCGGCGTTTGGCCTCCGTGAGAATCATCTGGCAGCGCGACAGGGCATGAACCTCCGAGTCGCCTTTGACCTCGATGGGCGCATAGAGCAAATCCGGATACTTCCCGATCACGTTGGCCATCGAGCCGACCGACATCGTGTTCGGCATGCAGGAGTATGGGGAAAGCTCGCAAATCATGTGCGCTTTCTTGTGGTGGTAGGCGTGAAGCGCTTTGCCGATCAGCATGTGGCCCTCACCGCCGCGCAACTCGAAGTGATAGAAGGGTTCGGCCAACTCGCGAAGCTCTTCCTGGTCGGGGAGTTCGTTTGGAAGACCCGCCAGCGCGTTGCGGAAACGGTTGTAGGTCCAACGATAGATCCGCTCGAGGGCTCGCAAGAGGGCTTCTTCCACGCGCGGGTGTTTGCTCGTCGAATGGCGATGTTCCAGTTTGCGGATTGTCGGATGCAAGAGATAGTGCAGCCAGACGGCAACGGGAGGAGCAACTACTTCGGAGTCTTCTTGCTCGAGCCAGCGCTTGATGTTGTAGTTGCCTTCGCCCTCGTGGGTCTGGAGCCAGAATTCTCCGGTGATCTTCACTTTCGCTTTCACGCGAAGGCGATCGACTTCGATGCTGTCCCACATCTTGCGCACCTCACGCAGCGCGCGCGTGAAATAGTTAGTGAGCAGGTGCCAGGCCAAAGTCCCGTATTTCGCGCCGTGATCGGGCCGCTCGCGGAACACTCCATAGAGATATTCAACGCTCGCTTTGAGAACTTTGTCGGTCTCACCTGGATGGACTTCATAAGGCCGGGTCATGTACTCGAGATCGCTGAGGAGATCACCGAAGAGAATCCCCCAGATCAATCCGAGGCTCAGCGGCAAGTTAATCTCGAGCCCGCCGCCGTTCGCGGGCCCTTGGTCAAGTTCGTCCTGTGCCAGAAGAAACATACGGAAATCGCGCAGGCCTAAGCCATCCAGCGCCATCGAGTACGACTCGTGGTACTGGCCGAAACGGCAAGGTCCGCAGGCCCCCGCCGTCAGGAAGACGTACTTGTTGGCGACTTCCTCTTTTCCGCGAGCCGCAACTTCTTTCTTCAAGAAGTTGACCAGGCTGCCGGTGGTGAAAATCGTGGGGCAGCAGGCCCCCACGTCGATTAATTCCTTACCAGCATCCAGGTCGTCACGGGCGATGTTCGGGAGCGGCTCGGCGTTGTACTTCATGTTGTGCATGGCGCCCTGAATCAGCCGCTCGTGCTTCCAGGTAAGGCCGCCGTAGAGAATCGTGACTTTGTCCCGCTCCTCTCTCTTAAATGGCCGGGGCCGATAAGCCGTGTAATGGTGGACCGGAGGCTGGTTGAGAGGTAACTGCCCAATGGTGGTTAACTGTGCCATATCGTTCTCTCCCTCCAGAAGAGATTTCTTCTGACCCTAGGACTGCTGCTTCCATGAATCTTCCGTTAAGCGAGCCTTTTACCTGGCTTCTCGATGATCGCTGGCGCTCCCTTGGTTAGACATTTGAGCCCTCCGCAACCACAGTGATCGCCTGCCGCCACACCGGACATGATTCCTCATGCCAGTGGCCGGCAAGCGCTGGATGACGAAGCCCATTTCGGCGGATGGATTGTACAACAAGGACGAAGAATCCGGCCCCAAAGAGTTGGCAAGCGATCGGGACGTTCAAAGCAGCTATCAGGTTTGAGCGATCGGCAATCCAGCCGACGATCGGTTTTGCGCGCCATCCAGTAAGTACGCAATTGATCGTGCACCGACTCGGGAGAATCTTGGTTTCTGGCTTACTCACTTTGTGTCGAAGCGGATGAGAAAGGCCCTAAACCCCTTCACGTCCTTGAAGCCGTGGGCTACGCCTGGCGGAATGTAAAGGACATCTCCTGGCTTCAGCGCTCGTTCGACGCCGCCACGAATCGAGCTTCCGGCCTCGTCATCGACGTTCGGCCGTTTTTGGGCACCTACGAGCTGGCCGCCGGTTATCGCTATTGCCGTGCCTGCTGTCATTACCCAAACATCAGCCGATTTAGCATGAACCAAAGGGGCATCGCCCTCTTTCACGATTCTGATGTTGATGCTGTAGCTTCCGCCTTCCAAGACCCGCTTATTGATGACTTGTCTGGCCTCCAGATCTTTCCAAATGGACTGCAAGTCTTCGTTTCCAAAGTAGGCGGCTTTCTCCGTTGGCGCCGATGGCGCTTGCTGGACGGCCGCACTCCCGCCCTGGCTCCCTTGACCGCGTGCTACAGCTCCCCACATGCCAAACAACGCGACGGCGCCTATGACAGTGAACAGAACTATGCGCATTTTCCCCCCTTCATCGCCGAGCAGAAATCGAGCACGCCCGGGCTACACTTGAGTCGCACTCCAACCCTAAAGGCCGCGCCCCGCAAGAGAGAGGGCCGCACGGTGCGGTCGGCGGAGCTGACACCCTTGATGTCGGTCCCTTCCTGTTTTGGCGGCGCTAACGAGCTGAGCTTACCGTCGCCGGACGCTCCACCGCCACCATGACTTCAAACAGCTCCGTTCGAACCAGGCTGCGCAGAGCCTGGCCTTGCTCGGCGAACGCGGCGAAGTTTTGTTTCGGAAACACCTGGGCGAACCGGCTTTGAGCTGTTTCCGGACTGGGCGCCGTGGCCGGCATCGCGGCGGCGAGATCCTTTACGGTATTAGAAAGCACTGCGTTGAAGGGCGCCTCTGCTCCCCCAGGCGAAACAACCCGCGCGGCGCTCCACCCCAGCGAACGGCCTTCTTTCACCGCCAGACTGTTCAACGGCAAAAGCATGTTCGTCACGTAGTTGCCGTAATCCCCGCCGCGGCCTGCCGTGATCTTCCAGCGCGTGACAGCAATGTAGTTTCCGTCCTTGGCTGGGGACCCTGGTGTGGTGGCCTCGACCCTGTAAAGCACGCTGCCGACATTCGTCCGGAGTGTATTCAGCTTCTGCGTGTATTCCTGGAAACTCATCCCAGTGGCCTTACGATAAACCTCATCGCGCTTTGCCGCGTTTGGCGTCTGAGGGGCGCCGTCGAAGGTAACGGAGATCGCGTAGTTATAACTGCTAGCCGGGATGCCGCGATAGGCCTCCCGCAGCAGAACCCAGTACGCGATGTTTTCGCCGGAGGCGATGCGTTGCTGCATCAGCTTCCGTTCCGTGGTTCTGGCCTCTTCGAGCATAGGAGCTACTTTTTCGGGAGCCACACTGAAGTAGTTTGTTACCCGGTAATTGATGCGCTGGGATTGTTGGGCCAAGCCGGCGGCCGAGGCAAGTAAAAAAGCCAGGCCGACCGCTAATAGATTTGATCTCTTCATGGAGGATTCTCCTTTGTGAGTCTCGCACTCAGTCGAAGTTCGAGGCTGCGATTTTGGGTTCCCCGGGGGGCCACTAACATATACCGACGCGCCTCCGTACACAATGCATGTAAATACCGCCCCGGTGGGAGGACCTGCCAGAGATTCTGGGCGTTAGCGGGCAGCACGTGCGGCGCCCCCGCAAATAGCGGAATCGCAAGAAAAACGGACCTTTTGGCTCAGGTCCCTCTTCTCTAGGGCCGAACCGCGCTCCTACTTCAGGACACCCGGCTACGACCCATCACATATGCAAGGCAGGAACGAGGGGCGTCCGTCGAAGTGATAATTTACTGCTTGGTACCAATACTGTGCGAAGGCCATAAGAAATCTTTAAAGGTTTGGGATACTTTGGAAGCCGGTACAACCCGCAGGGTCCGGTAGCTAATGCTTGCTCCCGAGATCCCATCACAGGGCGAACGGATGCGATGGAAAATCGAAAAGCACCTGGTTTTCTGGGGCTTCGCGCTGGCGGCCGTAATCGTGGTGTCCGTTGGATGGGAATCCTACCGTAGTGCGACCCGGTTCGCCGAAGCTTCCGGGTGGCAGAAGCACACGTACGAGGTTCTAAGGACTCTTGATGATGTGGCGGCACGGCTTGTGGACGCGGAAACCGGACAGCGCGGCTACCTTCTCACCGGGGACCAGGCGTACCTCGAGCCCTACCGTGCGGCGATTAAGAGCATCGACCAGACCATTGCGAACCTGAAGAATCTCACGTCCGACAATCCGAATCAGCAGAAACGTATCCTTACGCTGGAACCACTCCTAGAAAAGGAGTTGGCGGAGCTTCAGCGGACAATCGACCTCCGCAAAAGTGAAAGGCTGGCAGCCACCAATCGAGAGGTTCTGGAGGGTTCCGGAAAACAGTGGATGGATCAGATCCGCGCCCTGCTTGCAGAGATGGCCAACCAAGAAGATGTTCTCCTGAAGCTTCGCACGGAAGAGACCAACGAGAGTGCAACGAGGACGTCTCATATCATTTTTGCCGGGGCGCTCCTGAGTATCCTGCTCCTAGCGTTGTGCTTTAGGCTGCTGGACCGCGAGCTGTCGGAACGCAAACGCGCACAAACGGCTCTGGAAAAAAGTGAGAAGTGGTTCTCAACCACTCTCGGGAGCATCGGTGACGCGGTAATCGCCGCCGATACGAATGGCGCCGTAACGTTCATGAATTCTATCGCCCAGTCGCTCACCGGCTGGAATATCGAGGAAGCACGCGGCAAGTCGATGGACTTGGTTTTCGACATCGTGAACAAGGAAACACGGCGTCCCGTCGAAACCCCGGTGAAGAAAGTCTTCCGCGAAGGGAAAGTCGTCGGTCTTGCCGACCACACGCTGCTGATTTCCAAAAATGGCAGGGAGTTTGATATTGAGGATAGCGCGGCGCCCATTGTTACGAACCAGGGCGCGGAACTAGGAGTCATCCTCGTCTTCAGGGACATCACGGACCTCAAGCAGGCTCGCGAAGAGGCAGACAGGTATTTCACCCGCTCGCTCGACTTACTCTGTATTGCCGGCTCCGACGGATACTTCAAGCGTCTTAATCCTGCTTGGGAGAAAGCGCTCGGATACACGATAGAAGAACTCCTGGCGAAACCCTTCCTAGACTTTGTACATCCTGATGACCGCCCCGCAACCATTCAGGAAGCTGAGAAGCTGGGGAAAGGGCAGGACACCGTTTCCTTCGAAAATCGTTACCGGTGTAAGGATGGTTCATATAGATCTCTTTTGTGGAGTGCGACCCCGTTCGCGGAGCAGCAACTGATCTACGCGGTGGCGCGCGATGTCACCGAGCTCAAACGCGCGGAGGAGGAGCTTCGTCGAAGTGAGGAGCGTCTCCGGCTGACGGTAGAGAGCGCCGTTGACTACGCAATTCTGATGTTAGATCCGAACGGTCACGTGGTGAGCTGGAATGCCGGGGCAGAACGGATCAAAGGCTATCGCGCAGAAGAGATACTCGGCCGGCACTTCTCCCAGTTCTACGCTCGCGAGGACGTGGAGCGTGGCAAACCCCAGCACGAACTGGAAGTAGCAACAGCGGAGGGGAGACTCGAGGATGAAGGCTGGCGGGTGCGCAAGGATGGTTCCACCTTTTGGGCCAATGTGATCATCACGGCGCTGCGCGACGAATCGGGGGCTCTCCGCGGCTTTAGCAAAGTGACCCGCGACATGACAGAGCGCAAGCGTGCGCAGGAAGCGCTTCGCCAATCCGAGGAGCGATACCATCTGCTCTTCGACAGTAATCCCCATCCCGTGTGGGTCTATGACTTAAAGACTCTCGCCATCCTGGACGTGAATCATTCCGCCGTCCGGAACTATGGCTTCTCGCGCGAAGAATTTCTCTCCCTGAGGATCACGGACATTCGTCCCGCAGAAGACATCTCGGCGCTGTTAGCGAGCGCCGCGAAGCGATCGCCGGACACCGAATTCTCCGGGGTCTGGAAACATGGCAAGAAAGACGGAACGCTGATCGACGTCGAGATTACCTCGCATCCGCTCGTTTACGGCGGCAGAGACGCCCGTCTGGTGGTTGCCACCGACATCACCACCCGCAAAAAGGCCGAGGAGGCACTGCAGCAAAGCGAGAAACGGACCCGCTTGGTCATCGAGACCGCCTTTGACTCCTTTATTAGCATGGACGCTGAGGGCCTGATCACAGAATGGAACCATCCGGCCGAGATTGCCTTCGGCTGGTCCCGCGAAGAAGCCGTTGGGAAACTCTTGAGTGACTTGATCATCCCGACACAATACCGGGAGGCACACAGCCGGGGCCTCAAGCACTTCCTGGCCACAGGCGAGGGCCCGGTCTTGAATAAGCGCATTGAGCTGGCGGCGCTGCGCCGAGATGGCCACGAATTCCCCGTGGAGATGACGATCTCTCCCGCTCGCTTGGGACAGACGCACATCTTCAACGCATTTGTCCATGACATCACCGACCGCAAGAAGGCGGAGGAAGCCCTTTTGCAAGCGAAAGAGGAAGCCGAGCGTGCCAGTAAGTTCAAGGATCAGTTCCTCTCAACCATGAGCCACGAATTGCGCACGCCTCTCAATGCCATCCTGGGATTCTCCGAATTGCTCACGGACGAACGCTACGGCCAAATGAATCAGCGCCAGTCCCGTTACGTCAATCACATCCACACCAGCGGAAAGCACTTGTTGAAATTGATCAGCGATATCCTGGACCTTTCCAAAATCGAAGCAGGCAGAATGGAGATCGTCCGGGAGGATGTGGCGGTCGACTCCGTATACACCGAAGTGCTCAGCGCCTTGCAGCCCCTGGCAGACAAAAAATCGCAGACGCTAATTCGGCAGGTTGAGCCCGACTTGTATGTACGGGCCGACCCCACTAGATTCAACCAGATCCTCATGAACCTGATCGGCAATGCGATTAAGTTCACTCCCGAAGGCGGCCGGATCGAGTTGGCCGCCCGCTCGACGGACGGCCAAGTAAGGGTAGAAGTACGCGACAACGGGCCGGGTATTCCGCCCGAAGATCAGCAACGGATCTTTGAGGCCTTTTACCGGCGGGCGGAATCAGGGAAAGCCATCGAAGGCACCGGCCTCGGACTGGCGATCACTGAGCGCTTGGTCCACATGCACGGCAGCCAATTGGGGATCGAAAGTGAACCGGGAAAGGGAACATGCTTCTACTTCTTGGTTCCTCTTGTGGCCGTCAAACCGAAGCAGCCTGCTGGGCGCACCATGCTCAAATCAAAGGCGGGGAAAGCCCCACGGATACTCGTCATTGAGGATGATGTGGCGGCGTGGCAGCTTATTCAGTCCCAACTGAACTCTGCGGGCTATGAGGCAGTCCGATGTGATCCGCCGGAACGGGCCGCAAACTTGGCGGCTGAACTTCAGCCTGGCGCGATTACCCTGGATCTCCTCATGAAGCCCGTCCATGGACTAGAAATTCTGTTGCAATTGAAAAATGACCATCGCACCTCAAAGATCCCGGTCATTGTAGTGACGATTGTGGATCGGCCGGCCATCGGAACCGCCCTCGGTGCCGACGAATATCTGATTAAGCCAGTGGAGAAGGCGGCCTTGCTGGCGGCGGTAGAGCGCTGTCTCAGGTCCCGTGGCGGCACGGCGCCAACACGGCCCATTCTGGTGGTCGAAGACGATGCGCCTTCCCGGGAGATGATCGCTGAGTTGCTTACTGCGCGCGGCTACGGTGTCACGACCGCCGCGGATGGTGCCCAGGCCCGTGCACGCGTGGCCCATGCCCTTCCCGAATTGGTCATTCTTGACTTGGTGCTTCCCGAAATGAGCGGCTTCGAATTGCTCGCTGAGTGGCGCGCCAACCCCCGCACTTCCGATCTGCCTGTGTTTGTGCTGACCAGCAAGGATCTGAGCACGGAAGAAGAGAAGTACATCCGTTCTCATGCGGAATCACTCTTTCGGAAGCAGCATCCCTGGCAGGAAGAACTCCTGCAGCAACTACAGCGCGTAATAAGTCCGGCCCAGTTGGAGAACGCTTGAGCCACTGCATTCTCGTCGTGGAGGACAATCAGGCAAACCGCGAGCTGCTTTGTGACTGGCTCGAAGTGGAAGGCTATGACTTTGTGACCGCAGCGGACCTCAAAGGCAGCTTCGAAGCCTTGGCAAAGCACTCTCCGGACGCTGTTTTGCTCGACATCAATCTAGGTGCGGAGGACGGGCTCTCTCTCGTCGAATGGATACGCCAGAAGCCCGAATGGCGCGAGATCCCGGTGATTGCCGTGACAGCCCACGTCCTGGTTACCGAGCGCGAGCGTATCCTGAATGCCGGTTGTAAAGCCTGCCTCTCGAAACCAATCGACTTTCAGCAGCTTCGAGAACAGTTGAGTCTCCGGCTCGCTCGAACCTAACCGAAAACTGGCCCCTATCACTGCACTCGCCAGTTGCTGGCCAATGTCCACGGCCCGTTCAATTTTAGGCAAAACGACGAACCCTTACCTCGTCTCCCGGTCGTAATAACTTTATAATTACTGGAAGATCAGTGTAATTCCTGAGATGAATTTCGCCCGCCGAGGGAAGAACCGTGCCGAACACTAAAGACCAAGCTCCCACGATCCTCATAGCCGACGACAACGAGTCCAATCGGGACCTTTTAACAGAAATTCTAGATGCCGAGCGTTATCGAATCGTGTATGCCCAGGATGGTGAGGAAGCCAT
>WNGM01009245.1_pt1 | contig 18374 bp, 14 predicted proteins | sample 5400571 | NCBI WGS metagenome assembly WNGM01 (sample SAMN13153378, study PRJNA577476) | soil metagenome | isolation source: 100 cm soil or saprolite under Garry oak tree replicate 2 | place: USA:California | collected 2016-06-15 | reverse complement strand
GCGACAACCTGCTGTCGGCCGAGATAGTGACGGCGGACGGTTCGGTCTTGCGCGCGTCCTCGTCGGAGAACCCTGACCTGTTCTGGGCGATCCGTGGCGGCGGCGGCAACTTCGGCGTCGCGACGTCCCTGGAGTTGGCGCTGCACCCGGTCGGCCCGACCGTGCTCGGTGGCGCCATCTTCTACCCGGGTGATCAGGCAACTGAGGTCGTCACCGGATGGCGCGAGCTGCTCGGCGGGCTGCCGGACGAGATGTCCAGCCTGGTCGTCCTGACGACTGCTCCGCCGGCGCCGTTCATCCCCGAGGAGTGGCACTTCAAGAAGGTGTCCGCGGTGCTCGCGTGCTGGTCCGGTGACCCGTCCGAGGGCGAGGCGTTCATGAAGCCGATGCGCGAGCTGGGCACGCCGATAGCCGACCTGCTCGGGCCGATCCCGTACGTCGGCCTGCAGCAGATGATCGACGCGCTGTGGGAAGCCGGCTCGGCCAACTACTTCACGTCCACGTTCATGGACGCGCTGCCGGACGAGGCGATCGCGACATTCGTCGACCACCACCGCAGTTCGGCCGACCTGCCGGTGCAGGCCGAGCTGCACATCCACCACATGGGCGGTGCGATGGGGCGGGTCGCGACGGACGCAACGGCGTTCACCGATCGCCAGTCGCCGTATCTGGTCAACTGCATCGCCCGGACGCCCGAGCCGGCGCAGCTGGCAGAGCACGTCGTCTGGGCCCGCTCGGCACGCGACTCGATGGCCGAGTACGGCAACGGGCACACGTACGTCAACTTCACCGGCGAGGGCGACGACAAGGTGCGGGCGAGCTACCCGCCGGAGATCTTCGCTCGGCTGCAAGCGGTGAAGGATCGTTACGACCCGTCCAACGTGTTCCGTTACAACCAGAACATCGCCCCGAGCCGCTAAACAGATTGTTCGACCTCCGGCGCGCTGGACGCCACCGGAGGTCGAACAATCTGCCGCGGGTTTACGCGAGTGCGAGCACTACGGCGGCGGCGTCCGCCTCGGCGGTGTCGAGCGCGGCACGAGCCGCATCCAGGCTGACGTGCGCGGCGTGGAAGGCGGAGCGGACCGCCGAGCTGCTGGCGTCCGGGGCCACGGCAAGGATCGTCGTGACGGCGGCTGCCGCGTCGGTGGTTGCGGTGGTCAGCTGAGCCTGCAGGTCCGCGAGGAGGGCCGTCTCGGCCGTGACGTCGGTGCCGAGGAGGGCCGCCGCGTTCACCTGGCTGGTCAGGTCGGCGAGCGTCGCGGCGTCGGTTGCGGCACGTGCCTGCACCTTGTCGGACGCGACGACGACGATGACCTGGCGGCCGGCGACGTCGGCGGTGCGGTGCGCGGAGGCAACGATGCCCCGTACCTGCGCTTGCGTGGTGGCCGAGGCGAGCGCTGTCAGGTCGTCGCCGAGGGCTGAGCGGTCGGCAGTAAGAGCTGCCTGGAGCGCGGCCTTGTCGGCGTCGTTGAGCGCGTGACTGCGGGCGACCCGGGTCTGCAGGTGCCCGACGCGGGCGACCTGCTGGCGGATGTTGTGGGTTGCACCCTTGATCACGAGGTGCGCGACGTGTGCAGCGTGCCGGTGCGTCGCGGCATGGCTCGCGGCGTCGGCCGACGAAGCACCCGCGGTGGCGAGGATGGCTGCGGTGCCGGCGGTTCCGGCCAGAAGTACGGCGATGCGGCGGTTCATTGGGAAGTCCTTTCCTAGGTCAGGCGCGGCGCCCTGGGGGAGGGCGGCCCGCACCGTCCACATCGGCGCAGCGGCGACCCGCTTGAGGCCCACCGCAATACAGGCAGCAATCAGCCAGGTACAGGCAGTACAAGCGCGGCGAAACCGCTGTCAGTGCGACTCGCGGCCGACGGCACTGCCGCGGCGTCCGCGCAGGAATCCGAAATCCACGCCGTCCGGGGCCTGCAGGACATGCTGCGTGTACAGCCACGAATAGCCACTGGCCGGGCGATCATCCGGCGGGCGCCACGCGGCGCGGCGAACCGCCAGCTCGTCGTCGGCCACCTCGAGCGTGAGACTGCGCGCCGCCACGTCCAGCGTGATGACGTCTCCGGTCCGGACGAGCGCCAGCGGGCCACCGATCGCAGACTCCGGCGACACGTGCAGGACGACCGTGCCGTAGCCGGTGCCGCTCATCCGCCCGTCGCAGACGCGGACCATGTCGCGGACGCCTTCGCGCAGCAGCTTCGCCGGCAGCGGGACGTTCGAGACCTCGGGCATACCCGGGTATCCGCACGGCCCGGCGCCACGAATCACCAGCACGTCGGAGGCCACCACGTCGAGGTCGTCATCGTCGGACACCGCGTGGTACGCCTCGGGCGAGTCGAAGACGACGGCCCGGCCGCGGTGCCGCAGCAGTTCCGGGGACGCGGCCGACGGCTTGATCACCGCGCCCTCTGGGCAGAGGTTGCCGCGCAGCACAGCCGTGCCACTGCCGGGCGGCTGCACCGGCGAAGCGACGGACCCGATCACCTCGCGGTTCCAGCACGGGGCGCCGCGCGTGCTCTCGTCCATGGACGTGCCGGTGACGGTGAGCGGCGGACCGTGCAGCAGCCCCGCGTCGAGCAGCTCGCGGATCACCGCCGACAGGCCACCCGCGTAGCAGAAGTCCTCCATCAGGAACCGCCCGGACGGCAGCAGGTCGACGAGCATCGGCACGTCGCGCCCGAGCACGTCGAAGTCGTCGAGCGTCAGCGGCACTTCGAGCCGCCCGGCGATCGCCAGCAGGTGGACGATCGCGTTGGTGGACCCGCCGATCGCCGCGTTGACCCGGATCGCGTTCTCCAGGGCGTCGCGCGTCATCACCCGGCTGGGTGTCAGGTCCTCGTGCACGAGCGCGACCGCCCGCGCGCCGGCAGCCTGGGCCGTCTCGTAGCGCCGCGCGTCGACCGCGGGCCAGGACGCGGAGCCGGGCAGCTGCATGCCGAGCGCCTCGGCCATGCACGCCATGGTCGACGCCGTGCCCATCGTCATGCAGTGGCCGTTGGATCGCGACATGCAGCCCTCGGCCACGGCGCAGTCGGCCTCGGTCATCCGGCCGGCCTTGACCTCGGCCTCGAACTTCCAGACGTGCGTGCCCGAGCCGATGTCCTCGCCGCGGAACTTGCCGTTGAGCATCGGACCGCCGGTCACCATGATCGCCGGCAGGTCGACGCTGGCCGCCGCCATGAGCAGCCCAGGCGTCGTCTTGTCGCATCCGGACAGCAGCACGAGCCCGTCCAGCGGGTTGGCGCGGAAGAGCTCCTCGGCCTCCATCGCCAGCAGGTTGCGGTAGAGCATCGTGGTCGGGCGCATCAGTGTCTCGCCCAGCGCCATCACCGGGAACTCCAGTGGGAACCCACCGGCCTGCCAGACGCCGCGCTTCACTGCCTCGGCCACCCGGTGCAGATGCGCGTTGCACGGCGCGAGCTCCGACCAGGCCGTGGCGATTCCGATCACCGGGCGCCCGTCGAACACGTCCGGCCCGAAGCCCTGGTTGCGCATCCAGGAGCGGTAGATCATGCCGGAGCGACCGGATGCGCCGAACCAGCTCTGGCTGCGGCGCTGGGCTGGAACCGTTGACATGCGCGACTCCTCGATCGGACGGGCGGGAGCGGTCCAGTATTGCTGGGACGCAGCGACGCATGGCGAGTTGTTCAACGCCCGAGGGGTGAGGTGCACGCCGGAGGCGACCCAGCACGGCGACCTTGATCCGCAGGTGTCAATGGCACTCCTCGATCCAGTCGTGACAGCGCCGGGCAACTACATTCGGGCCGTCCTGTCGCAACGATTTGTGGCGACGTATGGTTCGCGACGGCTCAAGCTCCGGGTTCTGCTTCGACGCCGACACCTTCGCATCAGGAGGCTCATTCCATGTCAGGATCCAGAAGGCTTCGGCTGCTCGCAGCAGTCGGCGTCGCCGCGGCGGTCGGCGGCATGACCGTCGCTGTGACCAGTGCCGGGGCAGCGCCCGGCGGCCGGGTGCTTTCCGGCAGCGTGCCGTCCTGGGCGAAGCCCGCGGCACGGGTCGGTGCTGCACCTGCCGGCGACAACGTCGGATTCCGCGTTTACCTCGGATGGACGGGTGGCAGCGCGGCAGCGACGCTCGCGACCGCCGTGTCCACGCCGGGCAGTGCCAGCTACCGCAAGTTCCTCAGCGCCGCGCAGTTCCGGGCCCAGTTCGCACCGTCCGCGTCCGATGCGGCCGCAGTGCAGCAGTGGCTGAAGAAGGCCGGCTTCGACATCGACTACACCCCTGGTAACAACCGCTACGTGCAGGCAGAGGGCACGGTTGCCCAGGCAGCCGCGACGTTCAGCACGACGTTCAGTGAGTACAAGGTGCAGGGCAAGACGCTGCGCGCGCCGCAGTCGGAGCTCTCCGTCCCCGCCAGCCTGCCCGGGTCGGTCGTCGGTGTGGTCGGCCTGGACGAGTCCAGCGCGCTGATCGCGCCGTCGGCCCCGCCGTCGCCGGCATTCGTCAACGCCCCGCCGTGCTCGACGTACTTCGGCGAGAAGTCGACCACCAACACCGCGACGCCGGACGGCACCCTGGCTCCTGACGCGTACGGCCACCCCAACTCCTGGGCGCCGTGCGGCTACACCCCGGCCCAGGTGCGCGGCGCGTACGGTGTCGCATCCTCCGGCCTGGACGGATCGGGCCAGACCGTGGCGATCATCGACGCGTACGCGTCGCCGACGATCCTGGCCGACGCCAATGAGTACTCGGCACGGCATGGCCTGCCGCAGCTCAACAGCAGCTCGCTCCGGCAGGTCACCCCGCCGGGCGTGTTCCACCGGCCGCAGAACCCGAAGCAGGACCCGCAGGGCTGGTACGGCGAGGAGACGCTCGACGTCGAGGCAGTGCACGGCATGGCGCCGGGCGCGCACATCGTCTACGTCGGGGCGCCGAACAACTACCAGGATCTCGACGCGGCCATGAACGAGGTCGTCGACAAGCACCTGGCCTCGATCGTCACCAATTCCTACGGTTTCGCGGGCGAGGGACTCCCGCCCGGGTACATCAAGCCGTTCAACGACACCCTGATCGAAGCTGCCGCCACCGGCATCGGCGTGTACTTCTCCTCCGGCGACGCAGGTGACCACACCGGCGGCAACCCGGCCAATGCGGCCAACGCGACGCCGGACTGGCCGGCGTCCAGCCCGTGGGTTACCGCGGTCGGCGGTACCTCGCTCGGTGTCGGCGCTGACAACAACTACCTGTTCGAGACCGGTTGGGAGACCGGCCGCACGCCCCTGGTCAACGGCGCGTGGACGCCTGCACCTCCCGGCTCGTACACGAGCGGTGGCGGCGGCGGCACCAGCCGGCTGTTCGCCCAGCCTGCCTACCAGGCCGGCGTGGTGCCCAACTCGATCGCCACTGCGAACGGCGCACGCCCGGCGAGGATGCGGGCGGTCCCCGATGTGTCCGCGTTCGGCGACCCGAACACCGGATACCTGGTCGGCCAGACGCAGACCTTCCCGGACGGCTCGGTGAAGTACAGCGAGTACCGCCTCGGCGGCACGAGCCTGTCCTCGCCGATCTACGCGGGTCTGATGGCCCTGGCCCAGCAGAACGCCGGTCACACCTTCGGGTTCGCGAACCCGGCGCTGTACGCGACCGCGGGGTCGGCAGCCAACCACGACGTCGTTCAGCCCCCCCAGCCGATGGGCGTGGCGCGCAACGACTTCGTCAACACGGTGGATGCCAGTGACGGCTACATCGTGAGCTTCCGGACGCTCGGCTTCGACGCCGGTCTCACGATCCACGCCCGCCCCGGTTACGACGACGTGACCGGTATCGGATCCCCGAACGGAGCGGCCTGGCTCGACGCTCTGTCCGGCTGATCCTGAGACTGCCTCGCTTCCCCGCTGCGGCAGCCACCTCGGTGGTTGTCTCAGCGGGGAAGCTGCCATTTTGCGGGCTCGATCGTGCGCTACCCGGCCGCTGCGTGTCGGCGACGCTGCCCCCGGGCGGATCGTTGACACGGCAACAAACCACTGCGATAGTTACGCGCCCCCGATCCACGTTCCCTCATCAAGCTCAGTCGGGACGGATCGAGCTATGTCACCACAAGAACCGCATCACCACGGCGGACTGAACGAGGACGACGCGATCCGTCATGTCGTGAGCCGGCTCGCGCGGCAGTTTCCGGGACTGTCCACGGCCGAGATCGAACGCGCCGTGCATGGCCACTACGGCACGTTCGACGACCGGCCGGTCCGCGACTTCGTGCCGATGCTCGTCGAGCGTGCCACCCGCGAGCAGCTCGTTCGCGAGCAGGTCGCCCGCGACGGCTGAGCCACCGCAGCTGAGCCAAGCACTCACCTGACCAGCGAGTCCGGCACCGGTGGACGATACGTCGGCGTACGGGCCAATCGGGTTCGCGCCCCCTCGAGCAACGACGGCGACGCAGTGGCGGACGTCAGCGCGTCGAGGAAGTCGTCGCCTTCGATCCGCAGCACCGTGCTCGGCTCGCTGGCAGCGACGGTCGCGGTACGCGGGATGTGCTCGATCAGGCCGATCTCACCGAAGTAATCCCCCGCGGTGAGTCCCGGCAGCGGGTGCTCGACCGTCGTCGCGCCATGCGACCGCACCGTCATCGCGCCGCTGACGAGCACGTAGAACGCGTCTGCCTGCTCGCCCTCGGTGACGACTGTCTGACCGGTCGGCACGTCCACCTCGGTGGCCCCGGACGCCAGCCGTTCCAGGATCGCCCGCGACGCCTCGGCCAGGATGCCGGCACGCTCCAGCGCGATGATGCGGGGCGTGATCTCGGCCAGGTGCGCCACGTTGGCGTTGTCCATGGCACGCAGCCACGGCCAGCCCAACGCGCACAGCGCGGGCAGCAGCGCGCCGGCCAGCCACAGCGACGTGTCCAGGCTGGTGTGCGCGAGAACCTGTGGCATGACGAGCGCGCCGAGCGAGATCGCGGTGAGCACCAGGGTGAAGAACGCGCCGAACACCCGGGCCATTCGGTCAGGCGGCAATGACCGTTGCAGCGCGGTAATCGCCAGGATGTCGACGACCAGCGTGCCGGCGCCGCGCACCGCTTCGATGAAGAAGGCCGCGACCGGCTGGTCGACCGAAAGGAACAGCAGCGTCGGTAGGCAGTAGATCGCCATGCCGGTGAGGATCGCGGTGCCGAGCCGAGGCCAGGACGAGATCCGATTGACCAGCGCCGCGGCCGCGATCCCGCCCACGCCCAAGCCGGCGAGCAGGTAGCCGTACCCCTTCGCGCCGGTGCCGAGTCGCTCCTCGGACAGCACGACGAACTGAACCGTGTCGACGTTCTCGACCGTGCTGGTCAGCGCATTGGCCGCGGCGAGCTCGCGCTCGGGGACGGCCTGCGGCGTGATCGCGGCAACGGCGGGTTGGTACATCATCGAGATCATCGAGTTGAGCCCGGCGAACACGATGGCGAGCAGCACCGGGCCTTTCAGCGCGACGATGACCGTCAGCACCGTCATGAGCATCGCGCAGACGAGGTCCAGGCTCACCATCAGCTTGACCCGCTCGAACCGCTCGGCCAATACGCCGCCGTATGCACCGAACAGCAGCGACGGGACGAACCGGCCGATGGTCGCCGCCCCGACCCACGCCGGTGAGTGAGTCTGCTCGAATACGAAGACGGCCAGCCCGACGTTGTACGCCCACGACCCGGCCGCGGAAACAGCGAAGGCCATCATCAGCCGGCGGAAGTCCGGAAAGCGCAGGGCATTGAGCAGCCCGGCGTTCTTCTCCTTGCTCATGAACCCCCCCGGGTCGGGTCGCTAGTCAGCGGACCAGCACCGAGGGTAGGACGGCAATCGCGATATAGATAGCGGAGATCATCCGGCGGTCGAATATCGGCGGCGCATTTTCGCAATAGCGGATGAATTGCGGACGCGGCGCCGGTCCGTCGCGTACATTCGCCGTCGTGATCGGCCGATGAAGCTGTGGCTGCTCGGCGTGCGTGGCTCGACCGCGGCGCCCGGGCCGGATTTCGTTCGGTACGGCGGGCACACGTCCTGCGTCGCGGTCGTGCCGGACGGCTCGGATGCGCCGAGCGTCGTGCTGGACGCCGGCACCGGACTGCGCACGCTCACCGCGCGACTGCCCGGGCCGGCTTATCGCGGCGCGATCCTGCTCAGCCACCTGCACTGGGACCACATGGAGGGCCTGCCGTTCTTCGCGGGCGGTGACCATTACCAGAGCGTGATCGACCTGTATCTGCCGCAACAAGCGGGATTGTCCGGACGCGACCTGCTGGCCCGGTCGATGTCTCCGCCGTCGTTCCCCATTACGCCGGAGGGCCTCCGCGGTGCGTGGACGTTCAACGCCCTGCCACCGGGCCGGATGAATGTCGGCGGATTCGGGATCACTGCTGTCGAGGTCGCGCACAAAGGCGGACGAACGTTCGGTTATCGAGTCGAGGACCATTCGGGCGCGATCGCGTACCTGCCAGATCACGGACCGATCCAGGGATGCAGCGACGAAGTCCGGGCGATGATCCGCGGCGTGGACGTGCTGCTGCACGACGCGCAGTTCTTCGAGTCCGAGCGCTCGACGGCCGACATCTACGGTCACGCCACCGTCGACGAGGCGATCCGGCTGGCAACCGAATCCAGGGTCGGGACGCTCGTGCTGTTCCACCACGGGCCGAACCGCACAGACGACGAGCTCGACGGCGTTGCGCGTGACGTCACGGCGCCGATGCCCGTCGTCGTCGGCCGCGAGGGTTCGATCATCGAGGTCTCGGCGCAAGCAGCCGTCGTCAGCTCGTGAACCTTCCGCCACGGCTGCATCTTTGATCTCAATTCGGGGCAAGCACATCGTCTGAACCGTTGGTGCTTGACGCATGACGAGTCGGGGCTGCATGCTGCGCGCGGGACTAAATGGGGGGCCACATGATCCTGCTCCATCGCAATGCCTTCGGCATGCCACGTGGCAGGCGCGGCACTGCCGCCGTTGCCGCCGCGATAGCTCTTGCACTCCCGTTGACGGTCGGCACGATCTCGACCGCACAGGCCGACACGGTTATCGCACCAACCGGCATCAACGTTGTCGCATCGACCACGAATGCCGGTCTGGGCGGTGCCGTGCCGGCTGTTCTCGCGCAAGCAGGCTCTCCGTTCACGCTGACGGTGAGCCTGTCGCCGGCCGGCGCAGCTTTCAAGCAGGACACTCCGCTCAACCTGACTGCCACCTTGGACGCAGCGGTCGGTGGCAGCCCGCACGGCAGCTTCAGCCCGTCGCCGATTACATTCCCTGCCGACACATCGAGCCAGTCCTTCTCGGTCTCGTACTCCGCTGTCGACAACGGCGTCATTTTGACCGCGTCGGTGGCGGCGAAGGGAAAGTCGAGCGGCGTAACACCAGGATCGACGGCACCGTTCGATGTGCTCTCGACATTGCTTCCGTTGGCGAAGGGCAACCCGCAGTTCCCGAACGGTGTCGGTGTCGGCAATGCCGCCTGCGGCCAGGCAACCACCGAGCCGGAATGCGGAATCATCGTCCTCCCCAACGACATCGAGTCGTCGAATGCCGCGCTGTCGCTGGGTAAATGCACGACCAACCTCGGTTGTCAGAACGGCAGCCAGGTCGTGCAGTTCATCGCTGATCTCGGGACGCGGTACACGCCGGAGGCGCCCGCCACGCTGATCATCCGCTGCAGCAAGCAGTTGTGCCGCAACACCAACAACGGCGTCAAGGCCTTCACGCTCAAGGTGAGTCAGTCCGCCACCGGACCGCTCGATCACGTCTCGCAACCCTGCGCCGTCAAGGGCGTGGCCGACAACGGGCTGAACAACGGCGACACGTTCTGCACCGACTACGTGCAGAGCCACCGCGACAACGCGGGTTCCGTGCTGCTCTACCTGCTGTTCACGCACGACATGCGGGGAAGCACGTGATCACGCACTGACCAGCTTGGCGATAGGCACAACCACTACGCCGAGGCGATCGAGAATCTCGCGGCTTCGGCGGCGCATCTCATGCGTCTCAGCGTCCGGACGCTCGCCGTTCAGCTGCCCGAGCCCCATCATCATCAGCGCATGCTCGTGCTGCCCGTCGGCTCCGTCGGGTGAGAGCAGGCCGGCCTGCAGTACTGCGCGCGCTTCGGCGAGCCGGCCGGCAGCGAGCAGGCCGAAGCCGTGGATGCGATGCAACGGTGCAAGCAGCATGTTCGCGTGCAGGGCGCGGGCCCGATCCAGCGCACCGGCGACGACGGTCATCGCCTCGTCGAGACGCCCGCTCAGCATCAGGGACTCGGCCAGCGCGCCGTCGAGCCCGATCAGCTCCTGTGGCAGACCGAGGCTCGTGAACCTCGCGCGTGCATCCGCGAAGAGCTCGGTCGCCTCGTCCCATCGGCCGAGGCCGGACAGCATGCGACCGCGCTCGCGCAGGACGAGCGCGACCAGCTCGAGGTCGTCCACGGCCCGGGCGGCACGCAGCGCCGACGCGAGCAACGGCTCGACCTCGGTGAATCGTCCTTGCCGGATAAGCAGATCAGCGCGGTTGTAGACCGCGTTCGCCTCGTTCGCGGTGTCGCCGATTCGCCGGAATACGTCCGCAGCACGATGCAGCAGGTCTGCGGACAGATCCCATCGCCCGTCCTGCATCGCGCCGATCGCGAGGTTGTTGAGGCAGTGGCCCTGCATGCGCAGGTCGCCGAGCTCTTCGTAGATCGCGAGCGACAGCTCGCCGAAAGGCTGCTCTTCGATGCGCCCGGCATGCATGTATGCGAGGTGCATGGTGTTGTACGCGTATGCGAGCGACTCACGGTCTCCGGCTTCGCGTGCCTCTCGCGCACCGACAGCGCTCCACCGCATCGCCTCGTGGTACTTGCCCTGCAGGTACTTGCCGAAGCTGTACCGGGTGGCCAGCCGGGAGCGCGTCGCATCGACGTCCGTACCGGATGCGCCGTCGAGCACCCTCCGGCCGCGGCTGAGCAGGCGTAGCGAAGCGGAGAACTTGCCTACCCGCTGGGCAATACTCGCCTCCTTGAACATCAAGCCAGCGAGCTGGACGGGATCGCCGACCGCGAAGCGCCGCGCCCGTCGGTACGCGTCGGCGGCTTCCGTCGAGAGTCCGGCGATGTCGCGGACGTCGCCGAGCTGCTCGTGCACGGCCGCGACCTGCGCGGGCACGACCTGATCGGGCACGCGGGCCGCGGATTCCAGTGCGCGTTCGAGGAATTCCATCGCCTCGGTCTGCGCGTACTGCGCCCGAGCGCGGTCACCGGCAGCGCGCGAGTGCATCCATGCCTTCTCGTAGTTGCGCGCGTGGAAGAAGTGCATGGAGAGTTGGTCGGCGAGATCCTCGCGATGGCCGGCGGCGCGCTCGAGGGCGTGTCCGACTTGTTCGTGCATCTGCCGGCGGAGGCGATAGGGCAGCCCGGCGTACGCGACGTCGCGGATCACCGCGTGCCGGAATCGCCTGCTGTCGGGGCCGTCGGGTTCGATGAAGTCACCGATCCGGCGGAGCGCGTCGTCATCGAGCGTGCCGCCCTGCACGGCGAGCATGTCCCGCAAGTCTGCCAGTGGGAAGCGGACGCCGAGCACGGCCGCGTATCGCAGCAGTGTCCGGTCCTGCGGATCGAGGCGGTCGATCTGGCTGGTCACCACGCCCTCGATCGAATCCGGCAGGTCGGTGACCGAGCCGGACCGGCTGGCCGCGAGCACAAGTGCCCGAAGGAACAAGGGATTTCCGCCTGCCTTCGCCGCGATCACCGACATCGCCTGCGAGCTCAGCGGCGTAGTCCGCGCAGTCGACGCGAGCAACTCCAGCGCCGCGGATCCGTCGATCGGCGCCAGCGGGAGCCGTTCGTGGCCGTCCGACGGATCGGGCGCGAAACCGGTGCCGTCGTCGCGCCTGCTCAGCACCACGGCCCAGGGTCGGCCGGCCACGTCGTCGGCCAGCCGCCGCAGCAGGTCGGCCGACGCGTCGTCGACCAGGTGGACGTTCTCGAAGACCAGCACAGTCGGCGTGGGCAGGATGACCCGCAGGAACTCGATGGTGACGTCGGCGAGTTTCGGACGGCGGAACTTCTCGTCGAGTTCGGCGGTTTCGCGTGACGGCGGTAGCTCGATGCCGAGCACGATTGCCAGCAACGGCAACCACGGCAACAGGTCCGGAGCGTTGTCCTTGACCCGATCGGTCAGCCGATTCGCGACGCTAGCCTCGTCGGTGTCGGGTCGGATGCCGAGCACGTCGCGCAGCAACGTCCGGAACGGGTAGTAGGCCGTACTGGACTGGTAGCTGCCGCTCGGCCCGTCGACGATGCAGAGGTCGGCGGCCAGTCGGCGCATCTCGTGGATCAGCCGCGACTTGCCCATGCCGGGTTCGCCGATCACCTCGGTCAACGTGCCGTGCCTGGCACGCGCCGCGTCCAGCGCAGCCGACAACACGGCCAGCTCATGCTCGCGTCCGACGAAGTCTCCGTCGGCGGTGTCCTCGGCACGCTCGCCGCCGAACGCCCCGAGCGCGACGGCGTGAATCAGGCGAGACTTTCCCTTTACTGTAAAAGGACGAAGTGACTCGGTCTCGAAGACGGTCCGAGATCTCGCGATGACGTCCTGGGTCACGAGCACCTGCCCGACGGCCGCCTTGCCCATCACGCGCGCGGCGAGATTGATCGCGTCACCCTTGACCGAGTAGGTGCGCCGGAAGTCCGGGCCGAAGTCGCCCGAGAAGACCGAGCCGCGGTTGATGCCCGCGCGCAGGGCGAGGGCGCCGGCGCGGTCGACGGCATCGCGAACCGTGCAGAGCATGCGTTCCTCGTCGTCGCCGCCGCTGCGGGGCGCTCCGGCGACCAGCATGATCTTGCCGCCGTCACGGTTGATGTCGGATTCGAGGAACGTCACGTCGTAGGTTGCGGCGGCGTGCTGGACGCTGCGGACGCATTCGTCCAGCGCGGCGGCGACCGCGTCCGGACCCGCCTCGGTGAGCAGCGCATCGGTACCGGAGAACTGGACGAACGCCACCGCGATCGGGCGGTGCTCCGACTCGCCTGCCGCCGCGAGCAAGTGTTCCCGGACAGGCGGGGACAGCGTGCTCGCGAGGTCGATGCCGATCGCCGCGACGGACTCCGGCGCGATATCCGGCAGCCGAGGCTCGGACCGCAGCAGCCGGCCGCCGACGATCTGCTCGCCGAGCAGGTTCGGCGCGAGCAGGGCCGCGGTCGCGTCGCTGACGGCGATCTGGCCTGCCGTCGCGATCGACTCCATCTCGGCGGTCAGACTTGCCGACGGTCCGCTGACAACCAGTTCGCGATGAATTGCCGGATCACCGACCAAAAAGAAATGGAATTCGCCGCTATGGATTCCCACCGACATTCGCAGGGTGACTTGCCCGGCGGTCGCGGTGGTCCGGCCGGACTGACGCAGGGTCTTGCGCATTCGATACGCCGCGCGTGCCGCGTGTGCTGCATGATCCGGCCCGCGGAAAAGCAGCAGAATCGCGTCGCCGCCCCACTTGACGAGATCGGCGCCATCGGGACGAGCCGCCCGGATGAGCATCCCGAACGTGCTGTCCAGGATGTCGCTCATCTCTTCCGCGCCGACATTTCCCTTGCGGGCAAGGCGTTCAGTCAGCTTGGTGAAGCCGGAGATGTCGACGAAGGCCATCGAGCCGTCGATCGCGAGGTGCCGCTGATCGGGATATCGCGACAACCACTCGATCGCGAGTCGCGGCGCATACGCATGCAGCGGCCGGGTCGGCCGATCGGCAATGCTCAGCACGCTCACGTGTCCCCCGGCGGCGCACCGGATTCTGCATTGTCGGCGCGAATTGACAAGACACGCCGAAATGGTGATGCCCGCAGCCTCCTATGAGCGAAGGCTAACCGGGTGGATCAAATCGCTCAACGGTCATTGTCGAATTGCGTAATTTAACCCGGACGAACCGTGCGCTCGGTGGCCCTGAAAGACTCGAGCGCATGGTTGCCATCCGCCGAGCCGAGCTGACCGACGTCGATGCCGTCCTCGCGTTCTGGGCCGAATCAGCTGAGGACACCGCTCGTCCCGTCGACACGGGTGCGGCGGTCGAGCGCCTGATCGCCCGCGACCCGGATGCGCTGCTGCTCGCGGTCGACGACGGCAAGCTCGTCGGCTCGATCATTGCCGGATGGGACGGCTGGCGGTGTCATCTCTACCGGCTGGCCGTCGATCCACGACGACGCGGCAAAGGTCTCGGTCGCGCACTGATCGACGCCGCCGAGGAGCGTCTCACCGCGCTCGGTGGCGCATCGTGCCTGGACAGCGGCCGGTTTCAGCCGTCAGGCGCAGTGATCGCGCTGGGTGAAGCCCGTGCACTAGACGGCGTGGACCCGAGTTATTTGCTCGGCTGGGGTGCGTGGCAGGAAATCTTCGGGTTCAGTCCCGCGTAGTTGAGCGGGCCGGTGACGATCGTCAGGGCGATCGTCCCTGCCTTGGCGCAGGTCGCGGATCCCCTGTAGTAGTTGCGCTGCCCTGCGGCAATCGCGCCGATGATCAGCCACAGCACGATCAGCATCGCGGCGAAGCCGGTGATCGGCGTGCCGCGCCCGTGACTTCTCCATGTAGTCATGTCTGCGGTGTACCCAAATCGGTGCTCTCTGTAGCACCCGCGGTCAGAACTTCCCCGCGATGTGGGACGCGACGGCTCGGGCGTTGAACGCCGTGTCGACCTGCACGGTGTCCACCACGACCCTGGTCTTGCCCTTGCGGAACGCATACGCCCAGTCGCGGTTGCCGTCCGCCGGATCGAATCGGGTCTGGAACGAGATTCCCTCGATCCCGGCGCTGAGATCGGCCTGGTACGCACTGTGGCCGGCCTGGGCGATCCGCACGGTCGCGTTGTGGGCGGCCGTCGCGTCCGCATAGTGGCTCGACACGATCTGCATCACGGGTTGGTTCGGTCCGGGCAGATGCTCCGATGCGCGGTAGCTGGGATCCTGGTCGGCGTAGAAGCGGCATCCGATCGGCTTGCCGCCGGCGGACAGAACGGTGATGCGGCCCATCCGGACGCCGACGTCCGCGGCGGCGGTCGCGACGTCCAAGAACGGGCAGGCGCCTTCGGTCGTCGTTGTCGGCCTTGCGATCGGCGGGGCGTCGTCTTCGTCGGTGTCTTCGACGGATGGGACGCGGTGGCCCGGCTCGTCGTGGTGGGCGGCGTGCTCGGCGTCTGGCGGCCCGCATGCGCGCATCCGGCGAGGACTACCAACGAGGCGGCGAGACCCGCCACGGTGCGCTTCACCGCGGCGAGTCTACGAGTCTCAAGATCGGCCCGCCGCCGGTCTCAGTCGGAACATCGCTTCCCCGCCGAGATCACTAATCCGCCGCGCCGGATCCGCAGATTTCAGCGGGGAAGCACTTGCCGATAGCGGCCCATCACCCTGCCCCCGGCCGATATCACCAATATGGGCGAGCTGGATCGGGTAACCAGCGGCAGGGAGGGGCTGCGCCCGATCGACCAGGAGCGTGTGCCGCCCACCCGGTCCGGACGCTCGCGATTGGCCGGTCTGGCCGGACGATAAGCAGTGCGACGATCCGGCCGTGGTGACTTCGGCATCGGTGTTCGGTGTCTTCACCGTTGCGCTTGCGCTCGTGCTCACGCCCGGGCCCGCCACGCGTTGAAGTGATACGTCGGGACGTTCGCCGCGACGATGTGCTGGTGGAACGTGAACACGTCCGGATCGTTCGGGTCGATCGTCGCGCTGACCCAGTGGCTCTGCCCGCTGCCGAACGTCATCACCCGGGTGAAGTTCTCGATCACGTTGCCGGCGTCGTCGGTCAGCGGCTTGTCGGTGACGAGGAAGTGACTGTCGCCGTTGACGAGCACGACCGGCTTGCCGGACGCCGCGGACTCGCGGGCAAGCGCCGCCAGCGTCGGCGAAATGGTCGGTCTTGTCGGTCGTCGTACCGACGGGAGTCGACGGTGCGTCGGCGAACATGTCGGGCCTGGCTCACAATCATGATCGCCGCCGACCCGTTGGCCTTCGCGGCAGTGAAGGACACTCGTGGAGCCACTGCAGGTTGGCGGCATTGCGCGCGGTGTACTCGGCGTCCGCCTCGGCCTGCGGTCCGTTGGCCGTGTCGCCGTCGGCGATCCAGTCGTTGTTGCTACCGGGGGTGTTCACGCCGACGTAGATCACCGGCCGGTACGTCCAGCGGGTGAACAGCGCGCCCGGACTCAGTCGAAGAGCGTATCGAGTTGCGGCATCGACACGGCCGGGAGGTCGGCGACATGCTGGCTCGGCGCCCGTGCGCGCTCGGCCTCGCGCACGTCGAGGATGGCCATCGCGTCGGGGGTGAGGAACCGGCTGGCCGGCGCGTAACTGTGCCGATCGTCGCGCGCGTGGCGATGGTGCGGCAGGCGCAGCGGCGTGTACAGCGTCAACCGGTCGCGCGCCCGCGTGACGGCGACGTAGAACAGCCGCCGCTCTTCCTCCAGGCCGGTCGGTGTGGACAGCGCCATATCCGACGGGAACGCGCCGTCGATGACGTGGATGACGTGCACGCTCGGCCATTCCAGCCCCTTGGCCGAGTGCACGGTGGAGAGCGTCAGGTAGTCGTCGTCGAGGTGCGGCGGTTTGGCGTAGTCGCTGGTGCTGGCCGGCGGGTCGAGCGTGATGTCGGCGACGAACGCGGCGAGGTCGGCAGACCCCGCGGCCGCGGACGCGAGCCGCTCGAGGTTCTCCAGGCGTGGGCCGCTGTCCGAGTAACGGGACTGGATCAGCGGCCCCAGGAGCGTCAGGCAACCGGTGGCGCGTTTGGAAACGTCGGCGACGGCCCGCGCGTCGCCCAGCCGCGTCAGCGTCGCGTCGAGGCTGACGCGCGCCTGCGCCGGGGCGGCCGCCACGACCGTGTTGTCGTCCGCATCCGTGACCAGGGGCAACAGTGCGCGCGACCGGGCCGGCCCGATGCCGTCGTGCATGCGCAGCAGCCGGAACCAGGCCATCTCGTCGCGGCGGTTGTGGGTGAGCCGCAGTACCGCCAGGAAGTCCTTGACGTGCGCCGCTTCGAGAAACCGCAGCCCGCCGTACTTGACGAACGGGACGCGCCGGGCGGTGAGCTCGACCTCGAGCAGGTCACTGTGGTGCGCCGAGCGCATCAGCACGGCGTGGTCGCGTAATCGGTGCCCGTCCTCGACGTCGGTCAGGATCGCGTCCAGCACGACCCGCGCCTCGTCCGGCGCGTCGTGGCATCGCTGCAGCCGAGCGCGCAGCGCGCCGCCGCCGGTGCGGTCAGCTTGCAGTACCAGGCGATGCTCGCCTGCGCCGGGACGTACCGCGTTCGCCAGGTCGAGCAGCGGCTGCCGCGACCGGAAGTTGCGTTCCAGGCGCACGATCCGCGCATCCGGCAACGCAACAGCGAGATCGAGGAGGTGCGCGCTGCTCGCGCCCCGAAAGCCGTACACCGCCTGCGCGTCGTCGCCGACGACGGTGAGGCCCTGCCCGCCGGGCCGCAGTTCGGTGACGATGTCGACCTGGATCTGGTTGACGTCCTGATACTCGTCGACGAGGACGTGGTCCCAGCGCTGCACCAGGCGGGCCTTGATCACCGGCTGCGCGAGCAGCGCCCGCCAGGCGAGAAGCAGGTCGTCGAAATCCATCGACCCCTGCGCGCGCTTGCGCGCAACGTAGTCGCGAAGCAGTGCCATGACGGCATCTGCGTGCGGCTCGCACCACGGGAAGTCGGCCGCGATGATCTCGCGCGCCGGCCGATCAGTGTTGACCGACCGCGTGTAGATGGCGAGCAGGGTCGCCGGACGAGGCGTTCGGGTCTCGGTCCCGGTCAGGCCGTGGCCTTCGCGGAGCAGGTCGATCATGTCGGTGGCGTCGCCGGTGTCGAGCACGGAGATCTCCGGCAGGCCCAGCACGGAGGCGTGCTCGGCGATCAGCCGATGGGCCACGGCGTGGAACGTGCCGCCCCACAGGCGCCGCGGAACGTCACGATCACCGCACAGCGTCGCCGCCCGGGCGAGCATGTCCTCGGCCGCCCGGCGGGTGAACGTCAGCAGCAGGATCCGCTCGGCCGGGACGCCACGGTCGACCAGGCTCGCCACCCGGCTGGTCAGCGTCCGCGTCTTGCCGGTGCCCGCACCGGCGACGACGATCAGCGGCGCTCGGTCATGCGTGACCGCCGCCAGTTGCGCGTCGTTCAGTCCCGTATCCCACCGTACGTCGAACACGCGTTCGAGCATAGCGGACTGCAGCGCGTCAAACTCTCTGGCACACCCGGGCAATAGAATCCCCGGGTCGAGCCGGAGGTCTGACGGGTGCGCAAGCCTGCGAAGCGGTTACCGATCGAGGAGAAGGTCCGGGCGGTGCTCGCCGAGGAGCGGCGGCTGAAGCTGGAGAACAACCAGCTCAAGCTGGCGTTGGCGGCGGCGACGGTGCAGGGCGGCGGCTGAATAGGCG
>WNGM01002199.1_pt1 | contig 18376 bp, 18 predicted proteins | sample 5400571 | NCBI WGS metagenome assembly WNGM01 (sample SAMN13153378, study PRJNA577476) | soil metagenome | isolation source: 100 cm soil or saprolite under Garry oak tree replicate 2 | place: USA:California | collected 2016-06-15 | reverse complement strand
GTACGTGCTGAGGCGGCCAGGGATTATCACGGTGTAAACTACTATACTCGCGAAATGGTGCGTTTCGACCCTGCTCTTCCCGCTGAACTTTTTGGACATCGCTTCGTGCGCCCTGGCGCAATCCGCAATGACCCCGGACTGGATAACAACTTTGGTGAGATCTATCCCAAGGGTATATATCGTATCCTGAAAACGGTTTATCGTCGTACGCGAGGCAACAAGCCATTATATATTACCGAGAATGGATTTAGTGATGCTGCTGACAATCGACGTCCACGAGCCATCCTGGAACATCTTGCCATGGTTCACCGTGCAATCAGAGAGGGGATTCCTGTCCGCGGCTACCTGCACTGGTCATTAGTAGACAACTTTGAATGGAATAATGGCTGGGGTGTGCGCTTTGGCCTGATCGAGGTGGATCAGCAGACGCAGCGCCGTATCCCACGTCCCAGTGCGAGTATGTACGGGGAAATCTGTCGTGCCAATGCGATCACTGAGTCACTTGTTGATCGATATGCGCCCGAGGCCGCAGGCGCTATTTTTGGTAAAGACAATGTGGCGCAGTACCAGGTTCCTGTTTGATTTGCATGCATCATCTGTTTTTCGAACTACGCCGGTTCACTATCCTGAAATATTGCCTGTCGGATCAAGCGATCAGGACAGTTTTGTGGAAACTTGCGGGCATAGCAAATCAGGCAGTAGTCGCCCACCAATTCATCATCATCACCTGTACCGTAGTAGGTGATTGTGTGGGGTGCACAGGCATAGTGACCGCAGGGGCGTAGTTCTGCGCTCTCGCGGTGCGGTAGACTATGTGGGTATTGCTCGATGTAACAAATATGTTCAATCATGTCGGGTACTCTCGATTGTAGTTTTTTTAGGAAGGTAATCTGTAAGCATTATGATGATAACGCTCTCTATGCGTGTATGTCAAGTTGCCCAATCCTGGAATCCCCTCATAACTTGCCTCCTACGGAGGCGGACACAGGGGAGAGAGAAGTTTGCTGGGGCCCCTTCACACTGTCCCCCAGACAGCGTTCCCCAGACAGCGGCAGGTGACTTCGTCCCCTGCACCCCCATTTATGTGGGTATGTCAAGGTGCCCAAACAGGCTATTGGATTGAAGCATGTCAATGCAATATGGTACACTTACACAAGTATTTTTCTGGAAGAGCAAAATCTACACGTCTTCTTAAGTGGGCATGGCATTCCACAGGAGGTGGCTTGAGCCTATGCGTTCACTTTCATGGACTTTCATTGGAGCGGTGATTGGGCTAGAAGCGCTCATAGCCGTCTTCATGCTTTTTCACCTTGGTGGAAGCGCCTGGAGGTTCGCCCAGTTAGCCGGTTCCATTATTGGTGGAATGATAGCTCTTATTTCTATTAATGTAGCATATCGGGATCGGGAAAGTACGGAGCCCTTAATTAGCCGTGAGAGGTTAGCCTGGACTCTGGTTGGCTGTGGCCTCATCGCCTGGGGCTTAGGAGAGAGTATCTGGCGTTACTATATGTTCACCAATCAGAATCCATTTCCTTCGTACGCGGATATTGGTTATGCCAGTTTGCCCCCATTGATCTTCGCAGGTATGTTATTGCATCCAACTTCTGGTTCAGCGAGGAAGCGGTTGTTCTTGTTGCTGGACAGCCTTATATCGATGGCATCTATGCTGGCCATTGGTTGGTATTTGCTGCTGGGTGACTTAGCTCTACACTCAACAGTCGAAAATCCTTTAGCTAAATTTCTCGGTCTGTATTACCCTACCACTGATGTTGCCTTGCTAAGTTGTGTTGTTATCATGTTGTTACGAGGCCAGGGACGGCTTTACCAGGCCACAGCGCGCCGCGCCGCCCTGATAGTCGTGGGAATAGGCTTATGTTTCTTTGTAATCTCCGACTTCACCTTTAATGTGTTACAGAACGCGGGTATATATGTCGAGGGTACATGGGTGGATCTGGGTTGGCCCCTGGGCCTGATAACCATTGGTCTGGCGGCTTACTTACGTCGCTTTATTCCGCTAACCCCAGCGGACAGGATCAAGCAACGCTGGCGCAGAAGGGCTGAACGCTTTACCTTTGGGCCAGAACAGCTTCTTCCCTATTTCCTTTTGGTCGTCCTGTTTGGCGTACTGCTGCTCAACATATTTTCACCCGATGCCGGGCAGCGTGAAATACGTCCTATACTCCTTATCGCAACCATTGCCGTCGAGGGATTAGTGATCGTGCGACAAATCTTAACCTTGCTGGACAATGCACGCCTGACACGCCGGCAAGCAGATGCCCTTGAACGCCTGGAGATAGTAAATCGACGTGTAGAAGACCAGGCCTGTATAATCGCGGAACGCAATGTTGCCTTAGAGAGAGGTGTGGCAGAACTTAAGGATGTGCAAGCTCGTTTGGCAAATGGTAATTTGCGTGCGCGAGCACGTTTGACAGGCGGGGAATTATTACCGCTTGCCATCAGCCTGAACCTGCTGGCGGATCGTTTGATGCACGTGGAGCAGGCAGATGCCTATTTACAAAGATTGACTCTGGCCCTGGCTGAGTTGGGTATAGCTCTCGAGCGTTACCGGTTCGGCGGCCCGCTAATCATCCCCCCCGCGTGCAACGATTTCCCCGAGGTCAACCGGCTCCTACTTGCGATGGGATTGAAAGAAAAGGTCGATACATTTCGTCCCAGGCATTCAGTACCAACGACGGAACCGACAACTCAGCCTGTGCAAGGGGGTTTTCTTTGCTGCTTGTCATGTGCAATGATAACGTGCTACACTCTTTGATAGAGGATGTAGCATACTTTGAGCTATGCCTGAAAAAAGTAGTACGAGGCGGGCCTTATGAGTAAAACAACCTTAATCTCCGAGATGCAGAAGTTCCATTTTGGCAGTAAGGTTTTCTTCGCCGATGGTGAAGACGGCATCCTGCTGCACGTAATTTTTGATCCTGCGACACGTCGTCTCACTCATATAAGTGTGAAGCAGGGGCGTTTCTTTGGGAAAATTGTGCACCTCCCTTATGGTACTGTTGAGAATGCTACAGGTGATGGCGTAACGCTTAGTATCAATCGTGATGACGTAGCTGCCGTAAGTAGTGTTAATGTTGAAGGAGCGCTTCTTGACAATAAAAGCGTTGTAGAGAATACAGCCTCTACTGCTAGAGGCACATTGATGATGGTAGCGGTGTATCCAGAGAGTGGTGAACTGGCCTATCTTGTCGTTCACCATCTACGTCCAGGACAGAATAACTTGCTGCGGCAGAATTTTGTCACTGATATAGGAACCGGATATGTCAAGGTAAACATCCCGGATACGAGCCTCAATGAATTGCCTCCTTACCGGCCTGACAATGTCCTTCAGCAAGAAGTTGAAGCTATTCTCTTTGATCTTACGCCCCTGCACGTCGACTTAAAGGGTATGACGGTGCGCGTACTTGACAGCGTACTTTACCTCGATGGCAACATTTCCAGCTCGCTGCGTGGGGATATTGCACTCGACCAGGTGTCTGGCGTTCCTGGCTTATTGGAGATAAATAACAACCTGATCGGGGATGATAGGTTAGCTGCTGACCTCGCCATGGCTTTAGGAAGCGATTCTCGTACTCGCGACCTTCCCATAGGTGTCTATCCTCGCCTGGGAGTTGTGCGGCTCAGTGGGGCTGTACACAACACTCAGCAGAAGGCTTCTGCGGAAGAGATAGCAAAGGGCTTCCCTGGAGTACGTTCAGTATTCAATGACCTCGTTGTTGATCCAAAAGCCGATATTTTACATGTTATGTCTCCCGCGGAAGGTGGTGAGGCGGAGGATAAAATTCCTGGTAAATATATCAGACATACGAAATAATTAAGCTTGTGAATAAAATATTAATTCTTCAATGCCTGGTCCAAATCCTGGATGATATCATTCACATCCTCAATACCGACCGATAACCTGATGCAGCCCTCCGTAATACCAATGCTTCGTCGCTCATGTCCTGTGAGGTCTCGATGTGACGATATCGGTGGATAGCTTACCAGCGAATAGATATCACCGAGCGTCGTAGCTGGCAGGCAGAGTTGTAGCTTGTTCATAAAGCGAAAAGCCGCTTCCCTCGTCTGCTCCTTCAGTTCAAAAGAGAGCAGTCCTCCATATCGCCCGGAGCCGAGCAGCGAAGTAGCCAGCGCATGCTGTGGGTGGCCGGGCAGACCCGGATAATGTACATGGGCTACGGAAGCATGTTCTTGCAGGAAACGAGCCACCTGCAACGCATTGCTACAATGGCGTTCCATACGCAGTGACAACGTCTTCAAGCCCCGCATAACCAGGCGTGACTCAAAAGGGCTGAGTATGGCGCCTAATATTGTGGCATAGCTGCGTAACAGATCGAGTAAGGTGTTCTTTGCACTAATGACAACGCCGGCAGTACTATCAGCATGTCCGCCCAGATATTTCGTCGCGCTATGCACCACCAGGTCAAAGCCATGCTCAATGGGTCTGACCAGGTAAGGTGTTGTAAACGTGCTATCGACAACGCTCACTGCACCCACCTCCTGCGCTGCCGCACTGATAGCATCGAGATCAATGACCTTGACGAGCGGATTGGAGAGCGTTTCAACATAGACGACATCCGGTTGCTCTGAACGAATAATGTCAGCCACACCGGGACAACACAAATCATGCAGGACTACCTCGATGCCCAGGGGTATAAAAACTTTACGCAACAAGCTGATGGTTGACCCATAGAGGTCTTTTGACGCCACGATCTTGCTGCCCGGAGCAATCCCAGCCGCCATGAGCGAAGCGTGAATAGCCGCCATACCCGAGCCGAATGCGACAGCGCCAACCCCACCTTCGGCCCGGGCCATGACAGTTTCAAGCGCATGAGCATTTGGATTGCCCTGCCGTGCATAGACATAGGCCTCTTCTCCTTCTGCGCTGGAGGATGTGCGGTCAAAAGCCTCGTCAAGAGCCTCTGCATTTTGATGAAGGTAAGTTGTGCTCGCATATATGGGCTGTGCCGTGGGTGTACCCATAGTACTCGCGTTACGGTTGTGTTCACCGCTATGTACGAATATTGTGTCCAGTGCCCAGGATGTGTTGTCAGATTGCTTCATGCAATACCCCTTGTCTGTGGAATAATGAGAGTTCTGCCAAAATCCCCTATGGCCAGCGAGGCACAGGCATAAATGCAGGGGAGCCAGTAGGGAACTCCAAGCATGTCGGGATGAATATACGTGAACGCTCCAGCAGCTACGAGGACCATTTCAATCAATGTGCCTGTAATTGCAGTGACGAGCGCAAGCAGCAAATTTTGCCAGCTTCTCCCTGCCAGGAGCCAGAAGTTGAGATAGATAACAGCCAGTAGCCCCACTTTAGCAATAGAATCCAGTATGCTGGCGCCGACCAGGTAGGCCAGCACAAGCCAGGTCAATTCACCGATGCTCAATAGGAGGCGGTGAGGCCGCTGCCTATGGTGTAACAAAGGATCGACCAGGGGATGCGAGTACCCAATAACTACGGCAGCGGCTCCAAAGAGCGGTGATACCCACCAGGCCACACCGAAGAGCACCGGCGCGGGATAGCGTTCAACGTCACTATAGACGTGAAAGGCGTCCAGGCCTGTGCCAACGGTTGCTCCTAATAGAAAGAGCCAGAAAGTGGGCCATCCTTTGCGTAAATTCATTGTGGTTTGTCTACCTCCCAACTTGTATACTACAACATAAAGACGGTTCTGAATAAGATCAAGAAGATAACCAACAAGAGACAGGGCTGTTGCAAGATCTCTTGCGCCCTACGGGCGCGGGAGAAAAAAGAGATTGGGGGACACCCCCAAACCCCCGCAAAGGGGCTGCCGCCCCTTAGAACCCTGCTTCTTGCCGACCTTCCAACAGCCCTGCCCGTCCTCGTGAACATGCTTGCAATCATTCCTGGGAAAACGCATAATAAAAGAAAGAATATCTACGCGGAGGTGTAGTTAAATTATGGAAGGAAAGATGAAGGCGGTCCTCAAAGCTGAGGCGGCGCCTGGAGCAACGGTTGCCCTGGTTGATATTCCTCCTGTTGGTTCGCGCGATGTACTCGTACAGGTGAAAGCGGCCTCCATTTGTGGTACAGACATGCATATCTACGAGTGGGATGGATGGGCGCAGAGCCGCGTGAGTGTTCCGCGCATCTTTGGCCACGAGTTTGCCGGCGAGGTCGTGGAAGTTGGCTGCGAAGTAAGTTCCCTGGTTCCCGGAGACTTTGTGGCGGCCGAAACGCATATTACCTGCGGTCAATGTTACCAGTGCCGTACCGGGCAGGCGCATGTCTGTAGGAATGTACAGATACTGGGCGTTGATCGCGATGGAGCGTTTGCAGAGTACATAGCTATTCCTGAAAAAGTTGCCTGGAAGACAGGCAAAGAAATTGATCATAGTGTTGCCTCAATTCAAGAACCCTTTGGTAATGCCGTTCACGCCACATTTGCGGGCGAAATTACGAACAAGACTGTAGCCGTCTTTGGCTGCGGACCCATTGGCCTGTGGTCTGCTGGCCTGTGCCGCATATCGGGTTCCAGTACCATTTTTGCCGTCGAACCCAATGCCAAACGCCTGGAAATCGCCACGAAGATGGGTGCAGACTATGTCCTCAATCCCCGTGAAGTTGATCCTGTCCAAAAGATCCTCGATATCACAGACGGATTGGGCGTTGATGTCGTGTTGGAAATGTCGGGGCAACCGCAGGCCATTCGCCAGGGCTTCAAAGTCTTGCGCAATGGTGGACGTGTCTCTCTTCTGGGTATCCCCTCGCGCATGGTCGAGCTTGATCTTGCCAACGATATCATCTTCAAGGGCGCCAGCGTGCACGGTATCTCAGGACGTCTCATCTTCGATACATGGTATCGCACCCGCCGCATCCTGGCAGCAGGCGAACTTGATCTCAAGCAGGTAATTACGCATACATTGCCCTTCGACCAGCTTCATGAAGCCATGGAAATTATGAAATCCGGCGATTGTGGAAAAATAGTACTGACTTTCTAGAGTAGGGGAGAATGAAACAGTTCAACTTAAGAGAGCCACACATGGTAACACAGCGACATGGCTCTCAAGTTGCTCATCAGTCGCTTTGCCTCTTTGAATAAGCGAGCCTGCGGGAGAACCATAAAATGGGCCGAGTATGAGTTGTGCAGCTTAATGTGAGTACGAGTCCTGAAACCCGTTTTCTGCTAGCGAATGCTCGTTTGAGTGGGAGCTTGTAACAAGCGAGAGTCATTGGACATGTCAACGTGGTAGAACAGAGAGCTACTGCACTACCAGCGCCTAAGGCGAGAGCGACTTGTGGGGCCAGGACACAGAGCCGGGAACTATAGCAGGGGCCGATCAGCAGGAGACGGTAGAAATCAAACTAGCGCGAGCCTGTGTAACGCTTAGAGAGGAGCGGGCCAACCAGCAAAACGCTAAACCCATTTCAGCGCGTGAACTTGCCAGGCCTGCTAATGTGCGCCGTTTGACGTGTAGCGAGTGGTTACAGCAATACGGGCAGGTCCAGAAAACTGAGTCAGCATCACCTGACCACGAACTGGGAGCCGATCAGAAAGAGGTTGAGTGAAGCATTCCGCCTGGCGATATTGGTACGCATGACCAGTCGTTATATGTACTTTTTGTTGCTTCATGAACGAAGCATTTCAGCAAACGTCGTAGTTGCATCTTATCCACAAGTTATCCGCATATACCCTTGCAAATCGATGCTGGTTAGGTACGATACGGAATAGATTTTTAATAAACGTAGAACTCAAGTGGAGCCGATTCTCTCACACTAGCCATAATGTCCTTGAAGCAGTTGTCGTGGAAACAAGTTAGTGAGTTGCCAATAAGATCTGCTGAGAACAAATGCCAACTCACATAGTATACTCATTTTATATGTATCAACCTTGTATTGGCACGAGGATGGGAAACAACGTATTTCCTGTGTTGGTTTTATAGAAGGGATTATTACTTGTGTCTACAAAGCTTGAGCGTCTCTTCCATATGGACGCTCTTATTCGTAATGGCAGCTACCCTTCAATCAAAACGTTTATGGAGCGTTTTGAAGTCAGCGAACGTACTATCCTCAATGATATTCAGTTTTTCAAAGATCGGCTCAATGCTCCTCTGGTCTACAGCCGCTCACATTGTGGTTACTGTTACACCGACACCAACTGGAAATTGCCTTCGTTTCCTGCTACAGAGGGCCAGTTGTTAGCTTTCTTCCTCAGTGTTGAATTAACACAGCACTATCTGGGGACAAGCTTTGAACAGCCGCTTCGTGAGGCAATTCAGCGTATCACAGATATGTTGCCGAGGAAGATCCAGGTATCAATCAGTGAATTAGCTCGACACTACTCCATTCGCTCAGGAGCCAGTGCGAAAACGGCGCCAGAAACTTTACTCGCCCTTCAAGAAGCTATCCAGAGCCGTTATCCAGTGGACATGGTGTATTTCACCGCCGGTCGAGGAGAGGAGAATCGGCGTGTCGTACATCCCTATCACCTCTTTAACATGCGAGGCGAATGGTACTTGATTGCTTACGACCTGTTGCGTCAGAGTGTACGTCAATTCGCTCTTCCGCGCATCCGTACCTGGCACATCCTCACTCAAGAGCAATTCGAACTCGACCCGGCATTCTCTCCTGAAGATTACTTCGGGAAAAGCTTTCAGGCTGAACATGGCGACAACCTGATCCAGGTTGTTCTTCTTTTCGACGCCTATCAGGCACGGTATATGCGCGAACGTACATTCCATCCATCTCAGCAAACAGAGGATGCTCCTGATGGCGGTATGACCATGCGCTTCAAAACAGGTGCGTTGGCGGAGGTCCAACGCCAGATTCTAAGCTACGGAAGCCATGTAAAGGTGATTGAACCTCAGAGTCTGGCCGATGCGGTAGCTGGCGAATTGCGTGCTGCTCTACAACTCTACGGTCATTCTTCGTGAGCTTTGACTGGCAGAAGCTACTTGCTTGGTAATATCCTCTACGGATCGAAAGATAAGCGAGCACCTCTGCTAGACTACTTGAAACTTTCAGTATCCTCAGGTACCAGTCGATACCAGTGCGGATCAGTATGCCAATTTCTGGCAAGTTATTGATATATTGCATTGTTCTAAGTATACTTATCGCTAAGGTAATGTTGATATCCCTTTCATGTATTATAGCATAGAAAAAGATACTTACTACAAAGTGAACGGGCAAATTTATTAGCCCACTCATTTTATCGCCTACACATCAAAGGTTAGGAGGAAGGCAATGACTTATGATAACTTGCGATTTATGGTACAGTTGTATTTTTTTATTAAAGATGGTCGTTACCCCTCTAACAAGACGATTCAGGAAAAGTTCAATGTATCAAGTCGAACCGCATACCGTTACATATACGTTCTTAAAAACCGCTTCCATGCACCGATAGCCTATGATCTTGATCAAAAAGGCTACTACTCAACGGAACCAGACTGGGATTTTGTTGGAGAATTACAACATTCAGAGTAAACTGCATATATATTGCGGTCTTCATCGCTATACTATGAGCAAATCTTCCAATTCATGAAAGGAGGTGTCTAAATGCTATGGTTAGATTACATGGGTCATCCATTTTTCGACACAGGGCTTGGGGCTACTGTCGCATATGTAGATAAGGATAGTCCTGCTGACTTGACTGAAGACGACCTCTATAAGGTTGCTGACTTCATCGAGACATATTACACACAGCAACCCCTTACTTCGTTTTTGACGGTTTCACTGATGAACTCAGATTTCACTCAGCCCGCGTTCAAAGACAAACCCGAGCGTAGACAGGAGTATGCCAGACTGGTGGCAAAGAATTTTGGCTCTGAAACGCTTAAGAGCGAAGAAGTATGCGTTTTCACAGGGCATCCAGCGTTAGGACATTCGCTCTCACTGAAAAAAGATAAGGAAGGAAGAGAAGAGCTACCTCCGGGAAGGGCCTATAGGCAACATATTCCACTGATTACTGGTGAAGGAATCATCAACTTCTCAGCAGGGGGCGATCCTGGTCTTCCTGTATCAGGTGAAGCGCTTTTATGCCTGCAGTTCTTTCCTATGGGCTGTCTCAAGTGCGGAGGGCGACTCCTGGCCATCCATTCCGATAATCCAAAGATTATCCTCGCCGCAGCTCGCAGGGCTTTACAAGAGAACATAGAAGCCATAACGCTTGCAAGAGCAAAAGGTGAAACAAAACTTTCTGATGCTTCATCGTCCCCTCGCACTCTGTTGATTGAAACACTCCTGGACATGGATTTCCGTCGGCAAGATGCTCAGGAGGAGAAACAGCCATATTCGATTACGGCGTACCATCTCACGAATAGTGGACAGACTTCACCGCTGGATGAGAAGAGTCCTCCACTCAGGCTATATCATCTTCCCATGAATATCATCCGCTTTCTACGCACAAGCCACCATCCTGACTATAAACAAGCGTGGCAGCAGCTTGTGGAACGAGGATGGGAAAGGCCAAAACCCGCTAAAAGTAAAGATGAGGGCAGAGGTCAAGAGGTTGGTGAAATATTCCCTGCTAAACGGAGGCGCAATTATCTCTATGAGGACATCTCTCGTTTGCCAGAGGATGCCCGCAATTTTGTGCGTACGTATCTGCTACGAATTCCCAAACACACTGCCATGGCAGCAGACCCGCGTAGCGACTACAGTTTACGCCAAGATATAGGGATGGTCTCCTGGAAATTTACAGAGCTATTTTTACGAGAGGTGATGCACATGGACAAGGAACGCATTGAAGAGATTCGTAAGTTGGGAGACACTCTCGCATCTTATGTGAAAGAACAAAATGATAAGGGATTTCTTCATAACTTCTACAAAGTACGCCGAGCAGATGATTTTCGTACACTGCTGATCAGAGCAAACTACAAGTATGTGAAAGCAGGACATCCCCCACTCATTACACTCGAACCATATATGACTATTTTCGAGGAAGGCTACGAGATGATGCAGCCTAACTGGAAGTTTGCACGAGATCTCGTGCTTATTCGCATAATCGAACGTCTTCACATAGATAATTGGTTTGGAGATAATCCTGATGCGCTTCCAGAGGGTGCGGAGTTGGATACGGCGACATTAGCTTCAGATACATCACAGTAACATAGAGGAGGTTTTTTCATGGCATTCGTAACCGGCCTAACGCTTATCGATGCACCAGCATCGGCTCTTAACAATCTTGGCAATATCGTTGGCGAACGTGATCAGAACACGAGCGGAGTAAAAGTTATCCGTACCCGCGAGGGTGCCTATCCCTATGTGTCCGCTCAGGCGTTTCGCTACTGGCTCCGTACTTCAGCGCAGTTACGGGTTAAAGGCTGGATGGCGGCGCCAACTTACCGTGACGACAAGATTGCGTACACCGATAGTAATCCAATGATATGGTGGGATGACGATCTCCTTGGGTATATGCGCGCCCCTTCGAAGAAGACCACAAAGGAACAGCAGGCGAGGGATGCATCGCGAACTGAGACAGGCATCGCTGAACCAGTAACACGTGTATCACCATTTCGTGTCAGTACGCTTGTATCTATTGCTCCGGTCAATATCACCAATGACTTTGGCATTATGTCCCGACATGAAGGCGATCCTGTGCCGTTTGAACACCAACTTTACCGGACTACACTACAGGGCTTGTTCTCCCTGGACTTACACGCCTGTGGTACCTTCTCCTATCGCAATAAGGCGGGTTATCGCAACCTTGATGCCGTGCGTACTGAATTAGCCAGGCAGCAAGATTTGGAGCACCTTGAAGAGGAAAAAGCGTATAGACTTCCCCTTGAGGAACGTGTCAGGCGTGTACAAGGCTTGTTTGAAGGATTAGCACTGCTGGAAGGAGGAGCAAAGCAGGCCATTCATTACACCGATGTAACACCAGCCTTTTGCATTCTGGCGGTCACTCGTGGAGGAAACCACATCTTTGGGCATAGTGTAGGGGCCAATAACAAAGGACTACCAGAGATCAAGTTAGAGGCATTACGGGAGGCCTTGACGACGATGAGCGATGAAATTCTCTCGCCGGTCTATGTTGGCTGGGTGCGAGGCTACCTGGATGAACAGCGAGCGCAGCTTGAGCAATTTATAGAAGATTTTTCTGCTCGTTCACCTATTCTCATTCGCCATCCAAGGGATGCTTATCGGGAATTTGTGGCCGACCTGGCTCGTTCCGAGAATGCCTACTGGCTGGCATAGGGAGGGTGCCTACATGCGTGTACTCAAAATAGTGGCGGAGGGATTGACAACCTCCTTCCGCCGCCCACATTTTATGTGGGGAATACAACCAACATTTCGGATGCCACCACCAGCAACCATCTATGGGCATATCTGCAGTACTCTTGGAGAGGTCATATCTCCTGAAGAGGTAGCATTTGCCTATCACTTCACCTCGCGTACTGGCTTTGAAGATATCGAACATACGCATATTCTTGCCATATCGAGTGGAAAGCTGCCACAGACCAATTATCCGAAAGTTTTAGAGGGAGGGGTGAATCCTTTCAAGCGCGAGTTACTCTTTCAACCGCGGCTCACGCTGTATCTGACACGGCCTGAGTGGATTGGCGCATTCCGTAGCCCGCGTTATACCGTAGTGCTGGGCCGCTCGCAAGACCTGTTCGCTTATACCTCGCTTGAGGTGATCGAGTTACAGCAGGCAGAGCGGGCCTACTTTGAACATACTCTCCTCCCATATGAGATGGCCGTACAAGTGGGAGAGGGCATCACTGAACTGCTGCCGCGCTATCTTGACTATGAACGCAGGCGTACACCAACATTCGCACGCTACCTTCTCCTGGAGAATCGTGTCTTTAGCAACGATTTCTGGTTCACGGGAACAGAAGCCCAAAATCTCTTCTGGATTGACCCGACTTCTCAACAGTATCGTGGAGTCCATTTAGGTCTTATGTTTCACACATTTGTGGGAGAACAGCATGAAGCCATCTCTTTGGCCTGATTGGTTAGCAGATACCTGGGCAAAAAGTAGTACAGACAGAGTACAACCCGGCGAGAGCCTGGCCGATCATACCTTGCTCGTGCTGGAACGCCTGGCAGAGTTGGCGCGTTTGCGCCCGTCTCTTGCTACCTATCTGAACGCACCCCGCCTCTGGCACTGCCTTTTCTGGGCCTGTTCCCTCCATGATTTTGGGAAAGCTGCTGCGGGTTTTCAGGCAATGGTTCGCAGCGGCGAGAAGTGGGGGCTTCGGCATGAAGTTCTTTCTCTAGCTTTTCTCGATTGGATTGCAGCCGATTTCTCGCAGACCGAGCAGCAATGGATACTCGCGGCCATCGTTTCTCATCATCGGGATGCCAAGGAGATTACAGCTGCCTATGACAAAAGAGCAAATCCAGAGTTAGTGGAAGGCATGCTTGCCCAGCTCGACGAAAAAACAGTGCGAGGGTTGTGGCGATGGCTCTACGAGTGTTCTGCTTCATGGATCGATGCTCTCGATTTGCGCCGCTTTGGTGTACAATCAATTTCCCTGATGGATGAGACAACAGCTGTACAGCGGGTATGTATCGAGGGTGTTCAGCGAACCCATACATGGCTTACTACGTACCGCCGCTTCATCACAGACCATCTTCCTTCCGAGAGAGATCTTCGCGTCATCACAACGCTGGTTATGCTGCGCGGTCTTACCACAACAGCAGATCATATGGCATCGGCCCATCTATCACAGGTGCCACAAGGTATACAGGGCTCCTGGGAGAACTTTGCCAAAGAGGCATTGCCTACCAAGGATAACACGGACATAGTGTTGTATGCTCACCAGCGTGAGAGTGCAGTTCATCACCATACCTCGGCAATGCTCGTCGCGCCAACCGGCAGTGGCAAGACGGAGGCAGCTCTCTTGTGGACACTAGGCAATGGCACGCAAGCAACACCACGCCTCTTTTATGCTCTTCCCTACCAGGCCAGTATGAATGCTATGTATGATCGACTCCGCTCACCCCGGTACTTCGGAAATGGTGCTGTAGGGTTACAGCATGGACGGGCGTTGCAGGCCTTGTATCAGCGTCTGATGAATGAAGAGAATGGCCCTAAATCTGTGATACAGGCCACCAAGTGGCTAGAAAACTTAAACCGCCTTCACGCTTATCCTGTAAAAGTCTTCAGCCCCTACCAGATGCTCAAAGCGGTCTATGAGATTAAAGGATTTGAAGGAATGCTTGCCGATTATACGCAGGCGGCCTTCATTTTCGATGAAATTCATGCTTATGACGCCAACCGGCTTGCGCTTATCCTTGCCCTGGTCAAGCATCTGCGAGAGTACTATGGTGCCCGGTTCTTTATCATGTCCGCCACCTTTCCATCCATTTTGCGCGAGATTATGCCCGATATTCTCGGCGTCCACGAGCCAATTGTGGCAGAACCCGCGTTGTTCAAGGATTTTTGTCGTCACCGTCTTCTCTTATTGGATGGAGACCTTCTGGAATGCGGCGTCACAGGCATTGTCGAAGATGTGCGGCGAGGTCAATCAGTTCTGGTGTGTTGTAATACCGTTCGGCGGGCACAGGATATGCGGAAGGCCCTGCTGAAGTATCTGCCACCCAAGCAGGTAGAGCTTATCCATAGTCGCTTCACAATGGAAGACCGACTGACACGAGAGGCTACGATCCGTTCTCGTTGTGAGATTGGCGTTGCACACAATTCGCTGGCGGTAGTTGCGACGCAGGTGGTCGAGGTTAGCCTGAATATCGACCTTGACACTATCTATAGCGATCCTGCTCCACTCGATGCGCTCGTGCAACGCTTCGGACGTGTGAACCGAGCGCGGAAGAAGGGTATCGTCCCCGTTCATGTGTTCCGCCGCCCACGCGATGGGCAAGGAGTCTACCTTGAAAGACTGGTCGAACGAACACTCGATGTCCTTAAAGGACATAACGATGCAAATATCGATGAAATAGCTATTGGGAAATGGCTCGATGAAATCTACAGTACGCCAGAAATACACCATCCCTGGAAGAAGCAGTATGACGATCAGTTCCGACTGGTGGATTCTCACTTGCGCGGGCTACGTCCATTCAACTCTGATGAGAAACGCGAGGAAGAGTTCGAGAAGCTTTTCGATGGAGTTGAGGTACTGCCCCGATGTTTTGAAAAGCGGTATATCGACCACATGTCAAAAGACGAGTTTATTGAAGCATCACGCCTCTTCGTGAGTATTAGCCAGGGAAGATATCAGCAGCTTGCAAAACGAGGCAAAATTCGTTCCATGGAAGATGCAACACGCAAACGATGGGTCGTTTTACAAGAGTACAGTTCAGAGCTTGGTTTACTTTTTGATACTGACGAACTCAGTGATGAATTCTAATTGCTTATTCTATTGGCCCATCCTATGAGAGAATAGGTATTGCCTGGATGAGGAAGGAGTAAATAATGCTTACGGTGCATTATTTAGAGGTTAGTGCCGAGGCAATCACACCTCTAGTCCTGGATGCATACTGTGGATCAGCTTTACGAGGTGCATTCTTTCGCGCGATTTGGGGTCGCTTTTGCACGAACCGTGAGTCTCCAACATGTGATGTGTGTCCCCTTGTCGCAGCATGTCCAGTCGCTTCGCTTGTCGCGCCGCTACGCGATGAGGCTCCGCGTGGACGGGATGTGCCTCGCCCCTATATTCTCACTTCCCCTTATAAAGAGCAGAATCGCTATGAGAAAGGAGAGATCTTTACTTTCAGTTTTGCACTCATTGGAAACGCTGCAAAGCTCTACCCTTATGTTATCAGATCTTTTCAAGAAATGGAGCGCAATACTTTCGGTCATCCTTTACCTGAGTTACAAGGGAAAAGAGGCCGCTTTCTTGTTCGTCAGATAGACGCTTATCATCCTCTGACAGGAGAGAGGCACATGCTTTGGAAGCAAGGGAGTACACAACCAGACAAACTTCAATTGGACGTTACGCCCGCCGATGTCGCTGCGAGAGCGAAAGAACTTCCGACAGATCGTCTCACCTTTCACTTCTTATCCCCAACACGACTTATTAGGGAGGAACAGGTGCTGCGACACCCAGATTTTTGTACATTAACATTGAGGATGGCTCAACGCCTTGAACAGATTCAGCAAGAATATAGCAATGAGGGAGAGGGAGAAGAGGACAGTACAACACTAGGGAAAAATTGGTACCTCAATACAAAGGCGCAAGCATGTGCTATCCACTTAGAGCAGGACGAGACGCGCTGGGTAGATCTACAGAGTTATTCTACGCGACAGCGACAGAGGATGCCTATCGGAGGATTTGTAGGACGAGCCTCGTTTGTGGGCGATATGACACATTTACGAGAACTGCTTGTGTGGGGTGAAGTACTCCACGTTGGCAAAAATATTGTGAAAGGAGGAGGCGCATATCGCATTGAGGTCTAGCTGTGAAATGCTGTACTTTATGCCAAGCAGGTATGTTAGGACGACAGGTTGACGATTCATCCGTATAAGGAGATGATATGGAATTAATTGTTGAAGGCCGCAGCTCATTCTTAGGAAAGCATCAAGGCCGTCTGCGGGTGAGCCGCGAACAGAAAATGATCACGGAAGTACCACTCATCCATCTGGATCGGGTGATTATTATCGATAATGGAGTCTCTATCTCCAGTGATGTGATCCGCATTTGCTCTGAAGAGGGGATACCTATCCACTTTATGAGCAGTCGCGGCAATGCTATTGCCAGTCTCTATTCTGCTGGACTGACAGGAACTGTCTTATCACGCCGTTCACAATTCCTGGCATATGAAAAAGCCACAGGGGTTATACTGGCAAAAGCATTCATTGCTGGCAAATTGGAGAATCAAGCCAATTTGCTGCGCTACATGGCAAAATATCGCAAAGAAACTGAACCAGCCTTGCATGAGGAAATGACACTTGTTGCCATCGAAATGCGTGACTACCTGCACGAACTGGAACAGCTCAAGGCGGACAAAATTGAGAACATTCGAGAACAGCTTATGTCGGTTGAGGGACGTGCAACTCAACGGTACTGGGCAACTATTGGCCGGACGATTCCCTCTGAACTAAACTGGCCTGGACGCGAAACGCGAGGAGCTATCGATGCGTTCAACTCTACCCTGAACTATGGGTATGGTATTCTCTACGGGCAGGTTGAACAGGCCATCACTCTAGCAGGACTCGACCCATACGGCGGTTTTCTCCACGCTGATCGCTCAGGAAAACCAAGTCTGGTACTAGACTTAATCGAAGAGTTTCGTCAAACCATTGTTGATCGCACAATCATTGGCATGGTTAATAAGCGTTTTATCATTGAGCAAGATGAGAATCACCTTCTCAATGAGACAACTCGAAAGAAGATCGCAGAGAAAGTATTGGAACGCATAGAGAGCTACGAACTATACGAGAAGAAGCGGCAAACACTACGCTTTATTCTACAAACTCAGGCGCGACATTTAGCACTTTTTATGCGGGGTGAACGGGAACTCTATAAGCCATTTGTCGCAGGATGGTAAGAGTATGCGTTACCTATTGATCTATGACATTGCACATGACGGAGTACGGACAAAGGTCGCTGATGTCTGTCTGGATTATGGCTTAGAGCGTATTCAGTACAGTGCCTTCTTAGGCGAACTAAGCTATATTCATCAACGCGAACTCCTCCTGAAAATCAAGCGTCGTATAGGCAAACATGAAGCGAATATCCAATTGTTCCCACTCGATGAAAAGAGTTGGTCTGGACGTCGTGTGATTAAACATGAGGAGAAGGAATAAACCCATGAACTGGCTATTGGAGGTTACAGACCTCAAACAATATACCTGCTGTCCCCGCATTGTATTCTACCGCTACTGCTTGCCAAAGGTACGGCCCGTAACTCCTCTTATGGAAGAGGGTATTCGTTGTCACCTAGAAGAGGAGGAGCGTGAAGAAAGAAGAAGCCTTCGTCCTTACGGTCTCGTTGACGGTGAACGGTTCTTCCACCTTACACTGCAATCTTCCCAGCTTGAACTCACAGGAAAAGTAGATCTTGCCATCGCAGTACCTTCGCGTGTATCGCAGGGAGCAGAGGCAGTTGTTGTAGAGTACAAGTATTCTGAGTATAAGGCAGGAGCACATTTCGCTCTCCAGCTTGCTGCATATGCCCTGCTGGTCGAGGAGGCATGGAAAGTGCCTGTCAAACAAGGGTTTCTCTACTCCATTCCTCTCAGGCGAGCAGAACCGGTGCCAATTACCCTCACCTTGCGGAAAAAAGTCGTGCAAACCGTGAAGCAGATCAAGCAGATCGTGGAAAGTGAGATTATGCCTCCACCGCCAACTTCACAACAACGCTGCATTTCCTGCGAATTTCGTCGTTTCTGTAATGATGTAGTATAAAACCTTTAAGTGCATTAAAGAGGGCGATAGAAAAGCCTTATTCGCAAATTGGTGAACATAGACACAAACTCGCTGT
>WNGM01002265.1_pt1 | contig 18378 bp, 18 predicted proteins | sample 5400571 | NCBI WGS metagenome assembly WNGM01 (sample SAMN13153378, study PRJNA577476) | soil metagenome | isolation source: 100 cm soil or saprolite under Garry oak tree replicate 2 | place: USA:California | collected 2016-06-15 | reverse complement strand
ACATTTCGCCCTTCAGCCGAGCGGCCCCGGCGTGGCGTACGGGTTGTACGAGTGGCCTCAGAACGGCGAGCGCGTCCTCCTCCACGGAGGATTGGGCCACGGCTTCAGCAGCCTGCTGACCCTCTTGCCGGAACGGCAGCTGGGGTTCTTCATCGCCACGAACAGCGACGAGCCAGACCTCCGATGGGCCTTGCTGCGGACCTTTATGGACCACTACTATCCAGCCGACGTCGCCGCTCCGACGGCGATCGCCGACTCCGACCTCGGACGGTTTGCAGGTGTTTATAGCGACTACCGTTACGAGGGACGCATCGAGGTCTTCAAAGAACTCTTCGACCAGAGCCGGATTACCGTGAACCGCGATCGGACAATCTCGCTGTCGTGGACAAAAGGCCGATGGGTTCAGGTTGCGCCACTGGTCTTCTGGAACAGTGATGACCCGAACGGGCGGATTGCCTTTCAGGCCGGGGCTGGCGGTCGGATCATTCGAGTGCTTGGAGGAGGGCATCCCGATGATGGCCTGGTCAAGCTGTCCTGGTTTAGGAGCCTGCAGGCCTACGCTCTTGGTGTTCTTTTCTTCGCGACCCTGTTCCTCTCCGCCGTCATTGCATGGTTCGCCTCTGCGCTGAGGAGGTTTCGCCGACGAGCAGGATCGACGTCAAGGGGGTTATCGAGAACCAGGGCACTTGCCGGGCTGGTGGCGCTCTTCAACCTAGCTTTCCTCCTGGGAATTCCCCTCCTTCTTCTGCCCTACGCGGGTTTGAACGGTACGCAGCTGGACTTCGGGATGCCACTCAGCATCCGATTCATCTTCGCTCTCCCGTGGGTGACACTCTTGCCCAGTGTTGTCCTGGCCGCCGCAGTCGTGCTGGCCTGGCGCAAGAGGGCCGGGGGGCTCCCGACAAGGAGCCATGTCACGGCCATCGCGACCGGAGCACTACTGTTCCCAGGGTTCCTGAGCTACTGGAAGCTGTTCGGGGCCAGCTGATTGGCGCTCGGCGGCTCGGCGCCGTGGGCTGTTAAGGGCTGATCAAGACTTCGTCCAGTCGCGCTTTCATCTGGATGAGGTGTGATGATCGAGACGCTTGGACGAAGTCTTTTTATCCGTTAACAAGCAGGCCGCAAATCCTTGAGCTCGTGGCTTACTTGGGGACGAACGGGACTGCGACGTTAGGTCGATCATCTCGAGACCGTCACGAAGCTATGCCTGGTCGCTTCGCGGCAGCCTCTCGCAGCGTGGCCTCGGTGCGTTCGTCGGCAGGCGTATAGAGGAAGAGACGAAGCGAAATTCTCGAGTTCTTCCCGTTGGATCGCGCCTTAGGAAGGCGACCCTTCCGTCCCAGCCGGATTCGTGCTATGCGTTGCGGGAGGGTGCGAGCTCTATAGGATTCACCGCAAATCGGGCTTGTTGCGACCTCGCGGTCTTGTGCCACAAAAGGCAGATCGGTGGTGGTTATCGGCTCGTCTGGTCCACTCGGGTGCCGTCCAGCCACGGCTTCAGGTCGGCGATGAACGGGGTATCGCCGAGGCGCTCGAGGTCCTCGAAAAATGCGCGGGTGGTCCGAGTCGCGGCAGCGGTGGTACCGACCGATAGGAACCCCGCTCGTTCCTGATCGAGTCCGCGCGAGAGTGGTTTGGCGGCACCGAAATAGATGGCGCGCTTCAACTCCGCGAGCACGACCGGGTTGCGGGTCGCCAACCGGGCGGCGGTGGCCTGGGTTTCGGCGAGCAACTGGTCCTCCGGGAACACGCGGTGCACCAGGCCGAGGCGGTACGCCTCGTGCACGTCGACCGGTGCTCCTTCGAGGGTCAGCTCGAGCGCCTTCGCCGCGCCGAGCATCCGTGGCAGTCGCTGAGTTCCGCCGCCGCCGGGAATGAGACAGCCGATCGTCTCGATCTGGCCGAGCCGTACGTACTCGGCATCCGCGGCGTAGCGCAGGTCGCAGGCCAGCGCGATCTCGTGGCCGCCGCCCAGCGCAGGACCGTTGATGGCCGCCAGGTAGACCACCCCGGACCGGTTCATCCGCAACGTCGTCCGCTTCCAGCGATGGAACCAGACCAGGCCCACGCCGATACCGCCGCCGAATCGCTCCAGCGCCCGAATAGCGCCCGGCAGCCGGAGGGCCATATCGGTCACCCGCAGGAACGGCCTTACCACTCGGGCGGGCACGAACGGATGCGGGAGCTCGACCATCGCGGCCATCGCCCTCGGATCGGCGTGGATGAGGAAGCGGCCGGGCAGGCCACCGGTGAGCACCACCGCGCCCACCGTGTCGTCGCTGTCGACGGCGGCAGTGAGCCAGTCTAGATCGCGGATGAATTCGGTGGTGACGAAGTTCAGCGGCGGTGCGAAGGCGGTCGCGGTGAGCACTCTGCGGTCCTGGGCCAGCTCGATCGCATCGAGCCGGAGATCCACTGCGCGGGGCATCAGCGCCTCGTCATCGGATGCTTGGTGCTCAGTAAAGCGAGGGCGTTCTGGATGCCCTGCTCGAGGACCTCGTCGGCGAGCTGTCGATTGGCCAGGGCGCGGGAGACCTGGAGCGTCCCGACCATCATGGCGAAGACGCTGAGCGTCTTCGTACGTGCCCAATTCGGATCGTCCGACGCCAGGCGCGTAGCGATGTCGTCGATCACCACCAGCAGGCCGTCGGTGTAGGCGCGCTTTATGGCGTCCGGCGAGCGCCCGATCTCGTCGAGCAGCGCAGCGGATGGGCAGCCGCTCTCGGGGTTGTCTCGATGCTCAACCGAGAGATACGCGCGCACAATCTGCTCGAGTCCGGCGCGGCCCGGCGGCTGCGCGCTGAAGCTCTCACGCTGCTCGCGTAGCTGTTCGGCGACGGCCCTTGCGACGAGATCCTCCTTGGAATCGAAGTGGGCGTAGAAAGCGCCGTTGGTCAGCCCCACGTCTGCCATGAGTGTGGCGATCCCCGAGCCGTGAATGCCGTCCCGCTTGAGCCGACCGCCTGCCGCCTCGATGATCCGCTGCCTCGTCGCCTGCTTGTGCGCTTTCCCGTACCGAGCCATGCGCGCCTCCACTTCTAAAGAACCCTTGACTTAGCGTTTGCCGCCATTATATTATGATCGTACTTCAAAGGTCAAGGAGGTAGCAAATGACAACAGCCAAGCCGGTAGCGCTCGTGACGGGCGCGTCCTCGGGGATCGGGAAGGCAGCATCGCTCGCGCTCGTCGAAGCCGGTTTCGAGGTAGTCGGAACGAGCCGGAAGGCATCGGGTGTCGCCCAGCGCGACGGGGTAACGTTCCTCGACCTCGACGTGACCAGTGACGAGTCGGTGAGCGCGGTGGTCCGGCGCGTGATCGAGCGGTTTGGGCGGCTCGACGTCCTGGTCAACAATGCAGGCACCGGTGCAGCGGGTGCCGCCGAGGAAAGTTCCGTCGCTCAGGACCAGCGCGTCTTCGACATCAACTTCTTCGGCCTCATCCGTATGACGAAGGCCGTCCTGCCGCACATGCGCGCCCAAGCCAGTGGACGCATCATCAACATCTCGTCCGTGCTCGGGCTCGTCCCCGCGCCGTACATGGCCAGTTATGCCGCGACCAAGCACGCGATCGAGGGTTACTCCGAATCGGTGGACCACGAGGTCCGGGAGCACGGCGTTCGGGTGCTCCTTGTCGAGCCCGCCTATACCAGGACCGGCTTCGACGCGAAGGCCATTCAGCCCGACGCACCGTTGCCGATCTATGCGGAGCAGCGGCAGGTCTTCGACGGCGTAATCGCGCGAGCAATGGCGGACGGCGACGATCCGGCCACCGTCGCCAAGTCGATTGTCGCGGCGGCGACCGACCCGAAGCCGAAGCTGCGGTACACGGTCGGCTCGACGGCCCGTCGGGTAAGCGCCCTGCGTCGCTTCGTTCCCGCCTGGGCGTTTGACAGGCAGATCCGGAAGCTCAATCGTCTGCCGGCCGGAGGCTCCGACCCTCACTCCACAAAGCAAGAAGAGAAGCGCGTCAATCAACCTAAAGCCCGCGCCGGACAGGTCACAAGCCGGGCGCAGTCCAAGTTCGAACCACGAACCAGACCGAGATAACAGGAGACTGCCATGAATGACAACGGAACGCCCCAGAGCGGCGCGACCACGTCGTACAAGAACGCATCCACCCGCACCGTCGCGGCCGGTGGCGTGGATTTCGCGTACCGGCAATTCGGTGCGGATACGGGCGTGCCCGTGATCTTCCTCGTGCACTTGGCAGGGAACCTCGACAACTGGGATCCGCGGGTGGTCGATGGCATCGCGGCGAAACACCGCGTCATCACCTTCGATAACCGCGGCATCGGTGCCTCCACTGGCAAGACGCCAGAAACCATCCAGGCGATGGCTAAGGACGCCGTCACGTTCATCCGCGCGCTGGGTTTCGACCAGGTCGATCTTCACGGATTCTCCATGGGCGGCATGATCGCCCAGGTGATCGTCCAGGACGAGCCGGAGCTGGTCCGCAGGCTGATCCTTACGGGCACCGGCCCGGCCGGCGGCAAGGGCATGAAGGACGTCGTGTGGGTCGCGCAACTCGACACCGTCCGCGGCCTGCTGAGTCGCCAGGACCCGAAGCAGTTCCTGTTCTTCACCCGGACCGCGAACGGCAAACGTGCGGGCAAGGAATTCCTGGCACGACTACAGGAGCGCACGGTCGACCGCGATACGCCGATCTCCATCAAGTCGTACTTCGCGCAGCTCAGAGCCTGCTACCGCTGGGGCAAGGAGGAGCCTCACGACCTCTCACTCATCCGCCAGCCCGTGCTCCTCGCGAACGGCGATCACGACCGGATGTTGCCGACCCCGAACACCCTCGACATGGCCCGACGTCTGCCGAACAACGAGTTGGTGATCTACCCAGACGCCGGCCACGCCGGAATCTTCCAGTTCCACGAGCAGTTCGTCGAGAGGGCTCTCGAGTTCCTCGCGAAGTAGCGCCGAGAGGCGCTGGGCGCCCACCAGTCAGCCGAGTAGCGGACGATGTGGAGGTCGGTCCTCGTCGGGTGGATTGAAACCGGCGACCTTCGCCACGGGGAACTACTGCGCCAGCCCAATTGAACCCGGGTCCTCATGGTCCCGAACCGTGCTTGTTAAGAGTCGATGAACCATTCGTCCAGTCGCGCGTTCATCTGGACGATGGTCGAGGTAGCAAAGGCTGCCGTCTGGAAACTTGCCCTCATCGTCTTGCGTAGACAAACAACCGATCCTTGGATGAATGCCATCGAGGGACGGGTCTTCGTAGAGAGGGGGTCGACGGTTCGAGGCCGTCAGAGGGCACTACAACAGCTTCCGTATATGGGCTTTTCCGGGGCCTGGCCAGCCAGCTGGCCGACCGGTGTCGCCCTGCAACTGCACATCACCGAAGGCGACGACGATCACGAGATCGCCCAGACCCTCGCAGCCACCGTGCCCAACGCCGAGCTCTTCGTCGACCGGCGGCGAGGCGCGCTACTCCACCGACGCGCCGTCGACTTCCTCCAGGCGCTCGTCGGCGATGAATTTCGCGCCGCCCGGCGGTCTCATACTTTAGAGACGACTGGGCGATGTGTTGTGCATCGCCGAGTCCGCGATGAGCGCGCCGCTTCGGCAATCTAAGGAGGAGAAGTGTCCAAGTACGTGACCAGGCCGTTCCGATTCGGGGTCGTTTGCCCGTTCACCACTGACCTGCGGGCCTGGCGAGATCGAGTTCGTCGCATCGCAGACAGCGGCTATTCGACGCTGCTGATGCCCGACGTCCCCGGATGGCAACCGGCGCCAGGCCCGACGCTGGCCCTCGCAGCGGAGCTCGCCGAAATGCGGGTCGGCACCTGGGTGTACGCCTCGCCCGTACGCCCTGCTTGGACCACGGCGTGGGAAGCGCACTCGCTGTCGGTGCTCAGCGAGGGTCGCTTCGAGATGGGCATCGGCACCGGACGGCCAGGGATCGAGGACCAGCTCCGCGAACTCGGCCTGCCCGTTGTCCCACAAGGCGAGCGGCTCGCCCAGGTACGTGACACCGTCGCGGCGCTACGACAGCTCGACGGCCCCGACCTGCATACACCGGTGGTGATGGCAGTGCGCGGACCGAAGGGTCAAGCACTTGCTGCCGAGCTGGCGGACACGGTTACCTTCGTGGCGATGCCGGATGACCCTGGCGTCGAGATCGCCCAGCTCGCTCGTAACTTCCGCGCTCTCCGGGACGTCGAGCTCGCGCTCCATGTGCCGGTTGTCGGCGACGCGGTCGCGCCGTTCATGGCCCCGCCCGACACCGACCCGGTCGCACTGCGCGCCATAGACTCACTGGCCATACTCCCCGCTGACCCGGCGGCAGCAACCGAGGAAATCCAGCGGCGACGGGAGGAGATCGGCTACTCCTACTTCGTCTTCGGCGCCGGCTCTGCCGACACGCTCGCCCCGGTCGTTGCTGCGTTGGCCGGACACTGAGCCCGAAACCCGGCGGGGTGATCCGTTGTGGGACGGGGCGCGTGGCCCGCGGCGTGCCCGTCGCGCAAACGATCGATGGTTTCCGGGCCAGGTTCGGCTTCTTGACGGGGTGGGGGCGCATGGACGGAGGTCAACGGCCCCAACTGGATTCGAACCGCCGATCCTTTACTCCAACTAATTAGGTTCGTTGGTCGCGGCCAAGCGAGCCGCGCCGAGCCTTAAGAAACGATCAAGCCTTCGTCCAGTGACGCGACCATCTGGATGAGGCCTGATGATCGACCTATCTGGACGAAGTCTTGATTTCGCTTAACGAGGTCCAAAAACTCGAATCGCGGGCGACTCCGACCGAACAAGTTTCGAACTCCATCTGAATTCGGATATGGCTCTCTGGCGGGTTAGCCGGAGAGCAGAACCACCACGACGGGCGTCGTCCTCGCGGTCTATAGGCCTGCTGGCTGAGGGAAGTCGGCCGCGGTGATGCCATCGGGATGCCCGGGTGGCCATTGGACCAACTCGATCCGATAGCCGTCGGGGTCGGTGAGCCATGAAGTTTGAGCCCCATCCGGTCCGCCAGGAAGCTCGATTGGACCGGGCCTCAGTTCCGCTTGCGTTAACGCCTCGACGGTGGCCTTGAGGTTGTCGATCTGGACGGCGAGGTGGCTGAAGCCGGTGCCGATGTCCACCGGGCCGTCGCCTGGCCGATGCACGAGTTCGAGCGCAACGAACTCATCGCTGGGGAACTTGAGCATGGTTAGGCTGGCCCCCTCGCCGAGGTCAACGCGACCGACCTGGCCGTACCCGAGAGCCGTGTAGAAAACCACGGAGGCGCCAAGGTCCGTGACGCGGTACGCCGGGTGCAGAGTCCTCATCCGACGACGGTAATGCAACCGCGAGGGGTCAGGAGCCTCCGCCCCCAACCTTGGACACCACCGGCGCGTGCGAGAACGCCAAGGGCGCCGCGAACGGCGGAGGTGGCGCTGAGGTTGTCGCGCCGGATGCAAGGGCCGCGCCAGTTCAGGCTACCGGATCGCCTGCGCACGGAGCCTATTCAAGGAAAGGTTGCATGAACTGGCGCGTGACCGGGCCGGCAAATGGCCACAGAACTGCTTCGCCCCCGGTCGGTATACCCTCAAGCATGTAAGCGCCGATGTAGTCGCGGCCCTCTTGGCGGTACTTCGTGAGAACTTCCTCCGCGATATCCATGACCCTGCGAACGGACGCAGGCTCTCTAGCCGTTCACTCAGGGTGAGCGCATCTGGCGTAGAGAGCAAGCATGGTGAACCAATTCTTTTCTTGACAACATCGAGGTGCGGCCTACGATGAGAGCAAGGGGCGGATCGTAGCGGGCACGGCAGCAGGGAGGCACACCATGAAGATCGTCATCATCGGCGGAACCGGGCGCATCGGGTCGAAGGTCGTCACACTCCTGCGTGAGCGACGCCATCAGGCCGTGCCCGCATCACCGGGCTCGGGCGTCAACACGCTCACGGGCCAGGGCCTAGCCGAAGTCCTCGCCGGCGCGGCCGTAGTCGTCGACGTGTCGAACTCTCCCTCCTTCGAAGACGCGGCGGTTCTGAAGTTCTTCGAGACGTCGACCACCAATCTCCTTGCCGCCGAAGCGGCAGCGGGTGTAAGTCATCACGTCGCGTTGTCGATCGTCGGCATCGACGGGGCGCCGGACAGCGGGTATTTCCGCGCCAAAGTCGCCCAGGAGACGCTGATCCGAAACTCCTCGATCCCGTACTCGATCGTCCGCGCCACGCAGTTCTTCGAGTTCTTCAAGAGCATCGCAGACGAGGCCACCGACGGGAATACGGTGCGAATCGCTCCCGTGCTGTTCCAACCCATAGCGGCGGACGACGTCGCTAAGGCGCTAAGTCGGGTCGCCGTGTCGGCTCCGGTGAACGGCATCGTAGAGATCGCGGGGCCACAACAGTTCCGCTTTGACGAATTCATCAGACTCGGTCTCCGTGCCCGCCAGGATCCACGGGTGGTGGCCGCCGACCCGCAAGCGCGCTACTTCGGCACCGAGCTGGGCGAGCGGACGCTGGTGCCTGGTGCCGACGCAAGGCTGGGCGACATTCGCTTCGAGGATTGGCTTGCTCAATCCGCCGTCCACGCCGCGCCGGCCTGACGAGTCCGAGGAGAGCAGGATGCGAATCCTGAACGCCCCCATGGCAGTGTTGGTGGCCCGGCCTGCCAAGTATCGGCGGTCAGGCTGCTCTACCAACTGAGCTATGCAGGGGCACCGGTAATTGTATTCGCCGAATCGTCCTCTGCGTGTCGCCAGAGTCACAGACGTCCTCCGGCGTTGTTGTCAAAATTGTTGTCAAACCTCGGAGCGGCGAAAATGGCAAATTCCTGGAGTTTCCGGAGACTCCTCGAACGGGACGCGCTCCATGAATTCCGCCACGCCTCGCGGACTTAGCGATTGCTAATGTCAGAGGAGGAGGGCTCTGGGTGAAAGGGGCGGGGATCCTTGAGATTGGAGGCCGGGTCCAGCTTGTTGACCTGCCGGAGCTGGCGAGCTTGAAGTCGGACGAGGTACTGATGGAGGTTCACGCAGCCGGCGTCGCCAACTGGGATGACCTCATTCGCACCGGTGGCTGGGATGTCGGACTCACGCCTCCTATGGCTCTCGGCGTGGAGGCGGCCGGCACCATACGCCAGGTCGGCGCTGCAGGATCCCGATTCAAACCCGGCGATGAGGTCCTGACCCATTCCGCACCGCTGCGCAACCAGGGCGCTTGGGCCGAGAGTTTCGTTGCTCCCGAAGGGCACGTTGCCCGCAAGCCGCTAACAATGGAGATGGGGGTTGCCGGTGCCTTCTGTGTGCCCGCCCTCACAGCTCATCAGGTTCTTGGTGCGACGCTTGATGTACAGGCTGGCGAATCGGTTCTCATAAATGGCGGCGGAGGTGTAACCGGTAGCTTGTTGACGGCCGTGGCGGCGGCGATGGGTGCTAACGTCATAGCGATTGCCAGCGCCCGGAGTGAAGAAAGGCTTAAGCATTTCGGCGCAACGACTGTCCTCGACCGCGCCTCGACTTGGCCGCAATCAGCCAGACGACTGGCGGGCGGTAGCTTCCCTGCCGTGGTTAATGCCGTCAGAGGCGCAACGGCCAGTGTCCTACCTCTAGTGGCCGACAACGGACGGCTGGCGACGATAACAGGTGACCCGCCGCCAAGTGAGCGCGGTATTCGAATCAGCAATGTCTACGTCAAGCCAGACGGGGCTGCGCTCGAGCGACTGGCTGCGGATTTTGCGAATCGTGGCCTTACCCTGCCAATCGCCGCCATGTTCGGACTTGGTCAGGCATCGGCGGCGTTAGCCGAAGCGGTGGCAGGAAGTCCGGGAGTCGTCGTGATCGATCCCAGACGTTAGGTGCTGCTCTCCGCCAGCGAGTGCAACGCGGCAACGAGACACCAGTTGCCGAGCGTGCACAACGTGACGCTGGAAACATCCTTATATACGTAGGCGCGGCTGCCTTTTGCATAGCCCCTGTCCGGGTCCTTCATCACCGCGACGGAGACCATGCGATCTCCTGTTGGGCTTGCATTATTAGGAGGGACGGCGGTTAAGCGACCGCCGACCCCTCACCGCCCGGAGAATATTGGGGTTGGGAGCCCTGCGGAGATCATCCGGCGGACGACCGGGTTGCTCAGGCGGAGGAACCCCCTGTGGAACCGCTGCCGGAGATCGGGCCGGGCGCTTGGTTCGCTCACCTCGCGGGCAGTCACGGCCGGACCACCAACACGGTCTTTCCGGGTCGCCGAGGGGCGGGGGGCGGCCCATAGGCGATGGACGCGTCGGCGAGTGGCAGCGTCCGGGCGATGACCGGGCGGAGCTTACCCTGCTCGGCAAGGTCGGTGATGCGCCGCAGCTCGCCAGGATCAGACGCCACCACGAAGAAGGTTCCCTGGATTCCGTGGCGCTCTGCCATTGATTGGTCCAGCGGTTGCGCCAAGGTCACGAGCCGTCCTCCCGGCCGTACCAGTCCGTACGACTCCACGGGTACTGGTCCACCGAACGTGTTCAAGAGGACGTCGAAGAGTGGTTCACCTCGGGAGCGTGCAGCCGACACCGAGGGCACGACCCCGGCGGCACCCAGTGTCTTGACCAGGGGCTCATCGTCGTCGATCGCGGTAGCCGTCACTTCTGCTCCCAGCGCCTTGGCAAACTGCACCGCCAGAGAACCCACCCCCCCTGCGCCACCCTGGATGAACACTCGTTCGCCGGGCTGCCCGCGGGCACGATCCGCGAGCGCCTGCCACGCGGTCAGGGCCGCCAGCGGCAATGCGGCCGATTCGACATGGGAGAGACGTACGGGCCGGGGGACCACCCCTTCTTGGGGTAACGACACGTACTCGGCCGCTGCGCCATCATGGTTGAAGTCGATGAGCCCGTATACCTGGGTGCCAGGCGTCAGGGACCTCACGTCTCCGCCGACCTGAGCGATCACGCCCGAGAATTCGTGCGATGGGATGATGGGCATGCGATCGGCCCCGTCCGCTGATTGCCAGGTCTCGTCCCACGCAAGCTCACCCGGGGTGACCGCCGCTGCATTCACCTCGACGAGCACCTCATTTGCCCCCACCTCTGGCACGGGGGCGTCCTCGTAGCGGAGAACTTCGGGCCCTCCACGCTTGTGTGCTCGAACTGCCTTCATCGTGCTCATGGCGCTCCTCACTTTGTGGCTCGATGTACCTTTTAGAGCAATAGTAAGGAGACTGGCAGGGCAGCGTTGAGTGTGTGAGATCGGCACTGGCTCTCGCAACGAGAGCATGCCCCTGCCCGACGGAAACCGTGGAGAATTGGATCGTGGCGATCCGAGACCATATTCAGGACCGGCTACGTGTGAAGAGAACAGTGGCGTCAAATGCGCTATAGAGGGATGCTTCTTCCCTGCCTCGGACAAATTATCTATTAGCGAGCGAGCGCGGAACGGCGTTCCGCTCAATGCGTTAGCGCATTTGACCTTGGCGTGAATATCCTTCAACCTCCAGCAAGCGCTGGGGTTGAAGCTATTGCGGCCGGCATATTCGATGTTTGACAACCTCGATGGGACGTGACGATGTCCTCGACAACGTCACGTTCTACTGGTTGACGCACACCGGGATTTCTTCGGCTCAGCTCTACCGGGAAAACAAGTTCGGATTCTTCAACGTCCAGGGCGTCAAGATTCCGGTTGGGGTCAGCGTCTTTCCGGACGAGCTTTACGAAGCGCCACGCCATACCGTCGGACGATGACTATGGCCGTTCCCAGAGTTCGCGGCTTTCAGCAGCGATACGAGACGGCTGGGCGCGATGTCCGGAGCGAATTGGTCGCCTCTTCGGCTTCGTGGACCCAGGGGACATTGCCTTATTCGGACTGACGGCGGTCGTACTTGGACAAGGTTCGATGACACGGTTCAGCGACCCTGAGCTGAATCTTTCAAGACGCATAGGAGATACTTAACGGCGGCTGTTCCCCATCCTGCTGATGATGCGATTCCACACCTACCTCGCCGCCGATGCCCTCCTTCCAAGTCGGATTCAGATGGCGTTCACGCTTGCCTACCACGTCATCATGGTGCCCCTCGGCGTCGCGCTCCCCACGTATGCCCTGCTGATGAATGGCATCGGCATCTTCAAGAACGACCCGGTCGCCCTGCGGATCGCCCGCCGGTGGTCCGTTGTGATGGCCGTCCAGTTCGCGGTCGGTGCCGTTACCGGTACGATCCTGTCCTTCGAGTTCGGGATCCTCTGGCCCAGGTTGATGGGCCGCTACGGCGCCGCGCTCGGCTTGGGCTTTGCTATCGAAGGGCTGGCTTTTTTTCTCGAGGCGATCTTTATCGGCATCTACCTGTACGGATGGACGCGCCTCCGACCAAGAACGCATTTCCTGCTCGGGCTGTCACTCCCACCAGCAGGTGTGCTGGGGACGTTCAGCGTGCTCGCGTCGAATTCCTTCATGCAGACGCCCGGCGGCATCACCTTGAGTTCGACGGGGCAGTTGCTTAACGTCGACGTGCTTGGCGTGTTGTTCACGCGCTCCCTGGGCTATGAGTTCTGGCACTTTCTGATCGCGGCCTACATCGCGGCCGGGTTCGTGGTGGCCTCCATCTATGCCGTGTCCTGGCTTCGCGGACGGCGCGACCGGTATCAGCGGCTCGCCTTTGCGGTTCCTTTTACAGTCGCGGCGCTGCTGACGCCCCTCCAGCTGGTGGTGGGCGATCTTTCAGCGCGCGCTCTTGTCGTCGACCAGCCCGCCAAGTTCGCGGCCATGGAGATCACCTGGAAAACTCGATCCCACAACCCGGAGTACATCGGCGGCCTGATCAATGGCGCTGGCCAGGTCAATTTCGGCATCGCGATCCCGTCCTTCGATTCCATTCTGATCGGCCTGAATCCGGACAGCGTCGCACCGGGGCTGACCGCCGCGGCCGCCGATGCGCGGCCGTCGATCGCCGAGGCCAACATCACTCACCTTGCGTTCGATCTGATGGTCGGACTCGGCAGTGCAGGTGTGGTCCTTATGGTCTGGTACTTCGTCGTGCTGCTCGGACGTCGACGCCTCCCCCAATCGCGCTGGTTTTATCGAACGGCATCCCTCGCCGGTATCGGGTCATATGTCGCTATCGAGAGTGGATGGACCACGACAGAAGTCGGGCGACAACCGTGGATCGTCTACAACCTGATGCGAGTCGACGACGCGGTGACCACTGCCCCAGGGTCGTTCGTGTGGGCCATGTTGGCTGTGTTGCTCGTCGTGTATGCAGTGATCGCCATCATCTTCGTCACCGTGCTGCTGGGGCTGGTCACGCGCTGGCGCCACGAGGACGAGCGTCAACTGGTGCGGGCTCCCGAGGCGGGTGCTCCATACGGCCCGAGGCCCGAACTCGCGGCCGACGGTTCTGTGAGGTCGTCGCCGTGACGGCGGTCCTCGCTAGTTCCACGGCGTTCGTTCTTCTGCTCACCATCACCGCCTACAGCGTGGCCGGCGGAGTCGACTATGGCGCCGGTATCTGGGATCTTCTCGCCGGTCGTGGCGCGCGGGCCGATAGGGCCCGCGCGCTAATCGAACAGGCCATGGCGCCGGTGTGGGAGGCCAACAACGTCTGGCTGGTCCTGGCAATCGTGGTCTGCTGGACCGGGTTCCCCCTGCTGTTTCAGTCGGTATTCGCCAGCCTCTATCCGCTTTTTGCCTTCGCCCTGCTCGCCCTCATCCTACGGGGAGCTTTCTTCGCCTTCCGCCATGTCTGGACGGGGCCGAGCGGACGACGCAGGACGGGCGTCGTGTTCGGCATCTCGTCAGTCCTTGCCCCCTTCTTCTTTGCCGCCGCCCTGGGCGCGATCGCCTCTGGCCGGGTGGCCGTTAATGGGCCCAACACTCCGGTCTGGCAGGCCTGCTTCAATCCGACATCGATAGCATTTGGTCTCGTTTCGCTGGCCGCAACCGCCTTCATCGGCGCGTCCTTCCTGGTCGGTGACGCGCGTCGGTTTGGCATGCCGGATATGACGGACTACTTCCGGCTGCGGGCCGTGATTGCCACCGCGGTGCTGATCATCACGGGAACGATTGCGCTCGCTGCCCTCGGACTCGAGAATTCGCGGTTGCTCAGCGCGATGTTGATTGGGCTGGGTACACCGTTCGCGGTGGCCGCCGTGATTGCAACCCCGGTTGTCGGGGTCCTGCTCTGGCGCGGGATCTTCCATTGGTATCGCGTACTGAGCGTCGTGGTCGTGGGCTCCCTTGTCTTCGCCTGGGGTTTTGGGCAATCGCCGTACTTGTTACCCGGCCAGCTAACGATCGCCCAATCGGCCGCGCCCCCTGGAGCCCAGGTTCTCTTGTCGATCGTGACGCTGCTTGTCGTGGTGCTCGTCCTTCCGAGCCTCGGCTTGCTCGTCTATCTGGATCAACGCGGCGCCCTCGAATCACAAGAGGGCTGATTGCCCGGCGGCGGTAGAACGGCGACAGTCGCCATTCTCGGATGGCGAGCGCCCCGGACTGGACGCCGCTACCTCATATGATCAGCCCCATGACAGAGGTTGAGGGGCGTTCGGCTCTATCGCCCGAGGTGGGCACGACCCGGGTCGAGGCGTTCAGCGACTCGGTTATGGCGGTGATCGTCACGATCATGGCGTTCGAGTTGCGCCCTCCACAGGGCGCCGGCCTGGACGCGATGCGCGACCAGCTGCCGGGCGTGCTTGTGTACATGCTGAGCTTCGTCTTCGTGGGCATCTACTGGAACAATCACCATCACCTGCTCCGCGCTGCCGATCGGATCAGTGGGGCGGCGATGTGGGCAAACCTGTTCCTCTTGTTCTGGTTATCACTCATTCCGGTGCTCACGGAGTGGGTTCGAGACGAGTATCGCCACGCGCTTCCAGCGGCGAGTTATGGAGCCGTAGCGCTCGCTGCAGGTGTTGCGTACACGATCCTCGTTCGAGCGCTCATTCAGGCGAACGGCCGTGAGTCGCGGCTGGCCAGGGCCATCGGGTCCGACATCAAGGGATACCTGTCGCTCGTGCTGTACGCCGCGGCCGTCGGCCTCGCCTTCGCGAGCCCCTGGATCTCATACGGCATTTTCGTCGCGGTAGCGCTGATGTGGTTCGTACCCGATCGCCGGTTCACCCGCCGGTGAGCTCGAGGTCCTGCGCTTTCCATGAGATCGTAAGCTCTCGCCGGCCGGCACCCGTCTTTCGTGCTCCAAGCCACTCAGGCAAAGTCCTTGTGCTGTCGCAGCCATAATGCCAGTCATGCGTGGAACGCTCTCACGCCGAGTCAATTGCTGCCTGACTTGCCGGCCACTCGTCGGCGACCGATTGCTCCTTCGACTTTCTTGGTTAGGTGGTACCCGTCAGATCTTCAATTTCGGTTAGCTTTAGAGCTGATATCGGAGGTGTCTTATGGCAGAGCAGTTGGATACGAGCAAGGGCTGGTGCTGCGACGGTCGTGGCTGCGACGGAACACGCGAAGGAGGGCGGGCAGTGCTGCCAGCCGCCAGGCAAACGCAAGGCACGGGAGCGAATGGACCAGGCGGTTTCGCGCTAATCAGGTGAGTGTTGAAGATCCAGCTCGAACGCGTCTACAGGGCCAGAACCAACGCTGGCGGAAAGCGAATCTTGGTTGACCGACTCTGGCCGCGCGGAGTCAGGAAGGACGCTCTCAAGCTTGACCTCTGGCTCCGCGAGCTTGCCCCCTCCAATGAGCTGCGCAAGTGGTTCGGGCATGATCCAAGGCGCTGGGAGGAATTCGAGCGGCGTTACTACTCGGAGCTTCGACGACCCGAGCGTCAGGAGCAGCTTCATGAACTGCTTGCCCTGGCACGGAAGGGTCCCGTCACATTGCTTTACGGTGCCCGGGACGAGGAGCACAACGAAGCGGTCGCGCTGCGCAAGTTTCTTGAGGGCTCTACCAAAAAGTAGCGGCGCGTCTGTCGCTAATTTTGTGCTCTGTTTTCTGTAGCCACCGTTGTGGCCACCAGAATGGAATTCCTTGTACTCAATGGACGTCCTTGGAATACATGGAAAGAGAAAATCCGGCGTTGAATTCAATTGCCGCCTGATTTGCAAACAGCGGGTCCCGGGTCGAGTGCTGCCTGGTTCCTCTTACCGCGTTAAGAACTGGTCAAGACTTCGTCCAGTCGCGCGATCATCTGGATGAGGGCAGATGATCGAGACACCGGGACGAATTCTTGACCGTCACTTAACAGAACCTCTGGAACAATCGAATCGGACAACTTCAGCAAACGGCCGGGTGGGCCCGCGCAACAGCATCTGCGGGGCCGTATATAGGGGACTCCCGCGGCGGGAGTGCGACTCGAGGAACTTCTGACCGACGTGGGTCTTTCTCAGGGCGAGACGCATGTGCTCGCGCTCCTCGCCGATGGCGCCGTGCAGACCGTCGGTGAGCTGCAACACGACCTCGCACCACCCGTCCACATTGAGCGGCATCCCCGATCGTCTCGAGTCCCGGGGACTGATTCGCCGCGCCCTCAACATTCCTCAACCTTCTTTGTGCCTGGACGTAGCGTGTGAAGATGTCGGCGTTGGCCTCTGGTCGCGGGACGTTCTGGCGATGACGCGGCTGTGAGGGTCATCCAGCGGGCCGGCGTCAGGCCGTAGGTCCGCTTGAACTGGCGTGTCATGTGGCTCTGGTCAGCGAAGCCGACCTCGGCAGCGACTTGCGCGAGTGACTGCCCGCTCGCGATCGCGGCCTGCGCCAGCGCCAGGCGGCGCAGCGTCCGGTACCGGTCGGGGCTCGTCCCGAACGCCCAGCGGAAGTGGCGAGCGATGGTGAAGCGGTCGATGCCCGCGATCTCTTCGAGGATCGAGGCCGGCGTCTGCTCGCGCGCGTGAGCGGCGAGATAGTCGCGCACGAGCCCGACTGCCCTGAGGTCGATCGTGGCTCGGCGGCGGCCGCGGCGGCCGCTGAGCGACAGCAGGCAGTCGGCGACCGCGACGGCGATCTCGGCGCAGCTGAGCTCGCTGATTGGGTCATCGATGTCGGCAAGTAGGGAAGCGATCGGACGAACTGCCGGAGTCGGCTCCTGGACGGGATCGGCGACAAACGGTAGCGCCCGACCAGCGAGGGCGCCCCGGATGAGCTCGGGCGCGATGTAGAGGATCCGGTAGCTGAAGCCGTCTTCGGTTCCCGCGGCACCATCGTGCGCCTCGTCGGGATGCAGGACGTGCAGCTGACCGGGTAGGCAGACACAGCGCGAGCCGCGGTAGCCAAAGGTCTGCACGCCGGCGGTGGTGACGCCGATTGCATAGGTGTCGTGCCGGTGCGGCGAGAACGCGCATGTGGAGAGGTAGACCTCGGCGCGCTCGACGCCGTACGCCTTCGGTCCGAACCTGATCGAGTCCGCCCGTCGGCTCGAGGATCGTTCAAGACTGTCGGCGTCGGCTCCTCCTACTGTCCGGGACATGAGTCAAAGGATAGTTGCGGCGGTGCTTGAGGCGCTTCTGTTCCCGGCGATTCGCTGGGGATCGGTTGGACCGCTCCTGCTCATCTCGCTGGCGATCATGGGCAGCCCGGGCCCGGCGACGATCAGCCTCATCGCCGCGGGCTCGGTCTACGGTGTGCGTCGTTCTCTCCCGTATCTGGCCGGGATCATCGTCGGCACGACGATCGTCCTCGTCGCGGTCGCGACAGGGATCACGGCCGCGCTCCTGGCGGTCCCCGCGATCGGCTCCATCCTGATCGGGATATCAGCGGCGTACATCCTTTGGCTCGCGTATCACATCGCGACCGCGCCTCCGCTCTCGAAGCCGACCGGAGCCCCGAATGCCTTCTCGCTCATGGGCGGAGCACTCCTCGGCATTGCCAACCCGAAGGCCTGGGTCGCGATCGCCGCGGTCTTCGCCAGCGCCCACCTCGCCGATTCCCCGACAACGGACGCCGCCGCCAAGATCGCGGTGCTGACTGTGATGATCATCGTGATCTGCGCGACGTGGCTGTTCGCAGGCACATCAATCGCGCCGGTTCTTCGCGATCCACGGCGAGCCCGCGTCGTCAACGCCGCGCTCGCTGTGGGGCTCGTCGCCGCGACCGCGCTCGCAGTCTTTCACTGAGGCCACCAGTGCACGATCTGCTTCGCGGGAAGCTCTGTGAGCCTTTCCGCCCGAATCCCCCAAGGGCGCGTTGCGCGGCCTTATGGGCCGGCTGAACGAGCAGCCATGGCTGACGTGGTCCTGCCCGACTGGCTGGTGTTCCGGCCCCGCCTCTTCCCCAGCTGCAAGCCTTCAAGACGCATTGGCACTCCGACCATGTGGGCGGCAACGCGGGGACTGGCGGAGCGCTTCGGTATGCCGATCGCCGCCTCGGCGGCCGAGGGCTCGCGTGTAAATGCCGGCGATCCTGAGTCGTTCGGCTCGGACTACCTAGACCAGCCGGTCGACCCTTATCGCGTGGACCAGCTAGTGGAACCGGGCGAACTGCTCGAGACCGGCGCCGTCAGCTTGCGGGTCGTGCCGG
>WNGM01003122.1_pt1 | contig 18395 bp, 15 predicted proteins | sample 5400571 | NCBI WGS metagenome assembly WNGM01 (sample SAMN13153378, study PRJNA577476) | soil metagenome | isolation source: 100 cm soil or saprolite under Garry oak tree replicate 2 | place: USA:California | collected 2016-06-15 | reverse complement strand
ATCAACGCGGCGCTGCCGGCACCCTCCCTCCCCGCGGTCTCGTTCCACCAGATGCCCGGGTTGATGGGCGCGGCGTTCACGATCGCGCTGCTGGGCGCCGTGGAGTCGCTCCTCTCCGCCGTGGTGGCGGACGGAATGATCGGCGGCCGCCACCGCTCGAACATGGAGCTTGTGGCACAGGGGATCGCGAACATCGCCTCACCGCTGTTCGGCGGGATCCCAGCCACGGGCGCCATTGCCCGGACGGCGACCAACGTCCGGAACGGCGGCCGGACGCCCATCGCTGGGATCACGCATGCGGTCACGCTGCTCCTCATCACCCTGTTCTTCGGCCGCTGGGCCGGGCTGATTCCAATGGCCACGCTGGCGGGGATCCTGATCGTCGTGGCTTATAGCATGAGCGAGTGGCGCACATTCCTGGCCGAGTTCCGGGCGCCGAAGAGCGACGTGGCCGTGCTGCTTACGACGTTTCTCCTGACCGTGCTGTGGGACCTGACGGTCGCGATCGAGGTGGGGATGGTGCTCGCGGCGTTCCTGTTCATGCGGCGCATGGCGGAGGTGACGAACATCAGCGTCCTGACGCACGAGTTCCAGGATCCCAAGGACGATTTCGAAAACGATCCCAACGCAGTGCGGCGTCGGGTGGTGCCGCCGGGGGTGGAGGTGTACGAGATCACCGGGCCGTTCTTCTTCGGCGCGGCCGAGACCTTCAAGGAGCGGTTGGGGCGCATCGCGGTGCGGCCCAAGGTGTTGATCCTGCGGATGCGGCACGTCCCGGCGATCGACTCCACCGGCTTGCACGCGCTACGGGACCTGGTGCGGCGCAGCCGGCATGACGGCTCGCTGGTGATCCTCTCCGACGTGCACGCCCAACCCGTGGTCGCCCTGGAGCGCTCCGGCTTGTACGACGAGCTGGGCGAGGAAAACATTCACGGCAACATCGACGACGCGCTGAACCGAGCGCGGGAGCACCTCGGGCTCGCGCCGCTGGCGGCGCCGGCGTTCGCGACGCCCACCGTAGCGCGGGAAGGCAAGGAGCTGGCCTAGCGGAAGTACCAGTGCCGGGGTGAGCGTTCGAGGGAGGAGGACGTCGATGGCACCCCCGATGATCGCGGAAGGCACCTGTTACGTCCTGTTCGCCTACGACGTCGCGCACGCGTTCGACCTTGCGGCGGCCGAGCGGCGACTGGCGAGCGCCACGCAGCGCCAGACGGTCAAGCAGAAGCGGCGCGCTCCCGCGTTCTTCGAGTACGACCCCGCTCCGCTGCGCGTGACCGAGCCGGCGGAGTCGCTGGCCATCGGTGAGCACGTCACGGCGCCTTATGTCGAGTTCGTGCTGTACGATTTCGGCGCCGTATCCGTGAGTTACGCCATCCCTCTCCAGGGCCCGATCACGGGGCTCCCGCGCTTCAGCACCATTCTGTACGGCAACGAGCAGCTACAGGCAGACTCACGCCGTCGGGTACAGCAGCTCCTTGAGGCCCTCGGCGATGCCGCGATCCGGTCCCGCCTCGCCGACTTCGTCGAAGATTACGTGGTATTCCAGATCGAGGCCTTCAGCGAGCCGCTCGAGGCATCGATGCTGTGGACCGAGCACGCGCAGACCGTGGCCCAGGTGCTGCGCGCGGAGTCACGCCCCCTGTCGCAGCAGGAGGTGAGCGACGCCCTGTCATCGCGTCTGTCGTTCGGGCCGAACGACGCGACGCTGATCGACACGGACGTGACGCTGCTGTTCGACCCGGAGGGGGAGGACGTGCGGGCGGTGATCGAGTTCGCCAACACCCAGCTGCTCGAGATGCGGTACCTGGACGCGCAGCTCGACGAGGCGCTCGAGCAGGCCTATGACCTGCTGGGGCGCACGCCCGGGCTGCGTCGGTTTCTGCCCAGCCCATATGGGCTCCCGCTCCGCCGGCTGGGGCGGCTGCAGCTCGACGCAGCGGTGTTGTTCGAGCAGGTCACGAACGCCCTCAAGCTGATCGGCGAGCAGTACCTCACCCGCGTGTACGGCCACGTGTCCCGTCGCTTCCACCTTGCGGAGTGGGACGTGAGTATCACTCGCAAGCTGCAGACGCTCGACGGTATTTACGGCAAGCTGGCGGACCGGGCGGCGACCCAGCGCATGGAGCTGCTCGAATGGATCATCATCGTGCTGATCGCCGTATCGATCGTCCTGCCGTTCTTCACGGGGCTCGTCGGGAAGTGACTCAGTAAGGCCGCTCTCGGACGCGCTGGTCGCGCGGCAGAATCATCGCGCGCACCACCGCCGTGGCGTCTACGGCGATGAGCAACCCCTCCTGCGGCAGCGCCTGAACCCCGATCACGATTCCCGCCGGTGGGTTCCGCTGCGGGAAGAAGTCCGGCGCCGCCTCCCGGATGGCTTCGAGATCCTTGGGCGAATAGTTCACCACGTAAATAGTGAGCTTGGCGACGTCAGCCGGGGTCGCCCCGCCGATGCGTAACACCGTCGCCAGGTTCGCGAACGCCTGGGCGGCCTGGGCGCGCACGTCCCCGGGGCCGACGAGACGGCCGGTGCTGTCGAGCGCGACCTCACCCGACACGTACAGCGTGGCGCCGATGCGCACGGCGTGCGTGAAGCCCGGCAGTGCCGCCAGCGTTCCGGGGTTGATATAGCGCGTGGCGACGGGATCGGGCACCTGGCGAACGGCGCCCGGGGTCGGAGCGACGCAGGCGGCGAGCAGAGGGATGATGACGATGCTGAACGACGCGATGCGCATGCGATGCTCCTCAGGAGGCCGGGGGTGGGATGTTACGCCACTCTGTATACGCCGGCGACGGCTGGGAGTTCAGGGGTCCGGCGGCTGCGCGTCAGGGCAGGGCAAAGCGCAGCGACAGCTGCATGGAGATGTAGCGCCACTGTGCGGTCGTCGCGGACTCCGTGGCGACGCCCGAATCGTCGCCCTCCAGCTCGAACCGGAGCTCGCGGCCCGGCGCCAGGGGCACCGCGACCAGCGAGTAGAGTCGCAGGGCGGGACGCCAGGGGCCGACGGCGGCACGCTGCTGGGCCACCCGCTGCACCCCTACGCCGAGGTCGAAGGCGAGCACGAGAGACCGGGCGGTCTCCAGCTCGATATACGATCCCGCCTGCGCGATCTGGATGAGCCGGGGTGCGAAGTACCCCGCGTTCGAGGGCCGGGAGTAGCGGATCTCGTGGATCTGGCCCGACACCTCGAGACTCGGCGTCACAGCCACTGCCGCGACGCCCGCGAAGGTAGTCCGGTGGTTCACATCGAAGGAGCTGCTCAACGCGGCGGTGCGGCCGATCCCCCGGAGTTTGAGTCTGCTCGCGACGGGCAGCTCGACGATCGCGCCGATCTCCGTTCGCACAACCCGGTTCGTCACGAGGAGCGGGCTCGCGTCGATCACGTTCCGCCGCACGCGGAGGTCGACCGCCGGTCCGCCCATCGGGTCGCGCCAGCGGGCGCGCAGCTGGCCCGTCGGGGTGAGCGTAGCGGCCGCGCCGCCCAGGGCGTCGACGCGAGTCGCTCCCCCCTCCGCGTCGATCTGCAGCGCGCCGCCCGGCCGCGCGCCGGCACGGAGCGTGAGCTCGTCGAGCCCGATGGTGGTGACCCCGTCGCGAACCTGCTCACGGGTCGCCCGCACCCCGAGCCGGGTCGGCCCGGAGGCCCCGAGCTCGGCGGTGCCCCCCAACCTGAGTGTGGCGTTCCCATCAGAATCGTGGCTGCCGCCGAACAGGGGCGCTATGGCAGGGGCAGCCGCCACCTGCGCCGCCGCCAGCTCGCGTCGCACCTCGGCGTCGGTAGGATGGGCGGCGAGCCATGCCTTGTAGGCCGCGATGGCGGCGCCCGCTCGGCGCGCGCGCGCCAAGGTCCGCGCGCGCCCTAATACTGCGTCCCGCTCGCCGGGCGCGAGACGCAGCGCATCGTCGTAGCAGCGCAGCGACTCGCCGTAGCGCCCTGTTCGCGCCAGCATCTCCGCCAGCGCCATGTACCCCCATGGGTCCGACGGCTCGAGCGCGACGTAGCGGCGGAACAGCCGCAGCGCCAGGCGGGGATCCTGTCGGTGCAACTGAGCGAGCCGATAGGTTGCGTGGGAATTCCACGGGTCGGCGGCGAGCACGGCCGCGTACTCCCGCTCGGCCGCCCGCTTATCCCCTGCAGTGAACGCGGAGTCCGCGCGGCCGACATGGCCTGTGGCGAGGTTTGTGCCCTGCGCGGCTGAGCGCGCGTGAGCCGCGACGACGGCTCCGAGGACGAGTAGCGGAATCCGGCGCCGGCGCTCGCCCGCCGCGACGGCACGCCGCCTTTCCTTACGGTCGATGGTGGTCTCGCGCTCCGGCCGCCGGCGGACCCACAGGCGCAACAACTCGACGCCGAGGAGCACGACGGCCAGGGTGCCGATGCTGAAGAGGAGTGCCAGTAGGGGCAACAGCTTCCCCAGATGCGGTGCGGCGGCGGCGGGGACGAAGCGCTGGGACGCGCTGAGCGCGAGGCCCAGGAGCCAGCCCGTTGCCCACACGCCCGCGAGGATCGCGCCCGCGATCGTCGTTTGCCCCGCGACCAGACGCCCGCGGGATCCGCGGCCGCGCACCCGCCGGTATGCTTCCCACAGGGGCGTTACGAGGGCGCTCAACAGGTAGAACATTCCACCGATCCCCGTGCCTGGTAGGCCGGCCGTCACGATCAGTGCCCCTTCTCGTACACGCGCAGCGGGCGACCGAGCAGCAGCTCGGCGCAAACCGCGCGCAGAAAGAACACCGCGTTGACGGTTCGCAAGAGGAAAAACGCGGGGACGCTCGCGATCGCGCGACGGATCTCCCGCCGCCGTGCGGCGCCGGCGAGGACCGGAACGAGTACAGCAGGGGCGTCGATCACGTAACCGATCAGTATCCAGGGCCTCGCGAGCAGGAGCGCGAGGATGGGTAGGAGCACCAAGTAGACCGCGGCCGCGATCGTCGCATCCCAGAACGCCACCGCCACCGCGGAGCGCAGGTAGGGCACCGCGAGGAGCCCGCGCCAGTGCAGCTTCACGTTCTGAACGAACCCGTGTGACCAGCGCCGCAGCTGCTTTCCCATCAGCGTGAGCGTCCAAGGCTCGATCGGATAGCAAACCGCTTCCGGCACGAATCGCACCGCATGGCCCCCCTGGTACAGGCTCCAGGTCAGGTCCACGTCCTCGGCGAGGGTTCGGTTGGACCAGCCGTTGTACGCCCCGAGGATGTCGCTGCGATACATCGAGAAACAGCCCGACGAGATGAGCGGCTTCCCGTAGTACTCCTGCAGCTGCTTGTAGTAGGTGAACGCGAACAGATACTCGATGTAGCGCCCCCGTTCCCACACGCTCCGTACCCGCTGCGGGAGCACGAAACCGCATGCCGCAGCGACGCCAGGATCGTTGAACGCCGGCAGCAGGCGCTCGAGCGCGTCCCGTGCGAGAACCGTGTCGGCGTCGATGGCGACGGTGAGCGCCGTGCGGACGTAGCGGAGCCCGAAATTCTGCGCGCCGGCCTTGGAGCCGGTGTTCGCCGGCGGTCGGACGACCACGACGCCGAGCGCGTGGGCCACGTCGCCCGTCCCGTCAGTAGAGCAGTCGTCCACGACGATGATCGCCGCGGGCGGCGAGGTTTGGGCTTGCAGGCTCTTGATCGTGTCGGCGACGCTCGCGACTTCGTTGTACGCCGGAATGATCACCGTCACGTCGAGACCGACTACCGGGCGGAGAAAGGGCGCGCCACGGTTGCGGCTCCATCGGTGCTTCAGGCGCGCTGCGCTGAAAGACAAGGTCGCGTCCGCCGTTTCGCGCCGAGGGTTGTGGCCGAGACTGGGCGTTTCCTTGCTAAAAGAGCCGGCCCGCCCGGGCCGCGTAACGCAGCCCGACTGGACGGACGTGTTGCGGCGTCGCGACAGTCTTAGAACATGAACCCGACGCGAACGTAGACCGCCGTGCGCTCGGGGCTCCTGGCCACGGCCATCGATAGTGTGTTGTCCCGGCGGTGCTGCCAGGCGAGCCAGAGCCCGCCCCCCGCCGCCGCATGCCAGCGATCGGACGACTCTCCCGGGATCCAGACCCGCCCGGCATCCGCAAGTCCGACGATCCCGAGGTCGCCGAACGGCAGGCGGCCGGCCAAGAGACGCAGCTCGGCGTTTCCATATGCGCCGCGCCGCCCGGCAAACCGCTGCTCGGCGTAGCCACGGAGCGTCGTCTCACCCCCGACGTAGACGAGCTCCTGAAACGGGACGGTCCCGCTCACGGCGGCGCCGCCCGCGCGCAGCGCGAGGATCGCGGAGGGGGGCTCGCCTGCCGAGAGGTAGGTCGATGCCTCCGCCGAGACGGTCCCGAACGGGCGGACGGCGTCCCAGACAGCGGGATACCACTGGCCGAGTATGCTCACATGCACGCCGCGGGCAGGTGCCACTGCGTGGTCGCGCGTGTCGAGCTCGAGCCCCGCGCGCGCCCCGACCTCCCCGAAGTCACCCACGCCGTAATACGGACCGGTAGTGGCGAGGACCGTGCCCCGGTCGCCGGGGCTGTGGGCATACTTGAGGAGCGGCCCCAGCGTTACCCGGAGTCGCGGCGCGAGCGGGATCGCGACGCGCGGCGCGACGAGCAGTTGCGTCTGGCCCACGCGGTACACGCTGTCCGGCTGCGAGCCGTCGGTCTCGTTGCCTACGCCGTAGAACCGAAGGAGCTCGAGTCCCGATGCGCGCAGCTCGACGTAGAGAATGGTCGGAAGGAGCGGTCGCCGGAACTCACCTGCCACGTCCACCCGGTAGCGGTTCGCGCCCGTCGCGTAGGCGGCCTCGGCGAGCAGCCGGGTGCTCGCCGGCAGCGCGTGGAATCCGTACCGGGTGTGGGTGATCCCGAGCCCGATCAATAGACCGACGTCGGCTGAGTAGCTTGCGCCGAACAGCGGCACCGTCTGCGCCCGCCAGGCGTCGACGCCCCCCTGTCCACAGGCCGGCGCCGGTTGCGCCCATGTCAGCGCGCCGATTGCCACGAGGGCGACTACACCGCTGATGAGTCGACGCACGAGCGAGAACATCCCCCCCCGGCGCGGGCACAGCAAGGGCTTGCAAGGCGTCACACGCGTTACTATATGGGCAAAGGAGCGAAGGCCCCCATGAACACCAGCCTGCTACTTCTCGCACTCGCGTTCGGAGCCGCACCGCTCGTCGCGCAACAGCCCGCGCCGAGGCATGAGATGATGGGCGACCCGATGGACATGCAGGACATGATGGCGCCCATGATGCAGGTCATGCTGTTCGCGCCGCAGCACCTGCTCGCCCGCCGGGACGCGCTGGGCCTCACCGCGGATCAGGTCGGTCGGCTCACGGCGCTGCGCGACGCCGGCCAGGCGGAACATGACGCGGCGATGCGCGACGCGAGAGCGCACCTGCTGGAGCTGCGCCAAGCGGCGAACGCTCCCGCACCCGACACGAGCGCCGTGAAGACGCATTTCCAGGCTGCCCACACCGCGATGGGGAAGGCGCACTGGCTGGCGCTCGTTGCGGCGATGCAGGCGAAGGCGGTGCTCACCGACGCGCAACGCACGAAGCTCCAGGCTTGGGCCGACTCGATGCAGACCTGGATGGAGCAACACCGCCGGATGATGAAGCCGAGCGAATCGCATTAGAACGCGGCCGCCGATCCACCACGCTCCGTCACACCACGTCGACATGGTGGCGGACTTCCGCCGCCGCTTCTGGGTCTCGCTCGCCCTCACCCTTCCGGTTCTCGCCACGTCGCAAATGCTGGCGCACCTCCTCGGGTTAGGCCGGGTTCTCGTGTTCGCCGGCGAGGGCTACGTCGAGTTTGCCTTTGCCTCGGCGGTCTACTTCTACGGCGGCTGGCCGTTCCTCACGGGGCTCGTCGACGAGCTCCGGAAGCGACTGCCGGGGATGATGACCCTCATCGCGCTCGCGATCACGGTCGCCTACGCCTACAGCGCGCTCGTGGTCTTCGGCCTCCCGGGGAGCGTTTTCTTTTGGGAAACCGCGACGCTGATCGACATCATGCTGCTCGGGCACTGGATCGAGATGCGCTCCGTGCTCGGCGCTTCGCGGGCGCTCGAGCAGCTCGTGCGGCTCCTCCCGGTCGAGGCGCATCGCCTCCGCCCCGACGGCTCCATCGAAGAGGTCCCGCTCGAAGCCCTGCAGCCGGGCGATCGAGTGCTCGTCAAGCCGGGAGAGAAGATCCCGACCGACGGGCTCGTCGTCGCGGGTCGCTCGAGCGTCAACCAGGCGATGCTCACCGGCGAGTCCCAGCCGGTAGAGAAGGGGGAGGGAGACGAGGTCATCGGCGGCGCGGTGAACGGTGAGGGCTCGATCACCGTCGAGGTCCGGCGCACCGGCGGCGACACCTACCTCGCTCAGGTGATCGAGTTGGTGCGCAAAGCGCAGGAGACGCGTTCCCGCACTCAGGATCTCGCGAACCGCGCTGCCCTGTGGCTCACGCTCATCGCCGTCGGCGCCGGGACGCTTACGCTCGTTGCCTGGCTCGGCGCAGGCCGCGAGTTCAGCTTCGCGCTGGAGCGCATGGTGACGGTAATGGTGATCACCTGCCCCCACGCCCTCGGCCTCGCCGTGCCGCTCGTTGTCGCCGTATCCACGGCCCTGTCGGCGCGAAACGGCCTGTTGATCCGCGACCGCTCGGCGTTCGAGCGGGCGCGCGAGCTGGACGCGGTCGTGTTCGACAAGACCGGGACTCTCACCGAAGGGCGGTTCGGGGTGACCGACATCGTGCCGCTCGACGGGCGGACCGAGCAGGACGTTTTGCGGTTCGCCGGCGCACTCGAGAGCCGCTCCGAGCACCCGATCGCCGCCGGGGTCGTGCGGGCGGCAGCGGAGCGCGGGGTGTCGTTTCCGGCACCCGAGGACTTCGCTGCCATCCCGGGGAAGGGCGCCCAGGGAACGGTGGATGGTGTGGCAGTCAAGGTCGTGAGCCCTGGTTACCTCAGGGACCAGGGGCTAGGGGCTTGGGACCAGGAGGAGCGCGCTCGACGTCTCGCGGCTCAAGGGAAGACCGTCGTCTACGTGCTGGCGGACGGGGCACTGATCGGAGCCATCGCGTTGGCCGACATCATCCGGCCGGAGTCACGCGACGCGCTCGGCCGGCTCAAGGCGATGGGCATCAAGCCGATCATGCTCACGGGCGACTCCGCCGCCGTGGCGCGGTGGGTCGCGGCGGAGCTGGGGCTGGACGATTATTTCGCCGAGGTGTTGCCGGATCAGAAGGCGGCAAAGATCAAGGAGGTGAAACGGCGCGGCCTCACGGTCGCGATGGTGGGCGACGGCGTGAACGACGCCCCCGCACTGGTCGAGGCGGACGTGGGAATCGCGATCGGCGCGGGGACAGATGTGGCGATCGAATCCGCGGATATCGTGCTGGTGCGCTCCGATCCCCGTGATGTCGCGGTCATCGTGGAGCTCGCCCGTGCCACGTACCGCAAGATGGTGCAGAACCTCTGGTGGGCCACGGGCTACAACGCGGTGGCGATCCCGCTGGCGGCGGGCGTGCTGGCTCGCGCGGGGATCCTGCTCTCGCCGGCGCTCGGCGCGGTGCTCATGTCGGCATCCACTGTCGTCGTGGCGCTGAACGCCCAGCTCTTGGGGCGCGGCCGGCGCGCGACGAGCGGGGTATATTGACGACGTGAAGGCCCGTCATCGGCATCCCACGCTCGTCAGAGCGCTCGCTGCCGCCCTTGCTTTTGCCGCGGCGGCGCAGGGCGGTGCCGTGCCGATGTGCGTCTCGCTTCTTGCCGAGGCTGCGGCGCCGTGCGCGATGCACATGCCAGGGATGCACGGGACCCGTCACGCCGGCGTAGCGACCCTCGCCGCCGCACCAGCGGGACATGGCGCCTGTCATGTCGATGCCGCGAGCCTGGCCTGCGCAGTCGGCGGCTCCTGCCCGACGGGCGGCACCGCCGCGGCGACGTGGATCGACCTCCCGATCGTGCCGCAGGTCGCGTCGCGCAGGGCCGCTCCCGGGTCGACCTCGGCGCTGATTTCCTACCTCGCTCCGCCGCTCGCTCCACCCCCTCAAGCCTAAGTCGGCCGTTCCAGGTGTGGTGTGTCCGCGCCGCCCGTGCGGCGCGCGCTTACGACTTTGGCTTGAGAGGATTTCGGACATGCGAAGGCTCTTGCTGGCGCTCATCGCCTGCGCGACGTGGCCGCTCCGAGCGCAGATGGATATGCAGCATTCGATGGAGATGAACGAGGGACCCCTCGGCATTCCGGAGTCACGGATGGGTTCGGGCACCTCCTGGCTTCCCGACGCATCCCCCATGCACGCCGCCCATCTAATGCTCGGCGACTGGACGCTGATGTTGCACGGGGAGGGCTTCGCTCAATACGATTTGCAGGGAGGCTCCCGCGGCGCCAATCAGCTCGGCATCATCAATTGGGTGATGGCTGCCGCGAGCCGTTCGATGGGCGGCGGTCGGCTCGAAGTCCGGAGCATGCTCAGCGCCGAGCCGTGGACCGTCGGCAGTCGGGGCTACCCGCTGCTGCTCCAGTCGGGCGAGTCCTACGGGGGAGCGCAGCTGCACGATCGCCAGCACCCGCACGACCTCTTCATGGAGCTGGCGGCGCTGTACGAGCGAGCGGTGGCCCGGAATCTCGGGTTCTCACTGTATCTCGCTCCGGTGGGCGAGCCGGCGGTCGGGCCGGTGGCATTCCCACACCGACCCTCCGCCGCCGATGATCCGCTCGCCCCGATCTCCCACCATTGGCAGGATGGCACGCACATCACGTTCGGGGTGGTGACGGCGGGAGTGTTCACACACGGGGTAAAGCTCGAGGGTTCCTGGTTCAACGGCCGGGAGCCGGACGAGCATCGGACGGGGTTCGACTACGCCGGCAGGAAGCTCGATTCCTACAGCGTCCGGTTGACGGGGAACCCGGGGCCGCGCTGGAGTGTGTCCGCCTGGTACGCCTACCTCAAGAGTCCCGAAGGGCTCCGCCCGGACGAGTCGCTCCATCGCATTGGCGCGGCGGCGCTCACGACCCAGGCGCTGGGCGAACGCGGGACATGGTCGAGCGCCTTGATCTACGGCGCGAACGCCCCGATTGGGACCGACCGGCTCGCGTCGAGCGTCTTGCTCGAGAGCACGGTCGACCTGGACGGTACGAACGCCGTCTTCGGGCGGGCCGAGTACGTCGAGAAGAGCGCCGAGGAGCTCGTGATTCCGGCCGCGTCGCCCACCACATGGTACGATATGAGCGCGTTGGCCCTCGGCTACATGCACGGACTGGGTACGAAGGCCGGGCTGGCCCTCGGCGTGGGTATGCGTGGATCGGTCAACTTTGTCCCCGCGAGGCTGGCGGGCGTATACGGCAGCCGCACGCCGGCCGGATTCGCGCTGTATGTGCGGCTACGGCCGTCGGGTCCGGGCGAGACCGGGATGATGATGACCGGAATGTCGCGGAGCCCTTGACTCATCAACGAATATTGATATAATGGATGCCGTGTCCGTCACTACTCTTCCCGACCTCGCCCGTGCGACGCGCCTGTTCCACGCGCTCTCGGACGAAACCCGCCTGGAGATCGTGCGACTGCTGTCGCATGGCGAGCGCTGCGTGTGCGAGCTGCAGGACGTACTCGATGCGGCGCAGTCACGGCTGTCGTTCCACCTGAAGACCCTGAAGGACGCCGGGGTGGTGAGTGATCGACGAGAAGGCCGCTGGGTGTACTATGCGCTCAACCGCGATGCGCTCGACCAGATCGCCGAGTTTGCCTCCGAGGTGAAGCCGGGGAAGCACGCCGGCAGCTGCGCCCGGGCCTGCTGCGGCTAGTTTTTTTGTGTCTTATACATCAAGATTTGTTGATAAGGAGGTGTGAACGCATGGTCGGCGACGAGATCAAGCAGACGGTGAAGAAGAAGTACGGACAGGCCGCTCGTCGTGCAGCTGACGGTGAGCGCGGGAGCTGCGGGGGGACCGGCACCTGTGGCTGCGATCCCGTCACCTCGAACCTGTACGATGCCGCGGATACTGCTACCCTCCCGGAGGGGGCGGTGCTGGCGTCGCTCGGCTGCGGCAATCCGACCGCGCTGGCGCAGCTGCAGGAAGGTGAGACAGTGCTCGATCTCGGGTCGGGTGGCGGCATCGACGTGTTGCTCTCCGCACGGCGCGTGGGCCCCGCCGGCGAGGCGTACGGCCTCGACATGACCGACGAGATGCTGGCGTTGGCCCGGGAGAACCAGCGCAAGGCCGGTGTCACGAACGTCGAGTTCCTCAAGGGCGAGATCGAGAACATCCCGCTGCCGGACGCCTCCGTCGACGTGATCATCTCGAATTGTGTGATCAACCTTTCGGCCGACAAGCGCAAGGTCCTGGCCGAGGCGTTCCGCGTGCTCAAGCCAGGTGGCCGCTTCGCGGTATCGGACGTCGTGGTGCGGGGCGAGCTGCCGCAGGCGGTCCGGCGCAGCATGGAGCTCTGGGTTGGCTGTGTGGCGGGAGCGCTGACGGAGGCCGAGTTCACGGCGCTCCTGGGATCGAATGGTTTTGAAGCGATCGGTATCGAGCCGACGCGGATCTATCAGTTCGAGGACGCTCGTGTGGGCGGGCAGATCATGGGGGCCTTCGTGCGGGCGCGAAAGCCCAGCGCCTAGACCAATGTTCCGCGTCCTCTTTCTGTGCACCGGCAACTCGGCACGGAGCCAGATGGCCGAAGCTCTGGTCAACTGGAAGGGCAGAGGGCGGTTTCACGCCGAGAGCGCCGGCTCAAGCCCCGCCGATCGGGTGAATCCTCACGCGATCGAGACGCTGCGTGAATACCACACCCCGTGGCGAGGCCGGGCCCCACGCAGCATCGACGGGTTGGAACGGGAGCCCTGGGACTTCGTGGTCACGGTGTGCGACCGCGCGAAGGAGTCGTGCCCGATCTTCCCCGGCCAGCCGATCATGGCCCATTGGGGCATGGCGGATCCGGCCCTGGTCGCGGGCGACGACGCCACGAAGCGGGCGGCGTTCAAGGATGCCTTCCTGCTCTTGAGTCGTCGGATCGACCTGCTGCTGGCGCTGCCGGTCGAAAAGCTCGAGCGGCTCGCGCTCGCCCGTGAGATCGACCCCCGCTGCCCTGAACGCCGCGTTCCTGTTCGCGGTCTGCTTCGTCCCTCTGGTCGCGCAGCAGGCCGGTACGGTCTCCGGGACCGTCGTGGCGACCGAGTCGGGCGCGCCGCTCGCGGGGGCGAGCGTCGTGATCGTCGGCACGGCGCGCAGCGTGCCCACCAACGAGAAGGGACAGTATCACCTGAGCGTGCCGGCCGGTACGCACAGCGTGCGCGCCCGGCTCATCGGCTACGACGTGGCGGAGCAGCGCGTCGTCGTGCCCGCCGGGCAGACGATCATCGTCGATTTCAAGCTCACCGCCACGCCGCTCTCCCTCAACGAAGTCGTCGTGGTCGGCGCCCGCACATCGCGCACCGCCGTCGAGACGCCGGTGCCGGTGGACGTGATCACGTCCCAGGAGGTGCAGGAGACGGGCCACACCGAGGTGAACCAGATCCTCGCCACGCTCGCGCCGTCGTTCAAATCGAGCGGATCGAGGTGTTGCGCGACGGCGCCGCCGCCCAATACGGCTCAGACGCAATCGCGGGGGTGATCAACATCGTGCTGAAGACGCAGACGGAGCGCTTGGAGGCGACCAGCACCGTGGGCACGACACCAGGCGGCACTGCGTTCGGGGACATCACGGACAAGCACGACGGCGACCAGGTCAAGGCCGACGCGAATTACGGCTTCGCCATCGGGGACCGCGGCTACTTCAACGTCACCGCCGAGTACCTCGACCGGGGGGCGACGAACCGGGCTTCGACCTGGTCAGGGCCAATCTTTGTGAAACCGGTGCCGGGCAGCCCGGCCGCGTACACCGACTCATTGAGGAAAATCGACGACGACTCGCTCGCGACGCTGGGCCTGACCCGGGCCCCCTTCACGATGAACGTGGGTCAAGCCCAAGCCACGTTCGGTACCGCGTTCTTCAACGCGTTGGTCCCGCTCAGCGACAACGCCGAGTTCTACAGCTTCGGCGGCGTCTCCTCGCGCGACGGCCGGGCGGGCGCCTTCTACCGACTGCCGGACCAGGAGTCGCAGGTCGCGCCGCAGATCTTCCCCTACGGCATGCTGCCGTACATCAACACGGGGATCACCGACCGGTCGCTCAGCGCCGGCGTCCGCGGGACGAGCCGCGGCTGGGACGTGGACTTGAGCCTCACGCACGGGCAGAACGATTTCCAGTTCATTATCGACAATACGGTCAACGCGTCGCTGGGAGCGACGAGCCCCACCACCTTCGGCGCCGGCCGCCTGGCGTTCGCTCAGACGACCGGCAACCTCGACCTGGTGCGCCCGCTCGCGGTCGGAGGGCTCAAGTCGGTGTCGTTCGTGACCGGGGCCGAGTTTCGGCGCGAGAATTACCGCATCGAGGCGGGGGATGCGGCCTCGTGGCAGCTGGGCAACGGCGGCACTCAGAGGGGGGTCGATTACGACACCACGTCGTCGGGGGGCGCGAAACAGCCCGGCTCCCAGGGCTTCCCCGGCTTCCAGCCGGGCAACCAGGTCGATCGCTCCCGGACCAGCCTGGGCGTCTACGCGGGGCTCGAGAGCCAGTTGACCGGTCGGCTGCTCGTCGACGCCGGAGGCCGCTACGAGAGCTACAGCGATTTCGGGAGCACGATCAACGGCAAGGTCGCTGGACGCTACGAGATCGTGCCGAACGTCGCGGTGCGCGCCGCCATCAGCACGGGGTTCCGGGCGCCCTCTTTGCAGCAATCGTGGTTCAACAACGTCAGTACGCAGTTCGTGTTCGTGAGCGGCGCGCTGACACCGCAAAACGTGCTCACGAGCAACAATCAGAGTCGCGTGACCAGGGCGTTCGGGATCCCCGACCTCACAGAGGAGACGTCGGTGAACCTGAGCGCGGGTATCACCGCCCGGCCGCGTTCCAACCTGTCGTTGACGGCGGACGTCTACCGGATCACGATCGACGGCCGGATCGTGCTCACGAGTCTGTTCTCCGCTGGGAGCGACACCGTGGTCAAACGCATTCTCGGGCCGTTCCAGAGCCAGGGCGTGACCCAGGCGCAGTTCTTCACCAACTCGATCGATACCCGCACCACGGGAATCGACCTCGTTGCCGCCTACGGTCGCGGGCTCGGGCGCGGCACGCTGACGCTGACCGGCTCGGCGAACTTCACCAAGACGGAGGTGCTGCGCGTGAACGTCCCGCAGTCCATGGCCGATACGTTCCGGACCAATCTCACGACGATTCGGAGCCGGATTTTGAACCCCGAGGACCGCAACCGCCTCGAGGATGGGCTGCCGCGCTCCAAGGGCTCGCTCGCCGCCCGCTACGGTCTCGGTCGGTTCGCAGGGCTCGCTCGGGCCACGTATTACGGCTCGATCGAGTACCACCACCCCACCGACCCGACGCTGGATGAGCACTTCGGCGCGAAGGCGCTCTTCGATCTCGACCTGTCGTACGAACTGCACCCGGGCGTTCGGCTGGCGCTCGGCGGGGAGAACATCTTGAACACCTACCCCGATCCGCAGGTGAAGCCCGCGAACATCAGCTTCGGCCGCTTCGTCTACAGCCGCCGGGTCACGCAGTTCGGGATGAACGGCGGGTTCTATTACGGACGGTTGATGCTGAGGCTCTAGAGGCTGGGGCGGTCAGTCCTGATCGACCGGCCGTCGCCACAGCGACGATCCGAAGGCCAGGCTGGCCACGATGACGTTGGCCACGATGATCGGCAGGGAGTGGATGAGCACGCCGTACGTCGCCCACGCCAGGGCCGCGAGCCCCTGAACGCGGCGCAGCGTCGTCGTTCGCTTGCAGAAGTACGAGATTGCGAAGATGGCCGTCGCGAGCCATCCGATCAGATCAGGCACGCGCGCGCCGCAGGGTCACGCGAGCAGTGGCGGCGCCGCGTCCGTCTCCCGGATCGTCAGAAGATCCGTCTGCACCTTGTCCCACTCCTGGAGCACGAGCCCGCGGGACTCGAACAGTGCATGAATGCCGCCCGCGTCCATGCCGACGATGTCCTCCAGAATCGGCACCAGCACACTCACGGCGTCGTCGCTCAGGACCGTGCGCTTCGCGATCTGCGCGAGGTACTTGTTCTCGGAGACGGCAATTGTGAGCCCGTTCAAGCGGTTGACGTGCAGCATCACGTGAATATCGGAGCCGCCGTCCCCAACGTAAATCACCCGGTCGTGCCCCACCGGCAGGAGCGCGCGCAGCTCCTCGAGCAGCGCCACCTTGCCGTATCCGGCCGTGACGCGCTCGATCGACTGGATCTCGCCGGAGGCGGGGTCGTAGTGGAACCGCGTTCCGTAGATGTGATCGGGCGCGACGATACCGTCCAGGGCCGACTGGATGACCTCCTGGGGAGCCGCGGAAATGACGTAGAAGGCGAACTCGTACCCGTCCAGCGCCCCGAGCAGGCGCGGGAGCAGGCTCAGGTTCTGCTTCAGGCGGACCCGCTTGCCCACCTCGACGAGGTGCTCCTTCCGCACCCGCCGGTACTCCGGATCGTGCAGCAGCAGGTACGCGAGCTCCGCGCCTTGCTGCACCAGGTGGATGCGTGAGAGCCCCGCGGTCTTCTCGCGAAAGTCGGAAATACCCAGCAGCTCGCTCAGGACGATCCCCGAGTCGTTGAAGCTGAGGGTTTGGTCGAAATCGCTCGCCAGCAGATATCGCTTCATCGGTCGTTCCTCGTCGTCGTTCCTCGATAGAAAATCAACGCCCCCCGCCGGGGACAGCTCCGGAGGGGGGCGTTGGCACACGATGGTGCCACCCAACGGGCCGGCTCGCTCAGGGACTCGCCCAGCGGCAATTGCAGTTGAACACCGAGTTATGCATCCTGGGTTCCAGTCTCGCGGGTTCTGATACGCACTCTAGACATGACCGTCGCATGTGTCAAGGCGCGAGCTGCCGCAGCACGTACTCGAGGATCCCGCCGTGGCGGTAATACTGCAGCTCCTGCGGCGTGTCGATTCGCACGGTCACGGTGAATTGCGCGCTCGAGCCGTCGGGGCGTGTCGCCTTGACCACGAGCTCCTTGCCGCGCGGGAATCCCTCCGAGAGCACGGCAGCGAGTCCCGTGATCTCGAACACTTCCTTTCCGGTCAGTCCCAGATTCTCCGGCGTCTCGTTGGGGAGGAACTGGAGCGGCAGGATCCCCATTCCCACCAGGTTCGACCGGTGGATCCGCTCGTAGCTCTGCGCGATCACCGCGCGCACACCGAGCAGGCGGGGACCTTTCGCCGCCCAGTCGCGCGACGAGCCCGAGCCGTACTCCTTTCCCGCGATCACGATGAGCGGCACGCCCTCGGCCTGGTATTTCACCGAGGCGTCGTAGATCGTCACCTGCTCGCCGTCGGGGAGGTGCAGGGTGACCGGTCCCTCCGTCCCGGGCGCGAGCAGGTTCTTGAGCCGCACGTTGGCGAACGTGCCGCGCACCATCACTTCGTGGTTGCCTCGACGCGCGCCGTAGGAGTTGAAATCTTCGGGCTTCACCCCATGGCCGATCAGGTACTGGCCGGCGGGGCTGGTCTTGCGGATGGAGCCGGCGGGCGAGATGTGATCGGTGGTGATGCTGTCAGCGAGGAGGCACAGCACCCGTGCCCCGCGGATGTCCGTGACCGGTGCCGGCGTCCTCGGCATGCCGTCGAAGTACGGCGCCCGGCGGATGTAGGTCGAGTCGGGCTCCCACGCAAAGCGATCGCCTGCGGGGACCGGAAGCCCCCGCCAGCGCTCGTCTCCCGTAAACACCTCGCCATATTGCTTGTGGAACATCGCCGACTTGATGGACGAGCGAACGATGTCGTCCACTTCCTTGGCGGACGGCCAAATGTCGCGGAGATAGACGGACTTCCCGTCCTTGCCGGTTCCCAGCGCCTCCGACTGGAGATCGAGATCGATCCGCCCTGCGAGCGCATACGCAACGACCAGCGGTGGAGACGCGAGATAGTTCGCCCGCACTTCCTGCTGGATGCGGCCCTCGAAGTTGCGGTTGCCCGAGAGCACCGCGCAAACCACCAGCTCTCCCTCGGCGACCGCGGCGGACACGGCCTCGGGCAGGGGTCCGGAGTTGCCGATGCAGGTCGTGCAGCCGTAGCCCACCAGGTGGAACCGCAGCTGCTCGAGATAGCGCATGAGACCGGCCTGCTGGAGATAGTCCGTCACCACCTTCGAGCCTGGTGCGAGGCTGGTCTTCACCCACGGCTGGGCCTTGAGGCCCTTCTCCACGGCCTTCTTCGCGACCAGGCCTGCGGCGATCATGACGGAGGGATTCGACGTGTTGGTGCAGCTCGTGATCGCGGCGATCACGACGGAGCCGTGCTGCAGTTTGCAGTCCACGCCGTCGAGCTGGAGATCGACGTGCGTGCGGCGCTTGGGCGGCGCTTCCAGCG
>WNGM01003937.1_pt1 | contig 18396 bp, 11 predicted proteins | sample 5400571 | NCBI WGS metagenome assembly WNGM01 (sample SAMN13153378, study PRJNA577476) | soil metagenome | isolation source: 100 cm soil or saprolite under Garry oak tree replicate 2 | place: USA:California | collected 2016-06-15 | reverse complement strand
CTAAAGGTCAGCATCATCGAGTTGGGGCCGTTCTGGTGCCAGCGATTACCGAAACGGTCGTAATCATAACTATATGCTTGACCATTGTTAGCGCTGAGCAGGCGGTTGAAGTCATCATAACCGTAGGTCCAGTTCCCGTTTGCGCTGTCATTGGCGGAAAGGATGTCGCCGTTCGGTTCATAACCCATCGTAAGCGTGTAGACAGGCGCGCCGGGTGCCTGGGGCTGGACGGTCAACGTTTGCAACCAAGTACGCGAATTATAGGCGCGATTCTCCATCAGTCCGTTGCCGAAATTCGCAGATGAGGGAGACCCAAAGGCTTTGTAATGGACCGAAGAAAGCAAATTCCCCGGATGGTTGGCGTCCACCAAACTGCTTGTTAACGAGGTCAGGCGTGCTGCGGCATCATAGCTATAGGTCAGCGTAACGCCTTCTCCGTTAGTTGAAGTCCCCAAATCTCCATTGAGGTCGTAATTGTAGGCCAAGGCAAAATATGAGGAGCCACAATTCTGGGGCGTACATTGCCATTGCGAATTAACACGCCCCATCGGGTCATAACTGTTGATCGTTTGGGTTGAGTTCGTGGCAGCTTTGACGAGACGGCCAACTGGATTGAGCAGAGTAGAAGCCAATCCGCTAACCGAAGAAGCGTCGTATGTAAACGTAACTGCGGGTGTGCCATCTGTATAAGACTTCGCCTGAATGCGGTTGACCTGATCGTACTGATAACTGGTTATTATCCCGCGAGCGTCCGTTCGGCGGCACACGTCTGAAATGCGGCCACTACAGAGGGCAGCGCTAACGTCCGTGTAGTAAAACTGCGTAGAGCCGGATTCCGGATTGGTCGCGCTTGTTAACTCGGAAACGGAGTCATAAACGAAGGCTCTTGAATTCAGGCCGCCTTGATTCACGCCGGTTAAGTTGCCGAGCGTGTCGTATTGGTAGCTTGTCAGAAATCCAGTCTCCGAAATATCCTGTCCGCATGGAGCAGGCGAAGGCGTCGTCCCAATCAACGTGGTGCCGCTGACTTCGCAGACAGAGACAAGTCGCCCCAGCCCATCTACCTGTGAAACCCTTTTGACCGATCGTGTGCCATTGCCTTCATCGCTTACCTCAGTCGCAAGACCCACGTAGCTTGTCGTCACTGTCGTATTGTCAGGATTGGTAACCAAATATCGTCGACCCAACACGTCGTACTTGAAGCTCGTCACGCCATAGGTCGATTCTCCGGTGCTTCTGTAAGAATTGCTCTGCGACGCCGTATGGCCGAATGCGTCGTAACTGATATCGGTGTAGACGATGCCGTCTGGATCGGACGTAAGCTGCGTTTGGGTTACTTGCCCGAGGCCGTCTTTGACCGCCACAGACACGAGATTGTTAGCATTGTCGATCTTTGTCTGCGTCGTGACCGATACTGGTGGCGTGTCTTTGTATGTCTCGCTTGTTAGGCCGCCGTCAGACAAGCTCTTACTCAGGATGCGCCCAAGCAGGTCATAGCTGTACGTTGTGCCTGATCGGCTAGCATTGATATCGTTTTGGTCCTTTCTCGCCTGCAGTAGGCCCGAGCAGGGGTAATAGGCGAAGGTGACATTCTGGCTCAATGCGTTTGTGAACTGAGTGACATATGCCTGCCCATTGCCGGACGGGGCGCACGAGCCGTTCGCCCAACTGTCATTGTAGGCGTAGGAAGACGTGTTCCCGTGCTGATCCGTAATGCTGCGAACATTGCCAAGGTCATCGTAGTTGTAGATCGTGGTCAAAAGTGCGCCGTCCGTATTGCGCCACAGTTTTACCCGGGAAACATTGCCACGATATAGAAATCCAGTTGAGTAATTTGTGTCGTGTTGGGGCGCGTTTGTGGTGCCGGTCAGTGAGGTGGTGTCGTATTCATACTGCTTTTGAGCGACTTGGTTGCCGACGCCATCGTAGACCGTTTGTGATAGCACCTGAGCCGCCTGGCGAATTGATATAAAGCTGGATGTCCTTCGCGGGGTCCTCGGCTTCGAGGAACAGCAGTTGCGCGGTCACCAGATTCGCTACGTGGTCGTCAATCTCCGTGCCGATGAACAGGATATGATCCTTCAGCAGCCGCGAATAGATGTCGTACGCACGCTCGCCCCGCGTAGTCTCTTCGACCACCATGGGGATGAGCGTTGTAGCGTGAGGGGTTGGTTCCTCTGAATATTTCATCTGGAATTTCCACTTTGATCTTTGCGCAAAATCTGCGCGCCGCCTTCTCGCATCAAACTCAGATCGCCATGGCCATGGTTGGGTGGCAATCGCGGATCGTTTAGCCGTTCCTGACTGCCTTGGCTTGTTTCTCCCCTCCAACCTGCCTCGCCGCTGACACTTGTCCCCACGGCATGACTTCTGAGCCCTCGATTCGCTGTGTCTCCTGGTTCGCTATTTCGTTCGGTGGCGGGATTTCAGTTTACTTCTTATCGAGAAACTTCAGCGAAGTCCAAGATAAATTCCGAGTGACGTGGCCTTGTCCGTCAGTTGATTTGACGTTTGCCGTCTGCATGAGCGAGTTGACGTCAACAACTTCAAATATGCCTTCCTGTTGGGCAATGCCCACGCGGTTACCTCTCTTCGGGATGGTCCCACTGTATTCGGCAATCATTCGGTCGTCCTCTCATCGGCTCTGACGTGCGCTGCTTGCCACTAGGCGGGTTGTTATATCAGCCATTCTTACGCTCCTTGTCTGCAATAGCCAGAGTTATTGTACTGACCAATCGACGCGTTTGTATCCAGCACGGATGAAGGCGAGCGGCGATTGCTGGTAGCGACACCCCAGCAAGTGGCAAGAGCGAAAGCCGTCTAGCACCAGAGGGCGGTCGGGTTACGCGGATTAAGCGCAACCTAAGTCCAGTCAATCGCGCAGTCATAATTTATAGAGCTCGTCCCGCCGAGGCGCCCGAGGCCCAAGCCCATTGAAAGTTGTAGCCTCCCAGATGGCCAGTGACATCGACAACTTCACCGATAAGGAACAATCCTCGTACTCTCCGACTTTCCATCGTCTTGCTCGACAACTCATCGGTATCTACACCGCCCGCCGTTACCTCGGCTTTCTCATAGCCCTCAGTACCTTCGGGTACGAGAACCCATTCGTGCGCTTGGCACTCAAGTGCTGCCAATGCTTGATTGGTCCAAGCGGCAGGTGTGTGCAAGTCAAGCCAACGCGTGGCAAGGCGATGCGCTAGGACTGCCTGGAAAGCGGACCGGGCGGCGGCCATATTTCTTACCTTGGCTTCGCGAATTGCCGCAGTGACATCACGATCAGGCGCTAGGTCAATACGGATCGACTCACCCTTGTTCCAATACGAGGAGATTTGGAGGATCGCTGGTCCGCTCAACCCATGGTGAGTGATCAGCATCTTCTCCCGGAACAAGTGATGGTCAGTGGCAACGACCACTTCCGCCGAGACGCCAGCCAAATCGCAATACTGGGTTCGATCTTTTGTCCCGAGTACGAGCGGTACGAGCGCCGGTCTCGTTTTGCGGATATTCAACCCGAATTGACGCGCCAGGTCGTAGCCAAAAGCGGTGGCCCCCATTTTGGGAATCGAGAGTCCGCCAGTCGCAACCACCAGAGCCGGCGCATGGAACTCCGCAAATTCAGTACGTACCACGAACTCGGTAGTGCGTTGAACCTCATGGATTCTGCTTTTGAGAAAGATTTGTACTCCGGCAACCCGACATTCGGCTTCGAGCATGTCCGTAATGTCGTGCGCGGATCGGTCGCAGAAGAGCTGTCCCAGTGTTTTCTCGTGGTAGGGGATGCGATGCTTTTCGACCAGAGTAATGAAGTCTGCAGGTGTATACCGGGCCAGTGCAGATTTCGGGAAGTGCACGTTCGCGGAGGTGAAGTTTTCCGACTGGCAACGGATGTTAGTGAAGTTACAGCGTCCGCCGCCAGAGATAAGAATCTTCTTGCCAACACGATCCGCGCGCTCAATGACTGCGACACGGCGCCCACGTTTGCCGGCCTCGACCGCGCACATGAGTCCCGCGGCCCCGGCGCCGAGAACTAAAGCATCACATTTGTGGATCAAGGAACGTCTCCACTGCACCGCGAGTCTCACAAAATACTAAATTTGTGTTGTGCAGCCGGGACAAAGAAAGAGAAATAGGTGCATGAGATATTGCCATGACCTCAAGCGATCGAGCGGAAGTCGCTCGCTCTAACAATCGCGCTCCTTCGGCCGCGACGTAAATTTCCTGCGCAATGCGTCAGAAATCACTTGGAAGATCGGGGCTCGATTCTGAAAGAGAAGCTGTGCCCACTGCCGCCATCTCATTTGCGGGAAATAAATTCCTCGGAATGCCAGCCGGGCACATAAGTGTATGATGCGGTCCGGGAGGGACTTCGTTTCCAACCATCTCATGGCAGAGTCAATAGCGGCAGGAGAATAAGATGCCATCCAGGCGTGTCTTACCTCTGCTTCCGCCTCGACCGCTGAAAGCCCCAGGGGCGAGTGGGCCATCACGAAGGGTTTGAACTCCAACCAGTGTTTCGGGCGGGTCAACCGCCCCGCAGCAGCCAGCTTGTCGTAGAGGGGCGTCGCCGGATAGGGAGTCAGCAGACCGAACACCGGCAGCCCCGGCGGCCAGGAACGGATCTGCTCAAGAGTACGTTCCGCAGTGCCCGGACGGTCGCCGTCCATCCCGAAAATGAACGAGGCGATGGCGTAAAGACCGTGCCGGGCGAGGCGTTCTAGGATCGCCGCATATTCGCTGGGCTTGTTGAAGTCCTTGGCTACGCTCTTGAGGTTTCCCGGGTCAATCGACTCCAGGCCCATGAAAATCCACTTGCCGCCGCTTTGCGCGATGAGGGACACGAGTTCTTCATCCCGCAGCAGGTTCATGCTGATCTGCGCGATCCACGGAACCTGCGCCTTGCGCGCGATGATCTCTTGCAACAGTGACTTCGTGCGCCGAGGGTTGATGGCAAAGTTGTCGTCGATGAAAAAGACCGCGATTTTCCCCTTCTGTTGCTTCTCCAGGGATTTCAACATCAAGAGTTCCTTGACCACGCTTTCATTGGAGCGGAAGCGAATCGAGTCGCCGAAAAAGCCGGTCACCGTGCAGAACTCACACCCGTAAGGACAGCCCCGGCCGGACTCGATCGGGATCAGATGAAAGCTCTGCCACGTCATGCCCACACGAGCTAAAATGCGCCGCGCGAGCTTTGGGAAACGTCCGATCATGTCGAACTGATCAAGGTCCATGCGGTCCCACGGGATTTCTGGATAATCGGCCAGCGAGGGCTTCGCTTCCTTGCCCAATGCGTCCAAGGGCGCGTAAACCTCCTGCAGGGCGCCGCGCTCGGCGTCGGCGACCATGCGTGGCCAAGTTGCGTCGGCTTCCCCAAGGGCTATGGCATCGGCGTGGCGAGGGCCGCCATCGCGTCCCAGGGCTTCGTCCGGCACCTCGGTAATGTGCGGACCTCCCATCACAACCGGAATGCCCGCCGCGCGTACGGCGTCCGCCATGCGGTAGGCCTTCGCGGCCATTCGCGTCATGGCGCCAATCCCCACCAGCTCGATATGATTTCTCTGGACGTATTGCACTAATTCTGGCTCGCTCATTCGGTGTGCGTTGCCGTCCAGCAGAAACACCTGGTGGCCGGAAGGCGTGAGTGACTTGAGAAGGAACATCCAGAGATGCGGCATGAAGTTGTTCGTCACTTCGTTATCGGGGTTGTAAAGCAAGATATTCATCTTGCCGCACCTCTCTCTGTGCTAACCGGGAGGGCCCTCACATCTCCAAGTAAGGCCTAGCCGAGGTTTTCTATCGCGGTGCATGGGAGTTTACACCACAGCCGTGGGCCGTGAAATTGCGTTTGGCGAAACCAACGGGGTATGAGCCGCCAACCCCACTATCTCTGGGCCGAAATGATTTCGTTTCCACTTGTGAAAAGATTTCGCGATTGCGGGAGCTAGTGCGATGCACAGCACCGCGCACCCGGATGCAGCATGGCGAAAAGGGCTTGCGGCTGCAGAAATAGTCGCGGCTCTTGCCTGTGGCAAAATCCTGATTGCGGGCGACCCGTAAGTGGCTTTAGATAGCGCCGTCAATTGAACTCGGCTCCGGCTAGGTCTCCATGGAGGGCGGCACTTCTGTGGCGGCAGCAAGCTGTAGCTCTTTCGTGGCTACCGCCTTTCTGGTCGCGGCTTTCCGTTTCTTCGTTTTCGCCGCCCGTTTGCGAGCCGACTTCAGTTTTCGTTTTCGGACCGCCTTTTTCGCTGCCGACCTACTACCTTTGGGCATGGGCATTCCTTTCGCGTCGTATTTACCTCATCTGCCGGTAAGGAAAATGTGCGCTGTCCTCGTCCTTATAATCCCTAATTGAAGCACGTTCAAATGTTGGATTTACCGCCGAGCAAACTCTTTGGCATCCGAAGTGCCGGGCTGTTATTAATCACCGGCTAGGAGCGCGCAAGTTGTGAGTCGGCTACAGGTGGGCGCACAACTGAAAGAATCATGTCCATGTCGAGGGCGTTAGACACGTTCAGGAAGGTGAGAACCTGGGATGGAATAACGTCGATCAAGGTACGCGAGTTTAGATACGCCCACAGTTCCGTCTCGCTCATCGGTCCAAGGTCGGTTTTGGTTCCCGCATAGCTCTGTTCGACGGCAAATGCGTCCGGCGATAACCGCTGAATCGACAACGATGCGATGGTGACAAACATCAAGGCGCTGCTGTCTGTCTGGAACCTGCGACCGCAAGAACAAGGAACGGATACCGAGTTAAACTTGCCCGGGCGAACGGCCTGCTGGCCTGTATAGTCGGTGGCCGGAAGCCTCGGAAAGAAGCAACACGTTCCACAGCCTGGGCACTTCCCAACCCACGCCCCACGGACCGTCGGCGTTGTCGCTGGATTCCCCATGCGTTGAGTCTACCACGCTGCGCAGCGCAAACAGTGAGAGCGGCAATGACTCGGGGGTGAAAAGGAGAAGTACTGAAGCAGAGTGAAGCGGAAAACGCTCGTCGCCGGCCGCGCGCGGAAGTAAGACTCCAACTGTTCACTGCTTTTCCAATTTGAACGGGTAGTTGTGTTTGGGGATTGCACCGGAACCGAGCCCCGTGGCACCGATGGTATGAAAAAGCAGAACGGCCAACCCCGAGGTTTTTGAAAAACCGTAGACCGTCTATCTCTCTCGGAAGTTAGAGGCCGTCGGGGTGCCCGCGCCTGCCCGGCCGCCTGCGCAATCTACCGTAGTGGAGCGTCACGCTCAGCCCAGCACGATGTGGACTTGATGCACAGCACCGTCGTCGGCGAGCGGAATATTGGTGGGACCAGGCATCAGCTTGCCGTCCAGTTCCGTCAGACCAACGCCGCGAGTAACGCTGGATGGATTTTCCACCCTGATTTCATAATTTGTCGAGTGATAGCGAAAGTCGATGGAGTAGCCGGACCAGTTTCGGGGGATGCAAGGATCGATGGAAAGCATCATGCCACGGACGCGGAACCCGAGAATCCATTCCATGCCAGCGCGATAAAGCCAGCCTGCTGAACCCGTGTACCAGGTCCAGCCACCGCGTCCGACGTGCGGTGTTTCTGCGTAGATGTCGCCTGCAACCACGTAAGGCTCAACTTTGTAACGCTGGACGCTCGCACGTGAGCTCGTGCGATGGATTGGATTCAGCATGCGGAACAGCTCGGTCGCTTTGTCGCCGTCACCGAGGGCAGCGAATGCAATCACCGTCCAGACCGCGGCATGCGTGTACTGCCCGCCGTTTTCACGAATGCCCGGCACATAACCTTTGATATAACCAGGGTCGAGCGGCGTGCGATCGAAAGGCGGCGTGAGCAAAAGGACAATCCCTTCGGGCCGAAGGACCAGTTGACGATCGACGGCCGCCATGGCCCGGATGGCTCGCCCGCGCTCTGCGGCCCCGCTCAACACGCCCCAGGATTGAGCAATCGAGTCAATCCGGCACTCGGTATCCGTTGCAGAGCCAAGCGGGGTACCGTCATCGAAGTAGGCGCGGCGGTACCATTCGCCATCCCAACCTTCCCGCTCGAGCGCCGCTTTTAAAGCGCTAACGTGTAGCCGCCAGTTTTCCGCGCGCTGGTGTTCGCCGCGGCCGTCCGCAATCTTTGCAAACTCCCAGAGAATCGTGTGCAGAAACCATCCGAGCCAGACACTTTCACCCTGACCGTGCTGGCCGACGCGATTCATGCCGTCATTCCAGTCGCCCGTTCCCATCAGCGGGAGACCGTGGCGGCCCACTGCCAAGCTGCGATCCAGTGCACGCGCGCAATGCTCAAAAAGAGTTGCGCTAACGCTGGACACCCGAGGCTGAAAATACGATTCGGTTTGTCCATCCGCTAGCGTATCGCCTTCCAGAAAGGGGACGGTTTCCTCGAGGACGCGCAGGTCGCCCGTCGCTTCGATGAAATGGATAACGGCATACGGCAACCAGAGGAGATCATCCGACATGCGAGTGCGTATACCGCGGCCCGACGGCGGATGCCACCAGTGTTGAACGTCACCTTCGATAAATTGTCGTGAGGCCGCGCGCAGCAGATGCTCGCGCGCGACTTCACGCTTGGCGACGCACAAAGCCATCCCATCCTGGAGTTGGTCACGGAATCCATACGCGCCGCTCAACTGATAGAATCCCGCCCGCGCCCAAACACGACACGCCAGCGTTTGGTAGAGCAGCCAGCGATTCATGAGCATATCCATGGCCGGATCGGGTGTGGCGATCTGCACGGTGCTGAGCACGTCGTCCCAACGGCCCGTAACGTCGGCCAGAATTGCGTTCAAGTCCGCAGTGCGATAACGCCCCAATAACTCGCGCACTTGCTCCCTGTTTTCCCCTTGGCCCAGGAAAAACACGACCTCAGCGCATTCGCCGGGGCGCAATTCAATCGAGGTTTGTAGCGCCCCGCACGGATCGAGACCTGCTCCCACCTTTCCAGAAAGTGGACCGCTTCGTTCCAGTGCCGCGGGACGCGCGAGCGTGCCGTTGCGCCCAAGAAATTCCGTGCGGTCGCCAGTGAAAGATGCCTGTTCCCCGGCAAGATCCGCAAAAGCGATTCGCCCGCCGAATTCTCCGCCCCACGCGCTTTGCGCAAAGAGCGCTCCCGACTGCGAATCAATCTCCGTGATGATGTAAGGCGCCGAAGCGCCGCGCGAGTTGCCCAGCACCCACTCAGCATAAGCGGTCACGGAGAGGCGGCGCGGGCGGTCGGAATCGTTTTTTAGGGTGAGCCGGGAAATCTTAATTGGGTCTTCCGGCGGCACGAATTGCAGCAGCTCAAGAAGGATGCCGTGCGAGCCATGATGGAATCGACTATAGCCCTGGCCGTGGCGCGCAATGTACGGAGTGATTTCGTCGCGAATCGGCAGCGCCGTAGGGCTCCACACTTCACCCGTACCTTCATCGCGGATGTAGATGGCTTCTCCGGGGGGATCAATGACGGGATCGTTGGACCAAGGCGTTAGCTGGTTTTCACGGCCGTTGAGTGACCAGGTGTGGCCCGAGCCGGATTCCGAAACGAGGAAGCCAAATGAAGAATTCGCAATCACGTTGACCCAAGGCGCGGGAGTCCGCAGACCTTCACCGAGGACGGTCACATATTCGCGGCCCTTATCGGCAAAGCCACCCAGGCCATTGAAAGATTCGAGAGCCTGCTGCGGAAGCGGCACGTCCAGACGTTTGGCCGGGCGCGACGCTCGCAGTATCGGAGACGCGACGGCTTCTGTGCGTTGCGATCGAGTGACCTGCTCGGACAACGTGCCGCGCCGACTGAGCAGCACCGCTCGCGCAACCGTTTGAAGAATTGTTCGTTCCCGTGGGGAGATGAGGTCCGCCCTCAGGAGGAAAATGCTGCCGCGCACGTTGTCCGTATCGGGAGAGAGCCGCAACCGGCTGCCACCCACAAGTCCATCCAGAGAGGTGTGCAGATCCTGCGCATACGATGAAGGCCTTTCATTGATGATAACCATGTCGGCGAATAACCGCTTCATACGCCAGTATTCATGCGCGCGCAGCAATTGACGGACGATTTCGAGATCTTCCGTTTCATCGATGCGCACCAGTACGATGGGTACGTCGCCGGAGATTCCGTGGGCCCACAACGCGGAACGCTCCAGTGTGGTGCGGCTCAGCACGTCGGAAGAGGGTCGCAGCGAAGCGTCAGAGTACAACACAGAGTTTGCGAGCCTCTGGAATAAATGGGCTTCGTCGAGAGCGATACCCAGGTGATGAAGTTGTACTTGTGCATGTGTCCAGGCCAGCTCTAATGTGCGCTCAAATGTTTTCGCGCCGCGGTACTTATCGGCGAGGTCCAGGACCTGCTCGCGAGCCGGAGCGACGATGGTGGAGAAAACAATGCGCGCCACGGCTCCCGGGGGAATGCGCACGGTGCGCCTCAGGCTAAGAACGGGGTCGAGTACAGAGCCCGCTGTATTCGAGAGCGGCCACCCATCGATAATCGAAACGGGGTTGAGGATGTCGTGGCCGCGTCCAAGAAACCGCGCGCGGTCCGTCTCGAATTGCAGGTCACCACCAGTTTCACCCTCCACGACGACCACGTGCGCGGCCCAAACAGCAGTCTCTCTATCGGATTGCCTGCGGCGCGTCGCAAGCAGTGCGCCGACATCGGGCACAAATTCGGTCTGCACGAATAAGTTCGAAAACGCCGGATGAGCAACATCGGCGGCCTGCGGTGCCAGACAAAGCTCAGAGTACGAGGTAACCTGAATCTCGCGCGTGCGGGTGCCTAGATTTGTGATAGAAACCCGCCGCACCTCTGCGTCATCCTCGGGCGACACGACGACCTCAAGAGTGGTGGTCAGCGCGCGATCGCGCCTTATGAATTCGGCGCGGTCTTCATAGAAGGAAACTTCGTAAGCATCCGGTTCGATGCCGCTTGGCTGATAACCTGCTGACCAGACTTCGCCTGTCTGGGCATCGCGTAGAAAGATATAACTGCCCCAGCAATCGCGTGTGGCATCCTCCCGCCACCTCGTCACGGCAATGTCGCGCCAACGGCTATAACCTGAGCCCGCTGCGGTTAGCATCACAGCGTACCTACCGTTGGAAAGCAGGTGCGTCCGAGGGGTGGGACTATGCGGGGTCGTGAATCGCCGCAGCACCGGGGGAATGAGCTCACGGACCTGGGCAGCGGCAGATACTTCTTCGGCGCGAGGCCGGGCAACCAGCACGTCGCGCGGTGTGCGCTCCTGCAACAACAGTTCGGTAGCCTGGACCAGGGGCTCGGCGTGAAAACAGCTGCGCATCGCGCCTTCGTTCAACACGCTGGCAAGCGCCACTAATGACATTCCCTGATGGTGCGCCATGTACGCGCAGACGACGGCGGCATTTTTCCCCTCAGGCACACGCGTGCTTGTGTAATCAATCGCCTCGTAGAAGCCGTATGCACCCCTTCCCCCTGCTTCTTCCAGCCGCACAAAATTTTCCATGGCCGCGACTGGGTCAATCATGGCTGCAAGCGCAGTGGCGTACGGTGCGATGACAACATCCTCGCTGAGGCCTCTCTTGAACCCCAGTCCTGGTATGCCAAAACTGGAGTATTGATAGGTGAGATCGAGGTCGCGCGCATTGTACGCCGACTCGGACACGCCCCAAGGCACGTCTCGCTCCGCACCGTATTCAATTTGACGACGCACAACCAGTTCGTACGTCTGGCTCAACAGGCTCCCCGCGGGGGAACGCATCACAAGCGCAGGCATCAGGTATTCAAACATCGACCCTGACCAGGAGATAAGCGCGGAGCCCCGACTCACGGGTGTGAGCGCGCGGCCTAAGCGAAACCAGTGTGACGGCGGAACTTCACCTTTCGCGATGGCGATGAAGCTTGCGAGGCGCGCCTCTGAGGCAAGCAAGTCATAGCAATTGGGATCCACACTTCCGTCCGTGACGCGATAACCGATCGAGAAAAGCTTGCGCGTATCGTTGAACAGAAAGCCGAACTCCATCGCTTGGAACATGCGCTCTGACGTCTGGGCAAGGGCTGAAAGGCGGCGAATGAGCGCAGCGGCATTCGCGGCCGAAAGCCTGAGCGATTCGGCGAGTGCATCGATCCGTGTGATCGTGTCTCTGTCTCCCGGAACACTATTCAGCAGGCGGCCGCGTAACGCGGAGAGTTCTCGTAGAGCAGCGTCGAGTCGATCGGGAGCATCCGCGAGCTTGGGAACGGCGTTGAGGAACGGTTCAATCACCATCCACTCGGGTGCCTGGTCTCGGCGAAGTTGGGCTATGCCGGCGATCTGTTTTGAATCCAAGCGCGCCCACGGAATAAGTATTTCTGCATCAAGCGCGTGGCTCTCGACGGAAACCCTGAGCGCAGCAGACCAGATGCTCAACTCAGATTCGGGAGAGTCTCCAAGTTCTTGCACCAGAGCTTGGGTAATGTCAGCCACGGTCTGGGCGTGGGCCCTCCACTGCAGAAAGCGAGTCGCCCACTCAATGGCATCGACAGGGACCGAGTCAAGCGAGGCCACCATAGTGTCGATGGCATTGCTGAGCTGTTTCCGAGTAACGATGTGTGTGCGCGGCGTGTCGGATATTCCGGTCAGCGCTTCGCGCAACAACCGGATTGGATCTTCCATTCCGGCGAGAAGCTCAGGTCCGAGGGACGATTTCTCAATCAGCGTCCGGCAGCTGTTCCCAAGAGCCAGCAAATGCCCGGCGAGATTTCCGCTGTCCACAGAGGAAACGTACCTGGGCTCAAGCGGATGAAGATCGCGCGTGTCATACCAGTTGTAGAAGTGCCCGCGGAACAATTCCATCCGGCCCATCGTCGCCAGCGTGGCTTCCAGCCGCTCAACGGTTTTAAGCGTGCCTAGCCATCCGAAGTCCCGGGCGGCGACCGTCGAAAGAAGATAGAGCCCGATGTTCGTAGGCGAGGTTCGGTGAGCAGCAACGGGTTTAGGCGTTTCCTGAAAATTATCGGGAGGTAGCGAGTGGTCCGCAGGAGAGACAAAAGTTTCGAAGAAGCGCCAAGTGCGGCGCGAAATCAAACGGAGAGCGCGTACGTCGGCCGGTGACAGCAGACTTGCTCCGTGAAACTGCGGCGGCAAGCTAATCCAGCGTGCCACGGCAGGGGCGGCAGCCCAGAGAAGGATGAAAGGACCCGCAACAACCCAAGCGTGGTGTCGCCCCAAAGCCAAGGCCACGGCCGCCACAACGACGAAGAGAACACCCGGCGCCATGCGTTTATATGTGGCGGATAATTTGGAATCGGCCAAAAACTTGGACTGAGCTGCCGTCACCCATTCGAGCAAATTCCTGTGCGTGATAAACAGACGGGCGAGGGTCCGCAGAATCGCGTCGGACATAAGCCACGTCTGGTATGCCAGAAACGTCAACGTCAAGCCGAACTGGGACGCGCCGAGTGCCAAGTCACTGAGCACGGCACGAAGATGGCTTCGCTTGGAAATACCTTTGCGACGCGGATTCAGCCCGACGAGAAATGGCAGTAGAGCGGGAATCGCAATAGTTGCGAGAATGAACCGCGTCCACATCCAGGGAGACACAGGTGGCAGCAGCCAACTGACAAGCAACGTAAAGAAGGCCGCAGGTGCTGACAGGGTGCGACGCAGATTGTCGAGCATCTTCCAGCGGCCGATCGTCGGAATCATGACGGGATTCTGTTTCCCCGGTCCCGGGTGGGCGCGCCCGAAAAGCCAGGGCACCAGTTGCCAGTCTCCGCGCGCCCAACGATGTTGGCGTGCAGCGACGGCCTCATAACGCGAGGGGAATTCTTCAAACAGCTCAATGTCGGTGGCCAGGGCGACGCGGGCGAAAATACCTTCAAAGAGATCATGGCTCAAGAGTGCGTTCTCTGGCACCTTGTCCGCTAAAGACGCTTCGAATGCATCGATGTCGTATATGCCCTTGCCGGTGTAAGAGCCTTCTCCGAACAGATCCTGGTAAACGTCCGAAACGGCTGAGGAATATGGATCGATGCCGCCCGGGCCGGAGAATATTTTTTGGGAGAGTGAGCCTTTACGATCAATAGGCAAAGAAGGGGTGATTCGCGGTTGCACGAGTGCATAGCCTTCCACCACACGGCCGTCGCGAGCGCTGAACCGCGGCCGATTGAGAGGGTGCGCCATCGTGCCGACCAGACGGGAGGCAGCGCCTCGCGGCAGGCGCGTATCTGCGTCGAGCGTGATAACGTAGCGAACGCCGGCAAGCTGTACGAGAGGGTGCCCTCCGACGGGAATAAACGTTGTGCTCGTCGAACCGCGCAGAAGCTGGTTTAGCTCGTGCAGCTTCCCTCGCTTGCGCTCCCATCCCATCCATTTGCCTTCGCACTCGTTCCAAACGCGCTTGCGCTGGAAGATGAAGAAGCGCTCGCAGTTGCCAGGGGCAGGACCATGGCGTTTGTTCAGGCGCGCGACTCCGTCAACTGCAACGGCGAGCAGATCATCGTCACCCGGCAGGGTTTCGCACGGCGCGTCCAACCAATCCGAGAGCAGCGCGAAGCGCAGGTCTCCATCTGGATTCGCCAGATAGTGTACTTCCAGCCGTTCGATATGTTCTGCAACTTCCCCCGCGGTAGTAAGCAGCGTGGGCATGACGACAATCGTTCGCAAGTCCTCCGGGATGCCGTTGCGCAACTCCATACGCGGCAGCCTTCGCGGCCCAAGCAAACCCATCACCACGCGGTTGATCAGTGCAATCGCTAGATCCGAGGCAGGCACTGCTGCGAGCAAACCCAGGAGCAAGAGGCCCTTTACGGTCATGCCCCCTCCGCGGGCATGCAGCAGCGGTAACGCCAGCATCATTGCCGTCACGATAGCAATGGTTGCCAGATAGCCCGGTACCGCGGCTCGAATATATGAACGCAGCAGCCAACGCTTCCAGGAGACGTGAAAACCGAGCTCCCGCTCAAAGGCAGGGCGTCCTCGCGAGATAAGATAGTAGCCAGGCTCCGTTCGGCGGTCCTGGTCCGGTTTTTTGCCATTGTGGGGACCTTCGCACGGATCCGGGATCGCCTGCTTGACAAGCCGCACGACACGTTTTGCAACTTCCATTTCCGAGTGGCTCGATCCGCGCGAGAGATCTTCGATCGCGTGCCGGTACTTGTCTCGCGTGGCAAAATCCATATCGACGAAGTGAGTGTCGTTGCGGAGAATTTCGTCAACGAGGCTGACGCTCTCAAAGAATTTCTGCCAGTCAAATGCAGAAATCGAGTGCATGCTGGTTATGATGTTACGCACGGACACGCTCATGGCCCCATGTTGCTGGTGCTCGGCGCGGACAATATCATCGGCGCTCGTTCCCGCAGCGGCCAATCGCTGGTCGAGCCAAATCAGTACGGGGCGAACCTTTGGATCCAGATCCCGCAAGCGTTGGACAAGCTGCACGGCGAACGCTCTCTCCAAAGGGGCCTTCTCGAACCGTTGGAGAGCCAGAAGGATCGCAGATTGTTCGCCCGATCCGAGCAAGCTATCGGCCAGCGTGTCAGCTTCCTGGCGGGCGGCCCGGCTACGAACAATCTGGTCCGCCATCCTGCGCAGATTTTCTACCAGCACAACGCGAAGTGTGATAGCCACCGCCCAGAGCTCACCAATCGTGAGCGGTTGCACCCGCTGATAGGCTGCCACAAAGCGCCGCAGCGCTTCCGGGTCGAATCGGCTATCGGTATGCGCCACAAAAGCCCAAGCCACTCTGATCGCATGCTCCTCCTGAATCGCATGGGCGATCGCCCGATAGGAATCCAGCAGCACGCGGCCGTTGTCCACGACCCGCGGGATAAGCGGGCGGCCCCGGCTCGCTTCGTTCGTGACTATCTGCGCCGCCGCAAGGCTCTCGGCGTGCTGTTCGAGCCGCTCCAAGCTGAAGAGTTCAGCGCGAATCGGCTCTTCCGGTTCGGGAAGGATAATGGTCGCTGGTTGATTCTTATTCATCTAGAGGGTCGGAATTGCGGGACGACATTGTTGCGAGACCGTGATCTTTCTCCAAAAACGAAAGGGCCATCCCTGCTAATTCGAGGCTGGCTTTCGCTAGCTTAGCAGATGGCCCCTGGGGTAGGCAGCGCCGCCGTGTACTGAGGCCCGCCAAGAGCTTCCTTTGACCCACATCGATGCGTCTTGCAGCGACTTCGCACGATCACCGCAACGCCGCCAACCAGCTTCGCCAGGCGCTGCTCCCATCCGCCGGATACTTCCGGCGTCTCATAGTGCATATCAAACCAGAACTCTTTGATGGCAGCGTACGCGATGAATAAGCCAGCGACCACAAGAAGCGGCACGGTGCCAAAGCGTGCGGCGGTCAAGGCGATGCCGTATCCGGCCAGCGCGTGCGCCGTTTGGGCCAGGTTGTCGGACGTGGGATTGGTGATGCTCATGCTGTTTGCCTCGGCTTCACCCCATTCACTTGGCTTTGGCGGGTCAACTAGATAGGTTAAGCATCACAGCCCCCACTAAGATTACACTTGACATTACAGGTTAATTAACCTAGCGTGGTTCAGTATATTTTAGGGAGGCCTGGGAATCTTAACCGCAGTGGGTACAGGCAAGGAGGTTGCCAATGATCAAACAGAGAGAACTATCAACAGAAGAGATCGCTCGCGGCGCTTATGAGCTGTATGTTCAACGCGGCGGCGAGCATGGAAAGGATGTCGAAGACTGGATCGCCGCTGAAAAAGACCTGACTGACAAACTTGTCCTGGGAGCAGCCAAAGCCAGAGCTGCCCAAGCAAGTCGTCAGGCCGTAAATTGATGCAGCGTGAATGATTAACCATCTCTCCTGCGAGCGGGGCGAGTGAAACAACAGCCCGCCCCGCCGCTCCGCGGCAGTAACTGCCTAAGCCGCTAGGTATTTCGCTCGGTGGGGGGCCGCCCCTCAATTCTCCGGGAAATGGGCAAGCCAAAGCACTCACGAGATTTCCATGTTTACAAAACCTAGAGAACGCGTTGAGGGGGTGCCGCTCCGAGATAAAGCCCTCCGGGCAAGTGACACAAAATTTCGCATGTTAGCGACCACCACTGAATCTGCGATGTTCACTTGTTGGGGAGAGCGGCTTTTGCTTCGGGTGGCAGACTGCGAATTGCGCAGGATAAAGAGCCGCGGCGGGAAAACTGTCACACCCGAACAGACGGCCACGTACGCCAGAATTTGCTGAAGTGAGGATGTATGTACTTTCTATCTTGGATCATCGTTGGATTGGTTACGGGCTGGCTAACCAGGAAACTCCTGAAGGGAGGCGGATACGGGCCGATTGTGGACCTCGTAGTGTGTATTGCGGGGGCAGTGGCAGGAGGTTTCATCGTGCTTGTCGCAAGCTTCCCGGGCCATGGTGGGCTAGTGTATTCGACCCTGGCCGCGATTCTGGGTGCTGTAATCCTGAGAGAGTTCACTGGTTATGCCACCGACAGAAAGCGATACGCCTGACTTTACCAGCAGCCTTTTGCCAGCGCTAGGTGCTAGAGCAGATGCCGTTAACGACGAATAGAGGCAAGGCTAAGGAACTGCCTTTGGGCGAGATGAAAACGCCAAATCTTGAGTCCGTACGTATTTGAAGGAGATTGTCAAATGAGAACAATGATGCGCAGTCTGGTTTTTTACTTCCTGATGATTATCGTGATCCTGCTTTCAACTCCTCAGGTTCACGCTCAAGATCTTTCCAGGTATCGCAACTTTTCGTTCGGAACGACTGTGGCCGATATTTCAAAGCAGATCGATCAACAACCAGCTAATGCGGCCGTGCTCTACGAGCGTCCCGCGCTGATTGAAGAATTGACGTGGTTGCCGATACAACCTTATGACCTTTCGCGCCCAGCGGAGCCGGTTGATCAGATTCTCTTCTCTTTCTACAACGGGGCACTCTACAGAATGCTGGTGACCTACGAGGATTCCGCCACTAAAGGGCTAAACGACGAAGATATGATACGGGCCGTTTCCGCAAAGTACGGGGTGGCAACGAGGCCTGTCGCAGCCGTGGTCAATTTCCCCATGAACCCATCGTACAAGGCCACCCAAAGAGTAATCGCACGGTGGGAAGATTCCCAATATTCGCTCAACCTTTTTCGATCCTACGTGGATACGTTTGCGATCGTCATGTTTACAAAACAAATGGATGCCCGAGCGGGGATCTCCATCGCCGAATCCGTGAAGCTGGAACAACAAGAGGCTCCCCAGAAAGAAGCGGCACGAGTCAAGAAAGGTGCTGACGATTCGGAACTAGACCGACAGAAGAACATCAAGACGCTTCGCCCTTAAGATCAGGGCGCAACGACGAACGACGAGATTGTTTGCGAAATCTTTAAGGCGATTTTGACGGAGGATCTGACGATGACAGTTCAAGTAACACCTCTACACGACCGTGTTCTGGTAAGGCGACTGGAAGAGAAGGAGACTGCGAAGGGTGGCATCATCATTCCCGACACGGCCAAAGAGAA
>WNGM01001697.1_pt1 | contig 18398 bp, 20 predicted proteins | sample 5400571 | NCBI WGS metagenome assembly WNGM01 (sample SAMN13153378, study PRJNA577476) | soil metagenome | isolation source: 100 cm soil or saprolite under Garry oak tree replicate 2 | place: USA:California | collected 2016-06-15 | reverse complement strand
CTCCACGATCAGGCCTGGTATTGTTCGTCGCTGACCTTTTCCATCCAGTCGGCGGTCTTGCCGTCGAGCTGTTCCTGAATGGCGATGTGCGTCATGGCCGTGGTTGCCGTGGCGCCGTGCCAATGTTTCTCACCCGGCTCGAACCAGATCACATCACCCGGCCGAATTTCCTCGATCGGACCCCCCCAGCGATGTACCAGGCCACAGCCAGCCGTCACGATCAGGGTCTGGCGAAGCCTGGTGGCTGTGCCAGGCGGTCCGAGCGCCAGGCTCGAACGTGACACTGGAGCCGACCGCGCGTGCCGGACCGGGTGCCTGGAACAGGGGGTCAATGCGTACCGCGCCGGTAAAATACTCGGCTGGTCCTTTGCCGGAAGGCTGTGAGCCACTTCTTTTGACGTCCATGGTCTCAATTCCTCCACGTTGAATCGTTTTTGGTCACGCATGAGGCCTCACGATCCCATATCTTGCGGTTTTCAGGTTGTTCCTTCTTGAAGAAAAGTCCAGCTTGCCTGCAAAAGCAGAGAAACATGTTCTCTGTCTGGTGGTAATTATAGACGCGCCTTCGCACAGGGTGGTAGAATAATTAGCGCAAATGATTGTCTGATTCTGCACATCTTGCAGATGGATGATGGAGCAACAAGAGAAGAGGTTGCTATGAATCTGATGAACCACCGCCGCTTCACAGCGTACTCGAGCCATCCTTGTGCGTGATTGCCCAGGGCAGCAAGGAGTTCCTTCTGGGCGACAGCCGCTACCGGTATGACCCCTTACACTATCTTCTCGTTACGGTCGATCTGCCCTACGTCGGTCAGGTCCTGGAAGCCTCGAAGGAGCGCCCATTCCTCAGTCTCCGCCTGGAACTCGCCCCCACCCTCGTCGGTGAGGTCCTGGTGGAGGCCGGTCACGCCTCGCCGAGAGATTCTGCTGATGTGAGGGCCATCGCTGTCAGCCCGTTGGATATGCACCTGTTGGACGCCGTGGTGCGGCTCACGAGGCTCCTGGATTCCCCCGCCGAAGCGCCGGTCCTTATGCCGCTGATCACGCGGGAAATTATCTACCGGCTCCTGGTGGGAGAGCAGGGTGGCCGGCTCCGTCACCTGGCGCTCCTGGGGGGCTACACCCCCCACATCGCCAGAGCGATCGAACGACTCCGTCAAGACTTCGACCAGCCACTTCGCATCGAGCAGATGGCGCGCGAGCTGGGCATGAGCGTCTCAGGTTTGCACCGCCACTTCAAGGCCGTCACGGCGCTGAGCCCCTTGCAATTCCAGAAGCGGCTGCGGCTCCTGGAGGCCCGCCGTCTGATGCTGGGCGAAGACCTCGACGCGGCCAGTGCGGCCTATCGCGTGGGGTACCACGACGCCTCCCACTTCAATCGGGAGTACAAAAGCCTCTTCGGCGTCCCCCCGATGCGCGACATGCACCGGCTGCGGGAAGCGGCGCTGGTAAGCGCTGGCCGATGAGAAAGACGAGAACCGCTCTGCAGGCTGATGGGAGTGTTGCATACATCCTCGTTCTTCCTGTCGTTCTGTCTCACTGTGCTCGTGTATCAGCCAGTTCGTCTGGCAGCGATGATCAGACCATATCCACGACAAGGACGTGGCAGGCGAGATCGCGAGCGATTTATTTACACCATTCCATGCTGATACCCCAGATGGGGAGCGGTTTCTCCAGGCTCTGAATGGTCGATTCCTATGTTTCGCGCCGATTTCCTCTGTTTCACCTCAAAATCGGTCGAAGTTTGACCCAATTTACCAGTATTTTCTGCTTCCTCTGTTATGGTGGTTTGTTGTTGAGCCAATAACCCGCGCAAGGTTTCTAGGTTGATGGTAGCGGTTGCTTCTGGGACTTACTCCTGCTTTGCTACATAAAATGATATTTCTACTTGATTTGTGTACGTAGTAACCCTGGTATACATGCTGCAATTATCAGGGTGGCTATGATGCAAGCTACACCGCCACTAATTACTGAGAATTGCGGAGTGGTAAAGCTTGCCACTAGACCCGACTCAAATTGACCAAGCATAGGGCCGCCTATAACAAACATGGCGTTTACTGAACTGATGCGTCCACGGAATTCGTCGGGCGTTGTAAGCTGAATTATCAGGCTACGTAAAATCATGCTTACCATATCGGCAGCACCGGCACCAGCGAGAAGGAATACTGAAAGCCAGAGTGGGCCTGACGAAAAGCCAAAGGCAGCAATACAGATACCCCAAACGATGATTGATACTACAACACCCAACCCCTGTCGTGGAATACGGCCTATGAGTCCTGTAAAGGGAGCCAGGGCAACGGCTCCCATAGAGGTTGCAGCTAGCAAAATACCTAAACCTGTTGGCCCAACATTCAAAATATCACTGGCATAGATGGGTAGTAGAGCGCGGGGGGAACCAAAGAAAGTGGCAAAAAAGTCCAGGGAGAGCACTGCTAAGATAATGGGATGTGAACGGAGAAAGTGTATTCCATCAATGAGTGCTCCCAGTCCTGCCTTCGCACGCTTCTCCAATGGAATACGTGGTACTACCATAAGCAGAATACTGCCAATAACAACAAGATATGAGAAAACATCAAGCCAGTAGGTATTGACGAGACCAAGCCAGGCAACAGTGTAGCCACCAAAAGCAGCGCCGATCACAAATGTTAGTTGCATCATGATGGAACTTAAACTAACAGCACTCGCCATTTGTGAGCGTGGTACAAGTGTGGGAATAATTGCTTGTCGTGTTGGAAACTCGAATGCGGAAACACTGGCAGATATCAGCACAACAATATAAATGATGACTAAATTAATTACTTGGAAATGCGTGCATAAAGCCAATGCAACTGATGAAGTAGCCATAGCCGCCTCTATAACTAACAACAGCTTGCGTCGGTCAAACCTATCGGCAAAGACGCCTCCCACTAAAGATAATAGTAAACGTGGTATTGCTTGTAAAAGCCCAATGATACCAAGTGCGATGGCAGAATGTGTGAGAAGGTACACTTGCCAGGCGACTGCTACTATCTGCATCTGTGTGCCTGTAGCAGAAATTAACTGTCCCCAGAACAAAAGGGCATAATTGCGATTACGCAGCACGCTCCATGTATTGACGGGTTTTTTCATGGGAACAGCCGGACTTGCTAAAGGGCCTTCGGACTCAACAAGCTGATCGGCAAACGTTTCTTTCAGAGGTTTGGGTGTCATGCAGTGTTCCAATCTAATAGACAATGGTGTACCAAAAAGTATACAACGTATCTTGAACGTTTGTCGTAGCGATTGTGTAGACAAAAAAGAAGGCAGGGTAGCTAAACCGCTACCCTGTAGACTGGATACACAAACGGGTGTACTATCGTGCCTTGCTCGGTGTTGCCTGCATCCTGGCCACAGTTGCTATTGCGGCCTGTGTTCCCGGACTTTTGCGCATCAAAATCAGATGAGGTCGCCGGATTTTTGCAGAAGTTGCGCTGTATGGGTTTTAGTGCTCGATCACGAGCTTTCTGTCAGCGATTTCCCATTTTTTGCCTCCAAAACGCTGCATAAACCACCTGTCGTGAGAAATAGCAATAACTGGTCCGGGGAAAGCCAGGATGGCAGCTTCAAACGCTTCGAGCACATCTAAACTAATGTAGTTGGTTGGCTCATCCAGAAGCAACAAGTCTGGCGATTGGAGCAAGAGTGTCGCCAGGCCGAGGCGCGCTTTTTCTCCTCCAGAGAGGGTCTGCACCTCCTGGCCGCGGGGCAGGTATGAGATACCTAAGCCTTCTAGCACCATAGCAATTTTATAATCAAGCTCATAGCCTCCGCGATCCTGAAACTTCGTGGAAACATGTCCATATTCCTCCAGCAGTGCGGCTATCTGCTCCTCGCCTGCCGTTGTCAGGCTGACCTCAATGTGCCTCATGCGCTCCTCTAGCTGTCGCAGGCTGCCATGGGACCATACCGACTCTAAGATCAAATCTTGAATGGTACGGCCATAAAGTTCAGGAGTTGTTTGGGATAGATAGCCCACCTCTAGAGAGGGAGCATAAGAAAAAGTACCGGATTCGGCCTCTTCGTGTCCCACCAGTATTTTCAACAAGGTGGACTTGCCAACGCCATTAGAGCCGACAATACCTATGCGATCGCCAGCGTTCACGATACATGATATTTCGTTAAGTACATTCATTGTGCCGTATGATTTTGATAAAGCGTGCACAGCTAAAAACGTCATAAAGAACCCTCGCTTTTTCGTCTTGACTCACCGTCTCTGTAGCGTTATTATTAATTTACGATCAAACGTTACTGACGGGATAAAATTGATTCTATGATGAAGAAACTGCGTGGGCGTAACCTGGCACACCCGGGTTGTCTCATTGGTATAACAGTGGGCATGACGCTTGGTATCGTACTGGCTGAAGTCCTTGCAGCAGTTTTCAATGTGGCGCTGAATACCGTATTACTCTCCTGGTTAGGCCTTACCATTGGCCTCGGAGCGATCGGTTGGGTAGTTGGTAATCGTCTATCCTCGAAGTTTCCTGCTCTGGAGGAAGAGACCCAACCTGCTTCACCTCCTAATCAATCTAACCAATCGGCACCCTAGCGATATTCGTGAAAATATGGTATATTCTATTGTACATCGGCAATGTATCAGATGTATTACACTATTCGCCTTGATTTGCCGATAAGCGGAGCAAAGCAGCTCCCAGGCGATGATGCGTGTTCTTGTAGTGCCGTATCACCGTGGATTCTTCGATGCTGCTGACCACCAGATACGGGTTTCCCCTTCTGTGCTGTCTTTAGTCTTGTTTGTGATGAAAAGTTGCACTTTTCCAGCACGAACCAGGAGGATACCTCATGTCTATGAACGAATTTCTGCGACCGATCTCTGTTGACTCTGCGCCGCGTGGTAGCCGTTGTGAGTGGTGTGGAGAACCAGCCGAGCAACAACTAACTGCTATTGGTGGAAGCCATCACAATGAAAGTGGGCTTTTTTGTCGCCCCTGTGGTGAACAATTTTCTCTTGCCGTTATTGCGAACTCTGTACGAATGACCGCACCGCCCGAGACAAAATTTGACTCTCGCTAACGTAGCGCCAATGAAGACAAGGTACCGATAAAAAGCGGGTAATTACAAGAAATGTGATGATATTGCTTGTAATTACCCGCTTTGCTCTCTATGTCCTACAATTTGAGTCAAGCGTACCGTGACATATACTTGTCGATATCGAACTCATGTGACCGTTGGGATAATTCCTGCGCTGCTTGATCCATCGTAGGGCGATCCACCTGGTAGAAAATGCCCATATATTGCTTTTCGGTATTCATCGCCAACGCCAACGCCTTCAGGGAGTCACTGGCATCGTGATCTGGCGGTATAGGAGTGACCGATGCATCCCAGGCATCAAATGTATTATAGAACGTTGGGCATGGGCTAAGTGCATGGATGAACGAAAACCCACGGTGAGTAATACCCTGCTCAATTAATACAGCCAGTTCCTTGGGTTTTGCTGAATAGCCTCGAGCCACGAAACTGACATTCAAGGTGAGCGCGGTTGCTATTGGGTTGAACGACGAAGCCATTTGTCCGTAGGGCGTCGACTTGGTGACATGACCATGGGGTGATGTCGGAGAGGTCTGGCCTTTTGTTAAGCCGTAGGTTTCATTGTCCATTACAACAACCGTGATATCAATATTTCGCAGGGCGGCGTGAACGAGATGACCAGCACCAATGCTAAAGAAATCACCGTCACCACCCACCGCAACAACTGTCAGGTCAGGGCGGGCCATCTTCAATCCCTGCGCAACAGGTAAGGCTCGTCCATGAACGCTATGAAAGCCAAAGGTTTTGATGAAATGCGGAAAGCGGCTGGAACAGCCAATCCCTGATACCACCACCGTTTGATCCGTTGACAATTTGAGATTAGCCAGACCACGATAGGCGGCGTTCAATACACCAAAATCGCCGCACCCTGGACACCAGGTTGGCTTCACTTCACTTTTATAATCTTTTGGCGTAAGATTTACAGGTGTCTGTAGCAAGATTAACTAACCTCCTCGATTGCCCGCAGGATTTCACCAGCGGTGAACGGGATACCGCCAAACTTGTTCACTCGAATAGCCTGTAGCCCATATTTTGCGCCCAGTAAATTAGCCAGCTGGCCGGTGTAGTTGCACTCGGGAACGATTACTTTCTTCACTGAACGGATGAAATCTCGAATTGTCCGATTAGGTAAAGGCGAAAGAATCTTTGGGTGGAGAGAAGCTACTTTATAGCCGTTTGCGCGTGCGCGATCAACAGCCTCTTGAATAGTTCCCTCCGTCGAACCCCAGCCAATAATGCCAATTGTCGCGTCCGCGTCTCCATAGCGCTGCGGTTTGGGCAGTTCTTCTGCGGCAGTATCGAGCTTGCGGAAACGCTTCTCCATCATTGCCATATGGTCTTCCGGTTCATAGTCGGGATGCCCATACTCATCATGTTCCAGCCCGGTAGCTACATAAGCCATAGCGCCAGGGCCGGGAGCGCTAATAGGGGAGATACCACTTTCAGTATACGCATAGCGAGAGTAGCTGTGCGCTGCCTGGGTGGCTCCATTGACAGATGCGCCGTTGGATTCAATTTTGACGCGTTCCTCGATCTCCATAGGTTTGAATGCGCTGCGATCAACGCTTTCCACGCGAGCGGTCAAAGACTGATCGGTGAGAAAGATCACCGGCATTTGGTAGCGTTCGGCCATATTGAAGGCTGTAATGATCAGGCTGTAGCAATCGGCCACATTGGCCGGTGCGATGATCATGCGCGGCGTATCCCCATGGCTCGCGTTAAGGGCAAAACTCAGATCTGACTGTTCCATCTTTGTGGGCATGCCTGTGCTGGGACCGGCACGTTGTGCGTCCACAATGACTGCAGGAAGCTCTGCCATCGAAGCATAGCCGATTAATTCGGTCATCAAAGAAAAGCCGGGTCCGGAGGTAGCAGTCATGGAACGAACGCCGCCGAATGATGCGCCCAAGACAGAAGCCAGGGCGGCAATCTCATCTTCTGCCTGCATGAAGGTTCCGCCTACCTGGGGTAATTCTTTTGCCAGTCCCTCCATAATATCGCTTGCGGGAGTAATTGGATATCCTGCGAAGAAGCCGCATTTTGCCGCTAAGGCGCCCGCTACCACGGCCTGGTTGCCGTTGAGCACAACACGATCAGCCTTTTCTACAGGACCTAGCTTGAACGGGTCACGTTTGTATAATTGCTGAGTGACATACTTCATGGCGATCTCCAGGGCCAGCATATTCTTTTCCATCAAAACAGGATTTGCTTTGCGTGACCTGGAGAGTTTGGACTCTACTACCTGGACAAGTGCCTCTAAGGGTGGACCAAACAGGGCCGAGATAGCCCCAATCACAACCATATTTTTGGTCTGGAAGAGCTGTACTTCTTTGCGGGCCAACTCATTGAAAGGGATGGCATAGGCAATGAAGTCACCAGCGTCAGGTGTGAAGTCGGCGGGATCATAAACCAACACACCACCATGACGCAGGTCGCTGATGTTTCGATCATATGCCTCTTTATTCAGGCACACGAGCACATCAGGATAGTCACCCATGGACTTGATTGGTTGGTCGCCTAAACGCACCTGGAACATACAAGGTCCACCAAGGATTTCGGCAGGAAAGGTGCGGAAGGTATACACATGATACCCCCAGCGGGCGGCTCCCAGGGCTATTAAGTCACCACCGGAGATAGTTCCTTCACCCGATTCACCGCCAATACGAATGGTTATTTCATTCATCGTTGAACGCCCCCTGAATGGGAAAAATTTTTGACCGCGCCATTCTCAACGTATGGCGCGGCCCTAAAGTAGCGGGTTTCGATATCTTTGATACATTTTTACAAGAAGCAACTGTACATTTAACCGGATGAACCGAGTAATATACAATGGAAGTTTGTGTTCTTCTACCACTTGCCACACAACAGTGAAACATGGATACTGAGCCTGTCGTCTTTCTGTCTGCGATTGTTTCCTGACTGCCCGTTACTTGTACTGCGTCGACATATTGCCTGTTCCAACCAACAAAAAGCGGAACAAGACTCTACATGAAAACTGCTGTTATTATATCACACTTCATCTCTTTTGGAGAACGAAAGTAGATAAAATTGGAAATTAAGCGTAAATTCGCCAGGGAATAGATAGCCATAACTCAACCTATCTCTAAAGCTATTACGCGTCAGGGTTACAGCAACTTTTGCTGATTTAAAGTCTGGAATTACCCTCTTCCCAGGAGGTGGGAGGTATGCTATAATACATTCCGCGAGGGCCCATAGCTCAGTGGTTAGAGCAGCTTGCTCATAACGAGTTGGTCCCTGGTTCAAATCCAGGTGGGCCCATTTATAATTCGTAATCCTTCGCCCAGAGTGTATTTTTTTCTTGATTGTTCTTCCGTGTCGTCAATCGAAGGGCAGCACTCGTAGTGCCTACCTGATCCACTGGAACAAGATAGACTTTGTTTAGTGCCTCGTTGTATACGGCAAAATAATCACAATGCCCTCGGTAATTTCGTGATTGCTTATTCTTTCCTGTGACATTCCGAATAGCAGTGTTAAACCTGATTGCCGTACTTCCTTCATCAATTCGGCCCGTTTTACATTGTATACGCCAGAACTGCCCCTCAGCATCCTCGATGACCAGATCATAGCGCTGGTTCCCTCCATAAGGGGTGAGGACTACGTAGCCAAGTTGTAAGAATCGGGCTATAATGGCAGCCTCGCTGATATCGCCGATGTTATTGGTAGTGCGCTTGTTATTACCCAGCAGTCCCATATGCATCTCCTTTACTGTCTAGCCTCGAGTGAGTCATCTGGTTAGCGACGGAGCTAACCAGGTGGCCAGGCTATCAATCGGTGTACTCTACAACAGGTAGAGGCTTCAATGCTTCTGTATCAGCTTTCTGGCGTGCAGTCCGTTCGTACTCTGCTTGCCAGTATTGGCGATCTGTTTCCCATTGTGCATACTCCTGGGATGTTGCAAGTAAGAGTTGGCCGCTTAGCTCACCAAGAATGCACCCAATGGCGTAATACCAGGTGCCTTCCTCATCGTGAAAGGCAACCGAATCGCGTTGAAGCTCTTGCACTTGCAGCCGTTCGAGCAGACCAGCATCAGTAAAGGTTCGTTCATCGGGCTGACATGATGGCCCCGCGCAGCGTTTTGGTTCTGGAAACTGACAAGAGAGGTAACACCGGGTCGGAGCTTTCCCGTTTGTGGTGAGAGGATAGCACAGTGTAGGCGGCCAAAGTATAAGCCAATAAGCGGAAGCCAGTGAGCGTGCTGTCCATCAGCGTCAGCCCAGGCAAGTGACGATCTGAGATTTTCAAGAACGAAGCGATCAGTAACAGGGTTGTCGGTACGTTCTTTGAAAAGCGACCATCGAACTCCATCACGATAAAGCTTTTCAAACTGGGGGTGATGAATGTCGAACAGCGGAGTAACGTTCAATCTTGAAGTGATCGGTAGCGCGGTTGGCATAGGTTGCACTCCTCTTTCGTTTCGATTGCCAGAAGCTACAGAACTCACAGAACGGTTGACAAATCACAATTAGCGACATAATGCGTCACTTAAGTTTGCTAAACGACTATTAGCGACAAATATAGCGTATCATATGAATACTGATGTGTCAACATGCGACATAAGACGTCAAAAAGCTATTTAGGCTTGACATTTGGCGTCACTATCCCTATAGTATTCTCAATCCATGACTGTTCTTGAGGTGGCAACTAGTGAGTATACGAGACGATAAAGATTTCCTGACTTCTGAAGAAGCGCGTAAGCGTTTAAATGTTTCCTCTCGTACACTTGAACGCTATGTGAGAGATGGCATTTTGAAAAAATATCGGCGCAGAATCGGGCGTGAAGTGTTTTATAAACGGTCGGAAGTCGAGGACTTATTGCGGATTCGCCCGGCGGAAGATATAGAAGACCAATAGAGGATGCATAATGAATACCAACTATGCGCAGAATCATGGCAGTCAAGTTGGTATTAAAGGGTTAAAAAGATGCCTGTGGCAAAAATTACTTATGCCCTTCAAGACGAACCCTATTTGGGATTAGAGTCACTTCTCCATTATGATAAACTTATTATCAGCTGTTTAGAAGTAAGCGCTAAAATTGCTGCATACACGCATACACTTACAAATAAGTCAGACTTACAAACTGCTTCATCTCAAATTATTCCACAAGCAATCAGTATTGCGTTATCAATCCGAGAGTTAATAAGGCAGGGCTATTTGTTTGGTGCTTCTGTGCTTATCCGTCCACTTGCTGAACGGTCAATTATGGCATTGTTTTTATCAGATAATTATAGATATAAAAACAAATCTAGTATTGATATTTGGAAGAATAGATGGAAATACAATGAGAGGCCAAGTTTGCAAAAAATGATTGATATTATTAGTCAAAACAACTTCCCGGGTGTTACCCATCTTTATAACAGTCTAACGCATGGAGGCCCTGATAGTGCAATATGGAACACAATTCAGTTAGACGATGGGAAAGCAGGTTATAGTGTATCTAAAATCATAGATGCCCCTGCTTTATGTGACAGAATATGTTATGAAACGCTGGGTTGGTTAGCAGCACTCTTGGGGATAATGGAAAAAGTATTTTCGGAAGCATGACCTGTAAAAGTCTGGCCGAGATTCCAGGCAGCTAGGCCGAACATGGTTAAAGTTGGATTGCCTGAACCTCAGTTGTTTACAGCCTGACAGACTATTTGGCAGGTCGCTGTACTACAGGGTCAATGGCCGTGGTTATGAGGGCTGTTGAACGCTTTCCCTGTGATATTCGCCAAGAGCGAGTGAAACGACGAACGAGGAACCTACATTCGGACCAGAGTTTTAAGGCAGAGAGGTATATCTGCGTGGAGAGTCAGGAGTGTTCCTCAGTTATGTATAATCAGGTTTGGTGAAAGACTTCTGAATGGTTGACGAATTCTCTCTGTAACTGGTTGTGTACGAGCACTTTGCCCTGGCGTATAACCCACCATGGTGGTTGTTGAAGGCGTAGCACTTCTTGTATAGTAGGAGCCGCTAGCACGTTAAGGTCTGCACGGCAGCCAGGATTCAGGCCGTAATCCTCAAGCCGCAAGGCCCGCGCAGCATTGTGGGTAATGAAATCGAAAGCAGCCTCGATCTCGTTGGCGCCGGTCATATGGGCCGCGTGACAGAGGTAAGCTGCAACCTCCTGCTGATCATTGCGTCCGAAGGGGTAAAAGGGATCGGAAAAGTCGTCCTGAGCGGTGAAGAGGTTGATACCCATTTGCCACATCTGCTTGACACGGGTTATCCCCCGTCGAATCGGCTCCTGATCAAACACTCCCTGCATGACAAGGTTGACGTGTGTGTTGCTGCCAATACTGATATCTGCTTCTTTGACCAGTTCCATCACCTTGCGAGCGTGAGCCTCGTCGTACGTCGAGAGGGCGACACAATGGCTGGCAGAGACACGCCCCTGGTAGCCTTCCCGCATGGTTTTCACCGCCAGGTACTCCAGGGAGCGGCTTAGCGGATTGACGGTTTCGTCGAGCAGCATGTGGATGTCTTTGTCGAATTTCTTCGCAAGTTCAAAACACCAGTCGATGTGTTTACACACATCCTCGTCGAGCATCTCGAACCAGGGTAGGCCTCCAACAACATCTGCTCCCATGCGCATTGCCTCTTCCATGAGGTCGTTGGCGCCAGGATTCCTGATAAGCCCCTCCTGGGGAAACGCGACCACTTCAATGTGGGCAACGTCTCGCCAGCGTTCACGCAGCGCTAACAATCCCTCGATCGGTCGCAACTGCCCAATCGTGTCCACATCTGCAAACGCGCGGAAGATGGTCGTTCCGTTAAGTACCCCTTCTTCAACGGCCCGGCCTGCTCGATCGAGGATATCTTCGACAGTATACTGCGCCTTATGCTCCCAGGTCAGTGCAAGGCATTCGTCCCAGGAGTAGGTCTTATTGGGACGCATCTTGTCCCGCAAGTTGCACTTGTCCAGGTGGATGTGCCCATTGATGTAGGTAGGTACGACCAGGTTTCCGGCAGCGTCGATCTCCTCTGTCGCAATATCGGTTAGTTTTTCAGCAATGACCGAGATACGGTCACCTGTGATGCCGATGTCCCAGATTCTCGGCTGATTTCTGAGGTGCGCGTTTCGAACGATCAAATCCATTTGTTGGACCCTCCTTCGCCCTCTCGTGCAAGTTTATGAGTACAGTTTTTGGCGCATCCAGTCGGCCTGCTGTGGTCGATGCTTGTAAGGAATGTTGTTGCAGACGTGATTCCCGTCCTCAAACATCCACAACTCTGCCTTTACTGCTTCGGCTGCTATGCGCTCACCTTGTTCCGCAGGCACAAGCATGTCGCGACGGCCATGGATTACCAGCAGGGGGCACTCTACCTTTTCCGCCACACCCTGCAGGTTGAATTGCTTCAACTTGTTGAGCGCATCCTCCTCGTTAGCGGCTTTGAGGCGGTGTACCTGTGTTTCGCGGCTTATCACGGGACGCCCTTTGAAGTTCTCAGCCTGATCGTACGGCCCACAGTTTTCAATCGCGGCCTTTACCCGGCGCTCAAAAGCCGCGGCACGTACAGCGAACTGACCTCCAAAGCTCACGCCCATTATACCCACGCGGTCTGAAGCGACATCTGGTCGGCTCTCGAGATAATCGATGGCATGCTTCATAGGTACCTCGTAATCATGGCGCAGCGGGTACTCGAACTCCATCTCTCCCTGACCAGGGCCATCGATAGCCAGCACCGCCATCCCGCGCCTGAGAAAGTCGTCACCATACATGTGCAGTTCCTCCTTCACGGAATCCAGTCCAGGAATGAGGATCACAACAGGAGGTTTTGGGGTATGCCAGGGCTTGCGCAGGACGCCGTACATCATGGCTCCTCTCTCATAAGGAATAGCCACATGTTCGCCCGGAAAATCGAAAAAGGGCAATGCTCTCTGGTAGTTGTTGACGACGTGCTCATGAGCTACATGGAGCTCTTGCGGTTTGCGCACAAACAAATACTTTCCGAAGTGGTAGGAGATCGCCGCGTGGAAATAATGGTAGGCCGCCGATACATACTGGTTTTGTGCTTCAGCTTTCTCCCCCATCTGCTCATGCATAAACCCGCACTCAGACCATTTTTGGCACCAGTCATCCCAGCGCTCGACGCTGTTTGTGATGCGCTGGAAGTCGTTAGCGTCCACCCCATTGGAAATAAACCTGGGAGCCCAGTTATCTATCGCGCTCTGTACAAATTCGTCTCTTGCCATTTCATCGTCCTTTCCGAGGTATTTTATGCATTAGAGAGCGTTCCTCCCAGGTAGAGGCGGCCGATCTCAGGGTTGCTCAGGATGTCGGTGTGCGAGCCTTCTAGCCGCACACGTCCACTCTCCATCACGATCCCATTCGTGGCGAGGCTCAGGCCCGTGCGCGCGTTTTGTTCAACGAGGATGATCGTTCTGCCACTACTTTGCATCACCTTGATCGTCTCAATCACCTGTTTGAACGTCCGGGGGTCCAGCCCCATCGATGGTTCATCCAGTAAGATTACGCGTGGATCCAGCATCAGGCAGCGTGCGAACTCAACTAAGCGTTGTTGCCCTCCCGACAGGTTGCCTGCTTTGTCCCGCGAGCGCGTTTTCACTATGGGAAACATCTCCGCTACTTCGCGCAAACGCCGCTCTATGAGTGTCGTGTCATGCAGCATATAGGCTCCCAGCCGTACATTCTCCCGCACCGTCATGCTGGGAAACAGGCTGTGACTTTGCGGCACTTGCACTATTCCCAGTGCCAGAATCTGACGAGGGGTCAGGCCAACAATAGAGCGACCATGAAAGAAAATTTCGCCCAGCCGTGGTTTCAGCAGTCCGCTAAGCACGCGCAACACTGTGGACTTGCCTGCTCCGTTGGGGCCGACGATGCAGGTAGTTGTGCCTTGCTCCACAGTCAGGCCGATGCCTTTGAGCACGTCGCCCCCGTCATAGCCTGCATAGATATTGGATAATTTCAGCAGCATCTCTCAAATCTCCCAAATAGGCTTCCAGGACTAACCAGTTCGCTAGCAACTCGTTCATAAATTGATCCCTTCCTTCTTCGTAATATTGGCTGAGTCGTCCTTTTGGGGAAGGGCGGTAATGGTAGCGCCGTTCTCGCTAACTAGCAGGTGTTGTTGGCGAGTTGCCTGGAGTTTGATCCATCGTGCGCGCAGCGTGGGAATGACGCCTTGAGGCAATAGCAGTAGGATTACCAGGAACAACGCTCCGTAGATTATCAGGTAATAGCCGCTCTGGCCGAATTGTAAGGTGAAGTATTGCTGGGTTGGCTCCAAGAGCAGTGCGCCCAGTATAGGGCCGGCTATCGTCCCAATGCCGCCCAGGAACGCCATCAAAGCAATCGCGACATCGAAAGTGGCATCAAAAGCAGAAGGCGGGTAGATCGACTCTATGAAATACGCCCAGGTAGCTCCCACCATGCCCACAATTAGCGCAGAGATGACAAAAGCCACCAGTTTTGATGGTCCTGTCTTTACGCCAAGACCCAACGCCCGGTCTTCGTCATCGCGGATTGCCAGCAGACCCAGACCAAATTTCGAGTTGCGTACCCACCATGCGATGGCGATTGCAAAGAGCAGGATAGCCAGTGTGACATAGTAGAACGGGATATTGAAGAAATCGCCGCTCCAATCGGTTGGGATGGGTAACCCCAGGCCAATAGAGCCATTGGTGAGGCTAGTCAGATTATAGGCCAATAGTTGAAGGATAAAGAACATGGCGATGGTGATGACCACGAAAGTATGTCGCCGCACGCGCAGGGCGATCCAGCCGAGCACGACGGAAAAGGCAGCCGCGACCAGGCCCGCCACGGGGACGAGCAAGAAGGGGATGTAGCCGCCAGGAATATTCCAGTGCAGACACATGATTGCCAGGGCGTAGGCACCCACGCCGAAGTAGACACCATGTCCCAGGGCGATATAGCCGGTATAGCCTGAGAAGATATTCCAGCCGGTGGTAGCTGCAGCGAACAACAAGGTAAATACGGCGATGGTGGTTACCGCAGAATTGGAAAACAGCAGTGGAAACGCAAGGGCAAGAACCAGTAGAGCAAGCAGCCCGACCGTTTGGAAAATTCTCATTGCTTTCTTCCTTCCACCTGACCGAACAAGCCCTGAGGACGGACCAGCAGGATAATCACTAGCAGGATGAAAAAGACGGTGCTGGCCCAGACAGGTGACCAGACAACCGAGGTCACATCTTCGATGACTAGCATCCCTACTGAGGCAATGAGAGCGCCTCGAAGGCTGCCCATGCCACCAAAGATGATGATGGCAAGCAGGCGCGAGATCAGATCATAGGCGCTGCCAGCATTGAAAGCGTTGGTTGCCCCAAAAGCCACGCCTCCGGCACCGGCAAGTGCGACACCGATGCCAAAAGTGAGAAGCGAAACACGCTCTACATCGACGCCAATTAGCTCAGCTGCCGTGCGATTCTGCATCGAGGCGCGCAGGCCATAGCCAAATTTGGTGCGATAGAGCAGCAGGTAGAGTCCTCGCAACAGCACCACGGCCAGCAAGAAGCTAAACACATAGATGTAGGAGAGATAAAAGCCCCCAATTGGAAATGACCCCGTGATATACCAGGCTTGCAGTTTGACATTGTCAGCAGAGAAAATGAGGTTGAGGAAGCCTTCGATAATCAGCGCTATGCCGAACGTGACCAGGATGGACAGCATTGTGCGGTCACGTTTGATCGGGCGGATAAAGAGCCACTCGATTAACATCCCCAGACAGAACATGAGGGGCATGGTGATGAGCAGTCCCACAAACAGATCGATATGAAACTTTTGCTCCAAAACATAGCTGAGGTAGGCGCCCAGGATTACAAGAGCGCCTTGTCCGACGTTGATAATATCCATCACCCCGAAAACAAGCGTCAGCCCGGATGCCATCAATGCATAGACTCCTCCGGTCAATATCCCAGTGATGATTGCTTCAAGAATGATTCCCACTATAGACCTCGTAGGGAGGGGGTATGAGTACTTGCTAGCCATAGTAATGGGTGCAGGTACTTCTACCTCCCTTGCAGGCGGCAATGCCTTGCCTGCTGTACGAAACGCTAGGGCCAGTTTGGCTTGGGAAACTCAGGGCTGGCCGTCGCCTGAGAAGCCGGATACACGGATACCAACGAACCTTTTTGCCATTGGAACAGATATCCTGTTCCAAGGATATTTTCACCCTGTTCGTTGAACTTTACCGGTCCCTGGACGCTCTGGTACGTTTTGCCCGAGTGGAGTTGAGTGATAAGTTTCGCATTATCGATGCTGTTGATATTGGTTGCTGCTTGCTGAAACACCTGCCCTACCGAGAAAGCCTCCGCCACGTCGGAACTGATACCATCGGCGGTGCCGCCGTACTTCGCCAGGTAGTCCTTCACCATTTGCGCATTTTGGAAAGTATTGATTGATGGATACCACCCGCCGTTCGGAACGAATATTCCCTCTGCAGATGGAGCGCCACCAATGGCATTGGTAAATTGTGAACCCTGGTCTGGTCCAGCCGTCGCAATCATTGCCTGTGGGTTGTAGTGCTGCTGCTTGAAGGCCTGGATATAAGCAACGACGTCAGGCAGCAACGTGCCAACGACAACGACCTGTGCGTTAGAGGCAATCATCTTCTGTGCGATGGGCGTATAGTCGGTGGTTTCTGCCGGGTACACCTGGTAGGAAACAGTTTTAACGCCGCCCTGTTCCAGAAGCTGTTTCGCAGTATCTACCTGGGGTTGGGTAAAGGGATCATTTTGGGTGGCATAGGCCGCCGTCGTGGGTCGCTGCCCTGCCGGCAAGGAAAGGATATACTGCGTAAAGCTGACCAGCAGGTTGGCAACAGGCGGGGAAACGTCGAACAGGTTGTGCAGCCCCCGGGTAAAGACAGAAGGGCCGCCACCGGCGCCCTCGATCATCGCATAACCATAGCGGGCGACGACGACCGATGCCGGTTTCGTCAGCAGGGTGGAGAAAGGCCCAAATACGATGTCACAATGATCAACCGTGATCAGTTTCTGATAGTTGGTAACGACCTGCGTTGTGCTACTGGCATCAGAGAGAATGTCCAATTGAACCTGCCGGCCAAGTACCCCGCCATGACTGTTGACGGTATCGGCCCATAGTTGATACCCCTGCTGGAAGGCTTTGCCATCGGCAGAGAAGTCGCCAGAAAGCGACAATGAAATACCGATCTTGATGGGTGTTGTAGGCTGGCTAGTGGCAGTTGTAGTGGCAGTACCAGTACTTCCACCACAGGCGCTGAGTACGATAAGTGCTGCGATCAATACGCCAACTATCTTCACAATTGGCTGTTGCCATAAGGCGGTTCGTCTGTACACGGTTGTCCTCCTTTGTTCTACAGGGTAACCACGATGTTTACCCCTGGTTTCTTAACACCACTGATGTGGTGTTTGAGCAAAATATGTTGTGCCGTTTTTAGGGAATTGGCGGACACAACTCGAGCTTTTGCACATTCCCTCCTTTACTACGTCTCTTTTATTGATGAGCTCACAATTTCGCTGTCACTTTAATAGAAAAGCCCCAGTGGTTCCTCAATGAAGGTTGCGACAGAATCCAGGAATTGCGCCCCGCGTGCGCCATCTACGGCGCGATGGTCGCAAGAGAGAGTGAGCACCATCATGGGCTGAACTGCTGGTTGACCATTGACGGGCACAACACGCTCCGTTATGCGACCTACGGCCAGGATAGCTGCCTGTGGTTGATTGATGACGGCATTGAATGCATCGACGTTGTACATACCCAGGTTAGTGATCGTGAAGGTCCCATCGCTTATATCCTGTGGACGGAGTTTCCCGGCTTGCGCTTTTGCTACCAGCTCCGTGCGCTGGCGTGCAATCTCGCCCAGGCTGAGGGTATCCGCCAGGTGAATAACCGGGACAACCAATCCTTCCTCAATGGCTACTGCTAATCCTACATGTACTTCCTGCTTCAGGATTATTTTGCCCTCACTCCACGAAGCATTGACGCGGGGATGCATTCTCAACGCCGCCGCCACGATTTTCACAAGCAGGTCGGTGTACGTTACTTTTTCGATGGACCGCTTCAGGATTTGCTCACGCCAGGTGATGAGCCGGCTCGCATTGACCTCGCGCACTAGGTAATAGTGTGGTACAGTCGTCCAGCTCTGTGTTGTACGCTCCGCCATAATGCGCCAGGTGTTACTCAGGGCCAACCCATGAGACCCACTTGCAATAGCCGCAGACCTTTCTGCTGCCGGAACGACCCCGGCAACTTCTACTGTGGTAAGAGGCGCTTGTACAATAGCAGCTAAAACGTCTGCCGCCAGCACTGCGCCCCCCGGTCCAGTACCCATAATGACAGCCAGGTCTTTTCCCTGCTCAGCCGCCA
>WNGM01002792.1_pt1 | contig 18400 bp, 16 predicted proteins | sample 5400571 | NCBI WGS metagenome assembly WNGM01 (sample SAMN13153378, study PRJNA577476) | soil metagenome | isolation source: 100 cm soil or saprolite under Garry oak tree replicate 2 | place: USA:California | collected 2016-06-15 | reverse complement strand
CGCCGAAAGCCGAAGTGGGCCCCTTCTCGCTTGAATAAGTATTGCACCTGCTGACGAGAGATCCCTTGCACGGCGGGGTTACGTGGGTTAGAGTATGCGAAATCATAGCAGAGAATAAGGCCGCCTGCTTTGCGTACCCGCCACACTTCATCAGCAATACTCTGGCGAAGGGATTTGTTCAAAATAGAACTGAATACTACAGAGAGTGTTACGAGATCAAAACTCCTATCTGGATAAGGGAGTTGGTGAGCACTGCCTACTTGCCAGTCGATTGAAGGGTTCAGAGAGCGAGCCTGTTCAATTCGTGCAGGTATAAGGTCGATTCCTGAGAGGTTAGCTGGTTTGGCTCCATAGGCGAGGAAGCGCTGTAGTTGCATGCCACCACCACAGCCAATATCCAGAATTTTCTTGTCAGTCAGGTGGGTAAAGCGGTGTTTTTTGAGCAATGCCAGCGTATTGCGTTCTAGCCCATGAGTCTGAAGAAGTGCTGCTTCATTAAAAAGACTATAACGTTCGGCAAATGGCTGATACGTAGCTCTTTGCTTGTATTCCTCTTGTATGCGCACAAGCTCTTGTTCTACATCTACATTTGTTTTTTGCACTTCTATCACTCCTAACTTGTTACATCAAATATTTCTAATCAGGGTCAAAAATAAATAGATGGAATAGTGTCTGTCCTTGCTCATCTCTCTTTACTTCTCAGTATACTAACATGAACAAATGAGCAAGGGTTTTATAAATCAGATGCGTAGATACACTCATATATTTGGAGAGAACCGTATCATGTACTATAAAGATTGTGAAAAGTAAGTAACAGGAATTCCTACGAAAAGGTGAGCTATAAGGACTGCCCGACGCAAGTCTATACCTCGCGTGTTCAGATGTAGGATTCACGTGCTTGTTGAGGAATGAGGAACGGGTTGATGGATGCATCCAATCGTACGATAAAGGGAAAACATGTATTGGTAACAGGAGGTGCTGGTTTCATAGGCAGCCATCTTGTTGATCTGCTGATAGCGGAGGGGGTAGGACAACTTACTATCATTGATAATTTCTTCCTGGGAAGAACTTCCAATCTTACTGAGGCATATCGCCAGATGCCGAATCTGTGTGTGCTTCACGTAGATGCTTCAGATGGGGGTGCAGTTCGTGAAACGTTTGCAAAGTTGGAAGCGGTCGATGTTGTATTCGATCTTGCAGTGATCCCTCTTCCTACTTCGCTGGAGCGCCCACAGTTTTGCTTCGAAACGAATGTCCGTATTACTTCGGTGCTCTGCGAACTACTGCGCCAGGGCCGCTTTGGAACGTTAGTACATTTCTCCTCGTCAGAGGCATATGGCTCTGCCAGGGCTGTTCCAATGAGCGAGGATCACCCGCTTGATCCGTTAACACCCTATGCAGCCAGTAAGGCTGCTAGTGATCACCTTGTGCGCACTTACGCCGCCACCTTTGGTGTAGATGCGCTCGTTGTGCGGCCCTTTAATAATTACGGCCCAAGGCAGAATGATCAGCAATATGCCGGTATTATTCCGACTATGTTGAGATGTGCCTTTGAGGGGCGCGTTTTCACGCTCTTTGGCGATGGGCAACAAACACGCGATTATATTTACGTCACAGATACAGCGCGGGCCGCCTTAGACCTCTATAAGTGTTCACGAGCACGTGGGCAGGTGGTGAACATAGGGTCCGGCCAGGAGATTAGCGTAGCCGATCTCAAGACGAAGATTGAGTATATCCTGGGGCGCACAATCCCCTCCCAGCATCACGACTCACGCCCAGGGGACGTTCGTCGCCATAGGGCTGACATCACACTCTTGAAGAGCCTGATTGAATTTGAACCTCATGTCTCAATTGATGAGGGTTTAGCCAGAACAGTGGAGTACTATCGTCAGCGTGCTGAATGCGCTCTGAATGGAGGACATTGATGCGGCTACTGATTACTGGAGCGGCGGGATTTTTGGGTCGAAATGCCCTTCTTGCCATTCCTCCTTCCTGGAAGGTAGTTGCACTGTACCGTCCAGGCAACCCCGACTTCCTGCCTTTCTTGGAGGCTCATCAACTGCATCACATCCAACCTGTGGCAGCCGATCTAACTGATGGGCATCAGGTTGAGCAGGCTATGAGCCGTGTGGGGGGAAATTTTGATAGTTGCCTTGCTCTGGCAAGCAACACGTCTATTCCTGATTCGATTGAGCGACCAGTCCACGATTTGACGACCAATGTTGTTGGCTTGGTGCACATACTCCAGTGTTGCTCTTTCGAGCATCTTGTCTACCTTTCATCTGGTGCTGTCTATGTTGGGCTAACTGGACTTGTGGAACCGACGTCTGCGGTCTCGCCAACGTTGCCCTATGCCATCTCTAAGCTTGCTGCGGAGCAGTACATTCGAGCATTCGCCTACCATCATCAAACGCCCAGACATGCAACTATCATTCGCTTCTTTGGTGCGTATGGCCCTTATGAACCAGCTCGTAAGTTGTATACGAAACTTGTCCATCGCTTCGCATTTGAGCGCAATCCGCACTTTACTGTGATAGGTGACGGAGATAATTACATCGATGCGATGTATATCGATGATGCGATTAGAGCGCTTTTGGCAGTTTTGACCTCGCTGCCTTCCGAAGGAGTACGCTGCATAGACCTGGGGGTAGGTAGTGGTGAAAGTGTCAATCAGATAGTCAAACGGGCTGCCCATACATTCGGTTTGGAGCCTCTCATTACCCATGAGGGTCACGCCGCCGAGTATATACGATTTGTGATCGATCCAGTGTCCTTTACTTCTGCATACCAATTCACGCCGCAAATCTCACTTGAGGTCGGCCTCAAGAGACTTGCAGCCCATCTTGAACAGGAGAGAAAGGGTGCTATCTGATCTGCTTCCTTATCCTATTGATATGTTTCCGTTGCTGAATGTGCCATTTGGCACTTTGGATGAAGCACATGCACAGTACCATGTCGCTGCCGGAGAATTTTCCTCTGCATATCATCCCACGAAACGTGCGCAATATGCGCTTGCACATTGGAATGCCTATCTCACGCATGGGGATGATGAGCAGAAAGAAGCGTTTATGACCCACGCACACTGGCTCCTTGCCCATGAGTCGCATCTCTCCAACAATGCTAGCGGATGGCCAATCACTATCGCTGCAACGGAATACCACGCCTCTCAGCCCTGGTTGTCTGCATTGACACAGGGAAATGCCATCTCTGTACTTATGCGTGCCTATCAACTTACTCAAGAGGATGCGTTTTTACAGACCGCTCGCCGTGCTGTGCGCACCTTTGAACTGGATATTCTCGATGGCGGAGTTAGCACACCTATCGGAGATAACGGTGTCTTCTTCGAAGAGGTAGCAGTCTATCCAGCAGCGCATATCCTCAAGGGATACATCCTGGCACTGTTCGGATTGTATGATTATGTCACTCTCACAAAGGAGAGTACGATCGAAGCTTTGATACAGTGTAGTATTACAGCTTTGCATAGGCTGATCGATGCATTTGACACAGGCTATTGGACTTACTCTGACCTGCTGCATAAACGCCTTGCTTCTCAGTCCTGCCACTCGTTGCATATCACATTACTCGAAGCGTTTGCCAGGTACTCCGGTTGCGAATATTGTGCCGCTTTAGCGACTCGTTGGGAAGGATATCAACATAGCTTTGGGTGTAGGTTACGTCGCTTGATTGCTAGTAGTGTTCGTACCTATTGGGATTACACGCTGAAGCCTATATTGGGGGGCCTTATCTATCGAACTGTCGATGCAAATAAACACGGCGAGGTTGATCGCGTCTGTGTGCCGATCACCGCATTTCCAGTTCCGGGGGGTATGCGTGGTGTCCTTAAAGGTGTTGCCCAGGTAATGAGCGACCAGTGGCAGATGACGTATCTCACGCATCATAAAGGACAGGGTGCAGACGGGTTGGAGATTGAGATATTTGGTCGCAGGATAGCATCTCCCTGGCAATTTCCTGGCGTCTGGCTCTATTGTTTGAGCGGATGGAGTAAACTCTTTAAGCTACTGCACCATGGCTCAGGCTATAGTCTCATCCTGCCACAAGATGGCGTCTTCACTGCTGCTTTCGCGGCCCTGGTAGGTAAGATGAGGGGAGTACGTGTGGTCTGTATGGATCATGGGAGTGTGACTTTGTTGGATAGTCCTTCTTTTCGCATGGAACGGATGAAAGACCTTCAAGCCTACCCGTGGTATGGGCAGATACTTTCTCTCCTTCGCTTTGCCTGTTACTGGCCATCATTGCATCTTCTAGCATGGGTGGCAACATGTTGTACTGACCAATTTCTCGTTGCGGGAAATGAAGTTGAGGATGTCTATCGCAAGCGCTTTGGCGTCCACCCTAGCCGTATCATCCGTTACGCTTACATGATTGATGTGGCTCGCTTCACTCCTCCCGATAGAGCGTCCGGGAGACGTATACGTGCGGAACAGGGGCTTTCTGAAGATGCTATCGTCATTACGTTGATCAATCGTCTTGCCGCGGAAAAAGGTTTGCACTTCGCCATCGAAGGGATAGCCTTAGCAGTAGCAGCGCTTCCCCCGCATGTTCAGGCCCGAGTGAAAGTGCTCATCGTCGGCGATGGTCCAATGCACTCACAGGTTGAAGCTGATATCGGGCGATATCATTTAGAGACGGTGTGCGTACTGTGGGGTGAGGCCACTCCGTCCGATGTTGTTACGCTCCTGGGAATAGCAGATATTTTTCTCTATACTGGGACACGAGGAACAAATTATTCTATGGCTGTGCTTGAGGCTATGGCAGCGGGCTGCGCCATTATTGCATCAGTGGTGCCTCAATCAAATGCGCAGCTCCTTGCAGAGGGACGAGGCATCGCCATTATGCCTGCCTCTGCCACTGACATCTGCGCAGCTCTTGTCCGTCTGTGCAGCGATGTGACCTTTTGCCATAATATGGGACAGATGGCCAGGGAATATGTTACGCATTATCATAATCCTCTGATGCTGAAGCGCAGTCTATTGCGCGCATCGTTTTTTGTGCCATCGATAGAAAGTGCTGATAGCACATCCGCTCGACATCTCTTCTTTGGCAACTAAAAGTTGCACATCGGGTTATTTACTTAACAAGACTGGATTGAAAATACTATGAAGCGATTACCTACTCTTCTTATTCTTATACTGATTCTTTTTGTTCTTGCTCTTTCTATATTCTTTATACAATATAATCAAAATCTGATATCAAATGCACAAACAAATGTTCCAGGAGATTTCTATAAAACTCATACCTTGGGAGGTTTTAGCATAGATTCTCCTGAGAGAGCTGAGAATGCAGCTGCAGATGATGTTCAGATAGCTTTTCAATATGGTCAACCTCCTTCTAATACTGACGAGCTAGGGCAAAAGCTCCAATCATTACACATGAAAGTGATAGATGGATATATTTCGAGTTATTTGCATTACTATGAGTGCCATCGCACCGCACTACTCAAACCTTCTCTCATTGGACCAGGTCAGTATTGCGAAAGCGATTCTCATCCAGAGCTGGTTGATGAAAATGCGCTTTTGGCAACGATTTCTACGCATTTGCAACAAGAAAAAATGAATCAACTAATTGTTGGGTACTGGGTTCTTGATGACTGGGTACAATGGGATGCAGGAAGTACAAGACCAATACTTGTAAAAATTCATGATCTCATCGAGCAGTATATGCCAGGTCGTCCTACCATTTGCGGATTTGGTGGAAGCATAGGACTGAATAAGAGATATGAATGGGAAGATTGGATTGCTGATAATTTCTCTCCTCAAGGATGTGATAGAGTAGGACTCTATCTCTATACTGCTGTACTCCCTAATACAGTTCCTACCCCTGCTCCTAATACATATGACTGGTCGATGTCAGGACTACTTCCTAAAATTTTTGCGAGCCTGGAGAGACGCGGATGGGATATAAGGAAAGAGCCGCTGATCGGGATAGCCCAGGCGTTTGGAGGACCTAGAGCGCATTCGAATTTTTATTCGGTTACACCAACTGCTAAAGATATCGAAACACAAAGTAGAAGTTTCTGTGAGCATGGAGCAACTGGACTCACCTTTTATGCCTGGAATGACTCAACCTTTGGGCCTACAGCAGAAACACCTATGAACAGTCCTCAAATAGAAATGGGTATCCGCAATGGTATAGCAGCATGTAAGCAATATTGGAGCACTCACCCTTAACATTAGCCTTTCTTGCTTTGCAGGCCAGGTAGGAATTTTGGTGTAGTAGTCAATGCTAGTGTTGACAAATGAAAACAAAGGTATTATCGTATTGTTTAGTTAAGTCAACGACTTAGGTGTTTGGGTTAAGTAGGGGGAGGTCAACGAGCTTGCACGAATGTACACTTGATTACGCTTCGCAGAAACAAAGCCACTCTTTATTGCTTCATGAAAGTGTTCTTTATCCTCGTGGCGAAACTCCAAAAATTCCCGTTTTTCCAGCAAATGTGAGGTCTTTATATGGTACGAGAACTGTACCTGTCAGGTGATACCTGTACTGATAAGGAAGTGTTTGCTATTTGCAGTGAGGCGATGGTGCCTTGTAGCGAAACTGAGGAGTAAAATGACATTAGAACAATACTGGAACATATTGGTTAAACAATTCAAGCTTATTCTCATCTGTTTTGTGACAGTGGGACTGGGAACACTTATTGGAAGCAAGTTGATGACACCCATCTATCAATCATCGGTGCTTATCCTGGTTGATATTCGCTCTAGTAATAATAGTCAATCGGATTACAACAACTTGCTTGCCAGTGATCAGCTTGTGCAGACGGAGGCAGCCCTGACCACAAGCAATTCGGTACTGAGTGTAGTTGCATCTCATTACCCCGACCTGTCGGCAGTGCAGCTTGTCGGAGATGTCTCCTCCACCACCAAGCCCAACACGCAGTTGTTCGAGATCGACGTGGTTAATCCAAGCGCGGCCATGGCCGCACGCCTGGCGAACGATATTGCGACAACGATGATCAATCAGCAGTTGCAGGTGGTACAGCAGAATAATAAGCAGGCACAGCAACAGATCCAGCAGGACCTCGATCAGACGCGGCAGCAAATCAACACTACCACGACGAAAATTTCTTCTTTGCAGGCAAAGGGAGACAACTCGGGCCAACTGGCACTTTTACAGGCTCAATTGAGTGGATTGCAACAGCACTATAGTCAGTGGCAGACAGCGCTGGCCCAACTTGAGTTGACACAGGCGCAAAGTGGAAGCTTCCTGCGCGTAGCTCAACCTGCCCAGCCTGGCACCAGTCCTGTGCGACCGAATGTTCCGCTTTATACAGGCGGAGGCCTGCTAGTGGGTCTGCTACTGGGAATATTGCTGGCAGTAGTCTTCGAACAGTTGGATACACGCGTGCGCACACCAGATGCACTCACCCAGTTGCTGGAATGGCCTGTTCTCTCGACAGTCTGGCGTGCGAACCCCTCTAAAGGAGAGACTGTGTTCAATCCGACAGGTCGAGATGCTAATGCTGAGTCTTACCGTATCTTACGCACAAACATTGGTTTCTCGAGTATTGATAAACCTCTGCGCTCCATGGTAGTTACGAGTACTATGCCTGGTGATGGCAAGAGCACCGTCGCAGCCAATTTGGCGATTTTTATGGCCAAAGCAGGAAAAACTACCCTGCTGATCGATGCAGATTTGCATCGTCCAACTCAGCACAAGCTATTTGGCCTATCTCCTGAAAAATTAGGTCTAAGCAATGCTCTTCTGACACTGAGTATGCCGGGTGCATCCCACGCTCCTGCCCACCATCAGTTTTTGCCTCGTACTTCAAGCGTACCATCACCAAGTTCGCCGGGTACAAACAGCCTCTCACTTGAACCCTTTATCCACGGGGTAGGCATTCCAAATTTGGGGGTGATGCCATCAGGGCCTCTGCCACCCAATCCTTCGGAGCTACTTGAATCGAAAGCGATGCAACGCTTTCTGGCAGTGCTGGCAAATTGTGGAGCCGAGGTAGTGATCTTTGATGCGCCTCCTCTACTGGGTTTATCTGACTCAAGTATCCTGGCATCGAAAGTTGATGGGGCAGTTATGGTGATAGATACTTCGCGTGCCACGAAAGGGAAGCTCAAGCAGGCGAAAGCCATCCTGGCACAGGCAGGAGTCAATATTCTTGGCTGTGTAGCGAATAAGCAGCATCATAGCCGCAGTGACTCCTCCTATTCTTACTACTACTATTATCACTCGGAGGAGCAGCATGGCGATGAGAAGCAGACTGGGAACGGACACACTCCCGCGACTTCCGTCACATCATTGCCCTCAGCTGCGCCGGTTCCCGCTGAGCAAAGAACGCGATAAGCGTTAGCTTGAGATAGAAATTTTAGGGATATATGATCGATACACATCTGCACATTTTGCCGGGCGTTGATGATGGACCGGAAACAATGGAAGAAGCACTAACTCTAGCCAGAACATTGGTGCGAGAAGGCATCCATACAGCTATTGCTACACCCCATTTTAACGATATGTTCCCGCAACGCTCAGCCATGGAGATCAAAGCCAGGGTGAGCGAGCTTCAGCGAGTGTTCGATCTCCAGAGCGTTCCTTTACGTCTTTTTGCTGGTCATGAGGTTCTGATCAAACCGGGGCTGGTCGAAGATATCCAGACCGGTCGCTTATCAACACTTAACGGCGGCCGCTATTTGCTGCTCGAATTATGGAATCAGAGTCAACTGCCTGAAGTGGAGCGCGTCATTTTTGAACTGAGGGCTTTCGGCATCACACCCGTACTGGCTCACCCGGAGCGGTATAGCATTTTCCAGAAAGAGCCGAAACGCCTCACGTCGTTGCTACGACAAGGTGTATTGGCTCAGATCACTGCGAGCAGTCTGGTGGGCATGCAAGGCCGAACAGCGCAGCACACTGCTCAAACGCTGCTCAAGCAAGGATTGGTGCATTGCATCGCATCGGACGCGCATGGTCTGCACAAGCGTCCACCTGCTATTGTGCAGAGCTTGCGTCAGGCAGTACAGATAATTGGGCAAGAAAAGACGCAGCAACTCATCGAGGGCTGGCCAATGACAATTATTAATAATGTGCCGTGCGGAGTGTAAAAATATGGTAGTATCAACCTCTCTAATCCACAAAGTGATATGCTGCAAACCGGCCATGCTATGAGTGAGAGAGTGGATGGGGAGGATCTGCGTCAACATATATAAGTAGTGAGGAATAACAGGAAGGGAGTTCCTGAGTAAAAGTCGAACTCAAGAATCTTCCTGTTCATCTGCTGGCTCGATAATCTCAAGAGGCATAAACGTGCGTTTTTCGATTGGAATGGACAATCGCCGATAGATCTCAGACACACGGATGGTCGCATTCAGGCTCGCCAGAGTGAAACGTTCTTCGTGTCCATACTCCTGGTACTCCCAACCGGAAGTCGTGCGAGTAATGACCTCAACATGTTGCACGTATTGGCTGATAAGCACAATCTCCTGAATACTTTGCTTTGCCTGATAACGCAGCAGCTTATAGGTTCGGTCCCTGGCTTCGGTGCTTTTTGAAAGCACCTCAACGACTATAGATGGCGAGTCTAGAAAAAAAGCATCACCCTGGTCGGCTCTATCGCAAGTAACCACGACATCCGGCATCACTGTTACGTCAGGTGTGAGCCGTACGATGGGATCAACCATGTAGGCTCGGCACGTGGCATCTTCTCCCAGTGCATCGTCTAAAGCACGCCACATGTTTGCAGAGATCGCTGCATGATTGGCACTGCTGCCTGCCATCGCGTAGATTTCGCCATGATCATACTCGAGTCGTTGATCATTGTTGCGCAACAACGTGATATACTGCTCGAAGCTATAGCGTCGCTTCTCTGGATTCGCTGCCAAAGGAATCACCTGCCTCTAAAAGAATGTTGTCGTTCCAAGGCTTTATCGAGCAATATTATATCACTAAGTACCTAGTAACTGTTCAGGTCACGGTATGAATCCAGTATAGAGGCAGACCCAAATTTTGGATGGTATCAAGTTATACCGCGTCCATTTCTCTCTCATCCCGCCTGTGAAGAGGTGCAGTTGATTCTAGGGTACCTGAATAGTTATTCCTACCAGTGCAAGTTGGATTGCCGCCTACCAGCTATCATCCGGCTTTGGCCAACTGCTCTTCCTTGCCTTATCTCAGGCAGAAAAGCCTGAGCAAGAGTGATTATGCAGCGAGCTAAGAGACTGTGGGTAAGGGGGTTTTGAGTTCGCTTCACAATGGTAGTGAGCGAAGATACCTTTACACACAGTCTCTAAAGTTGGCGTAATCCTTATGCCAGGCGATTGTTTAGACTACTAAGAGCTGGCTACAGCAGCTGTTGCCAGGCTAACGATAATACGTGCGCCTACTGGTAGGTTAAGAGAATTGCCAGCTGTAGTCACATAGATGTCCAAAGCAATCACTGTTTTTGATGCCCCCGAGGAACTGCTGCTGCCATATTGTTCGTTCTCGATAGCGTAGCCGATCCCTGGAAGATTCACGCGGGTATTGGGTGCAGGATTGTTGGGCACCGATTGTCCGTTCAGCTTGCCATTTTGGAACACGGTCGAGCCTGAGCTAGAGCCCGTTGTCCCATTGAAATCCGCAGTGGCCGTGGTAATGATGGAATCCGCGGACGCAAAACCACTTAGCAGGTTCAGGTTTGAGATGTGGTTTTGGCTCGTTGCATGGCTAGTAGAGCCGGTGATTTGTCCTGAAGCACTGCTGCTTTCGTTTGCTGTACTACCAATGACCGGAGAGTTGAGTGTATTGACAGTATTCGTTGCGGAGCCGCCCTTACAGCTAATTCCTACTGCCGCTGTTGGGCCAACTGACGGGACTGATCCTCCAAGTGCAAGAGCATAGAGGCCATATGCGGTGGCAGCTACGGCGGATAGCTGGATACCGCTTTGCGCATAAGCGACAACAATACGTGAGCCGACGGGGAATCCGAGTAAATTTGTCTGGGTGATATGAACATCCATTGCTATAACGGTGATGCTGGTCGAGTTGGTTGCGTTAAACGGTCCGCTCTGCTCATTCAATGTGACGGTGCCGACGAGAGGAATGCTCAGTTGTGTATTAGGCGCGGGGTTGGTTGGTACAGTAATTCCAGTAATGCTTAACCCACCAAATTGAGAACTATTAACGCTGGTTGTACCCGATGCATTGGAAGTGCTGGTGACAATTGCTTTAATTTCCTTAGCACTAATTAAGCCTCCCAGGAGCTTTAAGTTCTTGACATCTGCAGTCGAGGTAACGCTCAGTGCTGTTGCAGTACGGTTTACGGTGATCGTAGAGGTAGCAGTGCCGGAGTTAACCAATGAGTTAACCGATGTAATGTTACCCGAATTCGTGAGGGTACCGGTGGTTGAGGGAGCGGTGCAACTTAGGGAAACGGGTATACTAGGGCCATAGGTGGTATAACCTGAGCCGCTAGGTACGCTAGTGTAGGTGGCATAGGCATATCCACTAGGTACGTTTGGGAAGCTGCTGGTAGCACGGGCCGACCCGGCAGTAGCTATTGACAACGACACCAAAACGAACAAGATTGTGAGTAAGAGGGTAAGACGTTTCACAGCGCTTCTCCTATTTTAGGACTACTCATCATGCGAGTTGGACACTGGGAGGTCGCGACGACCTACCACTTACTAAGTATCGGTAGATTAGAGAGAAACTTGAGGGGAAACTGAGGCAAACTGCGGAATGTGGAGTGTAAGCAATTGGATAAGACTCTCAGGTATATGCCCTATACGGATATCAGGTAGACAAGTCAAGGTACCATTGTAATAGCTGATCAAACCTCTAGAGGAGAACAATATACCGTGAAGAAGCTGATAGCAGTTTTTGTTTTATTTAGTCTGGTGACAGTTCTGCTCGTGGCATGTAGTGGCGGCTCTGATGCTGGGAATGTAAATGGCCCTGCGGTGCATATGAATGACACAAACTTTGTACAGCCAAGTATTACAATCAAGAAAGGGGATAAGTTCACCTTGATCGATGATGTTGCTGTCACTCATGTTATTGAGAATGGTACATGGGATAGTAATGGCACAGCGAAGCCCAAGCTGGAGCGCGGTGCCCCTATGGTGGATGCAACGTTTAACGGCAACGATAGTCAGACGATTGGGCCGTTCAATACGGCTGGCACGTATCATTTGTATTGTACAATCCATCCAGAAATGAACTTAACAGTGACGGTACAGTGAACACGCATGCTCAGCCGTAGGGAAAACTCATCAAGGCAATATTTCAGTTGACAAGCTCCTTGCCTCTGCTGTGACGCATGCCCAATCGTTTGGCCTATCGGAACCGTGGCTGCAATCTCTAGACCGCTTGCCAGGCGGGGGGGGCTCTGAAGAGCCGCGGCTGCACCACTGGCCACAGCCCGAGGGGCATGCCATAGAACAGCGCATTGGCGATAGTAAACGAGAACGAGCCCAGTAGCAGCAAGAGATCGGGAGCCCGCACGATGGGCACGACGATGAAGATCATGACCAGCATGATCAGCACGCCATAGACTAATCCGCTGATGATGGCCGCTCCGCCAGTCAGATGCAGTCGACGCGCAAGTAAGCCAAAGATCAGGCCCCAGAATCCCGCCCACAGCAGGTGGATCACCAGCCCGAGGAGTGCCGGGCCGAAGTCCAAGTAGAAGCCGCCTTGGCGCAGGGAGGTCATCAACGGTGACTGTCCGATGAGTGGGGCCGCGATGGCATACAGGGGCGTGAAGAAGCCCATTTGCAGGTAAGTGATGGTGGAAAGCATGGTAAATAGCATCATCAGGATCCCACCGAGCATGCCAACGAGGACTCCCCTAAGGAGAACGTGGGACACTTGACCAGCGTCTCTTGGTGTTGACATAGCATACCTCCTTTGTGGTTCACCCGGCCACCCGTTGCAGGGGTGCCCCGAGTGCTCCTCAGGGTCAGGAAGACCTGGAGGGAACTCCTCCGACCAGACTACGATCAGAGGAGGGATTGTCTGATCTGTCTCTGATAACCTCTTTAAGTGCGTTTTTCTACAAGCTGAAGTATTCTGTCCACGGATTTGCTCTCCTTATAATATATGTCAAGCAGGAACGAAGTGCAAGCTGATGTGTGTCATTTTTTTTGCGAAGCATGATGACCGTATATTAAGCATGATGACGGTATATTAAGCATGATGACCGCAAGGGTCATCACTACTATACACGAAGGACGGGCGAAAGACGGAGTATAGTAGTGATGACCCTTGCGGTCATCATGCTCAGCACGCCACGCACTCTGCAAAAAATGAACCTCATCCCAATAAACAGGGAGAGGCTATACATCTTGCTCTCAATACGCTATAATTCCTGCTATGCAGAACGATACGATTGCAGCGATAGCGACACCGCCGGGCGTAGGTGGTATAGGGATTGTACGTATCAGTGGCCCCGAAGCCTTTTCTATCGTACAGCCGCTGGTGCGCCAGCCCAGGGGACGGACAGATATGCCGCCCTCGCACTTGCTCACCTATGCCAAGATTAGCGATCCAACGACAGAAGAGATCATTGATGAGGTATTGGTAGTCTTCATGTCGGCTCCACGTACTTATACCTGTGAGGACGTGGTGGAGATACAGGGACATGGAGGCCCACTTGTCCTCTCGCGTATCTTGCGGCTGGTACTGGCGCAGGGCGCACGGCTGGCCAATGCCGGCGAATTTACCTTGCGAGCCTTTCTCAATGGGCGGCTTGATCTGGCCCAGGCCGAGGCCGTGATGGACCTGATCGGCTCTCAGACTGAAGCTGGGCAACGACTCGCTATGCAGCAATTGCGCGGGCGTGTCTCAGCACAAGTGCAGGAAGCGCGTCACGCTATTCTTGGAGTAATCGGAGCAGGGACAGCTCTATCGCCAGGGACTGCGTACTGCCATCATTGGTCGGCCCAACGTTGGAAAATCTAGCTTGCTCAATGCCCTCCTGCGCACCGAGCGGGCCATCGTCACCCCCATCGCTGGTACGACTCGCGATACGGTTGAAGAAGTCGCCAACCTGCATGGTATTCCTCTGCATCTCATCGATACGGCTGGTATTACACCTAGCAACGACCCTGTAGAGCAACTTGGTGTCCAGCGCAGTCGCGCAGCCGCCGAAACTGCCGATCTTGTCCTACTCGTCTTCGATGGTTCTGAGCCACTGACCAGCCAGGATCACCGTGTCTCCGATGAGTTGTATAGTATGGGCTTCGGCCACCACAGTGTATCTCCGGTAGATACATCCTCGCAGAGTCCTGAAATGGCTACGTTAGAAGCGCATGAGCAGCGACCGCTTATCCTCGTCATTAACAAGGCCGATCGTTCCCAAGCTTTAGAGCTTGAGGACGTGCAGCATATGTGGCCGCGTGCTCCTTTCGTCTCAACCTCAACCTTAACGGGTCAGGGCCTGTCCGAACTTGAAGAGAGCATCGCTGATCTCGTGTTAGGTGGAAAAACGCTCCATAGTAGCAGTGTCTTGATCACCAGTGCGCGTCATCAAGAATCACTGCGTCGCGCCGTCGTACATCTGCATGCCTCGCAGACTACGTTAAAACGGGGAGAGCCATTAGATTTCGTCTCCATCGACCTGCGAGCGGCCTATGATGCCCTCGGCGAAATTACTGGCGAGACCGCTAGTGACGATCTACTCGATAAAATCTTCAGCGAATTTTGTATTGGCAAATAAGTGGGGAGGTGGGGTTGTATTTTTTTTGGGGACCTTTTTCGTTTTACCAAATGATGGGTCATTTCGTCCCGTCCACCATTGTATAAAAAACTGTATCTCTTACCAGGAAAATATTTTATAGAAGAGTGAACTGATGATGATTGTACGAACATTGCTTCAGCGAAGAGCATGGCTCTTTTTCAGTATTGTGTTGCTAGGTAGCCTGATGCTTGCTTCTTGCTCCTCAAGCACGGGAGTGGCACAGAAACCAACACCAACACCAACGTATACGCCAACACCAACACCAACACCAACGCCTTCTCCGACGCCGACCCCTATTCCGACGCCGACGTATCCACCTCCCGTTCCATCTTCGAAAGTACTGGGTATTGTCGCCGACGCCAACCATCCGGCGGGTATTCCGTGGGTTCGACTTGGCTATCATACCTGCGTTTCCAATAATGTGCGTGGAGCTACCTTAAAAGATATCGTGCAAAAGTATCATGCTATGGGTGTGCGTGTCCTGCTTTCTGTCTGCCAGTGGGCACCAGATACGCGGCTCTACAATACCAGTATGCTCAACGATGCTGCCCAGGGTGGAGCCGACGCCGTTCAGTGCGGCAACGAGCAGATGAAGTATGGCCTCTACAATATGTACGTCGATCCAGCTATCTTTGCTAAATTCTTCGATCTCTGCCAGAGAGCCGTGCATGCCGTTCGTCCCCAAATTCCGGTTATCATTGGTTCAATGGATCCTCAAGTGGGTGGCATAGATTACGGGCCATTGTATAACCAGCTTGATTATCTCAACTCCATGGAATATGCTATGAACACCTCGGTGCATCCCGGTGGTAGTTGGCACTGGCGCTCACAGATTTTGGGACTCATCGATAGCTGGCACAACGGCTATCCCAGTCAGAGTACTAACAGCCTATATTATCTTTTTGCTTTTTGGGCTCAACAGATCGGTGTCAATCTCGATAGCGGTGCGCTTGGCAATCATCTCTGGGTCGTTGAAGGTACAGGCTGCGTCTTTGGTTGTGGCGTTCCCGGCGATTCCTATGATCAGGCTATTTCGCACATAATGACTCTCATTACCGACGTACAGACCTCCATGAGGTACAAAATTCCTTTCTTTTACTTTAGTACCAAGGACTTTTATACTAGTGGTCAATATTGGCCCATGGGTATTCGTGATGCTAATGATCATCCTAAACCGCTTCGCCAGGACTTATGGATGGGTGCGCGTACTCTTGCTATGTCCTGTTCGTCAGGCCAGGTAACTGTCTCAAGCCAGGAGCAGTTGCTAGCCAAAATGTACGCTGGTTGCTCTCTACCGGATAACTTCATAGGTATCCTGGAAAGCTGAAACGAAGGTTTTAATCTGTGAACCCGTTAAAAGATATCAAGACTTCGTCCATGCTCGTGTTTGTAGTAGTGCTGCTAGGAAGTTTCCTCCTGGCAGCCCTCTCCTATCGTGTACTCGTGACCACTGCTCCTACTACGACAGCGACCGTCAGTGTAACCTCTGTTGCTACCGTGCCTACGGTAGTAGCAACAACCACGAGCACTGCTAACTATCCACCACCGGTGTCCCCAGCTTCGGTACTGGGTATTGTTGCCGACGCTCAGGCTGCTTTTGTGGATATTCCCTGGGTGCGCCTGGGTTACTATACCTGCGGCACCAATAACGTACAAGGTGCTGCCTTGAAAAAAACTGTCGAGTTCTATCACCGTCAAGGAGTGCGCGTTCTCCTCTCGGTCTGTCAATGGGCTACCGATACTCGCCTTTTGGATACCAAAATTCTCAATGACGCTGCTCAAGGTGGATCCGATGCCGTCCAGTGCGGCAACGAAGAGATGAAGTCAGGGGCTTTTAATCGCTACATCACTCCTGAGAACTTTGCGCGTTTCTTCGACCTCTGTGAACAAGCCGTGCATGCTGTGCGCCCTGAAGTTCCTGTCATTCTGGGTGCGCTTGATCCGCACGTCGGCGGCATTGACTACCAGCCGTTACTCGATCAAGTAAAATACCTGAACGATATGCAAACCGCCATGAACACTTCGGTTCATCCTGGCGGCAATTGGAGTTGGCGTTCACAAACTCTGGGCCTCATTGATAGCTGGCACAATGGTTATCCCAATCAGAGTACCAACAGTCTCTACTGGCTGTTTGTCTTCTGGTCACAACAATTCCGCGTCAATCTGAATAGCGGTGACCTGGGCAAACACCTTTGGGTTATCGAAGGAACCGGTTGTGTGCGCGGCTGCGGTATCAATGCTGACAACCCTGCCGACGTGGCTATATCCCACATTTTGACGCTCATCACCGATGTGGAGACCACCCTTCACTATAAAGTTCCCTTCTTCTACTTTAGTGCCAAAGACTTTTTCATCGGCAGCGTTTCCTGGCCTATGGGTGTACGTGATATCCGTGGCCTTGCCAAGCCGCTCCGCCAGGATTTGCCTATGGGCGCACGCACGCTTTCCATGTCATGTCCCACCGGCGAAGTTACCGTTAAGACCCAGGAGGAGCTGCTCACCAAACTCTACGGAGGCTGTACCCTGCCTGCCAATTACATTGATATTCTAACCAGTTAGGCGAAAATGGGTGAGCAACACTGGAGATGGCGCGTTTGCACAAACGCGCCATCTCCAGTGTTGCTCACCCTACTCTCATAGGTGAAGTAAAAGAAACTGTTCCCGCTCGCGAGCAAGCTGTGTCAACTGCTGTATCATTTGTCGCAATGGCCGACTTCCTTGCGTATTCCAGCTAGCAGAGTCCAGTTGTGATACATAGTAATACACCTGCTCACTGCTGCGGACTAGCTGCAGATCAAAATTGAGTAATTGCATCAGGAGTGGTTGTTCCTGGCGAAAACGCCACCATGTCCGATCCGAGGCAGGCACAGGCATGCCGCGAATATGGCTCTCCACACCGGCAAGCTCCTGTTGCACCGCCTCGATCTCGCGTACCTGCGCCATTGCCTCTGCGGGTGGATCAGGATTTGCTCGCGTTAAGGGCGGAATGAAGCGTCGCTGGTACTCGCCACGTAAGTTTGCCAGCATATCTACTGCCTGTGCCAGGTAATAGCTGGCCCGTTCTCGTACCAGCTGATCATCTGTTCGTGCCTGGTTGACCGAACTATAGAAGTTGTAGCCGTAACCGGTCAGCAATAATTGTAATTGCTGTACGACCGGATCACTCGATGGTCCAGAACTCATCCCAGTTCTCCTTGATGGGTGCGCGTAGGATTTTGTACAGTGGGAGGAGGTCTCTTCCAAGAAAGATGTAGAGGCGGCATTGATGACGCCAGTCCGTCTCTCTTGAATGTGTCTATCCGCTCGCTGACCGGCGTCATCAATGCCGCCTCTACCATACCTCTTGAATTCGTGCAAAAATTGTACGCGCACCCCTCCCTGATATTCAGAAGCTAGCGCGCCACCGGCTTAGGGGCCGACGGTAGAGGCGGAGTTGCTGCCGCATTCATGGTATAGCGATCAGTACTGGCCGTTGTCTGTACCCCATTGATGCTAAATGGCATACCAATGGCCATATTCGGAGCAGAAACGATACCGCGCTCTGCCATGATCATCGCCGTATAATAGCGCACTGCATCCAGTTCACTCAACCCGAACGCCTTCAAAGAGATCAAGGCCTTCATGCGCTCGTCGCGAGGGAAGACAAGCACCTTGACAGTATCGAGGGTGATGCCGTAAAGCGATAGGAATTGCTGGAGATGTTGAAGCACA
>WNGM01001566.1_pt1 | contig 18409 bp, 15 predicted proteins | sample 5400571 | NCBI WGS metagenome assembly WNGM01 (sample SAMN13153378, study PRJNA577476) | soil metagenome | isolation source: 100 cm soil or saprolite under Garry oak tree replicate 2 | place: USA:California | collected 2016-06-15 | reverse complement strand
CACCTCGATGCGCTCGAGCGGCGCTCCGTTCACCTGGCGATCGAGGAGAAGGCCCTGCAGAAGGAGAGCGATCCCGCGAGCCGCGCGCGCCTGGAAGAGATCAAGAAGGAGCTGGCGCGTCTGCGCGAGGAGATCGCCACTCTGAAGACCAAATGGGACGCCGAGAAGGCGGCCATCAAGGAGATCCGCTCCATCAAGGAGGCGATCGAGCAGACCCGTACGCGGGCGGAGCAGGCGGAGAAGAGCGGCGATCTCGAGCAGGCCGCCAAGCTGCGCTACGGGGCGCTCAACGATCTCGGGAAGAAGCTCGACGAGGCCAACCGGCGCCTGGTCGCGCAGCAGGCAGGGCGTCCGATGCTCAAGGAGGAGGTCGACGAGGAGGACGTCGCCGCCATCGTCTCCCGCTGGACCGGCATCCCGGTGAGCAAGATGCTCGAGGGCGAGGTGCACAAACTCCTGAAGATGGAGGACCGGCTGCGGGAGCGGGTGGTCGGCCAGGACGAAGCGGTGGCCCTCGTGAGCCAAGCGGTGCACCGGGCGCGCGCCGGCCTCGCCGACCCCCACCGGCCGACGGGCTCCTTCCTCTTCATGGGCCCCACCGGCGTCGGGAAGACGGAGCTCGCCCGGGCGCTGGCGGAATTCCTGTTCGACGACGAGCGGGCGATGATCCGGCTCGACATGTCGGAGTACATGGAGAAGCACTCGGTCGCCCGGCTCATCGGCGCCCCGCCGGGCTATGTCGGGCACGACGAGGGCGGCCAGCTCACCGAGGCGGTCCGCCGGCGCCCCTATTCGGTCGTGCTCTTCGACGAGATCGAGAAGGCGCATCCCGACGTGTTCAACGCCCTCCTGCAGATTCTGGAGGACGGCCGCCTCACCGACGGCAAGGGGCGCCTCGTCGACTTCAAGAACACGCTCATCGTGATGACCTCCAACCTGGCGGGAACGCTGATCATGGAGTTCCACGGCGCCGACCGCGGGCGGCTGAAGGGAATCGTCGAGGAAGAGCTCAAGAAGCATTTCAAGCCGGAATTCCTCAACCGCATCGACGAGGTGGTGCTGTTCAACGCCCTGAGCCGCGACGACCTCCTCCGGGTGGTCGACATCCAGGCGGCCCGCCTGGCCCGTCGGCTGGAGGAGCGTCAGATGACGCTGCAGGTCACGCCGGGGCTGCGGGCGCGCCTGGCCGAGGTCGGGTACGATCCGCACTACGGCGCCCGGCCGCTCAAGCGGACGCTGCAGCGGATGGTCCTGGACCCGCTCGCCCGCCGGATCCTCGAGGGTGCGTTCGGGCCGGGCGATCGGATCGTCGCCGACTGGCGGAAGGACAGGGACGAGGTCGTGTTCGAGAAGGCTGCATTGCAGGAGAGCGTCGCGCCCGCCGCCGGACGGAGGCGCGGGCGCTGACCCTCCAAGGAGAGGAGACGATGACGACCGGGCGCTGGAACCCCTTCGACGAGCTGACGACCATCCAGGAGCGGATGAACCGGTTGTTCCAGGACACCATGGCGCGCTCGCGCGGCCACGAGGATCTCGAGAGCGGTCTGTGGGCCCCGGCGGTCGACATCCACGAGACCGCCGACCGGATCGTGCTGCGGGCGGATCTTCCGGGGATCGATCAGAGCGACATCGAGCTGCGCGTCGACGACAACACCCTGGTCCTGCGCGGCGAGCGCCGGCCACCGGCGGACGTCAAACCGGAGGAGCTCCACCGCTCCGAGCGCCCCTCCGGACCGTTCCAGCGCTCTTTCAGCCTGCCCGGAAGCGTGGATCAGGCCGGGATCCGGGCTTCCCACAAGAACGGCGTCCTGGAGGTCGTCCTGCCCAAGCGGGGGGAGGCCAAGGCCAAGGCGATCCGCGTCGAGGTCAAGTAGCGGAGGGGGCGTGTTTGGCGCCCTCCGGACAGCTACGATACAATGTCCCGCCCGGCGGCCTTCGTAGGCGCGGGCGGAGAAGGACGCAACACCATCGGGGAGACGTGACGCGACGATGAACGCTGTCAAGACCGCTTTCTTTCTCGGGCTTCTGTCGGCTGTTCTGATCTTTTTCGGCGGCGCCGTAGCGGGCCGGCAGGGGATGATCATGGCGCTCGGCCTCGCCGCGGCCATGAACTTCTTCTCCTACTGGTTCTCGGACCGCCTGGTGCTGGCTCTGCACCGGGCGCAGCCGGTGACCCGCGATCAGGCGCCGCAGCTTTACGAGATCCTCGAGCGCCTGACCGCCCGCACGGGCCTCCCGATGCCGCGCGTCTACCTCCTGCCGGAGGAGGCGCCCAACGCCTTCGCCACCGGCCGGAACCCGCAGCACGCCGCGGTCGCGGTCACCCAGGGCATCCTGCGTCTGCTGAACGCCGAGGAGCTGGAAGGCGTCCTGGCGCACGAGCTGTCCCACGTCAGGAACCGCGACATCCTGATCGGCTCGGTGGCCGCGACGCTGGCCGCCGCCGTGATGGTGCTGGCCCACATGGCCCGCTGGGCCGCGATCTTCGGCACGGGAGGGCGGGACGACCGCGACGGCCCCAGTCCCATCGTCCTGCTGGTGAGCGCCGTCCTGGCGCCCTTCGCCGCGGGCCTGATCCAGCTCGCCGTGTCGCGCTCCCGCGAGTTCCAGGCCGACGCCAGCGGCGCCGAGATGACGCGCAATCCCTACGGGCTGGCGAACGCCCTTCAGAAGCTCGACGACGCCAGCAAGCGGATCCCGATGCTGAGCGCGGGACCCGCCTCGAGCCACCTGTTCATCGTGAAGCCGTTCACGGGACAGGCGCTGGCCAACCTCTTCAGCACCCATCCGCCGATCCGCGAGAGGGTCCGGCGTCTCCTGGGGCGCTGATCCACGCCGCCGGACGGACCCCGGCCGCAGGACCGCATCGGCCATGAGCGACGAGCCGCAGACCCGCGACAAGAAGGGGAACGGCGACGAGCCGCACTTCGTGGTCGTCGACCGCCGCCCCGCCTTCCGGGACGACGCCGCACCGAGCGCGGAGTCGCGCTACCCTACGGTGGTCGAGGAGCTCAAGGCGCGCGCCGAGGAGGCGGAGCGGCGCGCCCGCGAGATCTCGGCCGCGTACCGCAGGATCGAGAGCGAGCGCGACGCCTTCCGGGAGCGCCTGGCGCGCGATCTGGAGCGCCGGGTCGATCTGGCCCGCGCCGAGATGATGCGCGAGGTGATCGACGTGCTCGATGACTTCGACAGGGCGCTCGCCGCGGCCCGCGCCGCGGCCGATCCGGCCGCCGTGGTCGCCGGCGTGACGCTGATCCGCGACCGGCTCGCCCGGGTCCTCGCCTCCGAAGGAGTCGAGGCGATCGAGACGGCGGGCCGTCCCTACGACCCGTCGCTGGCGGAGGCGGTGGTGGTGGAGGAGATCGACGATCCCGCGCGCGACAATCTGGTCCTGTAGGAGATCGAGAAGGGATACACCCTGCGCGGCACCCTCCTCCGGGCGGCGCGGGTCAGGGTCGGGCGTCTGGCGCGGCCACCCTCCGCGCCGGAGTGATCGCCGCCAGCAGATCCTCGGGGGCCCTGCCGTCGATCCCCTCCGGCGCCTCGATCCCCAGGAGCCGGCACACGAGCGGGACGACGTCGACCGCGCGGACCAGATCGGTCGTGGCTCCCGGCTTGATCCCCGCTCCCCACGCGTAGAAGATACCCCGCATCTCCGGCTCGTCCGGACGATAGCCGTGCATGCCGCGCGGGGGCGGACCGCGGCGCGGCTCGCCACCGGCAAAATAGGATCCGGGCGAGGCGATCGCCACCAGATCCCCCGTGCGCGACGTCAGGCGGCAGCGCAGGTCGGCCGGCAGATCGTCCCGTCGGTAGACCGTGACACCCGGGATCCGTTCCAGGATCGAGGCCGCGGCGGAGCAGGCGACCGGGTCCGAGCCGCAGTAGAGGTTCGAGGTCCCTCCGCTCGAGACGGCGCGTGCTCCGCGGGCCGCGCCGGTGAGCAGGCGATCCAGCCGGATTGCGGTCGTGGCGCGGGACATCCCGTGATCCGAGACCGCCAGGACCGCGATCCGGCGATCGAGGCCGCCGATCGATCGAAGCAGCCGTCCGATGAGCAGGTCGCCCCTGCGCGCCTGCTCCAGCGCGGAGGGCGAGGCCGGGCCCGATGCGTGCCCGGCGGCGTCCGGCCCGTGGAGGTACGCGAGGATGAGGCGGGGGCGGGCGCTCCCCTCCTCGCGCAGCCACGCGATCACGCGGTCGATCTTCACGGCGTCCGGCACGGAGGCGGAGTAAGGCATCGTGATCGAGGCGGCCGCTCCCCGCCATGGCGTGTAGGAGCCGACCCAGTGGAAGACCGCGCTCCGGATCCCCTGGCGCTCGGCGGTCACCCAGATCGGCTCCGCGAGGAGCCAGGACGCATCGTCATCCCTGGCGAACAGGCCGCGGCCGCGATCGAGAAACTCGTTGTTGACGATCCCATGGCGATCGGGATGGACGCCCGTCGCCAGGGTGGCGTGCGCCGGGAAGGTGGAGGCCGGGAAGGGCGGCACGAGGCCTCGGAGCGCCGTGCCGCCTTCGCTCGCCATCCTCAGGAGCGAGCGCGCCCCCGCCAGGCGCGGATAGTCCCACCGCGTCCCATCCAGCGAGATCAGGACCACGGTGTCGGCCGGTCCCCGCGCGCCTGGCGCCGGACGGTCGGCCGCCGCGCGGCCGGAGAAGAGCCGCGCGAGAAGAAGGACGGCCGCGAGCGCGCCTCGACGACGGCCGGCCTGCCGTCGCGCCGGCTCGCCGGAGGGGTCGGCCCGCACTCTAGCGGACAAGGTAGGCCGCCGCGAAGCCGACCTGCGCGAACATCATCATGAGATACATGTGCGTCCAGGACGGGTGGTTTTCCGACTCGGCGAGCGAACGGGGATCGCGCACGATCAGACGGGCGGTCCAGGCGCCCCAGCCGGCGAGGAGGAGGCCGAGGAGGGTGAGAAGCCGCGGGTTCCCGGTCAGGATCGGACCGGCGCCGAACGGATCCGGCAGCCGGGTCCCGAGGGGGATCAGGAGCCACGGCAGGACGAAGAACGGCGCGATGAACCGCGCCGACCTCTCGACGCCGTAGCGGATCGGCAGGGTCCGGCAGCCGTGCGCGGCGTCCCCCTCCATATCGGAGAAGTCCTTGCTGGTCGTAGCGCCGAGCAGGAAGAGGAGGAAGACCGCGCCGATGTACCACGGCTCCAGGTGAAGCACGCTGCCGACCATCGACCAACCCGCCACCTTCAGGAGACAGCCACGGGGCAGGGCGATCGTCAGGTTGGCCCAGAGGCCGAAGCGTTTCGTCCGGCCCCATGCCGGATCCGAGTAGACGAAGGTCAGGATCATTCCGGCGAGGTAGACGAAGAAGCACTCGTGCGCGGCGAGAGGGGCGGTCACGCGATCGAAGAGCGTGACGCGCGGGTACGTCACGACCAGCCAGGTCGGCAGGATCGCCAGGAGATAGAGCACGGCCGCGAAGCGCCGGCCGGCGCGCGGGGAGATCGCGCCCGACGGGAGAGGGCGCTGCGGCTTGTTGCGCCGGTCGATCTCGAGATCGTGGTACTGGTTGATCACGTTGCTCGCGGCGTTGAGCAGGCCGGCGCACACGGACCCCAGGAGGATCGTGGCCAGGACCGGCATCGAGAAGCGCCGTGCGGGATCGGGGTCGTGCGCCGACCCGAAGGCGGTCAGCGCCCCGGAGACGACCCCGAAGGTCGGCGGCAGGAGCGTGAACGGACGCGTGAAGCCGAAAAAGAGACGGGCCCGGGCCGCGAATCCCCTGATCCGGCGCTCCTCCTGCACGTCCGCGGCCCCCCTCGAGGCGCTACAGCGGCGCCGACATCAGCGCCGCCAGGCCGATCCCGGAGAGCGCTCCGACCAGCGTGTTGGAGAAGTTCACGGCCTCGTTGTCCATCAGTCCGCGCGCCTCGAGCGTCGCCCCCAGGAAGGAGTCGGCCGTCGATCCGGCCAGCGCGGCCATCGCCACGATCACCATCAGTCCCGGAGGGAGCAGGCCGCTCATCGAGGCGACGCCCCCCACCGCGAGGGCGGCGAGCGCTCCGGAGAGGGTCCCCACCCAGGAGATCGCCCCGTTGGTCCCCGCCGGGACCGGGCGCAGCGTGGTGATCAGGATGGGGCGGCCGCCGTACGCCTGCCCCACCTCGCTGCTGACCGTGTCGAAGGCGGCCGTGGCGTAGGCGCAGACGAAGGCCAGAGCGAAGAGGCCCGGGGACGAGGCCGACGCCAGAAGGAAGGCGAGCACCACTCCCAGGCCGCAGTTGGCCAGGGCGTGCCGGGCCGATCGGGCGCCCTTCTTCGCCTGCGCGATCCCCGCGCGCGCCTTGCGCCTGTACCCGAGGCGGGTCGCCGCCGACCCGAGGACGAAGAACGTGAGCAGCACGAGGAAGCCGCGCCAGCCGGAGAAGGCGTAGGTCGCCGTCCCCACCACGAAGCCGGCGATCGTCCCCGAACGATCGACCGTCCCGGCACCCAGCGCCAGGAGGGCCAGAACCAGATTGATCACGATCCCCCAGAGCAGATCGTGGTACACGGCCGGGCCGACCGAGCGCAGGCGCGACGGGTCGATCTCGAGGAGGCCGCGCAGCAGGAGCGCCGCGAGCAGCGGGACGGTCAGGTTGTCGTCGAGCCGCCAGGGAAGCGATTCGACGATCGCGCCGAAGAGGGAGGCCGCGACGCCGAGGAACGCCGCCTCGAGCGGTCGGTGGCCGAACCAGGCGAGGACCGCGCCGGCCGCGACCGATCCGCCCGCGACGAACCCGACCGATCCTTCGAGGCTCTTGGACCGGTTCCAGGGGAGCGGGTGCCTGCCGGCGAGCCCGCCGATGGCGCCCGCCGCCGCGTCGCCGGCCGCCATGATCCCCCAGCCGGCCGCGGCCACCTCGATCCGGTCGTGGAACAGGACGATCAGGGCGAGCACCGAGATCGGGTAGATCACGATCCCCGAGCGCCACGGATGGCGCCTCTCCTCTCCCCGGAAGAGGCCCGAGCCGCCGACCGCAGGGAGCACGAAGCGGTTGAAGAGCACCGCGGCCGCGGCGCAGGAGGCCGCCTGCCAGGGGGTCAGGTACTTCAGCAGGAAGGCGAGCCCACCGACACCGAGATGGATCGCCTTGCGCGCGAGCTCGCGTTCCACGATCATGCCCGCGTCGCCCCCCCGCCTTGCTCCGCGAGCGCTTTCTCGCGGCGCAGGGTGTCGATGGTCAGGCGCAGCCCCTCCGGGAGCGGAGTCACGCGGTACCCCAGCTCGCGGACGGCGCGTTCGCTGCTGTAGGCCCACTCGTGACGAAACGTCCGGACGACACCGTCGGTGAACGATGGAGGGATCCCGGTGATCCGGGCCAGGGCGCGCTGCAGCCGGCCCGCCGCCTCGGCCGCCCAGTAGGGCGCGGCGTACCGGGGAGGGGGGACGCCGGTCAGCTCCCTCAGGACCGAGAAGAGTCGCTCCTGCGTGGCGTTCTCGCCTCCCAGGATGTAGCCACGGCCCGGCACGCCCTTCTCGAGCGCCAGGAGGTGCCCCTCCGCGACGTCGCCGGCGTAGGCATAGCAGATCCGGAGATCCGCCCGGCCGAGCCGCGCCCGGAGACGCCCGGCCAGGTAGTCGGACAGGGTCCGACGCAGGAGGTTGCCCTGCGTCGGCATGCCCGGACCGTAGACCACGCCCGGGTAGACCACCACGATCGGGGCGCCCGCCGCCGCCTTCTCGCGGACCATCCTCTCGGCGATCCACTTGCTCCGCTCGTAGTCGGTATGGAAGCGGACCTCGGTCCGCTCAGCCGACTCGTCGCGCACCTCGCCGTCCGTCGGCCCCAGCGCGACGATCGTCGACGTGTAGACGATCCTGGCGAGGCCCGCCGCCTCGGCGGCGCGCAGCGCGGTCGACAGCCCCTCGACGTTCACCCGGTCGAAGTCGCGCGGGTCCCTGACCCAGGTGCGCACCAGCGCCGCCATGTGGACGAGGGCGTCGCACCCTTGCAGGGCATGTCTCACCGACGCCGGCTCCAGGAGGTCGCCGCGCACCGCGCGGCATCCGGCGGGGAGCCGGCGTTCGCTCCCGGGTCGCGCCAGGACCAGCACGCCATGCCCGGAGGAGACGAGGCGCGCCGCCACGTGGGAGCCGAGGTAGCCGGTGGCCCCCGTCAGCAGGACCTTCATGTGCGCGCCATCCCGGCGCTCCCGGAGGCGAGGTAGTCCCTCAGCGCCTCCTCCCAGGGCCGCGGGACCCGACCCGTCAGCCGCGTATAGAGTGAGGTATCGAGGGCCGAGAAGGCCGGACGGACGGCGATGCGGCCCGCCTCCTCGGTCGTGATCCGCTCCAGCCTGCACGGGGCGCCGAGGATCGTCACGACGGCGCTCGCCAGGTCGTGGCGCGAGCAGTGGCCGGCGTTCGCGAAATGCACGAGGCCGCGCCGCTCGATCGCGAGAAGGAGGGGCAGGGCCTCCGCCAGGTCGGCGACGTAGGTCGGCGACCCGAACTGATCGTCCACGACCTTGAGGATGCCACCATCGCGGGACCGCGTTCGAATCGCGTCGACGAAATTGGAGCGGCCGTGGCCGTACAGCCAGGAGGTCCTGACGATGAGAGGGTCGGGGTGCGCGGCTGCGACCCGCCTCTCCCCTTCCAGCTTGGTCCGGCCGTACTGCGACAGCGGGCCGGTCGGGTCGCTCTCGAGGTACGGTCTCCGGGAACGGCCGTCGAACACGAAGTCGGTGCTGATGTGGACGAGGCGGCAGCCGGCGGCCGCCGCGGCGAGGGCCGCGTTCTCCGCCCCTTCGGCGTTCACGCGCCGCGCCCGATCGGCATCCAGCTCGCAGCCGTCGACGTCGGTGTAGGCGGCGCAGTTGACGATGACGGTGGGGCGCAGGCGCTCCACCTCGGCCTCGAGGCGGAAGCGGTCGGTCACGTCGGCCTCGGCGCGCGTCGCCGAGACCGTGTCCGGGAACTCCTTTTCGAGGACCCGGGCGACGGCCGCCCCCAGCATCCCCCCCGCGCCGAGGACCAGGGGCACGGTCGGACCGCCGCCGCTCACGGCGCGACCCCCCCGATCTGCGATTGCAGGTCGATGACGTTCCCCACCCCCTTGAGGTTGATGAGGAAGCGGATTTCGTTCTGGCTCGAGTTACTGAAGTTCCGGTTGAGGATCTCGAACTGGATGCCGCAGCACTGGGTGTTGTATCCGAACCGGTAGCGCTGGTCCCTGAGACGCGGCTCCCCGCAGAAGACGTCTCCGAGCTCGTAGTTCACCTGTGCGCCGAGGAGGACCCTCCGGTTCAGGAGGCTCGTCTCCCCCTGCAGGCCGATCTGGCTCCGGTTCAGGACGGTGGCGCAGGTCGAACCCAACGTCCCGAAGAGCGACTGCTGTTCCCTGAGCGTCTCCTCCTGCTGGAGGTTCCTCTGCAGCGACCAGGTCAGGTCCAGGAAGCCGCGCCGCGGGTTGCGCAGGTTGGCGCTCAGGCTGGCGCCGCTGAGCTGCTTGAACAGGATGTCGTAATCGGTGCGCAGGTCGACGCTGGCATGGATCGACGGGTTGACCCGGAGGGTGGCGTGGACCGCGGAGAAGCGGCTTTCCTCCGGCTCCGGCTTGAAGATCGACGCCTTCTGGCTGATCGGACCGAGGAACGAGTAATCCTGTCCGATCTCAAGCGTGGCCACCTCCACGGTGCTGAGCTGCTTGTGGGGCTCCTCGACGGCCCCCTCCTCGCCCGCGCCCTGTCCCGCGGCCTTCTGCTGCTCCGCCTTCTCGCGGCGGATCGCCTCCATCATCTTGCGCAGGGGGTCGAAGCCTCCTCCCCCGGAGCCGCCTTGCAGACCCGTCCCCATGAGCTCGTCGGCGGCTCCGGCCGGCCGCTTGGCGAAGAGGCGGGTCACCAGAGAGTAGCTCAGGGAGTTGGTCTTGCCGCTGAGGGAGTCGATCTCGTCGAAGCTGATCACGCGATCGGTCCGCTCCACCTCGGAGCTGTAGTTGTAGCGGAGGGTCGGCTCGAGCGTGTTCTTGTACTGCGTCGAGAACGAGGAATTCGGGCGGCTGAAGACGCGGCTGAGCTTCGGGCCGATGACCGTGAGTCCTCCCGTGTAGAGCTTGCGGTTGAAGCCCCGGTCGAAGACCACGGTCTCCTCCTGGTCGAGGCGGCCGTTCCCCGCCCCGAAGTTCGTCGGGCCGTTATTCGGATCGCACCCCACGTCGTCCGCCGCATCGAAGACGCCGTCGGGGACATTGGGGTCGGCGGGGCTGCGGTCCACCTCCCTGTCGACGATGCCGTTTCCCTCACCGAAGTCGTGGGTGTTGGGGAGATTGTCGCATCCGAGGTCGCTGCGCTGGCTCTTCGTGTAATAGGTATCGCGGGCCCCGAGCGAGGCGCTGACGTCGAGCCAGGGGACGGGGGAGAGCTGCGAGGAGAGCTGCGGGAAGAGATCGAACCTTTGGTACGTGACGTCGCTGTCCCCCTTGAGGAAGCCGTCGGCGGACGACTCGAGCGTCAAGAAGAACGGGGACTCTCCGAGACGCTGCCGCCGGCCACGCAGCTCGATCTCCGGCAGGATCGACCGGGTGATCGTCTGCTCCTCGGTCGAGGAGAACGGCTCGTTGAAAGCCGTCGGCAGCACGGTCTGGCTGAGCAGCTGCTCGCGCCGCTCGCCCCGCACGTTCACGGAGTAGAAACCCCACGTGCGGGTCAGGAAGAGGTCGGTCACCGCCTGCGGATTGGTCGATTGCCTCAGGTCGCGCACGAAGTCGAGATAGTAGTTGAAGTCGCTGATGAAGTTGGCGTTGGCCACCAGTCGCCAGCCCGAGTCGTAGTCCTGGTGGTGCGCGTAGTTCAGCACCCACCGATCGATCGGCTGGCCCGGCCGGTGCTCGCGCTTCGCGACTTCGTCGTGGATGTAGTAGCCGGTGAGCCAGCCGCTGCCGGTGGCACTCGGGACGTAGCGGTACTCCAACCCGTTCCCGATCCCCGCCAGAGAGAGATAGTCCAGGAAGAAGGTGGCGTCCATGTTGCGACGGATCGGCCAGTAGAGAGCGTTGCTGATCACGGTGCCGCCCCGGCGCGAGAATCCGAACTCCGGGAAAAGGAGGCCGGAGGCCCGCTCGCTCTTCACCGGCCAGACGAGGTACGGCGTGTAGAAGACGGTGACCCGTCCCACCTTGAACGACAGGTTGTGCAGGTAGGCGTAGTCGTTGAGCCGCACCAGCCCATGCCCCACCTTGAAGCTCCAGTAGGGGATCGGCTGCGTGCACGCCGTGAAGGTCGCGTCGTGCAGGACCAGCTCGTCCTTCGAGATCTTGTCGATGCGCCTCGCCTCGAAGTAGAGGTTGGGGTCGGCATAGCCCCGGGCCTGGAAGAAGGTGCCGGTCTCCGTCTCCAGGTTGTAGACCAGGCTGTCGGCGGTGATGCGCGCGTGCGCCTGATCGAGAATGACGTTCCCCTGCGCGTACGCCTCCTTCGTGGAAGGGGTGTATCGGACGTAGTCGGCCTGCAGGCGGGAGTCTCCGAACTTGATGTCGACGTATTCCTTGAGGATGAGCTCGTCCTTGCCGAGGACCGATCCCGGCCCGGCCGCGATCTCCATCGTCTTGCCGCCGGGCCCCGGGCTGATGACCCTTTTCTGCGTCTGTTGCGGCGCCGCCTCGGGCGCCGGGGCATCCTGCGCCGACGGAGCCGCGCACGGCGCCGCCAGAAGGAGCGCGAACGCCAGGAGGGCCCTGCCTTCAGCGGATCTCACGCGCACGAGGATCCCCGCCTCCCCCGGATGGGTTCCCGGCCCCCCTCAGGTGACGGCGACCCCCGCGTAACCGACGACCGCCTGGTAATCACCGCTCCTCTCGCCGGAGGTGGCATAGGCGATCAACCGTGCCGACCGTGCTCCCAGGCACCGGGCCGCCTCCAGCCCGGCCACCGCCGGAGCGATCCCGCACATGCTGATCCCCTCCTGCAGGACGATTCGGTGCAGCCCCTCGGGTTCGAGCGCCAGCACCCGGTCGATCGCCTTGCGGTCCTCTCTCTCGGCGACGGCCTGCGGCACATAGTGTGACATGTCGGTGCTGATGACGACCAGGATCTCCGCCCCCAGGTCGCGGGTCGCCTCCGCCACGGCGCGTCCGAGATCGAGGAGGAGCGGCAGGTGCAGCGTGCCGACGCAGATCGGCACGAACCGGAGCCCCGGGCGCAGATGCTGCAGGAACGGGACCTGCACCTCCAGGGAGTGCTCGCGCTGGTGCGCCGCCTCGTCGACCCGGGCGGCGCGGCAGCGGGCCAGGATGGCGCAGGCCAGCTCCCCGTCGATCGGCGCGTCCCCCAGCGGCAGTCGCCACGCACCCTCGTTCATCACGGCGATCGCTTCCCCCGCGCCCGTGTGATTGGGGCCGAGGATCACGACCCGGGAGGCCAGTCCGACCGAGGTGTACGCGGCGGCGGCGACCCGGCCCGAGTAGATGTATCCGGCGTGAGGGACCATCAGGGCGACGCCGCGCGGGGAGTCAGGCGGCGTGAGCCCTCCCGTCATCCGGTCCAGCTCGCTCCTGAGCGACTCCGGGTCAGCCGGGTAGAAGTGGCCGGCCACGGCAGGCCTGCGGATCATCGCGGTCCCTCGCGGGTCCCCCGGCCCTCTTGGAGGCGGCCGTCATCCTACCAGATGAACTGGCCAAAGTAAAGAAAACCGGGCACTTGCGTTGCCCCGCGCCGACTCGGGCTGTGCTAGAATCTTGCCTCTTTCGGGAAGGGTCCTCGACGTCGATGGGAGCGCGGAAGGGCGCGGCGGCACCGCCGGGTCGGCTCCGGATCGCACTCGCGCAGGTGGAGCCTGCGCTGGGCGATCTGCCCGCGAACGTCGCACTTCATCTGAAGACGGCGCGCGAGGCGATCCGGCGCGGCGCGCAGCTGCTGCTCTTTCCCGAGCTCAGCCTCACGGGCTATCTGCTCCAGGATCTGGTCGCCGACGTCGCCCTGCGCCTCGATGACGCGCCGGCGCTGCGGCCGCTCCTCGCCCTGAGCCGCAGGATCGCCATGGCGGTCCGTCTGGTCGAAGAAACCACGGGGCACCGCTACCACAACAGCGCCCTGTTCCTCGAGGGGGGCCGCATCCGTCATGTGCACCGCAAGGTCTACCTCCCGACCTACGGGATGTTCGACGAGGGACGCTACTTCGCCGCCGGGGATCGCCTGCAGGCCTTTCCGACCTCGCTCGGCCGGATGGGACTGTTGATCTGCGAGGACTTCTGGCACCCTTCGAACGCCTTCGTTCTGGCCCACGACGGGGCCGACTATCTCCTGGTGCTGTCGAACAGCCCGACCGAGGGGATCGACAAGGAGAAGGGGCTCAGGAGCCTCGAGACCTGGAAGGACCTCGTCAAGGTCACCGCCCAGATCCAGACGCAGTTCGTCGCCTGGGTGAACAGGGTCGGCTTCGAGGACGGGATCAACTTCGGAGGCGGCTCGTGCGTCATCGACCCGTTCGGCCGGACCGTCGCGGAGGCCCGGCTGCTCGAGGAGGACCTCGTCGTCTGCGACCTGGAGCGCTCGACGCTCCGGCGTGCGCGGACCGTCTACCCGCTTCTCCGCGACGAGCGACTTCCGATCCTGTCGCGGGAGGTGCAGCGGATCCTCGCCCTCCCGCCCGCGCGCACCCGCCGGAGGCGGGCGTGAAGATCCTCCTCGCCTACAAGTGCCACGACCTGGGGAAGATGGAGTTCTACTCCCGGTTCACGCCGCTGGGCCTCGGGTTCATCGGAGCGCTCCTGCGCCGGCACGGTCATGACGCGCGGATCGTCAACGCGAGCGCCTGGTCCTGGCGGCACACCGCACGCGTCCTCGAGCAGGAGCGGCCCGACCTCCACGGTGTCTCCGTCTTCACGTTCAACCGTCGCGAGGCGATGCGGCTGGCGGCCCTGGCCCGCGCCGCCAACCCCGGCGCCCTGGTCATCGCGGGCGGGCCTCATGCGACGCACCTCGCGCATCGCCTGCTCGAGCACTATCCTCAAATAGACGTGGTGGCGCGCGGCGAAGGCGAGGAGACGATGCTCGAGCTGGTCAGGGCGGAGGAGCGCGGCGACCTCGAGGCGTGTCTCGGGACGATCCGTGGCATCACCTTCCGCTCGAGCGGCCTGTCCCGCCGCGGCGCGGCCGCGCTCGCGGGCACGGAGGGAGCCGCCCGTTGCGTCGACACCCCCGAGCGTCCGGTGGTGGCGGACCTGGATCGCCTGCCTCATCCCGCCGAGGACCCCGCGATCGTGGGGGTCGACACGGCCTCGCAGTTCGAGTTCATCATCACCTCGCGCGGCTGCCCCGCGGCCTGCACCTTCTGCTCCTCCCCCGAGTTCTGGGGAAGGGCGCTCCGCTTCCGATCGGCGGACAGCATCATCGACGAGGTCCGGCTCCTGCGCGAGCGGCACGGCGTCGTCTACGTCTCGATCCGGGACGACACGTTCACGGTCAACAAGAGGAGGGTGATCGACTTCTGCCGTGGCCTCATCGAGGCCAAGATCGATCTCCTGTGGGATTGCCAGTCGCGCGTCAACGCCGTCGACGACGAGCGCCTCGCCTGGATGCGGCGCGCGGGCTGCACCCACATCCAGTACGGGGTCGAGTGGGGCTCGCCGCGGATGCTTCTCAGGCTCAACAAGGGGATCACGCTGGACCAGGTGCGCGCCGCGGCCCGGGCCACCCGGCGCGTCGGGCTCGGCCTCTCCATCTACCTGATCACCGGGATCGACACGGAGGACGACGCCGACCTCGCCTCCACCCTCCGCCTGATCGAGGAGATCCTCCCGCACGATGGGCTGGTCTCTCCGCTCACCGTCTATCCCGGGACGGCGCAGCACGAGGAGGCGAAGGCGCGCTTCGGTCTCCGCGACGATTTCTGGGTGAACGATCCTCGGGAGGCCTTCTACGTGCGCGAAGATCCCTGGACGCGTCGCAGCCTGCGCACCCTGCAGGCGGCGCTGCGGCGCGCCGGGCGGGCCGCCGCCTACGGCCCCGAAGACTTCGCCCGCCAGCGCGAGGTGGTCGGCGACTGCCACGCGCTGCGACTCACGGTCGCGGAGTACTTCGAGCGCCGCGGCCGGCTGCGGCGGGCCCGCGAGGAGTACGAGGCGCTCCTCCGCGACAACCCGCGAAGCCTCTGGGCGCGCATGCGGCTCGGCCACCTGGCGACCCGGCAGGGTCTCGGCGCGGAGGCGGAGCATCATTACAGGGCCGCGGCCGACATCGCCCCCGCCTTCCGCCTGGCGCGCACGTTGCTGGCAGGGGCCCGGCGGCAGGCGAGACTCGCGTCCCGCTCCGTCCTCGCGCGCCGACCCGCGGGCGCGCCGGAAGGAGTGGCACCCTCCCACACCGGCCTGTAAACCAGCATCGTCCTCCCTCCGCAGATCAGGTTGTCGCTCAAATCGATGCGGTCGATCGGCTCTCCCAGTGCGGCCCGGAGGACGATCGTCGGGTACCAGTTAGGGAAGATCGCCACGTAGTCCGGACGCCGCGCCTCGAGGTACTCGAGGAGCGCCATTTCGTTGGCCCCGTTCCACCCCAGGTTCCTCCGGCCGGGCGGCGCCGGGCGGTTCAGGTACGGGAGGATTCCGGGGGTGGCGAGCCCCGTGAGATCGAGGATCGGCGCGCGGGTGATGAAGCCGATCGCCCCGATGTCGTTGGTCGCCACGAGCTTCAGACGCTCGGGCCGGGCGGCGAGCCGGCGCCCGACCGTCACCTGCATCTGGGTGATGTTCCTGACCTCGAGCCCGTAGCGGCCCGCGGCCCGGATCGTCCCCACACCGGAGATCGCCAGCAGGGCGAGCGCCGCGCCCCGCCGCAGGAGCGCGCTCGACGGTCCGCCGGTCACGCCGACGAGCCCCGCGCATCCGGAGGCGACCACGGTCGCCACGAGCGGCGCCATGTAGCGCTGCTCGTGGAAGTCGAGGCCGCCGAACGGCGCCAGAACCGCCATCGCGCACGGCTGAAGGACGAGCAGGAGCCAGGGGGCGTGGGTGCCATCGGCGCCGCGCGCCAGCCGGACCAGACCGAACGGAGCGAGGAGGAGCAGCGCCAGATTGTCGGAGGCGATCGCGCGGAGGAACCGCGGAAGGTCGGACGGCAGGTTGCTGCCGAGGATCGGAGCGATCTGGTCGGTCCGTCCCCCGGCGAGGGCCGCCAGGATGCCGTGGTGTCCGACCTTCGCCGCGAACGAGGCGGCGAGCCAGGAGCCGCCCAGGGCCCGGTTGCACAGGAGCGGCAGAAACGACGCGGCGGCGGCGGCGACCGCGACGACGGCGGCCACGCGCGCCCGCAGCGGCCGCGCCTTGAGCAGGTAGTCCAGAAGCACCACCGCCGGAAGGAGCACCAGCTCCGGCCGGGTCAGGGCGGCGGCCACGGCGAGGAGCAGCCGCGGGACCGATCCTCTCGAAGGTGAGAGGGCGAGGAGGGCCAGCACGAGGGCGGCCGCGAGCGACGGCTCCATTCCGGAGACGGCCGCCCAGGGGAAGGGGTGGGTGGAGACCAGGAGGATCGCCGCGGTCGTGGCCGCTTGCCCGTCGCCCGTGGCCCGCGCCAGCCAGCCGCGGCCGGTCCAGGCGAGCGCCAGAGTGGCCGCGAGGCCGGGCAGGTATGCGGCCCAGGGAAATGGGATCCTGGCACGCACGGGCAGGGAGAGGAGCGCGCTCCAGAGCGGCGCGCTGCTCGTCGCGCCCTCCTCCCCCGGATTGAAGGTGAGACCGAACCCTTCCGCCAGGTTGCGAGCCATCCGGGCGTGGATCCAGGCGTCGTCGAGGGGAAAGCCGAACTCTCCGGCGGATCGGAACGCCAGCCCGAGGAAGAGGGCCGCCCAGAGCGCGAGCAGGGCCGGCGCGGCCCAGCGCACTCCGCGGGGGGTCGCGCCCGAGACGCGAGGGTCCTGCTCCACGGCCGTGATCCGCTCCGCCGGCTACGCGCCGTCGATCGCGACGGGGTTGGTGAGGCTGCCGATCCCCTCAACGGCCACGGTCACCTCGTCTCCCGCCTGCAGCCGGCCGACTCCCTCCGGCGTCCCCGTGGCGATCAGATCTCCCGGCAGGAGCGTCATGACCCGCGAGGCGTAGCTCACCAGCTGCGCGACGTCGAAGATCATCCGTGAGGCCGGCGAGGACTGGCGCTTCGCGCCGTTGACGAAAGTCTCGACGGCGAGCTTGGCGGGATCGAGGCCGATGGCGACGCAGGGCCCGACGGGGCAGAAGGTATCGAACCCCTTCGCCCGCGTGAACTGCACGTCGGTGTCCTGTAGGTCGCGAGCGGTGACGTCGTTCACGCAGGTATATCCGAGGACGTGTTCGAGCGCCCGCTCCGGGGGCACACGGCGGGCCGCACGCCCGATGATCACGCCGATCTCCCCTTCGAAGTCGACGCGGCGGCTGGCGCTCGGCAGAAGGATGGTTCCTCCGGGAGGCAGGAGGGCGGACGGGGGTTTCAGGAAGAGAAGCGGCTCCGGGGCGATGGCGTGTCCGAGCTCGGCGGCGTGCGCGCGATAGTTACGGCCGACGCCGATGATTTTCGTGGGGAGGCAGGGGACGAGAGGCGTGAGCCCCGCTCTCGAGCGGATCCGACCCGGGTCGATCGCACCGAAGGGGCCGCCCGGCAGCTCCCGGAGCCCGTCGTCTCCCTCGAGCAGCGCGTAGAAGACCCGCTCGCCCTCGGCGAAGCGGGCGATCCGGCGGGATCCGTCCACGCGCGTCCTACTTTGCCCGCTCGAGGTACTTTCCCTCGGCGGTGTCGATCCGTACGATCTCCCCCACCTCGATGAACTGGGGGACCTGCACCTGGAGTCCTGTCTCGAGGGTCGCCGGCTTGCCGCTGTTGGAGGCGGTCGCCCCTTTCATCGCCGGGGGGGTGTCGACCACCTTGAGATCGACGGTGATCGGCAGCTCCACCCCGACCGGCCGGTGCTCGTAGAACTCGACCATCACCTTGATGTTCGGCGTGAGGTAATGGACCACGTCTCCGAGGTCGTCCTTGCGAATCACCACCTGCTCGTAGCTGTCGGTGTTCATGAAGTGGTACTCCTCCCCCGACGCGTAGAGGAACTCCATGTCGTGCTGCTCCAGGTCGGCCTTCTCCACCCGGTCCTCGGAGCGGAACCGGTAGTCGAAGCTGTTGCCTGACTTGAGATTGCGCAGCTTGGTCTGCACCATGCCGCGCCAGTTGCCGGGGGTGAGGTGGAGCACGCTCAGCACGCGGCACAGGTTTCCTTCGTGCAGGATCGCCATGCCGGACCGCAGTTGTGTCGCTGGAATCATGAAGGCGCGCCCCTCCCGAGCTGGGTTTCGAGGAGCGGATTATACTACGCACGTGGCCAGACGCATGCCGGAGATCCTGCCGCACCTCCCGCCGGAGCTCGCCTTCGACCGGGAGACGACCTGCGCCCTGCTGGTCGACTTCGTCCGGCGTGAGATGCGCAAGGCCGGCTTCTCCCGGG